>Ga0075163_10013802_pt1 | contig 10452 bp, 7 predicted proteins | sample JI1023141ADNA_FD_71478 | JGI IMG/M metagenome (GOLD analysis project Ga0075163, IMG submission 71478) | Wastewater effluent complex algal communities from Wisconsin, to seasonally profile nutrient transformation and Carbon sequestration -... | ecosystem: Engineered > WWTP > Effluent > Algae... | reverse complement strand
CACCCAGACCTTCATTGATGAGGGTAGATGTAATGAAATCCTTACCAAGGCCATTAAATGTTTCTGGAATGGATGCGCCCAAAAGACCCTGCTCTCCCGCTTTGATCAACAGGGATGGCATCAATCCTGGTTCTGCCTGGTCGATACGGTCGATTACCGGTAATACTTCCGTAAGCAGGAACTGGTGACACATATCTTTCACCATTTGTTGTTCCTCATTAAAATCTTCCGGGATGAAAATGTCTGCAGCATTACTTTCTTTGATCAGCCATTCTCCGCCTTTCAGTAAATTGATTGTTTCAGATGTGGTACTCATTGTGATAATATTAAATGTGTTGAGAATTCTATTTAATCAAAAAGTTGATCTTCGTTATTTAAGGTTTTCATAAACCTGCTGCAATACTTCTTTTGCAATTTCAATTTGTCCGTTGGTAACGCCCGCCAATGCTTCGTTCAGGGTTTGGTTGGCTACTTCCATGGTCTTCACCTGTAATTCCAATGCTTCGGGTGTGAGGTAGATCATGTTAATCCTACGGTCATCCTTACTCGCAACCCGTTTAACCAATCTGAGCTTTTCAAGGTTATCAACCAGGCGGGTGATGCTGGGTTTATCGCGGAAAGTGGCGTCGCATAGAGATTGCTGGCTCATGCTATCTTCTTTCCACAAATGGTATAAAACACTCCATTGTTCAATGGTGATGTCGATGCTATTGGCTTTGAAATTCTTCTGCATACGACGGGCAATAGCCGTACTGGCCTTACCCGTGATAAAACTGTATAATTCGCTTTTTTTAAATTGGTTGTTTGGCATATAGTTGTTTAAACAACTATATAAAGATAAACATTCATTTCAATTTCAAAAAATTATTTTTGTGTTTCCGGCGGGGTAAACAACTGCTGCATCGTTACACTTCGCTCTTGTACCGCCTATCATTGTGCAGCATTTCATATTTTCTATGTTTAGAATTAATCTTCCTGGTTTATCTCTTTACTTTTAAGAAATAATGATCAACCGATATCCCGTTTCTTTAATAAAAGAAATTATTCGTTTTATAAAGAACTATTGCAAATAAAAAAGCGCACCCGTTAGGAGTACGCTTTGTAAATCTGTATAATGTTTTTAAAACTTCATGATGCGAACTACTTTTTGCATACCACTTTGCTTCACTTCTATCATATACGCACCGGGATGTAATTCCGAGCCCAGGTTAATCGTTTGATATGGCATTATTGTTATTTGCCTGTATAAACGTCCGGTCATATCCAATACCCTTACTCCTATTTTTTCTTTCACGGCAGTAATAACCCGGAGTTTGAAATCTGAAGTGGAGGGATTGGGATATACATTCAATTCCATCTTATCCGGCAAAATATTAAAAGAGGAAACAGGTTCAGCTGTTGATCTGGCAAATAGCGGAGGAGTTTCTTCACACGCAGGCAATTTAACCGTAGTTGTGCGAATCACACTGTTGCCACAATTATTTCTGCCCTGGGCGGTTACCATACCACTGACCGCTGTTGGGGGATAAGAAACAGTGATACTCGAAGTGCCTTGTCCATTGATGATCGTACCCGCAGTAGCTACCCAGTTTACCGATGTGGCATTGGCAGGTAGCGAAGCTAACGTGTAAGTATAGATGCGATTTGGACAAGAAACGGTATTGATCACATCTATAACACCAGGAGTAGACGGCAATAGTGTGCCAATCGCTAAGGTTCTTACACTGCTGGTACCGCACCCGTTTGTAGCTCTAACGGTGATTGAACCATTTGTAAAGCCTGGCGGATATGTAAAAGATATACTGTTGGTTCCTTGTCCGCTCAAACCTATAGCCCCGATTGGTACCGACCAGGTATAGTTTGTTGCATTGGCTACTGCAGGTATGCTGTAAGTAGCGGGAATTCCGTTAGGGGCAATATACTCACAAGCAATAGTTGGACCGCTGATCAAGCTCGGCGTAGAAGGATTATTCCGGGAAATGCTAAAACTGCGTGCCTGGCTGGTACCACATTCATTTACTGCACGAACCGTGATGGCACTGGTGGTAAATCCGCTGCTAAACGTTACCGTTACTGTAGTATCATTAGCACCTGGTCCGTTGGGGTGACTAATGCTGGTAGTACCAGGCTGTGCAGCCCACAAATAAGAGCTGGCAGCCGTTGCTTTGGGTATGGTGAAGCTGATGGTATTGCCTGTTCCGAGAATAGGACAAACATCTGATGAACTGGCATTGATAGGGGCGGGTGTAGATGGAAATTGTGCCAACAGGTAATAAATCGTTTGAGCACTAACACCACATACCGAAGTAGCTGTTACTTTTAATTGTTTGTTTGCCTGTGACGAAAATCCGGAAAGGAAAATCACCATTAGGCTGGCCGTGCCCTGTCCACTTTGAATCACCACATTGGGTGGTACCACCCAGTTGTATGATGAAGCACCAATTGAATTGGCTGTGTAGGTTGCCGTTGTTGAAGTGCCTACAATAGGGCAAACATTGGTTAATCCTGTTACCACGGGTGAGGCGCCGCTGGCGATGCTGATAGGTGCTGATGCTATTGCTGGCGCACCACATCCAGTATTGATATTGTAAATGATCAAAGCGGTTCCAGCTGTAATACCTGTTACCAAACCAGTCGTTTGGTCTACCGTTGCCACTGCCTCATTACTGCTGCTCCAGCTACCTCCGCCATCGCCGTTACTGGTAAAAGTAGTTGTACCTCCATTACATAGATTACCCGTACCCGTTACCACGCCGGCATTTACATTGGGGTTAACTGTAAGTGATGTGCTGGCTGATTGCGGCGCTGTGCAACCTGTGTTAATAGTATACGTTATGGTTGTTGTGCCGGCACTCAATGCTGTAACCAATCCTGTTGAAACATTCACTGTGGCCGCCAGCTCATTACTGCTGCTCCAGCTGCCCCCCGGATCGCCATTACTGGTATATGTGGCCGTACCCCCAATACAGAGGTTAGCCACACCTGTTACTACGCCGGCGTTTACATTGGGGTTAACCGTTACCGTTATACTGGCACAAAGATCCGGGGTTACACAACCACCCTCTCCTCTTGCATAGTATGTTGTAGTGGAAGTGGGCGAAACGGTAATACTGGCGCCGCTGCCTTCTGTAGTTCCTCCACAACTGCCGCTGTACCATTGCCAGTTGGTAGCACTGTTAAGGCTGCCGGTACCAATGCTTAAGCTTGTGCTGTTGCCACTACAAATAACATTGTTGGTAGCGCTAAGCATAGGTACAGTAGGATTAATACATGGCGGTATAAGGTTGACTTCGATCAAATTGGTATAGATGGGTCTGTAACCCGTAGCTCCAGAAAATTCAAATTTTTTGGTATATATGTTACTATTCGCATCGTATTCAAACAATACTCCCCAACCGTTTGTCCCACCTCCGCTTGTCATCCCGTACAATTTACCGTTGGCTGCCTTACTGAGTGAGCCTTGAGGGGTAGACCCTTTAAAAAAATCAAAATCAAATTTTTTTGAAAATACATTGCTTGTTGCATCGTACTCAAATAATACTCCACTAAAACCAGTTGTCCCACCACCACTTGTCATCCCGTACAATTTGCCGTTGTTAGCTTTAACCAATGAGCCAGTAGGGTTATTCCCGTCATTACCAGAAAAATCATACTTTTTGGTATACACATTGCTGTTGACATCGTATTCAAATAATACACCTTGATTGCTTGCCCCACCCCCATATGTCATTCCGTACAGTTTTCCGTTTGTTACCTCAATCAATGAACCCCTGGGATTTGATCCGTTTGCAGTAGAAAAATCATACTTTTTGGTATACACAGTACTGTTGACATCGTATTCAAACAATACACCCAAACCGTTTGTTCCTCCTCCGCTTGTCATCCCGTATAATTTGCCGTTGGATGCCTCTATCAATGAGCCTTCCGGATAAATTCCATTCGGTGCAGAAAAATCAAATTTTTTAGTGTAACTATTGATATTCGCATCGTATTCAAACAATACTCCTTGATTGCTTGCCCCACCCACAACTGTCATTCCGTATAATTTGCCGTTGGATGCCTCTATCAATGAGCCTCTAGGATTTGAGCCGTTCGCAGAAGAAAAATCATGCTTTTTAATATAAACATTGTTACTCGTATTGTATTCAAACAATACTCCTAAACCGTTTACCCCACCTTGATTTGTCATCCCATACAATTTACTGTTGGATGCCTCAATTAATGACCCGAAAGGAGAAGATGCGTTTGAAGGAGAAAAATCAAATTTTTTGGAATAACTATTGTTGGTCATATTGTATTCAAACAATACACCCGAAGCGTTAACCCCACCATTTTGTGTCATACCGTACAATTTGCCATTGACAGCTTCCATCAATGAGCCCCTGGGATTTGAGCCGTTTGTGGAAGAAAAATCAAATCTTTTACTGTAAACATTGCTATTAGCGTCGTATTCAAACAATACTCCTTGATTGTTTGCCCCACCCAATAATGTCAATCCATATAATTTACCATTGGATGCCTTTATCATTGAGCTATAGGGATTTATCCCATTGAGAAAAGAGTAATCAACCTTTTTAGTATATACATTGATACTCACATCGTATTCAAACAATACTCCTTGATTGTTTGCCCCACCCCCTGGTGTCATCCCGTACAATTTACCATTGGCTGTCTCAATCAAAGAACCTTCCGGATAAACTCCATTCGGAGTAGAAAAATCGAACTTTTTGGTATACACATTATTGACCGCATCGTATTCAAATAATACCCCAAGTCCGTTTGCCCCTCCATATTGTGTCATACCATACATTTTCCCGTTGGATGCCTCAATCAATGAGCCTCTGGGTGCAGAACCATTCGCAGTAGAAAAATCAAACTTTATATTATATACATTACTGATTGCATCGTATTCAAATAATACCCCAAGTCCGTTTGCCCCTCCATATTGTGTCATACCATACATTTTCCCGTTGGATGCCTCAATCAATGAGCCAAAAGGATTTCGCCCGGTTGCATTAGAAAATTCAAATTTTTTGGTATATATGTTACTATTAGCATCGTATTCAAACAACACTCCACTTCTATTTAAACCTCCTCCAGTTGTCAATCCATACAATTTGCCGTTGGATGCCTCAATCAATGAACCGTAAGGATAAGTTCCATCTGTATCAGAAAATTCAAATTTTTTGCTATATATGTTACTATTAGCATCGTATTCAAACAATACACCTTGATTGTTTGCCCCACCTTGATATGTCATACCGTATAATTTTCCGTTGGAAGACTGTGTTAATTTGGTATGCTGGGGATATTTTCCGGGGATGCCTTCAAAATTATACTGTTTGGTCAAACTCGTTCCTCCGGTGGGTATACCGAAAATACTACCAAACTGCATACCTCCTTCTGAAGTCATACCAAACAGGGTTGGTTGTGCATAGCTGATCTGCTGTTGCGATAGAATAATAAAAAGGCCCAAAAAAACAGCCTTGATAAAATTTTTACAAAAATGATTGGTTTGCAATTTCATGATGTTGATTTTTTTGGTATAAATTTCCAGGCAGAGAAATACACGCATTTCCATGCAGAGAATAAGAAAAATGATTGAGGAATGAGGTAAGGCCGGATTAATTTTCGCCAGGATATCCGTTACTAAAGTATTAAAAATTGTTATACGAGCATCCATTTCAATATTAAATTATAAGAAACCGTTTTTTAACGGTATTTGACATGCGGTTACCATTTGTGAATTTTATGAACCCCGGGTTTGAAAAATCACTAACACGTTGACCCCGCATCGCAAACAAGCTTATTTTTGTTTCACCTACATCGGTAATCAGCAGCGACATCGTTGCGTCGCACCCTTGTACAGCAAAACGTTATGCAGCTTTTTTTGATCGTATTATTGGGGGTTTTAATGTTGCTCTATGGCAGTTTATTGCTGTATTATCGTTCGGCCTGGGTTAGCATACTTAATTATGTTGAACGAAAAAGTCAAGAACCGCTTCCTTTCATTTCGGTATTGATCCCAGCACGCAATGAAGCCCACCAGGTCAGCAACCTACTTCAATCGCTGGAAGTACAACAATTCCCGGGAAATTCTTTTGAGGTCATAGTCATCGACGATCATTCCACCGATCACACTGTTGATGTTGTTGAATCTTTCATAAAAAAAACAACAATTCCTATACGAATAATATCACTCCGCGAAACACTGAAGGGTGAAGCCATTAATTCCTACAAGAAAAAAGCCATAGAAACAGGCATTGCCCAAAGCCGGGGTGAATTGATCGTAACCACCGACGCCGATTGTGTGGTTCCACCCTTGTGGCTGTCAACCATTGCCAATGTTTACCAGCTCCGGAAACCAAAAATGATCGTGATGCCGGTGGGCATTGAAGCCAGCCTGCGCCCCATCGAAATATTTCAGTCGCTCGATTTTATGACCCTGCAGGGCATTACGGGTGCTGCGCTACATAAAAATTTTCATGGTATGTGCAATGGCGCCAACCTGGCGTATACAAAAGAGTCGTTCTATGCTGTGAATGGTTTTACAGGAATCGATTCCATTGCCAGCGGCGATGATATGCTTCTGCTGCACAAAATAAAAGATCAATTTCCTGAAGGCATCTGTTACATCAAATCAAAAGATGTTATCGTGTATACGAAACCGGTAGTTTCGCTGGGCGCTTTTTTTCAGCAACGTATACGCTGGGCCAGCAAGTCTGACCAATACAGCGATAAAACACTTTTGCCTGTTTTGTTATTGGTGTATTTCTTTAACCTGCTGCTGCTGTTGACAGGCATTCTATGTTTTTTTGTAAATAGTCTCCCAATTGTAACCATACTTTCACTCCCTTTTGTTTTCGGAGGAGTAATAATTTTAAAAACCATACTCGAACTTATTTTCCTATACCCTGTTTCGGTTTTCTTTGGCAAGCAAAAATTGCTTTGGTTTTTTCCTTTATTCCAACCCCTGCATATTATTTATACGGTTGCTGCGGGTTGGCTTGGAAAATTTGGAACCTATGAATGGAAAGAAAGAAAAGTGAAGTAACCGAAGAAGCCTTTCCTCATGATTCAACTTTAATTGTACTTTGCAATATGAAGGAACCGTCAAATTCTGTTGCAGCCCAGGGCTGGAAACGGCTAAAGAAAAATAAACCGGCCATGGCGGGCTTCATCATCATTGTGTTCGTGATGCTACTCGCCATTTTTGGTTATATGATCGTTCCCGATAACTCACCAGATGCAGATCTTCAAACCATAGAGATACAGGCGAAAAAACCAGGATACACCCAAATGTTCCTGCTCATTCCCGAAACAGGCAACACCCGCCCGAACCCTATAGAAGAATGGTTCATGGGAAAAAAATCAACATCAAGGTATTTGCCAATTACCGGGTATGAAATAAAAGGAAAGGAATTGATCGTATCCAAATACATCGATGAGGATACAACCATCAAACAGGTATATTCTATTGATCTGCTTACTGGTAACAAGCCTGGTAATATTTCATCGCAAATTGTTACCAAAAAATACTGGCTGGGTACAGATACATTCGGAAGAGATATGTTGAGCAGGCTCGTGGTTGGTGCCAGGGTAAGCCTGGCCGTTGGTTTCATTGCCGTTCTGGTTTCATTAATTTTAGGCATTCTGTTGGGTGCGCTTGCGGGATACTATCGCGGTTGGATAGACGAAGTAATCATGTGGTTTGTAAATGTAACCTGGAGCATACCAACTTTGTTGCTCGTGTTTGCAGTTACCATTGCCATGGGAAAAGGTTTCTGGCAGATTTTTATAGCGGTGGGCCTCACCATGTGGGTAAGTGTTGCCAGGCTTGTTCGGGGGCAGGTGCTTGCATTAAAAGAACTTGAGTTTGTGCAGGCTGCCAGGGCATTGGGTTATAAAGATGGGCGTATAATATTCAGGCATATCATACCCAATATGCTGGGACCGTTGATGGTAATTGCGGCAGGTAATTTTGCTACGGCCATCATCATAGAAGCCGGCTTAAGTTTTTTAGGAATTGGTGTACAGGCTCCGCAACCAAGCTGGGGACTGATGATCAAAGAAAATTATCACTTCATCATCACGCACAATCCATTGATGGCCTTGTTGCCGGGATTTGCCATTATGATCCTGGTACTGTCGTTTAATTTACTCGGCAATGGATTACGCGATGCGTTGGATGTAAAGGATTAATCAATGGGTGCAACCGGAACGTTCCTGCTAAATCCTTCTTCCAGAGAAATAAAGGTTTCTGTTCGTTCTATCCCTTTGATCTTTTGCAGTTCATCGTGTAACACATGTCGCAATTGGGTGATGTCTTTACAAACCACTTCAATGAACATGCTGTAATTTCCGGTGATATAATTTAATCGAATGATCTCGGGAATCTTCATCAGGTCTTTTGCAACGGTATCATAGAGAGAACTCTTTTCAAGATAGATCCCCACAAAAGCGGTGATGTCATATCCCAATAATTTAAGATCTACATTCAGTCGTGTACCTTTAACGATATTACTTTCCTGCAGTTTTTTGATACGTACATGGATCGTGCCGCCACTTACAAATAGTTTTTTGCCCAGTTCTGCATAGGAAATCTCTGCATTTTCCATCATTGCATGAATAATCTGCAGATCGAGTTTGTCAAGATTTAATTTCGCAGCCATTTTTCAATCGTTTTTCGTGAGAATTCAATAATACATGCAAATATTTGAATTATTTCTATATTTTCAAAATAATTGTTGAAATATTTTTAAAATAAATTCTATTCCTTTAGTTTTGTTGTATCAATCACCGGAAACGGTATAAGATCTTAACATTGTGGGGTGATGAAATTTTTGGCAGACATGCCCCCTTGTCTCGGGGGTGAGGGCAACAGGACAAACGTAACATAGAGCCGTGTGTATGGCAACATATGCACGACCGGGGTCGACCACCGAACTTTGTGTTATAGCTAACTGCCTCGTGAAGGTTCGATCCCTTCCCCTACAGCAGGTTTTTCTATTATTAAACCCTTACCGGCCTTGTGCTTGTAAGGGTTTTTTATTGGGGAAATCCTCAAAAAAGTGGGAGGAATTAACGGTCTGACCGGTTTAGCATTTCAGCGCTTAACTATTTGATTCCCTTTATGATATACTAATTCACCATTGCTCAAAACGCATATAAATATTAATTAATTTGTACTGATTCTCCGAAATCCGTCAGAAATCAGGCCAACTCTTCATTTTCCCAAATCATCACAACAAGTATCTTTGCCGCTTCATGGCACAAAAAAAACTATTACGATTTGCACAAATAAAAACTTTTACCAACGTGCACGAATACCCGGTAGGTATGCAGGGAAAATGGATGGCTTTTTTTAAAAATGAAAATCCTGTTATACTTGAACTCGCCTGCGGACGAGGAGAATATGCGATAGGTCTAGCAAAATTATTCCCCGATCAAAATTTTATTGGGGTGGATGTAAAAGGTAACCGAATGTATATCGGTGCCAAAAAAGCCCTTGACGAATCTCTTTCAAATACGGCTTTCTTAAGAACCCAGATCGAAATGCTGCCCGATTATTTTGCCCCGGCTGAAGTAGACCAGATCTGGATCACTTTCCCCGATCCGCAATTAAGAACATCGAAAGCCAAAAAAAGACTAACGCATCCCCGGTTCCTCCGCTTATATCAACAGGTTTTGAAGCCTGGAGGAACTATACATTTAAAAACAGATTCGCCGGCACTTTACCAGTTCACAAAACTGGTGATTGAAAAATATAGACTTACAGAATTGGATTCATCTGAAAACGTTTATGCTGATCAACCGGTTGATCCTGCTCTCCAGATCAAAACACATTATGAAAGCCTCGATATTGCTCAAAGCAATAAAATTTTTTATGTAAGGTTTTCTTTACCCGATAAACTGTCAGACCTTGATGAAGAACTCCAGGAATATTTGAAACAAACAGAACCTTCTCTCGCATAAAATTGTAGAACAAGCAATAACAACCCCAACATGGCAAGTGATTTTATAGAAGGAGAAGATTTTTATTATAACGAAGATGGGAATATGGTCCTCACAGAAAAATACCATCTTAAAAAAGGATTTTGTTGTGGCAATGGTTGCAAACATTGTCCCTATCAATTTGAATCGGTTCCCGAACCAAAGCGAAGCGTATTGCTTTCATTTCAACATCCGACAGGTGATGAAAAAGCATAACCTGTTTAATGCAGTAAGATGAAAAAATCAGCCCCTAAAAAAATCAAGGAAGAACAACCCAGGAACACAGGCAAAGAATATAGTTTTTTTGCAGATGTGTATGATGTAGTTCGTCAAATTCCCAAGGGTCGGGTTACTTCATACGGTGCCATAGCTTCGTTCCTGGGTACCAAACTCAGCGCCCGCATGGTTGGTTGGGCCATGAATGCAGCTCACCAGGCCAAGCCCTCTGTACCAGCTCAG
>Ga0075163_10013801_pt1 | contig 10453 bp, 7 predicted proteins | sample JI1023141ADNA_FD_71478 | JGI IMG/M metagenome (GOLD analysis project Ga0075163, IMG submission 71478) | Wastewater effluent complex algal communities from Wisconsin, to seasonally profile nutrient transformation and Carbon sequestration -... | ecosystem: Engineered > WWTP > Effluent > Algae... | reverse complement strand
TATGCAGACATCTGTCCGACAGGCTCACTGACGCTGAAAGATTTTCGCTTCCGTAAACGCGCATGGATGTTGAAAAAGACGGCCACCGTGTGTGAGGGCTGCTCTAAGGGCTGCAATATGGAAATTCACCAAGACGGGAACGTGATTCAGCGTTGTCTTCCGCGGACGAACATGGAGATCAATCGTCATTGGCTCTGCGATGAGGGCCGGTTTAATTATCACTATGTTTCCGACTCCGCGCGCTTTTCGAACCCGGCAGTTTCGGGCGAAGAGAGAAGCTGGGCTGACGCGGTCGCGGCGGCTCGCTATTCTCTCGAGGGAAAGAAAGTCGCGGTTCTTCTCGGCTCGGATTTAACCCAAGAAGAGGCGAAGCTTCTTCAAGAGTTCACCTCAAAGTCCTTTCCCGGCTCTTCCCTCTTCCACTTCGGCACGCCTGGAGTGACTTCGGCGGCCCAAGACGCGCCCGCAGATCGTCTCCTCAAGCGAAAGTCGAAGACGGCGAACTTACACGGATTGGAAAAACTCGGAATTCGTGGATTTGAATCGCTCCCTTCGGGCACAAACGGCGTGCTGGTCGTTCGTGGCGGACGCGCGGTCCTTCCAAAGCTTGACGGAGCTTCGACCGTCGTAGGGGTCGGCGTATTTACGGGCTCCGAGGTTGAAGCGATGGCGGTCGTTCTGCCCGGCTTAAGCTTTGCGGAGAAAGATGGAACGATTGTGAACTATGAAGGACGCGAACAGAGAACCCGTCGCGCGCTAAATCCCGTGGGGCAGTCAAAAGCGCTGGGTGAAATCTTGATGCTATGGACCCACTCGAACGCATCCAAGGGCGCAGCGGCTCCGAAAGGAATGTCACTATGAGTGGAAATGCTGGATTTGAGACTTTCGACCTCGTCGCCATGGGAATCAAAATCGCCGTCGTGGTCGTCATGCTTCTCCAGGTGGTGCCCATCATGGTTTGGGTCGAGCGACGCGGATCGGCCCTTCTCCAAAACCGTCTTGGACCGAATCGAATTGGACCCCTGGGACTATTGCAGTCCCTGGTCGACGCCGTAAAAATGATGTTCAAAGAGGATCGAATCACGGGTCACGTGAATCCTTTTTATTACCGGCTCGCTCCGCTTGTGTCTCTGATTCCGGCCTTCATGACGTTCGCCGCGATTCCATTCGCAAGTCACATCACGATCGGCGAAAAAACCGTTCAATTCCAAATCGCGGATTTGAACGTCGGCTTACTCTATATCTTGTCGATTACGTCGTTGTCTGTTTACGGCATCATTATGGGGAGCTGGGCCTCGAACAATAAGTACGCGATTTTTGGCGGCCTTCGATCTGCTGCCCAGATGATCTCGTATGAACTCTCGATGGGTCTTTCGATTGTCGGGATGGTCATGATCGTGGGCTCGATGCAGCTCGGAGATATTGCGACCGCTCAGGGCGCAGCGCTCATGCACCTGGGGCCGCTCACGATTCCAAAGTGGGGGATTTTTATCCAACCCATCGGATTCTTGATTTTCATCACCTGCACCTACGCCGAAACAAACCGCCTCCCTTTTGACCTTCCTGAAGGGGAATCCGAAATCGTTGCAGGTTATCACCTCGAGTATTATTCGATGATGTTCGGGATGTTTATGATGGCGGAGTACATCAACATGACCGTCGCAGCGGCGTTGACGGCCACCCTCTATTTCGGGGGCTGGCAACTTCTCCCTGGGATGAACTTTCTTCTTTCGCACGCCGGACTGGAAGGAATGGCATTCGAATGGGGGCGGGTCGCACTCGAGGCGGCATCGTTCACGATTAAAACGGCGTTCTTCATGTGGCTCTTTGTCTGGGTCCGCTGGACGATACCGCGCTTTCGGTACGACCAGCTTATGGACTTGGGCTGGAAGGTCATGCTTCCGCTTTCCCTTGCGAATATTTTTGTGACCGGGTTTTTGATTTACCTCAAGGTTCTTTAAGGAGTCTTCGATGCTCGTAAAACGCGACACCACCGCCCTCCAAAATCTCTACATCATTGAATTGGTGAAGGGTCTCTGGATCACGATGAAAAACATGCTCTTCACGAGGCATGTCACGATCCAGTATCCGGAAGAGCGCCGAAACTATTCAGATCGTTATCGGGGAATGCATTACATCAAGGCTACAAACGGCGTGGAAAACTGCACTGCGTGCATGCTTTGCCCGACGGTTTGCCCGGCGGAATGCATCCACATTGAAGCGGGAGAGCGGCCGGATAAGGAAAAGTATCCCGTGAAATTTGAGATCGATATTTTGCGCTGCTGTTTTTGCGGAATGTGTGAAGAGGCGTGCCCAAAAGACGCGATCAAACTTTCTAAGATCTATGAAATGAGTACGTCGGCCCGAAAAGTTTACGGCAAAGACTACCTGCTTGAGCAACGGGGGCACAAATGAGCGACCTGTCGCCGGTAACGTTCACGATTTTGGCGGGACTTTCGATCGCTTGTGCGTTGATGGTGGTCTTGAAAAAGAACCCCGTTTCGAGCGCATTTAGCCTTGTACTCCTTTTCGCCGCGTTCGCGGGGATTTACGCAATGCTGGGCGCACATCTGATCGCGGCGCTTCAGATCCTCGTCTACGCGGGCGCGATTATGGTCCTTTTCATTTTTGTGATCATGCTTCTCAATGCAGACGAACCCTCCTTTGACCTTGGCCGCACCCACCCCGTCCTCCGCGGCATCGTCGGCGCGCTCTGTTTCATGCTTCTGGGGTTTTTCGTCTGGGCCCAGAAAAAAAGCGTGGGCGTCTCTGTTCTAACCGGACCGTTTAACGTCGGCGCCGTAGAGGCGAACGGTGGAAACTCGAAGATCATCGCCGAGCTCATGTTTTCGAAGTACATCCTCCCCTTTGAATTAACTTCGGTCCTCCTCCTTTCTGGAATCGTCGGAGCGGTCGCGATCGCGAAACGAAACATCGGCAAATCCGGGGGTGCAAAATGAGTGAGACGAGCGGCGTCGCCCCGTGGGTGATCCAGTCTTTTTGCGCGATTATTTTCTTCATTGGGCTAGCAGGCGTGATGATGCGAAGAAATATTCTCGTCATTCTAATGAGTGTCGAGATCATGCTGAATGCCGTGAACCTTTCGTTCGTAACCTATGCGCGCCAGATGGCAGACATGGGCGGCCAGATGGCAGTCTTTTTTATTATTGTGGTCGCCGCGGCGGAAAGCGCCGTTGGCTTAGGCCTTTTGATCTCAATGTTTCGAACCTTGAAGACGGTCGATACGGACGAGATTCGTCTTTTGAAAGAGTAGAACGGGGATGAACGCGATGTTGAAATGGATTCCGCTCCTTCCGTTAATTGGGTTTACGATCAATGGGTTTTGGTACGCTCTGATTCAATGCCGACCTGGCGCGAAGAAGGCGCACGCGACAGTGCCGGGACTGATCGCGACCGCGGCGATTTTCGGCGCGTTCTTGATTTCGCTCCAGACCTTTTTAGCCCTTAAGGGGATGCCCGCAGAGGGCCGGGTTGTCGAAGAGACTCTGTTCTCTTGGATGAAGGTGGGAGAGTTTGATTTAAAGATGGCCCTGCGCGTGGACTCGCTCTCGACGCTCTTTACGCTTGTCATCACCGGCGTAGGGACGTTGATCCACCTCTATTCTATCGGATACATGGGGCACGACGAGACGCCCGGTAAGTTCTTCGCGTACTTGAACCTATTTTGTTTCGCGATGCTGATGTTGGTCATGGGCTCTTCCCTTCCCATTCTCTTTTTGGGCTGGGAAGGCGTTGGTCTGTGCTCGTACCTGCTGATTGGCTACTGGTACCAAGACACCGAAAAAGCCTCGGCAGGTAAAAAGGCTTTTATCGCAAACCGTGTGGGTGACTTTGGTTTTATTTTGGGGATGTTCCTCATCTATACCCATTTCGGAACACTCGAGTTCGCGAAAATTACCGAGCTTCTCGGAAAGTCCGAGTTTGTCGCTCTCCTGAGCCCCGCTGCGATTACGGCGACGTGTTTGCTTTTATTTCTGGGCTGCACGGGAAAGTCCGCCCAGATCCCACTCTTTGTTTGGCTTCCTGATGCGATGGCCGGCCCGACTCCCGTTTCCGCACTCATTCACGCGGCGACGATGGTGACCTCTGGGATCTATATGCTTGCGCGGCTGAATCTCCTCTTTTCGCTTTCGCACACCGCGATGATGGTGATTGCGGTAGTGGGAGCCGCGACAGCATTTTTTGCGGCGACGATCGCGATTGCCCAAAACGACATTAAAAAAGTTCTCGCGTATTCGACCGTTTCACAGCTGGGTTATATGTTCCTAGCGTGTGGGGTTGGAGCCTACGGCGCAGGGGTTTTTCATGTCATCACCCACGCCTTTTTTAAGGCGCTGATGTTCTTGGGTGCGGGCTCAGTCATTCACGGCATGCACGAAGAGCAAGACATCATGAAGATGGGCGGGCTTCGTGGAAAAATGCCGGTGACTTTCGTTACCTTCCTGGTGGGTTGGATCGCGATTAGCGGAATCCCACCTTTTTCGGGATTCTTTTCGAAAGATGAAATTCTCTGGAACGCGTTTGCAAATCCACACGGGAACAAGCTTCTGTGGGTCGTCGGACTTCTCACCGCGATGATGACCGCGTTTTATATGACTCGGATGTTTTATCTGACTTTTATGGGGTCTTCGCGGTTTGATCATGAAAAGGTTCATGCCCATGAGTCCCCCGCCCTGATGACGATTCCTCTCGTGATTCTGGCGATCCTCTCCGTCGTGGGTGGTTTTATCGGGATTCCTCACATGAGTTGGCTTGAGCACTGGCTCGAGCCTGTGATTCCGGCGCATGAACCGTCCTCATTTACTGCGGGGGTTACTACGGAATACGCCTTAATGGCGGTTTCGACCGTCGCGGCGATTTGCGCGATTCTTTTTGCGTGGAAAACCTACACCAATCTCAAAACGGCAGACGCGCGGAAAAAGCGTCATGCGAAACTTCACGAAACACTCGAGCATAAGTGGTACGTCGACGAGGCGTACGAGTCCGCGTTTATTCAGCCCATTTACGAAATCTCCGTAAAGCTGTGGAAAGGATTCGATGTCGGCGTAATCGATCGAATCGTTCTTGGGTTTGGGCGGGTCTCACAGTGGACCGGTCAAGCGGCACGGACTGTTCAGACCGGATCAATTCAGGTTTATGCGATCATGATTCTTTTTGGGCTCGTACTTTCTTTGAGCTATCTCATTAAAGGGTTCATCTAATGGAATGGTTAAACGCACATCTTTTAACGGGCCTGACCTTCCTCCCCCTTCTGTGGGCTCTCATGGGCACGCTCCTGCCTGCGAAGTCTTCTAAGCACTGGGCATTCGCCGGCTCGCTCCTTGTATTCTTTCTCTCCATTAAGCTTTATTTTGGATACGACCCCAATGGAGCAGAGTTCCAGTTTCTAGAGGTCGCCGAATGGATTCCGGGTCTCGGCGTGAAGTATTCTGTGGGGATGGACGGAATTAGTCTTTGGCTTCTTCTTTTGACCACGTTTCTTTCGCCGCTCGTGATTCTGGGTTCGTACCATTCGGTCGAGGAACGCGAAAAAGAGTACTATACTCTTCTCTTGGCGCTTCAGACGGGAATGATGGGCGCGTTTATCTCTCTGGACACGTTTCTTTTTTACGTGTTTTGGGAAGCGATGCTGATCCCGATGTATTTTCTGATCGGAATCTGGGGAGGCAAGGATCGAGTTTACGCCGCGATGAAGTTTTTCGTTTTCACGATGGTGGGCTCCCTTTTGATGTTGGTCGCGATCTTTTTTCTGGCTTACCAACACAAGCTTCAGTTCGGTTCGTTTTCGACGGCGCTTCTTGATCTCTATCGGGTAAAACTTGATGGATCAGGCTACTTTTCGACCCAAGGACTTCTCTTTCTCGCCTTTGCGCTCGCCTTCGCGATTAAGGTCCCCCTCTTTCCACTTCACACCTGGCTACCCGACGCTCACGTTCAAGCCCCGACCGCCGGATCCGTTATTCTTGCCGGGGTTCTTTTGAAAATGGGAGGCTACGGATTTATTCGGTTCGCGTTTCCCCTCTTTCCACAGGCGGTGGCGACCTACCAACACCTCTTTATGGTGTTGGGTTCGGTCGCGATCGTTTACGGCGCATGGGTCGCGATGGTCCAGCCCGACATGAAAAAACTGGTCGCCTATTCTTCAGTCTCTCACATGGGATATGTCGTAATCGGTTTGTTTTCGCTCAATGCGATCGGCGTCACGGGCTCTGTGTACCAGATGTTGAATCACGGGATATCGACACCCGCACTCTTCCTCTTGGTGGGAATGCTTTACGAGCGTCGACACACGAAGGAAATCAAGGAGTATGGCGGCATTACGAAAGTGATGCCTCTTTTCGCGGCGGCATTCATGATCGCGACGCTTTCGTCGGTCGCACTCCCTGGAACGAACGGGTTTGTCGGTGAGTTTTTGATTTTGCTGGGAACGTGGAAAGCGAATCCGGCGCTGGCTGTTCTCGCGACCACGGGTGTGATCTTTGGCGCGGTGTATATGCTCTGGATGTTCCAGCGGGTGATGTTTGGACCCTTGGATAATCCAGAGAATAAGAAGCTAAAGGACCTCTCCCCTCGCGAGGCCTTCGTTTTATTGCCTCTCATGGTTGCCATCGTCGTCATGGGCGTGGTTCCGAACTTTTTCTTTGAGAAAATGGAAACATCGGTCAACAAGCTCCTTGAGCGGACCGGAAAACTAGAAATGGTCGCGAAAAACCAATCGCGGAAAGACGAAAACTAAATGAACCCACTCAATACCGTAGACGCGAGTTTGCTCGGGTTATCGAGCAGTGAAATGTCGGCGCTCGCGCCGTACTTTTGGCTCCTTTTCGCCGCTGTAAGCGGAATGATTTTGGGAGTGTTTCGAATTCTTCCCGCGAAGTGGACCGTTTTCGGAGTATCGATTTTTGGGATTTTGATGGCGGCCGCCTCTTCCGCGACCCAAATCGGAATGGATCGAATGGATCTGTTCGCAGGGATGCTTGTTGCCGATGGGTATTCGGCGTTCTTTAACGTTTTATTTCTCGGAACCGCAGGGCTTTCCCTGTTCGCTTCGATGCGATATCTCGACCGCGAAAAGCTTCAGTATCCTGAGTTTACGACGCTTTTGCTGTTTTCCACCCTCGGCATGATGTTGATGGCGTCGGCGATGGACCTGATTACGCTCTTTATCGCACTCGAAATCATGTCGCTCTCCGTTTACGTTCTAGTCGGCTTTCGTAGAAACGACCGGCGCTCGAACGAAGCTGCCATGAAGTATTTTATTCTTGGAGCCGCTGCGTCTGCGATTCTTCTCTATGGTTCGGCCCTCCTCTATGGATCGACGGGCACGTTTAACATCACGGAAATTTTAACGAGAATTTCCGCGAAGAGCGAACTCATGACTCCGGTTTTCCACTTGGGTGCGTGGATGGTGATGGCGGGCTTCCTCTTTAAGGTCGCAGCAGTGCCGTTTCACATGTGGATGCCCGATGTTTACGAAGGCGCCCCTACGCCTATTACGGGGTTCATGACGACTGGAATTAAGGCTGCATCCTTTGCTGCGTTCGTGCGCGTCTTCATTGCGGTCGGATATGGGAAGGATCTCGAAAGCGCCATTCAGGGCCGACTTCACGATGTATTATGGATCTTAGCTGTAGCGACGATGCTCATCGGAAATGTGATCGCGCTGACTCAGACGAACCTCAAGCGAATGCTCGCCTATTCGTCTATCGCCCACACCGGCTACATTTTAGTAGGAATGCTGGCAGCGCCAGGGTCTGAGTCGGGCTTTGCGCCCGTCGTGATGTATCTCGCGAGTTATACGATCATGAACCTCGGGGCGTTTACGATTCTTTCGATCTTGGCAGGCCGTGGAGACACGGGGTTAAACCTTCATGACCTCTCCGGTCTTTCGAAACGCCATCCTTGGCTTTCGTTTTCGATGGCGGTTTTTCTCTTCTCGATGGCGGGAATTCCTCCCACCGCGGGATTTGCCTCGAAGTACTACCTTTTGTATTCCGCTGTTCAGGCGAAAGAAGTTTGGTTGGTCATCCTTGCGGTTCTCTGTAGTGCGATCGCGGTTTACTATTACCTGCGGGTCATCGTTTACATGTATATGAGGGACTCCGAGCAAAGCGACGCTCGATCGACTCTTACCCCCGCCCTGGGCGCCTTCGCGGTCGCGATGATGGTCGCGATGACCCTCCAAATCGGGGTTCTGCCCGCAAAAATGATGGCCGTTACGCGGAAGATTGTAGCGAAGCTCTAAAGTCGTTTCGATTTGAGTAACCAAATTGAATAGGTAAGTTTTGCCGCCCTGAATCTGTCCTCTGGTTTTTTCCTTTTCTGATAAAATCAGAGGGTGCATACAGGCCTGCTTTTTAAGGTAAAACATCACTCGGGTCGAATTCTCGGGCCGCTCGATCTCGAGCGGATAAAAAAACTTATCCTTAAGAATCAGATTACTGGAGTCGAACTCGCAAAAGAGTATCCGAATGGACTTTGGCTCGACATCAATCGGATTCCCGAACTTGCGGAGCTTCTTTTTCGTCACGCATCAGGGAGTCTGGCTGGAACGCAAGGCGGACTCAAGAGCGAGCAGAGCAGCTATCGACCCATTTTAAGTCCGACGCGGGAGCAGTTTGCCCCGACGATTGTTCTACCGGGCGGCGTTCCAGAAAAGATCGGCGAAGACGCGACACGGAGCAAAGAAACCGTAAAAGAAAACACCGGCGATAACCGAGAGCCCGAGCTCAAGCCAGCGGCCGAGGAGCTCGAAGCGACGTGGGTCGCGCCCCGGGAGCAAAGCGAAGAAGAGACAAAGACCGCGCTCGCCTCCCTCGAAATCGAAACACACCCCGACGCGCCCGAAGAGCAAACGGAACTGATGGTGGTGCAGCCGGGAGAGGGTCAGGAGCTGGCCCTTCCTGACGTTCTTGCAGATCCCAAGTTCAAGCGACTCCTTCAAGAATCAACCATCGCGATTCACCGACCCGACCTTGCGGCGCCGGTAAAAAAGGCGCGAATCCCAAAGGGTAAAGAACTTGTTCGGATTGTCGGCATCGCGGCCGCGCTCGGGTATTTCGGTTACGACGCCTTTCTGAAAGAGTCAAAAGACAATGTCGCACAAGTGCTTCGGCGATCGGCTTCGTTTCGACCGACATTTCCGCTCCCAAACGGAGGAGCGACGAATACGGCGTTAAGCGAAAAGCTCTATAAAGAAGGTATTCAGAGCTATGCGCTCGACCATGTTCTTGGATACAAGGCCGCGGCCGCTCGTTTCAGCCAGGCGGTTACCGCGGACCCGGAAAATCTAAAGGCCTACGCCATGCTGGCGAGCGCATATGTAAACCTGATTGATACTTCGACGAAAGACGAGACCTTTTTTTCCGTGATTTCTCGTCTTCTCGAGTCTGCGAAAGCGAAGGGGATCGAACTTCCTGAGATCGTGATCGCAGAGGCCGAGTTCTTAACCGTTACCGGTCGCCCAGATGCAGCGATCCAACGAATCGTCGAGTATACAAAGGGTCGACCGAATTTCGACCCGTCCCTGTTTCTTTATGTGGCGGAGGCATTCTTGGCTAAGGGGAGCGCCCCCGAAGCGACGAAATATATTCAAAACTTTCCCGATAATCGAGCATGGAGCCCGAGAGTATTCTACCTTCGGGGGCGAATCGCGGAGGAGCTCGGAGATGGCCTGGCTGCGGTCGAGCAGTATGATAAGGCTCTGAAGGGTTGGCCTGTGCACGCGAGGTCTCGTCTCCGAAAGGTTGCGGTGACGTGGAAGGCTGGAAACATTTCGAACTCGGCTCGTGACCTCGAGTTGCTATTAAAAAATCCGGACTTTCTTGGACCGAAGGACCTGGGTCAGGCCTATTATCTGCTTTCGCAGCTCTATTCGGTAAAACAGCAGTTTGATGGTGCGCTTAATGCGATTGAACGTGCGCTGAAACTTGATCGAAAGAACCGCGACTACCTACTGGAGTATTACACGCTTCTGGCACCGAAAGGCGCCGACCGCGCGAACGCGAAGAAAGAGGCGCTCATGTATTTTTATCTCGGCCAAGGCGAGAAGCTTCTTAAAGAAGGAAAAACGAACGACGCGCTGGCTGAGTTTTTAAACGCTCGGACGGAGAATTCGAAATCGATCGAGCCACTCATTAAAATTGGAGACATGTTTGTCCAAAAGAATGACCTCATTAATGCGCGACTAAACTATCAAAAAGCCGCAGAGATGGAGCCAAACACGATCGATGTTTGGTCGAAATACATTTTCGTTTTGATTCAGAGCTACGAGTGGGAAGAGGCGCAAAAAGCGATGGATAAATTTCGGGGTCTGCGCGTGAGCCAGTCTCCGATCGACAAGGCCGCGGGCGATATGTACGCAAAACAAGGGCGCTACGTAGAAGCAGCGACGTTTTACCGAAAAGCGATGAGTCGCGAGTCGATCGACCCC
>Ga0075163_10013798_pt1 | contig 10453 bp, 9 predicted proteins | sample JI1023141ADNA_FD_71478 | JGI IMG/M metagenome (GOLD analysis project Ga0075163, IMG submission 71478) | Wastewater effluent complex algal communities from Wisconsin, to seasonally profile nutrient transformation and Carbon sequestration -... | ecosystem: Engineered > WWTP > Effluent > Algae... | reverse complement strand
CGGGCGGTGCTCGGGACGACAGCCGAGCGCCGCGAGCGTCAGCGTGATGGCGAGCGCGGCGATGCGTTTGCGACCGCGCGACCGCATGTGTCGATTGTCGCGCGGGCGCTCGTCGGGCGCCACTGCCAGATCGTGCTGCGAGTCGGCGGGCGAGGCCAGCGACGCCAGCGCGGCTGATGCCTCAGCCGCCGGTCGACCACGCGTCATCGCCGACCGGCTCGCTCACCACCGCGAGCGTCCGCGGCGCGCCGACCAGGCGCGGCGGGGCGCCGGCGACCGTGACGCGCAGGCCGGGCGCGGCGCCGAGCACGATGGCGTCGGCAGGGCCGAGGTCGTCGAGGGCGTGGGCCTCGCGCTCGGGTGACGGCGCGCCCTCCCAGCGGCAGACCAGCACCGGCGTCGTCAGGTGCGGATGCCCGGTCGGCTCGGCCCGCGCGCAGCGCAGCGTCAAGGTCGTGGCGCGCGCCCGCGGCAGGCGGCCCTCGGCGATCGGCGCACACGCCGCGGCGTCGCTGGTGAGCTCGACGACGATCACGTCGCCGTCGGCGCGCCAGCGCCCGGCGAAGCCCGCCTGCTCGCGGAACCGATCGTCGGTGTGGACCCGCGGCCCGTCGTTGGTCATCGCGTAGCTCCAGCCGCGGCACGCCTGCGCGGCGCCATCGGCGGCCAGCGTGAGCGCCAGCGACGCCGACGAGGTCTCGCGCACGAGCTGGCGCGCGTGGGTGCCGCTGAGACGACGGTGGATCACGGTCGCGTAGCGGCCCGGCACGAACGGCACGCTCCGCAGGCCGGCGCCGAGCTCGACGCTCGCACCCGCGGGCGCGGCGACGGACGCAGCGTCGGGCTGAGGCGGCTGGGCGTTCGCGGTGCCAGGTGACGGGACATCGGGGGGCATCTCGGGCGACCTCCTGCACGCGGCGCTGGCGGTGAGCACGGTCAGCAGCACCGCGGTGCGGGCGGCCCGTCGCTCAATCGGGGAACGCACTGACATCTCGGTGGTCGAGGACGGTACCCCAGTCGAGCGTCAGGAAGATGTGCGCCAGCCACGGTGACGACGCCCGGCCAGCGCGCGGTGGACAAGGGATGTAGGATCGCCACGTGGGCCAGGGGCCTCCACGCAAGTTCGTCGTCGAAGCGTCATGATCGTCGTTCGTTGCACCGCGAAGCTGCTCACCCGCCTCGGCGTCGACGCGCGCAACGATGTGGACACCTCCACCGGCCTGCTCGGAGATTGGTACGCGACCACGCTGCATGTCCGGCACCTCTACGTGCTCGCCATGGCCCGGGCGACGTTGCTCCCGATCGTCGTCACGGGGCGAGACCTGCGTTCGTTTCCGGAACGTATGACAAGCACCCTCGCGGAGGTCCTCGCAGCGTACGCACTCCCCGCGGAGACGATCGCGCGCGAGTGCGCCGCGATGACCCCAGTGCGATACGCGCGAACCGACGATCGCAGCACGGTCGGCGTGCTGGTCGAGTTTGGCCGCTTGCTCGAGGCGGAACTCCTGGCGCGGCCGACGGCATCACCGACGGCGCTGTCCCTCTGGTTGGCCGACACGCCGATCGTCGCGCGAGACGCGTGGCCCGGGCAGGACACGCGCCGCGCGTTCGGGGCAGTCGATCGTTCGACGAGGTGAGTGCGCGGGGCGGCTCGGGTTCCGACGCGCCGCTCGGGTATCACGGGCTCTCCTCCAGCGCCGGGGCGTGGCCGATCGGACGGGGGCCCGATCGGCGGCGCGGGGGCCGCCGATCGCCCGCTGACTGCCGCGGCTGGGGCGTCGCCAGCTCGATGCGGCTGCGGAGCACGGCGGTGGCCGCGGTGGCGGCGCCGGCGACGTCGCCGTCGTCGTAGGCCATGCGCGCGATGTCGAGGTGCACGTCAGTGTCGTCCTTCACGAAGCGCGCAGCGTACCGCATGCCCAGCGCGTCGATGCCGCGAAGGGCGGCCGCGTAGGCGCCATCGTGGTCCGCCGCGGCGATGAGGGCGTCCGCCGCAGCCAGCGCCGCGCGCGCGGTGTCGAGCCGCGTCGCGATGTCGGCGGGCTGCGGCAAAGGCTTCGGCTCGTGGCTCCGCGGTCCGCACGCCACCAAGGCCGTCAGCACCAGCGCGCGGATCATGGACGTCCTGTCACGTGGGCGAGCATGTCTCCCAGGCCGCGATCATATTCGAGATGGAACTCGTGGCACACCGACTCGGCTCTTCGCGCGCGTGTTCGGATCGGCACGCCGGGGCGATCGGCGCGTGGACGCGGCAGCGGAGCGGCACGTGCCGCCGACGCCGACAGCGCCCGCGCTCGGGCGGTCATGGGGGCGCGCCGGCCGCGATCCAGCGCTCGATCGCCTGCCGCTTCTCGGCGCACAGGAGCGGGCTGTTGTAGGGCATGGTGCCGATGTTGGGCGCGAGCGGGCCGGGGATGTGGCCGAGGATGATCAGCAGGTAGCTGTTCTGGGGTGTGCCTGCCGCGACGCGCTGGTACGCAGGGAACAGCCGGGATTGGACGCCAACGAGGTTGGGGCGCGCGCGACCTGCCTCGAGCGACAGGCCCGCTGGCGGGGTCGCGCCGCGGTGGCAGTCGGTGAACGCGGCGCAGGATGGCGTGAAGATGCGGTCCTGGATCCACGCGAGGTCGCTGTGCTGCGTTGCCTCGAGGCAGGTCGCCGACAGGGGCGCATCGAGCTGGGGCGCATCGAGCGGGGCGCCGCCGTCGTCCAGCGCGGCGTCCGCGCCCGCGTCGCTCGGGCGCGTCGATTGGTCATCGCATCCCGCGGCGGCGACGGCCGTGAGCATCGCCGCGACGATCGCGCCACGGCATCGGGGCGATGACACTGACGGCGAGCGGGGATGTACAGGTGTCATGGAGCGAGGGTGCGACATGCCGCGGACTATCGACCGCTCGCGGCGCGGGTTGCCGCCTCTCGTGCCGCAATCTGCACGCAGCTGCACAGCGCCTATACCAAGCGCGTACTCGCCGCGGCAGGTTCTCCCTGTGTCAGCGTAGTTGCCGCCTCGGCCACCCGGCCCGCCAGAAATCACAGGCGGGAGCCGCCTGCATGTGTACGATGGCCCCTCGCACCGAGTGGCAGCCGATCGGAGCTCCGAGGCCGAGTGGCAGCCGAGCGGACCGTGCGGCGCTACCGCGGCGGCGGTGTCGCGAGGTCGATGCGGGTGCGGAGCGCGCCGACGGCCTCGGCGGCGGCGCCGGCGACGTCGCCGTCCTCGAGCAGGAACGTCGCGGCGAAGAGGTGCTGCTCGGTGTCATCCTTCGCGAACCGGGCGGCGTACCGTTCGCCGAGGGCGTCGATGCCCTGGAGCGCAGCATCGTAGGCGCCGCGATGATCGCCGACGGCGACGCGCGCCTCGGCAGTCACCAGGCGGGTCCGGGCGAGCTCGAGACGCACCTGGATGTCGGCGGCCTGCGGTAGCGGCTTGGGCGTTCGCGCGCGCGGTCCACACGCTGCCAGCAGGATCGCCGCGACGATCGCGGGCGCACGCGTCACGGGCGCTCGCTCACGCGGGTCAAGGTGTCACCGTGGCCCCGGTAGTACTCGAGGTGGAACTCACGGCACACGGCGATCACCGCGGCCTCGAGCTTCTGGTGGAACGTGCCCTCGGTCTGGTCTCTTACCCGTCCGTAGCACTCGTAGATCTTGCCATACAACTGGCCGAGGTCACCCGTCGCTTCGTAGCGCGCGACGAGCTTGTCGAACTCCTTGGTGCGCGCGACCAGGAACGTCATGTCGCCTGAGCGCATGACGTTGAGCGTCTGGCCTTCGTCCTCGCTCGAGATGTCTGCGAGATCTGTGGCGCTGAAGGTCGCGCCCACGAGTTCCCGGTTCTCGTACGGATGCGTGTGGACGACTCCGACGAGTTCTTGCGACCAGCCGACATCGTTGAAGTCGGGCTCGAACTTGTTCGCCAGGTAGCCGTCCTCGCGGCGGAACTCGTACGAGCCGCTGTAGTTCCTGACCAGGTTGCCGCCCTGCTCCTGGGGCGAGCCGTCGGGCAGGTAGGACTCGTCCCAGAGTTCGTCGAGCGCGTCGACGAGCGACGTCGGGAGGCGCACGGTGGCGGGGGCGCCGCCGCGCCCGGTGAGCCCGTGGCGACGGGAGATCTGCTCGAAGCCGGGGTCGTGGGGCAGCTTCGCCTTGTTGGCGGCGATCGTCCGCGCGACGTTCGCCTGGGCCGCGCCAACGACCTCCTCGAGGTGGAGCACCGGCGCGCCGGCCGGGCCCACGGGGGCTAGCGGCGTGTCCGACCGGCTTGCGTCCCGCGCCGGATTCATCAGTGCCATGGCCTCGGCGACGAAGCTGTTGCCGAACCGTCGGTGGGCCGTTTCGACCACGGGGTCGATGTCGCCCGGGACGTCGCGGATGTGCGCGGCCAGCTCGCTCGGACTCGCGACGCCGGCGAGCGCCGCGACCGCTGGCTCCCCCGCGTCGCGCGCGCTTTCGTCGTTGTCGAGCGGGCTGTGCTCGGTGCCGGTGGCGCGGTCGGGCAGGCGGTCGATCACGAGCGGCCCCACGCGGGTGCGGTCGCCAGGGCGAGAGGATGGAGGCGCCGTCGGCGGGCGCGAGTCGAGCCGTGACGGCTGTGCGGATCCATCTTGCGATGGTCTATCGGCCGCGCGGGGCCAGGGTTGCCGACAATCGCGCGTCATTGGGCGCTTGCCGGCGCCCCGTACGTCTGGCGGCTGCGCCTGGACCGGGGACACGTACCGACGTCCGCGTACTGCCGACGTGGGCTTCCGTGTCGGGTGGCGCCGGAGCATCGAGGGTGACGCAGTGCTCGCCAACCCCGCGCCGTCACGGCTGCGAAGGTAGATGGCGAGACTCATCGCTGACTCCGTACTGCGGAACCTGGCGGGGCTCGGCCAAGCCGCGGAGCCGTGCCGGGACGTCGAGCTCGACACGCGCGAGCCGCACTCGTAGCTGTCGAGTAGTGTGGAGATTTCGCTGAACTGCTCGCGCAGCAGTCCCCGGGGGCGAGTCGCAGCCCGGGGGCGAGTCGCCGCCGATCGGAGGCCGGCGTGACCGCCGATCAGGCGAGTCCCCACACGGGCGCGCCGTCCGTGTGTTCGCCGTCAGGGCGCGGGCAGCGGCACCCAGTCGACCTGCGGCGCGGCGCCGCCGCGGGCGACGGCGAGGGTGCGGCCGTCGGGGGCGAACGCGACGGCGGTGGCGGGGCCGCCGGCGGGGACGGGCAGGGCGACCTCGGCGGCGCCATCGGCGGTGAGGCGCCATAGATGGGCGCCGTCGTCGCCGGCGGTCGCGAGCATCGCGCCGGTGGGGTGCCAGGCGAGGTCGGCGACGTAGCGATCGGCGCGCCAGGTCGGCCCGGGCGCGCCGTCGGCAGCGACCAGCGCGACGTGGCCCGCGCTGTCGGCGGTGCCGCGGGTGCCGGGGTTCCACGCGTAGGCCAGCCGGGTTTCGTCGGGTGCGAGCGCCAGCGCAGAGATACCGGCCTGGGCCGTGATGCGCGGCGCCTGCGTGAACGTGGTGCCGCGCTGCCAGACCGAGATCGTCAGACCGCCGGTCGCGAACACGCGCTCGCGCCCGACCGCGATGAGCGGCAGGGCCTCGCGGCCGAGTTCGCCGCGGTAGGTGCCGCTGCGATCGAACGCGACCAGCCGCTGCTTCGGCATGTCCGGCGGCAGCGTCGCCGCGGGTCCGCGGCCGGGGCGATGGCGCAGCGCCACGACCACCAGTTCGCCGTCGGCGGACCACGCCGCGCCGTCGGGTTCGTACGCCGTCGGGGCCAGCCCGGTCTGCAGCTTGCCCACGAGGCCTTCGCCGAACCGCGCGGGCGCCGCCGGCACGTCGACATGATCGTCGCGCACCTCGAGGCGGGCTGGCCCTGCCAGCAGCGCGTGCCCGTCGGCGGTGAATGCCAGCGCGCGCCCGCCGTCGGAGCCCGCGATCAGACGTGCGGCGCCCGTCGCGTCGACGCGTGCGGCCGGCCCGCGTACGGGCCGCCAGGCCCAGATGCCATCGCTGCCCACCGCGAGCCGGTCGGCCTCCTGCAAGATCGTCGTCGTGTGCACGTGGGCGACTCCCTCTGGTGCCGCGGCATCGGGCGCGGCGTCGCGTGCGTCGTGGGGCGGCGTCGCCGCCGACGGGCGGTGCTCGGGACGGCAGCCGAGCGCCGCGAGCGTCAGCGTGATAGCGAGCGTGGCGGCCGGGCTAGGCGATCGAGACATGGTCTTTGTGCACGAACGCCACGCGGCTGTGCGCGCCAGCGGTATCGTAGTCGATGCCGAGCCAATCGCCGGTCTTTCCAAGCACGAACACACTGTCGCCGGCCTTGAGTTCGCCGAGCACGCGGGCGCCGCCGTCCCCGCCACGCCGGAAGACAGCCGGCAGGCCGGAAGACAGCCGGCAGGCCGTCGAGACGCAGCCGATCGGCAGGCCGGTGACGACGAGCGGTGACGCGCACCGCGCGCGGCCTCACGGGCGGCAAGCTCGGTCGAGGTGTTCGCCGACCCTGTGGGAATCCTTGCCTTACGGCCCCTCGACCGCGCCGTCGGCGCGGAACCCGTGGTCGCACGCGGTCTTCGGGTACGCGGACGCGTCGACTTCGGTCATGGTCAGCCCGACGTCGTTCGTCAGCCGATGAAGGAACCCGGATAGGCGGGGGCCATTGAGTGATGCGAGCGCCGCGTTGTCGCGCGCCGGCCCCCAGGTGAGCGGCGCGTAGATGTCGACATGGAGGCGTAGTTGGACGAAGACGGTGTCAGGCTCGTCAGTGTCGGTGTCGAACCACAGCGTCGCCGCGTGGCGAAGGGGGCTCGCAACTCCATCTGTGTCGACGCAGGTGAGGTCCAGCTGACAGCGGATTGTCGAGAGCCCTTGAATGGCCTCAAGCCGTGACAGGCACTGCAAGGCGGTGTCGCGGTCGGCGATCGTACAGGCATCCGCGGTGGGCAACGATGCCACGTCCCATTCGATGCGCGCGACGGCGCCGAAGTCGAGCAGCGCTTCGCTGCAGCGCCGCGCCGTCTGGGCCAGCGTCGTTGGCGTATCCGAGCGTGATGGGCTGGGGGCTTCGAATCGCCATACGGCAAGAGAGGACTTCCAGTGCCAGGTCGTTGGGTGGGTTGGGTCGATCATGATCTACTGGGCCTACAGCGCGGGGAAGATACGTTGGATCGTGCCATCCGGGAGGCGTGCCCACTCTCCAAGGAGGTGATTGTTGTGAAGGACGCGTACTCGTTCAACCGAACGATTTCGGCCTGTCATGGCGCCACGGATCTGGCGTTCGACGCTTTCGAGAGTAGCGTCCTCGACTTCGCCGCGAAGCTGCAGTTCCGCGGTGCCGGTCTCAGGGAGGCCGGTCGCTGGGTCGACAAGCCCGGAGCCGGCAAACTGCGTGTTTGCATCAGCGATTTCATCTTTGATCCAACGCTTGCCGAGAGCACGCGACCGTGTTTTTACCTCGCGCAGGTGCCCGTCCACGCGGTAGTCAGGATTCGTTACGCCAGCATTCTGGCGCTCTGGAAGCACTTCGACAAGTCGGCCTTCGTCGATCCATCTGGCAACTGCCTCAATCTCTCCGAGCGCGCCATGATCGCCAACGTTTGCCTTCGCCTTGCGCAGCGTGTTCTCCCAGAGGTCCATGTCGCCTATTAGGCGCCCCGTGGCCCTGATTCGTGCAGCGACCGTGTCTACCTCGGCTGCCGAAATGAGGCCCGACGGGGAACTGCTTTGACTGACCGGTTCACCCTCGACGAGCACGCGATCGCTATCAGTGGTGGGCGGCGACGTTTCCTCTGCAGTCTGCGGCGACCGTTGTCGAAGCGCGTCGCCCGGAGGTTCTTCGACTGCACCCATCGGACGAGAAGGGGCGCTCGGCTCTTGGTCGGCAGAGGGCCCCGCGCCGCTCGGCTCTCGGGCTTCCGCGGTGCCCGGCGCAACTTCGCCTTCCACCTCGGCCTTCACGATCGTCGCCGCGGCGTCGTCGCCGAGGCCGGGGCTGAGATCGACGGCGATGAGGTCGCTGGCAGGGGCGGTGGCGCGGCCGCCAGCGGTGGCGCCAGCGGGGGCCGGTGGCGGGCCGCCGAGGTTGCCGGGCTCGATGCCGGCCATCTCGAGGGCGCGGGCGGCGAGGGCGTCGCCGCGACCGACGGCGCGGGCGATGGCGGCGCGGACGGCGGGCGTGGCCTTGACGGCTTGTGCGGCGAGGGCGTCGACGAGCTGGGTGGGCGTGACCAGGACGCGGATGGTGCCGCGGGCCGCCGCAGCGCCGGCGTGCTCTCCGAAGGACGTCAGGGCCTGCATGATGGGCCCGTCGGGTGGCAGCGTCGGGAAGCGGCGGCTGAGGGCTGCCAGCCGGGCGGCGACGGCGGGGGAGCGGGCCGCCAGCGCGCCGGCGACCTCGCCCGCGCCGGTGGCGCCACCGCCGAGCGCCATCCCGAACTCGGCGCCGGTGAGCGCGGCGTCGCCGTACGCGTCGACGCTGCTCAGGCGCTGGTCGGCGAGGTCGCTGCCGAGCTGGGCGCCGACGTTGCCGGCCGCGCCGGCGGCGCCGCCGACCGCCAGGCCGGTGACGACCCGGCCGGCGACCGTCGTGGTCGCGGCCTCGCCGAGCGCGACGCCGGCCGCACCGCGCCCAAGTCCGGCGCCGACGCCGCCGGTGACCGTCGAGACCGCGAGCGCGGCGCCGGCGCGCTCGGCGGCGTCGACCGTGACCTCGGCGAACTGCTGGTCGGTGATGATGCCCTGGCGCTCGGCGCGGTAGGCGTCGTCGTGAGAGCGCAGGAAGCCAAAGGTCGCCACGTTGGCCACGGTCTCGAGCGCCCCGCCGACGCCGGGGATCCGCTCGAGCATGTGGCTGACCGAGTGATCGGTCGTGTCGCGGTGCATGTAGTACCGGCCGAGCTCTGCGCGGACTTCGGCGTGGCCGGCCGTCAGTTCGGCGTCGAGGCCCCGCACCTGGCGCCAGGGCAGGCCGCCGCAGAACAGGTCGAGCACGTTGGCCTTACGGAAGTGCTCGAGCACCGCCGAGCGCGCGGCTGCGTCGAGGTCGCGCATCATCGCGAGTACTTGCGGCGCGTGCTTCGATGACCGCGAGACCAGCGTCTCCTGGTTGTCGAGGTAGGTGATGCCGGTGTCGCCTTGGAGCAGCTCGATCGCGGTGGCCTGGTCGAAGTCGTGCAGATCGACCAGCGCGCCGAACTGGCGAGCCTGGCGAGCGACGTCGCGATCGAGATCGGCGATCGTGCGTTCCTCGGCGGTGGCGTTGGCCACGATGCCCCCGAACGTCGCCGGATCGCGCGCGGCCTTGGGGGCGTCGTACGTGGCGACGTAGTCCCAGACCTCGATGCTGGTGAGCGCGGCCTTGACGAAGGCGAAGTGGACCGGGCGCGACGCCACGTGCGCGAGCTGGGCGCCGATGGCGCGCTGGATCTCGACCGACGGCTGGCCGCCGCTGCCGGTCCACAGATCGCGGATGCGCGCAGCGATGTCGACGAGCGCGATCGTCCGCTCGGCCTCGCTCCGTAGGCGCATCACCGCCAGCGCCAGGTTGCCCGCGGCGTGGACCTCGGGCGCGCCGCCGACCGCCTGGCCGGCGAAGCGGTGCGGGCCGACCTCCGCCGCGGCCCGCTCGAGGACTGGCTTCATCTCCGCGGAGAGTTCATCGGCTAGCTCCGCGTCCTCGGCCTTGGCCACGGTCGCCCCGGCCGCCGCCGCGGCCTCACGCGCCGCTCCGGCCCGCTCGAAGGTCGCGGCGATCGCCTCGCCGTGGGTGCGTGCGCCGGCGCCGTCGAGCTGGTCGCGCGCCGCGGCGAACGCGGCGATGTGGCCCTCGATGCCGGCGAGCGATGCGGTCGCGCGCTCGGCGCCTCCGGCGGCACGATCGCTGGCCGGGTGTCGACGCCGCGCGGCGCGGGCCTGCATGGACTGCGGGGCCGCCGAGTGGCTGGTGCTGTCGAGGAACGCGAGCGGCGATGCGGTCGCCTCGAGCACTTCGGCCGCAACCGCGTTGCCGAACCGCTCCTGGATGCGACGCATGAGCTCGTCGCGCACGAAGTCGCCACTGCTCACCACGGCCGCCGCCAACGAGGCGACCCTACCGCTCTGCATCGCCCGCTCGAACGGATCGGCCAGCGACGCGGTCGGCTCGCCTGAGCCGTGCTTCGGCTCGCTGCCATGGCCATGGCCATGATGGGCTGAGGGCTCGCGGTCGTGACTCACGCGGGAAGCTCCATGGGCCGGCGGCGCGCCGCGACATCGCGGCGGGTGCTGCCGCATCGTACCGGAACCCGCAGCCAGACGGGCCGCGTGATGCGGGCCTGCCCCGAACGACCGCAACGAGGTGACATGCGCCCGCTATCGACCGGTGAGTGTCAAGATAGATGCCGCGTGAGTGGTGGTCAGTTGTTTCGTTCGACAGCGCGGTGGTCGGGGTTCAACCGGACGACCGCGATGGGCTTCCAGTTGCGGGTATGACCGGTCC
>Ga0075163_10013797_pt1 | contig 10453 bp, 6 predicted proteins | sample JI1023141ADNA_FD_71478 | JGI IMG/M metagenome (GOLD analysis project Ga0075163, IMG submission 71478) | Wastewater effluent complex algal communities from Wisconsin, to seasonally profile nutrient transformation and Carbon sequestration -... | ecosystem: Engineered > WWTP > Effluent > Algae... | reverse complement strand
GTAGGTGATTAATTATTCAGACCACTGATTCTCATCACATGATTTTTCTTACTTTTTTATAAAAATTACGCTCATATCACCATTGAAAGCTTATAGATCGTTTTATTAGCTTAATGTATCTATATCTATTTTTTTCTTGAATTTTTGAGGTTCGCCCTGCATATTATTGTTGTGATTTATAATTTATAAATCAGATCAACATTTATTTACAAGAGGGTTTTCTCAATGATGCGGATTGGTTTGTTCTTGCTAACCAACCTCGCGGTACTGGTTGTAGCTGGCATTATTTTGTCACTCTTCGGTGTCGGTAGTTACCATGGCGCGGGTGGCTTGAACCTAGGCAACCTATTAGTGATCTGTTTTGTCTTCGGTATGGTAGGTTCTTTTATTTCCCTATTTATGTCGAAGTGGATGGCTAAAAAAACCACTGGAACTGAATTAATTGACCCAAATGCACCACGTAGTCAAGCTGAAGCTTGGTTACTACAAGAAGTGGCTCAATTATCTCAACGTGCAGGTATTAATATGCCTGAAGTTGGTATTTTCCCTTCTTACCAATCGAATGCATTTGCAACAGGTTGGAATAAAAACGATGCTCTAGTTGCTGTATCAACTGGTCTATTAGAGCGTATGAACAAAGATGAACTACGTGCCGTACTTGCACACGAAATTGGTCACGTTGCAAATGGTGACATGGTAACGCTTGCGCTGATTCAAGGTGTAGTCAATGCCTTTGTCATGTTCTTTGCACGTATTGCAGGTGATTTCATCGACCGTAATGTATTTGGTCGTGAAGATGGTGAAGCGCCTGGACTTGCTTATTTTGCCATTACGATGGTGCTCGATATTGTATTTGGTATTATGGCATCTGCGATCGTGATGTGGTTCTCTCGTCAACGTGAATATCGCGCAGATGAAGCTGGCGCACGTTTAGCAGGTAAACAAGCGATGATTTCTGCGCTACTTCGTTTACAAGCAGAATCAGAATTGCCAGATCAAATGCCGAAAGAAATGAAAGCATTTGCGATTGCGGAAGGTAAGGAACAAGGTTTTAGCTTAGCAGCTTTATTCCAAACTCACCCAACCATTGAACAACGTGTTGCTGCATTACAGCAATTGAATGTTCAATAATCAGTATCAGATAAAAAATAAAGCCTCCGTGATGGAGGCTTTATTTTTGAAGATCAATTAAGGGGTCTGAAAAGATTGATAAAATTGCCAGAGATAGCCAAAGCCTGCCCATACCAATACAGCCAGTAAAATAAGTACAACAATACCGAGTAAATCTGGAATACGTAGCCACACCCAACTCACCACAGGATTACGCCAAAAGGCTGAAGTTTTCTGTTTTTGTTCCAGTGATTCATGTAAGAAAGGATGGATTACATGAATATCACTGTACACTTGATATTCCTCACGGATATGCTCATGTACAATTTCCAATGTTCTTCGACTTGGGCGAATAAATACATCAAATAACGTTCCAACAATCGGCACAAAACCAACGAGCATATCCATAATCGCCAGTTTGAGCACACCATTCAGTTTATGTTGTGGCACACCGACTTCTCTTGCTTTTTTAAAGGCATACAACGTCAGAATAAAACCCGCAACATCCCCAGCAAATGGAATCGTACTTAATGCAGCATCAGCACCAACGCCCTGCTTGGTAAATGGAATCCGAACCAAGCTATCCATTGTATTCGCGAATTTTGCCAAATCACGCTCTACGGCAATCGCTTGCTGCTTGCTGAGTTTTTTCTGCCCTGTTTGATCTGTCATTTCCAACTCAAAATGATGTTTATCCTTGAGAATAAAGTAGTTTTTCAGTTTTGTCGGTACAGTTATTATTACTTAATGGAATAAAATCATCGAAGCAATAAATAGGTACACAATTACCCCTGTTGCATCACAAATGGACGTCACTAAAGGGGCTGATGCACTTGCAGGATCAAGCCCGACTTTATTTAAAATAAAAGGCAGACTCATCCCAATCAGACAGCCCATCAACACAATGCCCATCATACTCAGCGCCAAGACCAGTGCCACCATTTCATCACCACGGAAATAACCAAGTACTGATACAGCCATTGCCATTGTTCCACCTAAACACAATGCAACGAGGCTCTCACGTCCAAGTAAATGGAACCAATCTTTAAACTGTACATCGCCTGTGGCTAAAGCACGAACCATTAGCGTGGAAGACTGAGAACCTGCATTACCACCACTCCCAACCAAAAGTGGGAGAAAAAAGACCAAAACAAGGTGCTGAGCAATCACATCTTCGTAGTGAGCAATCCCAATCCCTGACAGTAAACTACCAAAGACCAAAAACACTAACCAAAAAACACGCTTTTGATAAAGTTGCAGAATTGGCGCAGATTTAATACTGAGTTTAGATGAAGCATTGACCGCACCAACTTTTAAGAAATCTTCTGTTGCTTCTTCACTGGCAACATCCATTGCATCATCATAAGTCACGATTCCAACCATCATGTCTTGATGATCAATAATTGGCAGTGCTAATAAATCATAACGGGCAATGATTTTAGCGACTTCATCCTGATCGGTATCAACATAAGCTGTTAACAGATTCGTTTCCATTAACTCATTAATATTTTGTTCTTCGGGTGCAAGGATTAATTGCTTTAAAGATAAAACACCAAGAATTTTTCGGGCTTGATCCAAAACATAGGCAAAGTAGATGGTTTCAGTATCAGGTGCTTCAAAACGCAACATATTAATGGCATCTTTCACCATCATATTGGGTTTCAATGTGGCATATTCAGAACTCATAATTGCGCCAGCCGTCCCTTCAATATAAGATGAAAGTTGACGAATATCTTCTCTTTCAGCTTGTGCTAAAGCAGGCAATAATGCATTTTGCTGTGCTTCATCTAAACGTTTGAATACATCAGCTCGTTTATCCGATGGCATTTCACCAATAATTTCTGCAAAAATATTTCTGGGTATTGCCTTAGCGAATTTGACTTGTTGAGTAGGTGGCAGATAAGAAAAAATATAGGCACGCTCAGGCAAGTGTATTAACAACAATTGGCTATGCTCTATAGATAATTGAGTTAATAAATCTGCGATGTCTGCGGCACGGAAAGTTTTTAATGATGCAAGTGCAAGTTCGATATGATTATTTTTTAGCGCATCATTTAATAAGTATAAGAAGTTATTATAGCCCATGTTTGCCTCTTCACGACCAATCACCTGCAATGAAGAGCCAATACGGCCGATTATATGACGCTCGAATAATGCTCTTCATTCAGATTTTGATGAATATAAAAATGTGTAATTCTTAATAAATCACAACTGTGTATGTCCATTGAACGAACAAAACCTCATTTAACCGCTTATACGGCACGGCAATACTACAAACCTTTTTTTCTATTCACAACTTAGGCAACAAAAATGAACAATTAAGCGAATCAACTGTTTAAGTGACTCGATCAATTGCTCATCAGTTTTGTGACCAACAAATCAGCATATTCTGTATTTTTAACACTGCTTTGATTTTACTTTGAAAATATTAGACACCAATACATACATAAAAGGAATAAAAATCAGCACCAATACGGTTCCAAAAATAACGCCACCCAATACACTCGTACCAATTTCTTGACGACTCACCGCCCCTGCACCTGATGCAAAAACGAGTGGTAAAATACCTGCACCAAAAGCAAAAGAGGTCATTAAAATTGGACGCAAACGCAAACCTGCTCCTTGTAAAGCAGCTTGAACTGCATTGTGCCCCCGTGCTTGAGCAATTGCTGCAAATTCAACAATTAAAATCGCATTTTTACACGACAAACCAATCGTTGTGAGCAAGGCAATTTGGAAATAAATATCATTTGGAAAACCAGTCAAGTAAGCAAACAAGATATTGCCACCAATGCCCAATGGGATTGCAGCCATAACTGCAGTTGGAATACTCCAGCTTTCATATAAAGCAGCAAGACACAGGAAAATGAATCCTGCGGACACCAGATATAGCCAGATTGCCATTTGACCTGACTGCTGTTCTTGAAAAGATAAACCACTCCATGCTAAATCTAGATCATCAAACTGATTCACCATCTTTTTCAAATCGTTGATGGCAACACCCGAACTAAATCCATCTTTGACATCCGCTTGCATTTGAACTGCTGCATAGCCCATATAACGCGTGACCACATCAGGTTCACCATGCCATGCCGTTTGAGCAAACTGATTAAAAGGCACCATTTGATTTTGGTTATTACGTACAGACCAATACTGTAAATCCTCAGGCTTGGAACGAAACTGTGCATCACCTTGCATCATGACTCGCTTAATTCGTCCACGATCAATAAAGTCATTAATATACGTTCCACCCCACGCAGCAGATAATGTACTGTTCATTGCCGCTTGAGTGAGCCCCATTGCCATTGCTTGTTTTTGATCAATATGAACTTTCAGCTCCGTTTTATCGGAAGTGGTTTGTTTATCAATATTTTCAAAACTATTTTGATTTGCCGACTGCTGTTGTAGCGCTTTAAATTTTTGATCTAAGAAAGCCCGACCTTGACCATTAATATCTCGAATCCAAAAGTCGATACCACTGGTTTGTCCCAAGCCACTGACTGAAGCAGGCATCATCACATTCACTTGTACATTGGGATTATTTTTAAAAAACTTCATTGCACGTTGGCGAATTGCTTGCGCCGCATTTTTCTGTCCTTTACGTTCATCCCAATGTTTTAAAGCAATAAAAGCCGATCCTAAATTTTGCCCTGTGCCTGAATTGTTACGCCCATAACGAACTAAAATAACCTCAACATTTTTAGCTTCATGATCAGCAAAATATTGGCGAATTTGCTCCCCCATTTCTTGTGTTCTCGGCAACGGCGTTCCTTCCGCAGTTTTGAACTGCACACTCAAAATTCCTTGATCTTCACTTGGCAAGAAGCTCGTTGGAAGGGCTTTATAAACCAAACCAAATATCGCAATTAACCCCACAAATAACACTAAAACGATTGCTTTATGTTGGATGCTGTATTGGGCAGATTGCAAATAGCGTTGTTTTAACTGATCTAATTTTTGGTTAAACCACTGTGCCCATTTGGCAGGCTGAGGATTGGGTTTTAAAATAAGTGCGCATAAGGCGGGTGTTAAAATTAAAGCAACCAGTAATGAAAGAATCATCGCAGCAACTAATGTAATTGAGAACTGTCGATAAATTACTCCCATAGAGCCGCCAAAAAATGCCATAGGAATAAATACAGCCGTCAGCACCAAGGTGATCCCGATCAAAGCACCCGTCATTTCTTGCATGGAAGCAATCGCAGCCTGTTTCGCTGAAAGATGTTGCTCATGCATCAAGCGTTCAACATTTTCAACCACAACAATTGCATCATCGACTAATAAGCCTATCGCCAATACCATTGCAAATAAAGTTAAAGTATTGACACTGAATCCAAGCATATACAGCACAGTGAATGTACCTAAAATTACAATCGGAACAGTCAAAGTCGGAATAAGCGTGGCGCGCCAATTCTGTAAAAATAGGAACATGACCACCACAACCAATACCACGGCTTCAAATAGCGTACTCACGACCTGTTTAATCGACTCTTGCACAAACGGCGTGTTGTCTCGTGGATAAACGACTTTATAGCCTTGTGGCATTTTTGCTGAAAGCTGATCAAGTTCAGCTTTGATGGCTGCGGAAGTGGCTAAGGCATTGGCACCTGATGCCAGTGAAATACCCATTCCCGCAGATGGATAGCCATTAATGGTATTGAATGATTGATAGTTCTCTGCACCTAATTCAACTCGAGCAATATCTTTTAAATAAACAAAGCTTCCATCCACATTGGCTTTAATAATAATATTTTCAAATTGTTCAACCGTTTGCAAACGTGAACCTGAACTGACTTTTGCATTTAAATATTGATCTGATACAGCAGGCAAAGCCCCGATCGAACCTGCTGCAACTTGCGTATTTTGAGCTTCAATTGCTGCACGAATATCACTTGGAATCAACAGATATTGTTTTAACTTGAGTGGGTTCAACCAAATTCGCATGGCATATTGCGAACCAAAAACATCAATTTCACCAACGCCTTCAATTCGAGCAATATTTTGTTCGATATGGTCTGCTAAATAGTCTGAAATCTGGATATTGCTGCTACGACCTGTGGTGTCATATAAGCCAATCACCATATGCGTATCGCCAAGTGATTTATAAACATTTACCCCTTGTCGTTGTACTTCTTCAGGTAAACGATTCAACACACCATTAATACTATTTTGTACCTGTACCTGTGCTGTATCAGGATTAGTACCGATATCAAAACTGAGGTTGATTCGGCTACGACCGGATGAATCGCTGGTTGAACTAAAATACAGTAAATGATCAATGCCTTTAATTTGTTGTTCTAAAACTTGAGTCACACTTTGCTCAACGGTTTCAGCTGACGCTCCCGTATATGTGGTAGAGACTGTAATACGAGGTGGTGCAATATCGGGATAGCGCTCTACAGGGAGATTTAAAATAGAGAAAATACCAAAAGCCATCACCATAATCGCAAGTACGGTTGCAAAGATCGGACGCTCAATAAAAAACTTAGATAACATGGCTGTTCATTCCATTTTTGAAACAGTCTATTTTTCAAAAAGATAGGGAGAGAGTACTATTTTCAAACAATGATCATTACTGAGCTTTCAAGCAAACACCATTGTTATTAACATATCATTGCAAAAAGCGACAATTACGGAGAAATCATGAATATTCTTAAATATGCTAAAGACCAGTAAAAATGATAAATATCTTCAAAAACTAAAGTTCAGCTAAATAATTTAATTTACTATGCAATCAAATAGTTCTCAATTTCAGATTGACACTCTACTTACTTAAACCGATAGTAGCACGCTCTCTATTCTCCCCTCCATTTTATCAGGCGTCTATGAAGGCCAGCTTAACAAGGTTTAATATCCTGCTACTTATTTTACTGCCTGCGTTGATCACGGGTGGTTTGCTGATTTTTGCAGGGAATTTGTCCGATGGTTTAAGACTTGGCTTTCTCTCTTTACCTGGTGTTGCTTTTATTTACCTTGCGATTTCACAGCAGATTATCTATTGGTATATGCTTTCTATCGTTTGGTGGTTTATTGCTTGGTTAGATGCGCTGCTTCGTTCCAGTACTTGGTTTCTATTTAATAGTGACAATGAGGCGTATTTCATTGTCGAAGCAATTGCCAATACCAATCAACAAGAAACATGGGAGTTCTTACAACTTCATCTAAATACCATTGCAATCATTATATTGAGTTTACTGACTTTATTGGCGATCTATAGTTTTTCAGCATTTAAACTGATTAAGACAAGACATTTTAATCAACTTTGGAATAGTCGAATTTACCGTAGCTGCATCATTCTACTGGTATTATTAACCGTGACGAGCTATTTAATGAAGCCTTCACGTAACATTCACCCTGTAGTTTTTTGGTCGGACTATCAAACTAAAATTCAAGATTTCCAAAATCGAATCAAGCAACATAAAGATGTTCATCATCAATGGGATCTGAGTGCAAAACAAAGTTTAATCCTAACAACACCTAAAAATGAAAAACAAACACATGTGTTGGTGCTTTCAGAAAGTTTAACCAGCTTAAATTTAGGGGTCTGTGGCTATCCAAGAAATACCACGCCTGAGCTGGCAAAAAAAGTTGATCAACTTCATATCTTCTGTAATGCATTTTCACCCGCACCCTCGACCATTAACGCATTACGTGTGTTACTCACGGAAAGTCCTGCATCGGAACATGATCAATATTCCCCTAAAAGTATATTGGCATACGCTCGAGCAGCAGGTTATAAGATTTATTGGTTAAGCAACCAAGATGATAGCTATTTATCCTCATTATTTGGGTCTTATGCGGATAACGCTGTCTATAAAAATACACGCTCTGGACGTAGCAGTACCTCTTTGGATGAAACATTAATGCCTACCTATCAGCAAGCGTTAGCAGATCCAAATCCGAAAAAACTGATTATTCTACATTTGATTGGCGCGCATCCGAACTATCAAGAGCGCTATTCAGCCATGTTTAATAAATTTAGTAGTGAAAGTGATGATGCTGTAGAACGAGATCTCAAGAACAGAAATATTGATCCTTGGATTCGGTCATTACGAAACGACTATGACAATGCTGTGCTATATCAGGATTCATTGCTCGTAAAATTTTTAGAGACCTTACAGGCGGATCATAAACCTGATTTTAGATCATTTACCATGGTTTCTGATCATGGTAATGAAGTCGGACATGAAATTGATTATGCTGGTCATAGCCCAAACACCAAAGCTGGCTATCAAGTCCCTGTCATAATGTGGTACGACAAAATACCAGTCACGGGCGTGAATAAAGATAAAACCTTAAATACAGCAGAACTCGATAATAATCTTATGCATATTATGGGGCTCAAAGATAAATCCGCTCCACCCCAGAGCTATTGGTTAGATGATAATTATCATTTTACGCCAGAAGCGAATTGGCCCTACTGGAAAAATAAGTCTTAGAAATTTGTCTTTTTAAACACGCGCTTTAACATTTAACCCAACTATTTTTAGTTATTCTATAAACACTCATTTTTCATAAAACGATCACTTAACTGTCATCCACTTGATAAATTTCCACGACAAACTAACGACTTTAATAAAAACATTTGAGCATCATAATGTTAAAAAAAGCAGTTGTTTGTCTTAGCCTCATCAGCCTTGTGGGTTGTAATGATGACAATAATGATCAAAACAGTAGCACTCAATCGAGTTATCAATTACCGAAAATTTTGGTCATCGGACATCGTGGAGCGAGTGCACTGCGCCCCGAACATACCTTAGAGTCTTATCAAAAAGCGATTGATGATGGTGCTGATTTCATCGAGCCTGATTTAGTCTCGACCAAAGATGGCTTTTTAGTGGCTCGCCATGAAAACGAAATTAGTGGTACAACCAATGTCGCAACGTTAACTCAGTTTGCCGATCGTAAAAAAACCAAAGTCATTGATGGCGTGAATTTAACAGGTTGGTTTACTGAAGATTTTACTTTGGCCGAGCTAAAACAGCTTAAAGCACGTGAGCGTATCCCCCAGTATCGCGCTGCCAATACGCAATATAATGATCAATTTGAAATCCCGACACTCGATGAAATCATTGATTTAGCTGCAAAGCATTATCAAAAAACGGGCAAAATTATTGGTCTTTATCCAGAAACCAAACACCCAACCTATTTCCAAAAACAGAATTTGGCAATGGAAGATACTTTGTTAAAAACCTTATCCAAATACCAATATAGCCGTGATATTGCCCCTATTTATTTACAATCTTTTGAAGTTGGAAATTTAAAATATTTAAAAAACCAACTCGATTTACACAAGAGTGTTAAGCATGCACAATTGATTCAGCTCTATGATTCGCCTGAAGCAAGACCAGCAGATTATGTTGCACAAAACAATCCTAAAACCTATGCAGATCTAGCAACGGCACAAGGCCTCAAAGACGTTTCAGCCTACGCCAATGGTGTGGGTCCATGGAAAGTCTATGTCTTTAAAGATGTCGCAATGACACAGACCACCTCTTTTATCGCAGATGCCCATAAAGTCAATTTAAAAGTACATCCTTATACCTTCCGCCCTGAAAATAATTTCCTACCAGACAGCTTAAAATGTAGTAAGGATACGTCCAAAGCAGCCGAGCGTTGTGAGACAGGTTCAATCAAGGAAATGCAACTTTACTTCAAGGCTGGCGTAGATGGTGTATTCACGGATGACCCTGCGCTAGGTCGTCAAGCGGTACAAAGTTATCTCAGCACCTCTAAATAATCCAAGACGCATGAATAAAGGCAGTTTGACTGCCTTTATTTATGTTTGAGAAGCCAACTGTTTCTGCTTAACTTGCTCCCATTGCCACCAACCATAAGCAGCCAACAAAACAAAAGCAGCATACAAACCTGCAGTTAAGAACAATTCTTTATAGATAAACATACCAACGTACACAATATCGACAAAGATCCAAAGTACCCACGTTGCGATATGTTTACGACTGGTCCAATAGGTTGCCAATAAACTAAATGCAGCAAGTTGCGCATCTAGGATCGGTACAGCAGCATCGGTAAAATGTTTAAGTGTTAAACCAAATAATAATCCACCGATTGCTGCCAAACACATTTGCAGCAATACCGTTTTAGTTGCAATTGGTTCAATCTGAATCTCATGGTCTTGGCGTTTACCTTTAAGCCAATAATAAAAACCATAGAAATTAATCAGCATAAATAAGAATTGTAAAATCGTCTCGCCGTATAATTTAAAGGTAAAAAAAAGGTAAGCATATAAAATAAATGCCAAAAAATTAAACCACCAACACCACATATTCCGTTTTATCGTGAGCGCAACACCGATCACACTAATAATAACGGCAATAATTTC
>Ga0075163_10013796_pt1 | contig 10453 bp, 6 predicted proteins | sample JI1023141ADNA_FD_71478 | JGI IMG/M metagenome (GOLD analysis project Ga0075163, IMG submission 71478) | Wastewater effluent complex algal communities from Wisconsin, to seasonally profile nutrient transformation and Carbon sequestration -... | ecosystem: Engineered > WWTP > Effluent > Algae... | reverse complement strand
GTCACGCCGACTTTCTTGAGGAATCCACCGAGCCCGGCGGCTTGATTGGTGATGAAGGTCCGCCCCTCGTCCCATGTCGGGGCGGGGCGTGTCCATTGCCCCTGCCAGGGGTAGATGGTGGAATCGGTCATGTGCAGAATGCCCAGCGACCAGTTTTGCTGGTCTGCGACGCTCCAGATGTTGGTCTTCCAACCGATTCGGAGGTTCGTCGCTTTGGTGGCGGTGTAGTAGTTGATGGCTTGGACCAGTCCGGCGACGGTGTTGTCGAAGGCAGGCCCAACGCCGGCGGTGAGTAGTCCCGCGTCGTAGATGGCGGCGGTGTTAGCGGTGTTCAGCGTGCGATCGGCTGTGTTGGGAACAAATGTTGACGTTTGGAAACTTGGTGTCGCTGTCTGCATGTATCCGAGGAAATCGGGCTCCATGACGACCTGTACGGGTACACCCAGGCTGTTCATGGTGCTGAAGTCGGCGCCCAGCTTGGTGAAGTAGCGCTTCATGTACTGGTCGTAGAGCTGCGGGCTTGACTGGCCGGCGGTGTTGTAGTCGTTGATGGACTGATACGCCGAATCCGGACCTTCCGTGACATAGGTGGACTCGCCGGCCGAGGTGAACACGTTCTGCAGGTTGTAGTACACGACTACCGGCACAGTGCCGTACCGCAAAGACTGGGTGAGCAGGCCTTTGAGGTTGCCGTCGGTGTAGTCGGCGCCGCCCTGGTCGTAGATGTAGAGATAGTCGATCGGGGCTACGCCGTTCTGGAAGTTGAAGTTCTCCAGGAACTGGTTGCCGGTGTCGTCTGCAACGGTCACTGCCCCGACCGGCGCGTATCCCTCGACGGTGTCGGGCACGACGTGAGTGGTGGGGTCGGCGATGTAGAGGCCGACGAAGCGTTCGGCGGAGCCGTTGGTGGCTTGGATCTTCAGGCCCAGGAATCCTGGCGTTGTGGCGTTGAACTGGAGTTGATTGCCTGACGTGGAGATGGTCACTAGGCCCGGCTTGTTGGCCATGACGGTGTACTCGGTGGCCGGGCCGGGCAATGTCAGGGTGAACGTGGTGCCGGCATCGACTTTGATGGCGTCGGCCATCGTCTGCGACGGATTGACGCGCACCGCGATGGTTGACGCTGGTGAATCCAGTTCAGCGAAGGTGATTGCGGGTTCGCCGAATATCCCTGTCAGGTTGGTGTGGTTCAGGTTCGCGCCGCCGAAGTTCGCGCGGTCCAGGTAGGCGCCGGCCAGGTTTGCGTCATGGAGATCAGCCCCGGAGAAGTCGGCATCGACCAGACGCGCGCCCAACAGTTGAGCCCCGCTGAGGAGTGCGCCTGCGAGATTGGCGCCGGACAGGTCGGCATCACGCAGGTCGGCACCGTAGAAATAGGCCCCGGCCAGTTGAGCGCCGGCAAAGTCGACACCGCTGAGGTCGACTCCGGAAAGGTTTTCACCGGTCAGGTCGGTGTTCGAACAGCTTTTGCTCGCCACGCAACTATTCAGGTTGTAGGTGATGGTCCAGTTGAACAGCGGACTGCGCCGGACCAGCAGCAGCGCACCTTCAAACATGTCGATGAAGTGGTTGGCGGGCAATCCGCCCAGCCAGGTTGCGGCCACGTCGAAGAAACGGTCGATCACGTCAGCGGCGACCTTGAGCGGCCCGACCACGACGGCTGCCGCTGCGGGTTGGTTGGTGGGCGCCGTGATGGTCGGTGCGACAGCTGGCGGGGCGACCACGGGTGCGGAGTCCGTCGGGACGTCTTCGGCGGGCCTGACCGCCGAACCTCTGGCAGCAGAGTGGGCATCCTTGGCAGGGCGGAGGTGTTCGTCCGTATCGGGTGTGGTGAGGCGGCTGGGCCGGACGGCTATCGCCCGAATGTCCGATTCGTCGTTGCTGCGGGAACCTTCGACCCGCGCAGCGCTGGATTGCCGCTCGGCGCCCCGTCTGGCCGTGTGCGCGAGGCCTGATGGGGCATCCCCAACCGGGCGCGACGACGCCGTCGACCGATCTGCCGGCGACCCGCCGGTGTCGGTATCGGCGGCGGCGATCCCCGCGGGTGCGGCCACCAACGCGACCCCGATCCCGGCCGAGGCCGCCCCCAGTTGCAGCCAGCGCCGAACCGGCAAATTTTCACTCCGCCGGCTGCCGCGCACCCGGCTCGCATCGCCGAATCTGCCGACCCCCATGATGCCTCCCACAAATCTGCACGTTGCTATGTCGGATTTAACACCGTTGAGCGGCCCGCGAAGCATCGATTCAGCAAAGACCGGGGGCTCGCTCCATGGACATACCGACAATTGTGACGGCGTGTGAGGTGTGACCCGGACAATCAGGGACGTTGATGTACTCGGGCGGCGATGAGATCGATACGACGCCAGGGCATGTCTCGCCGGAGGTTCGTAGGCGTGCGTGTGGGCGGCTAGCCTGATGCACATGCCGAAGCGAGCCGTGAAGGTTGCGATTCTCGGCATTAACTATGCGCCCGAGCCCACCGGTATCGCTCCTTACACGGCGGGTATCGCGACGGGATTGAGTAGGCGGGGTCATGATGTTCTGGTCCTTACCGGCCAGCCTCACTACCCGTACTGGGAGCGCAGCGAGGGCGACCGTCGATTCAGGTCGGAGGAGCCCATCGACGGTGTGCGTGTTCGGCGGTTGCGCCACCCCGTTCCGAAGCGTCTCTCGTGGCGTGCGAGGGGCATCATGGAGATCGCTTTCGGGCTTCAGCTCGCCACCAGTCGCTGGGGCCGGCCGGACGTCGTCATTTGTGTGACGCCGCCGCTGTTGTCCGCAGCCATTGCGACAATTCGGATCAGGCTGACTCGCCGGAAGCCCGCGTTGGGAATCCTGGTTCAGGATTTGTATGGTCGCGGCATTGAAGAGACCGGTGCCGCCGCTGGGTTGTCGGCGCGCTTCATTCATGCTGTGGAGTCGCTCACGCTACGGTCCTGTGACGGGGTTTCGGTGATCCACACCGGTTTCGCTGCAGACCTCAGTAGCGACTTAGGGGTTGATTCGGGCCGCATTCGTGAGATTCGAAACTGGACTCATGTCGGTTCATCGGACCCCTCTGCAAGTGAGGCGTTTCGTCGCTCGCAGGGGTGGAGTGATGACGAGATCGTCGTCCTGCATGCGGGCAGCATGGGATATAAGCAGGGGCTGGAGAACGTAATCGCCGCAGCCGAGTTGGGGGCGCGTTCGGAGCGCAGGGTGCGATTTGTGCTGCTCGGCGACGGTAACCAGCGGTCTCACCTAGAGCGGCTTGGGGCCGGAGTGACGGCCCTGCAGTTCTTGCGCCCGGTGGGTGACGACGCCTTTCCTGCAGCTCTTGGGGCCGCTGACGTCCTATTGGTCAACGAGCGTCCGGGCGTCGCAAATATGTCGGTGCCGAGCAAGTTGACGTCCTATTTCAAGGCGCGCAAGCCGATTGTCGCTGCGACTGACGCCACGGGATTTACTGCTACGGAACTTGCGGCATCCGGCGCCGGGGTGTGCGTGCCGGCGGACCGTCCCGACATGTTGCTCAATGAGGCGCTGCGACTGGGAAGTGATCGGCAGCTTGCGAATCGGCTGGGCGAGGCTGGTGGGAGATATTGCGAGCGCTTGCTGTCCGAAGACTCAGCGTTGGATCGGTATGAACGGTGGATAATTGACCTTGCGGAAGGAAAGCAGTAGATAATCGATGTCGCAGACGATGCGCGGGGAGTCGCATCACTGACAGGGGGATTTGTGGGTAAGCGCGCCTTCATAACCGGGATAACCGGTCAGGACGGCTCATACCTTGCCGAGTTGTTGCTCAGCAAGGGCTATGAGGTGCATGGCACTATCCGGCGGGCGTCGACATTTAATACCCATCGAATTGATCATCTTTACGTTGATCCGCATGTTTCGGATGCACGGCTCTTTCTGCACTATGCGGAATTGACGGATGGTTCACGGCTATTCGCGCTGCTGTCCGAAATTCGTCCAGACGAGGTCTATCACCTCGCGGCTCAGTCCCACGTGAGGGTGAGTTTCGACGAGCCTGAATTCACTTCGGAAGCAACCGGATTGGGCGCAATTCGGCTGCTGGAGGCGATCCGCCAGCTTGATCTGGATTGCCGCTACTACCAGGCATCGAGTTCGGAGATGTTCGGTTCGTCGTCTCCGCCACAGAACGAAGACACGCCTTTCAATCCGCGTTCGCCTTACGGCACATCAAAATTGTTTGCGTATTGGACTGCCCGGAACTATCGCGAGGCGTATGGCCTTTTCGCGGTAAACGGGATCCTGTTCAATCACGAGTCCCCGCGGCGGGGCGAGACCTTTGTGACGCGCAAGATCACCCGGGCTGCGGCCCGCATCGCGGCCGGTTTCGACAAGCATCTGTGGGTCGGAAATGTCGATGCTGTCCGCGACTGGGGTACGCCCCCGAATATGTCGAGGGAATGTGGCGCATGCTCCAAACCGATGCCCCCGAAGATTTCGTGCTTGCGACTGGGACGGGTTGCTCTGTTCGAGAGTTTCTGGAATTGGCGTTTCGGCAAGTAGGACTCAACTGGGAAGATCATGTTCGGTTCGATGAGCGGTACAACCGTCCGGCTGAGGTGGATAGTCTGATCGGGGATGCGTCCAAGGCTGCCGCTCAGTTGGGCTGGAAGCCAACGGTTTTCTTTCCCGAGCTGGTGAAAATCATGGTGGATGCGGATGTTGCTGCTCTGAGGACGGACAATCCGAGAGTGGCAGATCGGCCTGTTTTCTCGCCGGGTGTTTGAATTGTCGGGCAGTCCTGCGACGTTGTCGCGCATGCTTGATGTAGCCAGTAAGGGCGAAGGGGACGTTAAAGTTGGAGCCGGCTGAAGTAGTTCGGGCCTGTCTGCGGCGCTGGTACGTATTGCTGCCGATATTGGCGGTTGCGGCATGGCATGCGTACGGTTTCTACACTTCCGTTAAGCCGGTCTACTACGCCAACGTGGTGGTTGGGATGACAGGGTCGAATTTCCAGCAGGTGCCATACAACCGCGACGGTCAAGGCATGCCGCGAAATGGGTTGTTGGATATCGGCGGCGCAGCTCTGATCATGAACATGGCAGTGCTGGGTTTTGACGATCCTGCCGTTAGGTCACGAGTCGTGGGAGGTGGCGGCAAAGGCAACTTCACGGTGCGGATGTTCCCTGTGCCAGCCTCGGCCGCAGTTCAAACGGCGCTTCCGTTGATAATGATCGAGGCGACGGAACCCGCTGCGGCCTCCGCAACAAAGACTGTCGAGTTGGCCGCAGCGCAGGCTGACGCCATTCTGATGCAGATTCAGCAGCAAGCGGGTGTGCCTGACTCTGAGATGGTTAGAGCCATCAGAGCGTCGCCACCAAAGGCAACTGAGGGAATGCCGAGTCGAAATAGGACGGCGCTATTGATGATCGCGTTCGGAGCCGGGCTTGCGATCCTGGCCGGGGTGGTTGTGGATGCTTTGATCAACAAGGTTCGTAGGTGGCGGCGTGAGCCTCGACCTTCGTCACATGCCGCCCCAGTCTCTGCGAGACCGCCGTCCTAGAGCGTCAATGCTGACCGCTGAACGCATCGCCGCGCCGATGACATGCCATGGTGAAGGCCCCTTTTGGGATGCGCGCGGTAACCGCCTCTTGTGTGTGGATCTCCTCGCCGGGGCAATCGTCGCAATCAACGCGGACGGTGATGTGTCTCGCTATGAGGTGCCGAGCCCTGTCGCCTCTGTGATCAGGCGTCGCGCTTCAGGTGGGTTTGTGGTCGCGACTGAACGTGGAATCGTCGTCGCCGACGATCAACTGTCGGTGTTCGACCAGATCGCCGAAGTGACCCGTAACCCAGGAGTACGTACCAACGACGGCGGCTGTGACCGGTCGGGGGGCTTCGTCATCGGCACAATGGGTTACGACGAGCGCCCGGGCGCAGGAGCGGTCTATCGGTTGACACCCGACCACCAAGTGGTTGAAATGCTCGCCCCGGTATCGATCTCCAACGGGGTCCAGTGGTCTACCGACGGCACTCGTGCCTACTACATCGACTCCCCGACGCGGCGGGTGGACGTGTTCGATGTCGATCCTGTCACCGGTTATTGGTCGGGCCGCCGACCCCATCTTCATGTCGACGCGGAGGGCGTTCCCGACGGCATGGCGGTAGATGAGGAGGACGGGCTTTGGGTTGCGTTGTGGGGTGGGGGGGCGGTGAACCACTACGACGCGGCCGGGCGGCTTGTCGAGACGGTATTGGTGCCGGGGGTGACGCAGGTGAGTTCATGTGCTTTCGGTGGCCATGACCGGAGAATCCTCTACGTCACCACCTCGCGTGTTGGCCTGCCTGACGACCGAGAGCCCGACGCAGGCGCAGTCTTCGCCGTAACGACGGGAACCCGGGGTGCCGTAGAGCCAGAGTTCGCCGGCTGAAAGAATCGCTGAAATGGAGCCAGAGCAGTGACAGATCTGGATCGAACGCGGGTCAGCGTATATGGGCTGGGTTATGTCGGCTGTGTCTCGGCCGTGTGCCTTGCCTCGATGGGGTACCGCGTAATCGGAGTCGACGTGAACGTGGACAAGGTTGAGTGCCTAAGCCGGGGGCGCCCGCCGATCATCGAGGACCGAATCGGTGAACTGACCGCCGAGGTGGTAGAGGCGGGAATGCTGACTGTCACCACCGATGCGCGATCTGCAGTGATGAACTCCGATGTCTCTCTTGTGTGTGTGGGGACGCCGTCAACCGCCACGGGCGAGTTATCGACGGCCTTCCTGGAACAGGTCACCTCGGAGATCGGTGCGGCACTGGCCGGCACTGATCGGTGGCACGTCGTGGTGTATCGCAGCACGATGCTTCCCGGAACCTGCGAGAGCCTTCTGATTCCCAGGCTGGAGGAGCTGTCTGGCAAACGCGCCGGCGTGGACTTCGGGGTCTGTGTTAATCCGGAGTTTCTCCGCGAGGGAACGAGCGTCGAAGACTTCTTCGATCCGCCGAAAACCGTTGTTGGCGCAGGTGACTCACGCACGGCTGACACGGTGACGGAACTGTACGGGAGCCTTCCGGGGTATCGCTATCAAGTTCCAATCAAGATCGCTGAAATGTCTAAGTACGTCGACAACAGTTTCCATGCTCTAAAGGTGTCCTTCGCCAATGAGATCGGTGCCATTTGCTCGTCGTTGTCCCTTGATTCCCATGCTGTCATGGACATCTTTCTGTCGGACACCAGGCTGAACCTTGGCCCCGCGTATCTCCGGCCAGGATTCGCCTTCGGTGGCTCGTGCCTGCCGAAGGATGTACGGGCACTTACACACATTGCCCGCCGTAATATGGTCGACATTCCTGTGCTGGCAAATCTGCTCCACTCGAATGAGAGCCATCTTCAGCGGGCGCTGAATCTGATAACGGGCAACGGCCGGCGTCGGGTCGGGGTTTTCGGCCTGGCGTTCAAAGCGGGCACGGATGATCTCAGGGAAAGCCCAATGGTGGAACTCGCCGAGCGGCTCATCGGCAAAGGATTCGACGTCAGGATATTCGATTCGAACGTGGCGCTGTCGCGACTGGTCGGCGCTAACCGTGCTTACATCGGGGAACGACTGCCCCATATTGGCGAACTCTTGGTCGACGATATCGATGCTGTGCTCGATCATGGTGATGTGCTCATCGTCGGTTCGCGCACCCCTGAGGTCGTTGACGCGTTAACGCGCTCTCGCGCAGACCAACTCATTGTCGACCTGGTGCGACTGCCCGACGCAGCGCAGCGGCGTGGCCGTGACGACTATCGGGGCATCGCGTGGTAGCTGGCCCGGCACGGGCGTGTGGTCCTGCACGCCCGGTGCGGCACCTTCTGTAGCGCGGACGTGGAGGCCAACGCGACCCCAGCGCAGAGGCTGGGTTGGTATGTGCGCCGGCTGCGCTCCATGGAGAAGGGGGAACTTCCCTGGCGGGTCGGACAAGCGTTGCTGCGGAGCGGTTTCCGAAAGGTACGCGCCGATGCAAACCTCTCTCCGGAAACTGTCTGCGATTGGACTGAGGCGCTCGGCCGTTTTCGTGCCGCCTCCGACCGCCCAGTACTGCTCGATCGACACCGCGCGGAGGTGATCGCGGAGCGTGAACCGGAGCTCGTGTCCGGGCTGATCGACGCGGCGGACCGGTCCGCAGAATATCGTTTTAGTTTCTTCGGGTATCCGGCTATCTCGCTGAAGCGGCCAGTTGATTGGCATCACGACCCTTTTTCCAATGTCCGTTGGCCCGACTCCCCGTCCCATCGGATCGACCATCGGACTGCGGCTGGCGACGTAAAGTGGATTTGGGAGCTTAATCGACTCCAGCACCTGCCGTGGTTGGCCCAAGCCTGGTTGTTCACCGGCGATGACCGATATAGCCGGGCGGCGTTCTCCCACCTCGACAGCTGGATGGAGCAGAATCCGGTCGGGCGGGGCATCGCCTGGCGCGGCGCGTTCGAGGCTGGTCTGCGGGCAGTCTCCATCTGTGTAGCACTGCAAGGCTTGCGGGATGCGCCGGAACTCACCACTGAGCGTTACCGACGTATTGTCACCATGCTCGCCCAGAGTCAACTTTTATGCTGGCGTGAGCGGTCTCTGTTCAGCTCAGCAAATAACCATCTGATTGGCGAAATGGTCGGGCTGGCAGTCATTTCGATGATGTTTCCGGAATTGCGTTCCGCCGCGGAGGGGGAGCGTCGAGCCATGACGACCCTGACGTTGGAGGCCAGAAAACAGATCCTGCCCGATGGTTCCGGAGCGGAGCAGTCAGTCGGATACCAGATGGCGACAGTGGAGTTGCTCCATCTCGTGGCCGCGCTGTCAATCCAGCGCGACGGACATGCTCCCCGGCCGATCACTGATGCGATCGCGCGCAGCAGCGCGTTTCTCAGCGCCGTTGTGGGCCAGCATGATCCGGACCCGAGATACGGTGACTGCGATCAGGAATTTGCGCTCCGACTCGGCCCCGAAGACGCCCGGGATATCCGCGGTCATCTGGGTTTGCTGGCCACGCTCGGTGGCGATGATGCCGATGCGAACAGCGGGCCCAATAGCCTTGGTGCGGAATGGTTCCGCGCTGTTGCGCAGTCGAACCCGCCCAGCAGCTCGATATCGGATTCAGCGCGGCGAGCAGCCAATGACCGCCAGGGTTTCGTCGCCCGCGAAGGAGGACTGGTAGTGCTGCGCAATGGCCGGCGGCGGACCACGATGGATATCGGGCCTCTCGGATACCTGTCGATCGCGGCACACGGCCATGCCGATGCCCTCGCGGTCTCCCTCAGCGACGACGGGGAAAACCTCATCGGTGATCCTGGGACCGGAAGCTACTACCGCCATCCCCAGTGGCGTGCAGTCATGCGAGGAACCCGCGCGCATGCGACGGTATGCGTCGATGGCCAGGATCAGTCGTTGATCGGTGGACCGTTTTTGTGGACTCGTCACGCGCACACCAGGTTGCGTGGAGTGAACCTTAGCGCCGGTGTTATTGATGCCGAACATGACGGATACACCCGGTTGCCGGGTCGTGTCGTGCACCGGCGGTGGCTGATCGCGCCGCCGGAAGACGGGGCGCAACTGGTCGTCGACTTGGTTAGCGGGACTGGCGTCCATGAGGTGCGTACTTCCTGGCCACTGCATCCGAGTCTCGACGCGAGCCGCTTCGATGCCGGGCACACTCTGAGGCGCGATCGAGTGCCGGTACTGCAACTCCTGCATGCCGCGACCGTGCCGTTGGGGTTTGACGACAGGTTCGGTGACGAGGCGAATGCGCTAGGTTGGTGGTCTGATCGTCTGGAAAGTCGTGTCCCAACTTGGTGGTTGGGCGCAGTTTGCCGCGCGGAGCTTCCCGTGGTGATCGCTACATTGATCACCCCGGCAGATGGACTACCTACCTCGGACTTGGGCGTCACGATGCAACACAGCGTTATCGAGGCGACCTGGACGGAGGATACTGCCGCCCGATCCGTTGCAGTCCGCGTGGCTGGTTCCGCTGCTGTTACGCATTGCGGTCCCAGCGCCCGGCACAACGGATGACACGAGTGGGGCCTACGTTGTTCACGGCTTGAGGCGCCCGTCACCGCGCACACCTGGATCGGTAAGTGAGGTCTCTCGGGCGCTGCGGCGGCAAACATCGGATCACCGCCCCTCTACTGGTCGGGGATCCGGACGGTCACCAGCAGTGCGCGGTGATCGGAACCTGGGATCTCGATCGTTTTGATCGAGGACGCGGTTGCGTTACGCGTCAGCACATGGTCGATCGTGATCAGCGGCGGATACCAGGTGTTAGACGGGAACGTCGGCGCGAATCCTGCACCGGCTTCGTCGACGGCATCGTCGTAGCCGTTGGTCAGCAGGTCGCGAAACTGGCGCATGTCCGGTGTGCTGTTGTAGTCGCCTCCGATGATCACCGCGGCGGGCCCGACATTGCGCGCGAAGTTTTCCAGCTGCATCTTTGCGCCGGCCATTCCGCCTCGCCACTCGGCGACCGTGTTGGCGTC
>Ga0075163_10013795_pt1 | contig 10454 bp, 7 predicted proteins | sample JI1023141ADNA_FD_71478 | JGI IMG/M metagenome (GOLD analysis project Ga0075163, IMG submission 71478) | Wastewater effluent complex algal communities from Wisconsin, to seasonally profile nutrient transformation and Carbon sequestration -... | ecosystem: Engineered > WWTP > Effluent > Algae... | reverse complement strand
TCGAAGCCGGCTTCCTTGGCGCGGCGGCCGGCCTGCGCGAAGCATTCGACGATGTCGTCATATTCCTCGGTCGGCACGACGCCGCTCGATGCGTTGCCGATGACATAGGCGTTGGACGGCCCCCAGGCGACGGTGCCGGGAATCCAGCCCTTGCCCGGCGGCAACGGAATCGTCGTGCCCAGCCCGGGGATCAGGCCGCCGTAGAACAGCTGGATGCCCGCCAGTGAGCCGTTGTTCTTGATTTCGGCGACGGTGTCGCGGAACTCGATGACATAGTCTTCGTCATACAGCCCGAGCATGCGTTCGTTGATCAGCCCGTCGCGGCGCACGCAGGTGGCACCGACGATGACGGCACCGTAACCGCCCGCCGCCAGCGAGCCATAGGCCGCCGCCAGCCGCCGCGTCGCATAGCCCTGCGGGTCGGACAGATTGAGCGTCGTCGGCTCGTGGATGATGCGGTTCTTGAAATGCAGACCCTTGGCGTCGAAGGGCTCGAATAGCTTGCTCGTCATGCGTACTCCCCAATGTCGCCGTGGCACCTCTGCGGGGGCCACGTGTCGACAGTTTAAGTCATTTGACCTAATTCGACCTGAGTCGTACGAGTGAGTCCGATGCAAGTCAATCCGCAACCCGAACTGCCAACTGCAAATGACAGCGACACGCGCCGCCGGCTCAAACGCGTCGCGCGCCAGCTGTTCGCCGAACGTGGCATCCGCGACGTCACCGTGCGCGAAATCGCGCGCGAGGCCGGCCAGCGCAACCAGGGCGCCGTCGCCTATCATTTCGGCACCAAGGAAGCGCTGCTCACCGAACTGCTGATCGACGGCGCGGCGCAGATCGAGGCGCGGCGGCGGATATTCCTCGACGCGGTCGAAGCACGCGGCACGCCGGTTTCGGTGCGCGATGCGGTGGCGGCAATCGTCATCCCCTCGGCGGAATTTTCGGACGAGGACGCCGAATATGGCGCGCACTTCAACCGCTTCCTGCTGCAGCTCAGCGCCGTCGATTCGCAGTTTGTCGACCGCACGCTCGAAGGCCGCTGGAACGAGGGCTACCAGCGCTGCCTGACACACCTGCGCAAGCTGATGCCAGACTGCCCGCCGCGCGTGCAGAGCCGCCGCTTTCTGTTCCTCGGCAACTATATCTCCAGCCTGCTCGCACAGCGCGAAGCCAAGATGGTCGACGGCCTGCGCCACCCGACCTGGCGCGCGCGCGAAACGCTCGACGATATTGTGCTGACGGCTGCGGCATTGGTCGAGGCGCGCTGAGGGCCAAGAGCAAGAGCCTCCGGCGGGCAGGCGTGACGCCTGCACCCGACTATTGTTCCTTTTCGTCATCCCGGCGAAGGCCGGGACCCAGCTTCCTTTGGCAACCCTTCAACAGGAAGCTGGGTCCCGGCCTTCGCCGGGATGACGATAAACTCATTCAATCGGGTGCAGGGGTCACCCCTGCCCGCCGGAGGCCCTTAGCCTAAGTCCGCCGCACGACCAGCCCGGCGCCCCAGCCGGCCAGCAGCGCGGCAGCGACGGCGGCCAATCCGTAAGCCAGCGCATGGTTGTGTGCGGCGACGAAGACCCAGCGCTCAAACCCCGACTTGTCGATTTCGACCGGGCTGGTCGATTGCGCGATGACTTCGCCGTTTTTGATGAGGAAGATTTGCGCGGTGTAGCTGCCGACCGGCACCGAGCTCGGGATGGCGATGCGCGCGCGGTAGAGGATGTTCTGGCTGATGCCGACGGCGCCTTCGTGTTCGGCGAACAGGCCGTTGCGGCGGCGCAGGTCGATCAGGCCGTGTTCGAACTCCTCGGTTTCGGCGGGCGTGGCGTTGCCGGTGGGCGATAGCTGGAGGCTGTCGACGCCGATTTCCCAGATCGTCGCGGTGCGCTGGTCGACGAGCTTGGCGATCGGTTTCGACGTCGCCACCGCGTAGAAGCCCGGCGCGCTTTCGAAACGGGCGCTGCGGGTGTTGACCCAGATGCCGGCGACGCGCGCCTTCTTGCGCACCGTGATCGGTTCGGCCGGGCCGCGCATCACGACCGCCAGCCCCGGCGGCTCGTCGGGGACCTGGCCGTTGGCGTATTGGATGGCGCCGAACACCAGCAGCTCGGCGCCCTTGAAGGTGTAGATGATGTCGATGCGGCTCTGGCTGATGTCGGTGATCAGCTTGACCGGCGCGGCGGCGGTGCACGCCAGCCAGATCAGCGCCAGGGCGAGCAGCCGGCTCATGCGGCGTAGATCGTGAAGAGCTCGGACGGCGCCACCGTCAGCCCATAGGCAACGCGCGCCGCAACGCCGAGCACGATCAGCGCGAGGAACAGCCGCAGGCGTTCGGGGGGCAGCTTCTGCGCCGCCTGCACGCCGAACTGCGCGCCGATGACGCCGCCCGCCAGCAGCAGGATGGCGAGCACGATATCGACGGTCTGTGACTGCACCGAATGCAGCAGCGTGGTGACGGCGGTGACGAAAATGATCTGGAACAGGCTGGTGCCGACGACCATCTTCGCCGGCATGCCGAGCACATAGATCAGCGCCGGCACAATGATGAAGCCGCCGCCGATGCCCATGATCGCGGTCAATATGCCCGTCGCGACGCCGAGCAGCAGCGGCGCCAGCGGTGAAATGAACAGCCCCGATTCGCTGTAGCGCATCTTGAACGGCAGCGATGTCACCAGCGGGTTGCGCGCCCGCATCCGCGTCGGCGCCACCTGCCCGGCCTTTTGCGCGGCGAGTGCGGCGAGCGCTTCGCGCAGCATCAGCCCGCCGATGGTGCCGAGAAAGACGACGTAGATGATGTTGATGGTGACATCGATTTGCCCCAGCGCCTGCAGCAGCTTGAACAGCATCGAGCCCAGTGCTGCACCGACGACGCCGCCGGCAATCAGCACCGCGCCGATGCGGACATCGACGCCGCCGCGCTTCCAATATGCCAGCGCGCCCGACACGCTCGACCCGGTAATCTGCGTCGCCGCCGACGCCACGGCAATGGCGGGCGGGATGCCGTAGAAAATCAGCAGCGGCGTCGTCAGGAAGCCGCCACCGATGCCGAACATCCCCGACAGAAACCCGACAAGCCCGCCCAGCCCGATGATGACCAGGACGTTGACCGACATTTCGGCAATGGGCAGGTAGATGTTCATGAGACGCGCGCCAGCCTAGCCGCGCACGCCGCCAAGCGCGAGGGGGTAAACCCCTAGCCCTGCGGCTTTTCGATTCTGCCCGGGCTCTCGATCTTGATGGTGTAGCCATCGAGCAGCGCCTGATACGCCGCCGCCTCGGCATTGCGGCGGTTTGCGGCGCGCCAGTCGTTTTCGACGCGCTGGCGCACCTGTGCCAATGTTGGCGTCGCACCCGGTACCGATTTGCGCAGCCGCACGACATGCCAGCCGACGCCCGATTCGACCGGCCCCGACCACTGCCCCACCGGCAATGCCGCGACCGCTGCGGCAAAGCCCTCGCCGAACGTCGCGCGGATGGTTTCGGCGTCGGCAGCGTCGAGCCCGCGCGGCAGCAAGCCCTGATCACCCAGCGTCGCCGGATCGGCACCGCCGGGCAACCGCGCCAGCACCGCGGCCGCATCAGCTTGGCTGCCGCCGAGATAGACCTGATCGAAACTCAGCCGCGGCGGCAGCCGGTAGCGCGCCGCATCCTTGTCGAGCAGCGCCTGCAACTGGGCGTCGGTCGGATCAACGGCGTCGGCCTGCGATGTCGCGATGAACTCCATGCGGCCGCGCATGCGCTTGCGCACCACCGTGTCGCCGTGCAGCAGGCCGAGCCGCTGCGCCTCGCGCGTGTAGATTTCGTCCTTGATGTCCTCGCGGATCAGCATGTCGATTTCGGCAGGCGTCGGCGCGCGGTTCCAGCCTTGCGCCCATTCGGCAGCCAGCGCATCGACCTGCGCTGCGGTGATGGTGATGGTGCGGCTTTCAGGGTCGACGGGGTTGCGCCAGCCATAGGCCATGAAGATCGCCAGCCCGATCAGCGCGAAATGCAGCAGCGGTTCACGCAGCCACCGCTGCGCGCTGTCCTTCCAGCTCATGCCTCACCGAATATTGTTTTCACGCCTTCGGGTCATACCAGATTGGCGAGGTATAGCCGCGTTCCTGCGCCTTGAGCTGGACATTGGGACCGACCTTGGCCTTGTAGCGCACCACGTCATAGGCGACCCAGCGCGGCGTCGGAATTTCGATGACGCGCACGTAATAGAACGCCTTTTGTGCCGGATCGAACGTCGGGTCGGTCCACACCGTCTGCAGCTGCGCGGCGCCGATGCTGTTGGTGTAGGTCGCGGTCTTCAGATCGACGGTATCGCCCACCGCCGGCAGCTTGCCCCCCGCGCCGGGCTTGCGCGTGGCGGGCGTGCTCCAGACGACGTCATGGACCTGTTCGTGCAGCTTGCCGCTAGTGTCGATCCAGCCCTTGACGATCTGCGCGCGGTCGAGATTGGCGCCGACGGGGTCCTTGAGCGCCGAGACGATGAAGCGCGGCGCCGTGCCCTTTGCAGCAGACGCCTTGAGTTCGCCGCCCATCGGCACGCCGCGCGCGTAGCCGGCCTTGACCCAGTCGGCCTTCAAATCTTCGGGGACGAAATCCCAGCCGCCGAACAGCCGCACCGTCATGCGCGGGCCGGTCGTTGCATAGGTTTCGCGGCGGCGCATCGCATCGAAGATTTCGGCGCGGGTGTTAGCCTTGGCCCAGACCGCCGCATAGCCGCTGGCGAGATAGTGCCAGCCGACCCGGCCGACGCCGCGGCCGAGCGATTGCGACTGCATGGCGCGAACGGCGCTGGGTTCGGTGCCGGTGTGCTTGCCGAAGAAGTTGTTGTCGTCGGCGGTCGCCAGCGCGGTGTGCGAGTCGGTCGAGCCGATGACCCCGAACTTGTACGGGTTGACCCCGGTCTTCGCTTCGATTTCCAGCCCGCGCTTCAGTGCTTCGCGGACATATTCGCCGGCGAACATCGACGGCGTCTTGGGCGATGACAGCGGCAGGTTGCCGAGTTCCCAGCCGGCGGTGCCATAGCCCGAAAACTCGTCATTGGGCGACAGGAACGGATGCGATTCGCTGTCGCCCTTGATCTGGGTGATTTCGACCAGCGGTTCGTGCTTGGCGCGTCGTGCCGCATATTGCGCGGTCATCGGCTTGCCGTCGGGGCCGGTGAGTTCGAACATCAGCCCGTTCGACAGATTGCTGTTGTGGGGGATTGCCAGAATTTGCCCGCCGGTCTTTTTCTCATAGGCGTCCATGTAGTCCCACAGCTCGGCGACCGTGGTGCCGACCACCGACGAATAGGGCGCCACCTGATCGGCCTGTTCCTTGCCGTCGCGCATGATGACGACGCGGTGGAGATTGTCACCGTCGGGCATCAGCGTATATTCAAAGCCGTAGAACGCGGTGAACTTGCCGGGCTCGTTGTAGCGCTCGACAATCTTGTTCTGGCCGGTCCATATCGATTTGGTGCGCTCCTCGCCCTTTTTGGGGTCCTGCATGTCGGGCGGCAGCGTCTTGTCCGAGAAGCGCGCGATCATTTCGCGCGCGACTTCGGCGGTGCCTTGCGGGCCCGAATGCATCTTGTCATGCCATTCGCGCAGCAGCGGATCGCGCAGCATGATGCGCGGCGCATCATAGATTTGCTTGAGCGCGCCGAGCCCGTCCGAATGGTCGGCCACCACCAGGAAATCGAGCGGCCGTTCGAGCTGCGCCTTGACGCCCGAGGTCGAGGTCACCGCCTCGCCGCGGGCAAAGCGCAGCGCGTCCTCCGGCCCGAGCCGTGCGCCGAGCGCGAAGGCATCGGACGAGTTGGCGGTGTGGAGGTGGGTGTCGCCCCACAAGGGCTTCATTGGATAGGCGCTGGCCGCATCGGCCTTGGCGACCGCTTCGGCTTCGGCCTTGGCCTTGTCGGCGGCCTTGTCGCCGCAGCCCGCCAGTGTCAGCACCAGCGCCAGCAGCGGCAGTGCTGCGATCGTCGCTTTGGTTGCCATGTCCGTTCTCCCCAAATGCCGCCGGGGTTTGCCCCGCGTCCGGCCCCGATGTATTGACACAGTGATTGCCAGCAAGTCACCTCGATGACAACCGGAAATGCGCGTGCAAGCTGCAGGTCGCCGCATCTCAGACCGTCGCGGCAAGCAGTTCGAGACGGTTGCCGAACGGGTCATCGACATACACATGCCCCGTGTCCTCGGCATCGATGGTCACAGCGTGCCCGGTCGCGGTCAGCGCCGCGCACAGCGCCTCGAAATTGTCGACGAGCAGCCCCGGATGCGCCTTGCGCGCCGGCCGGAAGTCGGCGTCGACACCCAGGTGCACGCGCAGCGGCGGCGCTTCGAACCAGCAACCGCCACGCGCCTGCAGATGCGCCGGCTTCGGCACTTCGGGGATGCCGAGCAGCCCGGCGTAGAAGCCGCGCGCCGCAGCCTCGCCGCCTGCCGGCATAGCCAGCTGGACATGATCGATCGCGACAACCGCCATGGTGTCTCCCTTTCGCATGCAATGGCGCGGTACTTGCCGCACACGCGCGCCATGCTGGAACCACGTCCCAATTGCCGGCATTGCGACCAAGACCTGCAGCCCGACAATGCCACGCAACGTCAGCAGACGAGCCGGCCTTGCGAAGTGAGTCAACTACCTCGTGCGCCGCCAGCTGCAATGCCAGGGCGCGATTCTCAACGGGACGGTCTGCCCAACCCTGCATTCCTGAACTGCTGATCGGTCACGTAATAGGTGCCATAAGCCTTGAAGCGCGCCCGCGTCTGCCTTGACTGTACGTTTGCGAATTCGAGGTACCGGCTAATATCCAGGGTCTTTTCCATTTTCCAGATCGGTCGGCCCGACGCAATATCAATTTCGATGTCGAGGCCTTGGTCCTTGAGCGACACCATCGTGCGGCGGCCATCGGGGCTGATGCTCAAATGGCTGCCATCGCTGGAGAAGAATGGCACCAATTGCGTCTCGCCCGGTTGCGGAAATACTGTCGTCGTCTTGCCAGTCAACAAATCTATACGCGCAATGCGTGAACCGCCGGTGGCGCGGTCGCCGCCGAGATTGTCGAACACCAGCACGCTGCCATCGGGCAAAAAGCGCGGGCTATGTTGCGCCGCAGTTCGGTCGGCAACGAGCCTCCGGATGGCACCCGTTCGCGCATCAAGCAATGCGATGATGCTCGGTTCGCGCAATGACACAAGCAGGTCGCCGGGTGCCACGCCGAGCTTGGGCGCAATGCTTGCCGGCACCAGATCGACCGAGTTGAGGTGCAGCGGGTCGCAATCGTCGCGCAGGCCGTAGAATGCGCCGCGATAGCCCGATTCGTCGAGCGCGCGAATGATGGGCAGATGGCGCTCGATATCGCCGTCAGGCCCAATGACGTCCACGCCGCTGGCATACATTGCGACCTTGCACCGCACCTTCACTGCCGAATTGCCGAAATATTCCATGCCATTCACCAGTTTCATCGCCGGTGTGTAGATCCGGCCGGCAGCGTCGGAGACCAGCCAGTGATGGCTATAGTCCAGGCGCGCCCAAATGATCCTGCCGTCACGTGCAATGCGCGCAATGCCCAGCTGGTAAGGGAATGTATTGCGGCCATGAAAAGTCACCACCAACCCGCCGTCACTTTGCAAGGCCATTCCGATTGGATAGAGATTGCGCGGCAGCACGCGGCCAGCCGCACCGCTGAAAGTTGCAGCAAGGGCATCGAGATCGACCTCCCAGCTGTGCAACACATGACCGTTTCGATCGATGATCCAGGCGAGACAACCGAACTCCGGGCACCGTTGCATCAGCTGGTAAGAGCCGCCGGTCACCAACAGCTTTTCGGTACCCGCGTCGGCGGCGAGCATCGTCGTCTGGGGCATCGCGGGGACGTTGGAATCGAGCTCGAGGATGCCCTGCATCAACGAATCGTTTTCAACGCGCGTCAGCGCCTGGAATGCCTGGCGCGCTTCAGATAGTTGCGCCATTGGCCACAAGCGGAACTTCGCCGTCGCCACGCCATATACGAATGCCAGCAGGAGCAACGACATTCCGAACAGCAACCGCGCAACGTCGATGCCCTCCATCCACCGCCGTAGCCGAGCCTCTCGCACGTCAACGCCGGTTGGAATCTCCAATCAATCCTCCGATACAGACCAGCCTCGATGTTTGCGTCTTCGAGTGCCGTCACGGTATCGCGCAATCATGAAAGATTTGACAACGCGGCCGGGGCTGGCGGTTTGCTGGACCGGAGGGCACCGTGCAAACCGTTGCTCTTCAACGCGACGCACCGCGCAGTTCCGGTCAACGCGATCGCGCCGGGGCCGACACCGGCTGTTCACTGCGAAGCGCGTTGGCGGATCATCGATTTGGCGAGCTCAACCCGCAGGAAAGCGTTTGGCAGGTCATGTGCGACAACTGGATATCGAACCGGGTGTTCAACACCAACGAGACTGCTGCGAAGGCTGGAGCAAGCTGGCAGGGAAGCTATGGCGCAGCATCTGCGCCGTACGCCGAGACCGGGCGCAAGGGTTCTGATCAATGAATCTTGCGATCACTCACTGGTTCGCGTCGCGCGGCTGGGCCGTGCGCGGGGCGCAGCGCGCGATGCTGGCCGCCGCCGCTGCGGGTGAACATGCGTTGCTGGTCGCGCCGACGGGATCCGGCAAGACGCTCGCGGGGTTCTTGCCGACGCTGGCCGAGCTGATCGACAATCCGACCGACGGCTTGCACACCTTGTATGTGTCGCCGTTGAAAGCGCTCGCGACGGACGTTGCACGCAACCTGCTCACGCCGATTGCCGAGATGGGGCTGAATATCCGCGTCGAAACGCGCACCGGTGACACCAGTTCGGAGCACAAGAAGCGCCAGCGCTATGACCCGCCGCAGATATTGCTGACGACGCCCGAGTCGCTGTCGCTGCTCATCAGCTATCCCGATGCGGCGGCGATGCTGGCCGGCGTCCGTACCGTCATTATCGACGAAATCCACGCCTTTGCCACGACCAAGCGCGGCGACCTGCTTGCCCTGGCGCTGGCTCGCCTGCAGACGCTGGCGCCCGCGATGCGCCGCGTCGGCTTGTCGGCGACGATTGCCGACCCCGAAGCCTATCAAGGCTGGCTGGCACCCGATGCCGATGCGAGCGCCGTCCGGCTGGTGCGCGGCGAGGCCGGTGCGCAAGCGCAAGTTCAAATCCTGCTCCCCCAGACCCAAGTCCCCTGGGCTGGCCACACCGGGCGCTATGCGGCGAAGCAGGTTTACGGGCTGATCGCCGCGCACCGGCTCACCATCGTTTTCGTCAACACCCGCGCGCAGGCCGAGATGACCTTCCGCGACCTGTGGAATGAAAACGACGCGAGCCTGCCGATCGGCATCCACCATGGCAGCCTCGCCCCCGAAGCGCGTCACAAGGTCGAAGCGGCCATGGCCGAAGGCCGGTTGCGCGCGATTGTCGCCACCGCCAGCCTCGACCTCGGTATCGATTGGGGCGATGTCGACCTCGTCGTGCAGATGGGCGCGCCCAAGGGCTCGTCGCGGCTGCTGCAGCGCGTCGGCCGCGCCAACCACCGGCTCGACGAACCGTCGCAGGCGGTGATCGTGCCGGGCAACCGCTTCGAATATCTCGAAGCGCTTGCGGCGCGCGATGCGGTGGCGGCGGGCGAACTCGACAGCGACGATTTCCGCGCCGGCGGGCTCGACGTGCTGGCGCAGCATCTGATGGGGCTGGCGTGCGCCGCGCCGTTCGACGCCGATGCGGTCTATGCCGAAGTGCGCGGCGCCGCGCCCTATGCCGGGCTGCCGCGTGCCGAGTTCGACCGCGTGCTGAACTTCATCGGCGACGGCGGCTACAGCTTGCGCGCCTATGACCGCTTCCGCCGACTGGTGCGCGACGAAAACGGCTACCGGTTGAGCCACCCGCGGCTGGCGGCAGCGCACCGGTTGAACGCCGGCACCATCGTGGAGTCACCGACGCTCGCCATCCGCTTCGGCCGGCGCGGGCGGGCATTGGGACGCATCGAGGAATGGTTCGGCGCGCAACTGCGCGTCGGCGACAGCTTCCTGTTCGCCGGCCAGACGCTCGAAGTCCTGGGCTTTGACGAGTCCGACATCATCGTCACCACTGGCCGCGGCAATCCGCGCGTGCCGAGCTACAACGGCGGCAAACTGCCACTGACCACCAACCTCGCGACGCGGGTGCGCGGGCTGCTCAACGCCCCCGAACGCTGGGCCGAAATGCCCGCCGATGTGCGCGACTGGCTGAACTACCAGCGCCAGCGTTCGGTGCTGCCGGGGATCGACGATCTGCTCATCGAAACCTTTCCCGAAGCCGGGCGCGAATTCATGGTCGCCTACGGCTTCGAAGGCCGCAACGCCCACCAGACGCTCGGCATGCTGCTGACGCAGCGCATGGAGGCGGCGGGGCTACAGCCGCTGGGCTTTGTCGCGAATGACTATATGGTCGCGGTGTGGAGCCTGGTGCGCGTGACCGACCC
>Ga0075163_10013794_pt1 | contig 10454 bp, 6 predicted proteins | sample JI1023141ADNA_FD_71478 | JGI IMG/M metagenome (GOLD analysis project Ga0075163, IMG submission 71478) | Wastewater effluent complex algal communities from Wisconsin, to seasonally profile nutrient transformation and Carbon sequestration -... | ecosystem: Engineered > WWTP > Effluent > Algae... | reverse complement strand
GCCACACCCTGGGCCTGCGCCACAACTTCCAGGGCAGCTACGACAGCCTCAACTACTTCGACACCTACTGGGACCTGCGCAGCGAGACACTCAAGCGCAGCGAGACCGTCGCCGACCTCTACGACCAGGTGGAGCTCACCGATGGCCAGCACGCCGGCTTCATGCGCCAGTTCCAATACAGCTCCATCATGGACTACGGCTACTCATGGCAGAACGACATCATGGGGCTGGGCAAGTACGACGTCGCCGCCCTCATCTTCGGCTACACCGCCGGCTCCTACCGCGCCACCGGCGCCCGCTGCACCACCTATGAGAGTGTCGCCGACGGCAGCGGCTGCTTCGCCAAGCAGCCCGGCCTCGTGGAGGTCTTCAAGAAGCACAAGGACGCCCTGGGCGAAGCCGGCGATCTGTTGACCCGGGAGGAGCGCGGCTTCACCTACGACGACCCCGGCCTACCCTCGGTCAACCTGCTGGAGCGCTTCGACTACAGCACCGTCGCCACCGCCTTCCCCAGCCTCGACGACCTGGCCGACACCGGCCGCGAGCTCATGCCCTACGCCGACTTCCTCGACGCCAAGGCCGCCGGCGGCGACCGCCCCGTGCGCGTGCCCCACATGTTCTGCTCCGACGAGTGGGAGGGCGGCCTCATCTCCTGCCGTGTGTTCGACCAGGGCGCCAACCCCTTCGAGCTGACGCTCAGCCGCATCCACGACTACCGGGCCTTCTACCCGTTTGTGAACTACAAGCGCGACCGCGTGGGCTTCTTCGAGGACGACCCGCTCTACACCTACCTCGATCGCGTCTTCCTGCCGCTCTCGGACTACTTCCAGAGCTGGTACTTCGCGCCCTACGGCTTCGACGACGCCTTCGACCGCAGCTACGACCTGGCCATCAACTCGGGCCTGAGCCTGCTGGGCGAGGCCCTCTCCACCCCGCCCTACGGCGCCTTCTGCGCTGCCCCCGACGGCAACTACGTGTGGCTCTCCGACGAACCCACCGCCCAGGGCGAGACCTACGCCACCAATTGTGTCAATGAATCCGAGACCTTCGAGATCCAGCGCGGCGTCGGCCGCCGCCCCTTCTCCTCCTACGATGCCCAGGAAGGCTACTACTTCAGCGACAAGCCCCAGGAGTCCGGCCACTACTGGACCACGCTTGCCGCCCTCTGGGCCCTCTTCGATCCCGACGCCTACGTGGTGGGCTCCGAGGGCGACGCCGGCTTCTACGCCATCAGCTTCTATGACTGGTTCCCCGAAGAGATCAACCGGCTCATGGCCAACCTCATGACGGAGAACTACGCCGCCTTCGCCCCCCGCGCCCGCCTCTCCACCGACCGCGAGCGCACCCTGGAAGTGAACTACGTCCCGGCCGCCCCGCTCTACGACTACGACGCCCAGCACTACTACAACGCCGAGACCGGCGCCCCCATCGAAGACATCGCCGGCAACCCGGTGGAGATCGAGCCCACCTTCGGCCTGCAGACCGACATCCCCTTCTGGGGCTTCCTGCTCTCCACCGCCTCCTACAGCACGCGGTTCATCGACAGCCTCAACGTCTTCCGCCCCGGCAACGACGCCCAGATCACCGTCGATCCCCGCGTCGCCGAGCAGGTGGACTTCACCGATCCCGCCAGCGGCATCCGCTACGCCGCCGTCCAGCCCCGCTGCGACGGCGCCAGCGGCGGCGCCACCGGCGTCTGTGGCATCTGTGAAGCCAACGAAGAATGTGTCGGCTTCACCGGCTTCACCGGCGGCGTCTTCTGCCAGCCCATCAACGACAACGATGACATGTTCCGCTGCCTCATCGACTGCACCGACGGCCCCGAATCCTGCCGTGACGGCGAGACCTGTGACCCCAACGGCAACTGTGTGCCCGACGGTGGCGGCGTCTGCCGCGGCCAGGGCGCTTGCGCCCCCGACGCCCCCTACGGCACCTGCCCCAACGGCCAGACCTGCTTCGAGGGCGCCTGTGTCGAGCGCGTCCAGCTGAGCGACCACTGCGACCTCATCCAGCCCGAAGACACCGGCGCCGTCCAGCTCGTCCGCCACGGCCAGGACCTCGCCACCGCCTACAACCAGTCCCTCCGCGCCTGGTACGAGCACGACGCCGAAGCCGACCCCCGCGAAGACGACCGCCTCGCCACCGCCTACTTCCGCAACAAGTACCGCCTCCAGCTCTTCGTCGACCTGCTGGAGACCACCATCGCCACCTACAAAATCTTCGGCCGCATCTACTGATCCGGCGCCGCGGACGGCGCGGCCTCACCCCCGGAAGGCTCCGCGCTGACCCACCCGCCGGCAGCGCCCGTGCCACCGCCAGCCCCCCTTCCCTTTCGTCAACTCCGCCATTGGCATAGCCTCCACTCCATGAAGTTTGGGTGGGACCCTGAGAAGGATCGCCGCAACCGGGCCAAACACGGCCTCGGGTTCGAGGAGGCCGTTGCCGTCCTCGGCTCGGTCAACTGCCTGGGCTCTTCGACGAAGCCCACTCCGATTTCGAGGACCGCTTCATCGCCATCGGGCCTATCCGCGCTGCGCTGGTGGTCTGGACTGAACGTGAGGCCGATATCACGCGACTGATCAGCGTGCGCTGGGCCAGTCCCGGCGAGCGGGCGCTCTACCGGCGCGCAATGGAGACACCGTCATGACCGACATCCCCGAGCTGACCGAGCACGACTTCGCCCGTGCCCTCCGGCGCGATCACCGCGAGCGGCTCATCGCTGGCGACTTCCAGACCGGCCAGGACGTGGCCGCCCTGCGCGCCTTTGTGGGGCTCACCCAGGCTGACTTCGCCAAGGCTCTGGGCATCAGCGTGCATACCTTGCGCAACTGGGAACAGGACCGCCGGCGCCCGGAAGGGCCGGCCCTGGCCTTGCTGCGCATCGCCGCTCGCCACCCCCGAATCATCCGAGAGAACCTGGCCTCGGCGGCCTGAGGCGCCGCGCACCCCCGGCAGTACCTTCCAACGGCGGTGCCCTGCTGGAGCACCGAGTGGTCACAGGCCCGCGTTCTTGTGGACGGGGTGTGGCCCACCTCCACCGCCTCATCAATCTGCAGACAACCTCACCCTCCCCAACTTCCCCAACCTGGCGCCTGGGGCCTTGTTGCCACACCCGGAGCGGGGTAGCGTGGCCGTGGGATCGGCCCGCGGCGGAGATGCAGGACCATGATCGGGCGCTTGAAAGCCGAGGACATCGAGGCCCTCTTGGAGGCTGCATTGGCATGCGGCCTGGAGCAGAGCGCCGGTCGGCACCTGCAGTTCGCCGGGCTGCCAGCAAAATACGCCGCCAGCCTCAAGCAGAACCTCAACGAGGCCGACCAGCTTCGACACGACCTCAACGATCTGGCCCAACGCCCCAGCCTGGAGGGCGTGAACGACCCGCCGCTCGCCCTCTGGTTGCAAATCGCCGTCGAGCGCGCCGAGCCGCGTCCCGAGGCGGCGACCTTTCGCCGCTACCTGACCCGCTTGTCGGCCGTCCCCGTCGCGGTCGTCTCCCAGCTCCCCGCCGGTCTGGCGCCCTACCGCGGGTTGGCGGCGTTCGAGGCCGAGCACGCCCAGGTTTTTCTGGGCCGCGACGCCGAGATCGACGAGCTGGTGCAGCGCCTCGATGACGGCGCACGGCTCATCACGATCGTGGCCGCCTCGGGCTCGGGCAAGTCGTCGCTGGTGCGTGCCGGGCTGGTGCCCAAGGCGATTGCGGGAGCGTTCGGCGGCGGACCCTGGGCAACTGCCGTGATGAAGCCCGGCGATCAGGCCTGCGATGCGCTGGCGGAGGCGGTACACAAGGCCCTGCCAGCCGCGCGGGGGGACCGCACCTTCAACCGCGCCAAGATCGAGCTCACCGAGGAGCTGCGCGAGGCGGCGCAGAAACCCGCCTTCGCCGCCACCCTGCGCAATACCGCCTCCGCGGGCCTGTCTCCAGGCACCAGCCTGCTGCTGGTGGTCGACCAGTTCGAGGAGCTGTTCACCCTCAGCGGCGGCGCCGAGCGCACAGCGTTTGTGGCCAACCTCATCGAAGCGACCCAGGCCGGTGCCGAAGGCACGCGTCCCCCCAGTGGGGGGGCGCCCCGAAGGGGCGAAGCTGACATCCGCATCGTGCTCACAATGCGCGCCGACTTCACCGGCCACTTCCTCCAGGAACCCGCCCTCGGTGCCGCGTTGCTGCAATCCTCGACCTTCTACCTGGGCCCCATGGCCCCGGAGCAGCTCCGCGTGGTCGTCGAGACCCCCGCCCACCTGGCCGGCTACCGCTTCGAGCCCGGCCTGGTCGACGAGCTGGTCAGTGAAGCCCTGGGCGAGCCCGGCCACCTGCCTCTACTGGCGTTTGTGCTCGACCAACTCTGGCAGCGCCGCGACACCGACCTGGCCGTGCTGCGCTGGACCGCCTACCGCGCCCTCGGCGGCCTGCGCGGCGCCATCAACGCCCACGCCGAAGCCGTGGTCGCGCGGCTCGACCCTGACCACCAGCGCCTGCTGCGCGACATTTTCGGCTACCTCGTCACCCCCGGACAAGGCGCCGCCGACACCCGCCACCGCGCCACCCGCGCCGATCTGGAGGCCCTGGGTCCCGGCGCCAGCAAGCTGATCGACACCCTGGTCGACGCCCGCCTGCTGACCACCTGCTACGACCCCGAGACCGCCCGCGACGAAATCGAGGTCGCCCACGAAGCCCTCATCCGCGAGTGGACCCGGCTGCGCGGCTGGATCGAGGCCGAGCGCGAGGGCCTGGTGCTGCGGCGACAGATCGACCAGGCGGCGGCGGTGTGGGTGGGTGACCCGCAGGATCGAGGAAACCGGTGGCAGGGCGGGCGGTTACAGCGTGCGGTCGAGCTACGGGATGCCGGCCGGCCGCCGCTCACGGCGAACCAGCGGGCCTTCGTGGACGCCTGCCAGGCGGCCGTTGAGGAAGAAGCTCGCGCAGAGGTGGCGCGCCACCGTCTGACCATGGAGGCCCTCACCCGAGCGCAGAACGCGGTGCGGCTCTCCATCGCCCTGAAGCTGAAGGAGACCGACCCGGCGGCGGCTGCGCTGGCCTTGATTGAAGTGACCGAGCCCGACCGCTCGGGACCGACGGTGGAGCTGCTCATGGAGCTTGCGGGGGCGCCAGGGCGCCTGCGAACGGCCTTGGAGGGACACACGGGCCCCCTTCCTTCCGCGGTCTTCAGCCCAGACGGCAAACGCATCGTCACCGCCTCCGATGACAACACCGCGCGGGTCTGGAACGCCGACGGCATGGGCACCCCCGTCATTCTTCAGGGACACACCGAGAGGCTCCGCTCGGCCGCCTTCAGCCCGGACGGCAAACACATCGTCACCGCCTCCTATGACGGCACCGCGCGCGTCTGGAACGCCGACGGCACGGGCACCCCCGTCACTCTTCAGGGACACACTGCTTGGGTCTGGTCGGCCGCCTTCAGCCCCGACGGCAAGCGCATCGTCACCGCCTCCAAGGACAACACCGCGCGGGTCTGGAACGCCGACGGCACGGGCACCCCCGTCATTCTCCAGGGGCATACGGATATGGTCCATTCGGCCACCTTCAGCCCCGACGGCACGCGCATCGTTACCGCCTCCCATGACAAGACCGCGGGCGTCTGGAACGCCGACGGCACGGGCACCCCCGTCATTCTCCAGGGACATACCAATGGGGTCACCTCGGCCGCCTTCAGCCCCGACGGCAAGCGCATCGTCACCGCCTCCTTCGGTGACAGGACCGCGCGCGCCTGGAACGCCGACGGCGCGGGCCCCCCCGTCATTCTTCAGGGACACACCGAAATGGTCCGCTCGGCCGCCTTCAGCCCCGACGGCAAGCGCATCGTCACCGCCTCCGATGACAGGGCCGCACGCGTCTGGAACGCCGACGGCACGGGCACCCCCGTCATTCTTCAGGGACACACCGATTGGGTCCACTCGGCCGCCTTCAGCCCCGACGGCAAGCGCATCGTCACCGCCTCCGAGGACAGGACGGCGCGCGTCTGGAACGCCGACGGTACGGGCACCCCCGTCATTCTTCAGGGACACACCGATTGGGTCCACTCGGCCGCCTTCAGCCCCGAGGGCAAGCGCATCGTCACCGCCTCCAAGGACGGAACGGCGCGCGTCTGGAACGCCGAGGGTATGGCCAACCCCCTCGTTCTCCAGGGACATACCGATGAGGTCCGCTCGGCCGCCTTCAGCCCCGACGGCAAGCGCATCGTCACCGCCTCCGAGGACAGGACGGCGCGCGTCTGGAGCGCCGACGGCACGGGCACCCCCGTCGTTCTTCGGGGGCACACCGAAGCGGTCGTCTCGGCCGCCTTCAGCCTTGACGCATCATCACCGCCTCCTGGGACCAGACCGCGCGCGTCTGGAAGACCGACGGCACGGGCACCCCCGTCATTCTTCAGGGACACACCGATGTGGTCAACTCGGCAGCCTTCAGCCCCGACGGTAAACGCATCGTCACCGCCGCCGACGACAAGACAGCGCGCGTCTGGAACGCCGACGGCACGGGCACCCCCGTCATTCTTCGGGGACACACCGATGTGGTCAACTCGGCCGCCTTCAGCCCCGACGGCCCGCGCATCGTCACCGCCTCCGATGACAAGACCGCCCGCATCTGGACCATCGACGGCCCCACCCTCCAGGCCCAGTTGGACGCCGAGATCCGCTGGTGCCTCCCACCCGACTTCCGCGTGGCCAATTTCGGCGAGACCCCCGAAGAAGCCGACGCTGCGAACCGGGCCTGCCGGCTGCGCAAGGGCCTGCCGCCACCCGCCCTCGCCGAGGCCGACCCCTGACGCCGCCAACCCTCTAAGAGGCCGAGCAATGGTCTGTGCCCCGGCAAGCCGCACGTGTCACCCTCCGAACAGGCCCCGCAGCCGGGCGATGGACATCGGCAGGCCGGTTCGGCTGAGAAGCTCCATCACCTGCTCCACCGACTGTGGGGGTGAGCGCAGGTCGGCAGCCTGCCGCATCAGCACGGCGGTGACCGCCGCGGGGGCGGTCTCGATGAGGTCCATCACCCACTCATCTGGGTGGATGGCCTCGACCTGGTGCTGTGCCAGGATGTCGATGGGGAAGTCCTTGAGATTGAAGGTGATAATGCACTTTGCACCTGCATGGATCGCCGCGGCCAACACATGCCGGTCATCTGGATCGGGGAGCGACAGCTCGTCGATCAGCGCTTCGTCGATCAACCCATCCGGGACCGCTGCGGCGAGGAGCGTCCGGGTGCGGCGGAGGGGCTCCGCCAGCTCAGGACGTGTGCGGAGGATGCTGCGAAAGCACTCATCGAGAATCTGGTTGGTCCAGTGCGCTCGCGCCAGCCCGGCGCGGGCAAGGCGGATCAGCAGGTCGCGCAGGGGTGCCGGGTAGAGGACGCAAGCGTCGTACACCACGACCCGCATCAGTAACCGAGGCCAAGCGCTTGAGCTTGCTGGGTCAGCTCCGCCAGCGCAGCGTCGCGATCGGGATCAGTGCTTCGCCGGTAGGCCAGCACATCCGCGGAGCGGATGCGACGGTGGGTCCCCACCCACCGGAAGGGGATCTGTCCGGCATCGAGCAATCGGATAAGGGTGGGTCGGGAGACGTTGAGGAGCTCGGCGGCCTGGTAGGTGGTCAGCTCCGCGTTGAGCGCCACCAGCGTCACGGCGTTGCCGTTGGCCATCTGGCTCAAAGCCTCCAGCAACAAGTCGTACGCCGCCTGCGGCAAGCGCACCATGGTGGCGCCTTCGAGGTGCAATACCGGCGCCTGCTCCCGCCGGGTGCTGGTCAGCAGGCGCAGCGCCTCGCGGGCATCCAAGGCGATGGTCGCGGTCGGGGGTTCTTCGATGCGCATGGCGTCAGGGTACTCGGGGCGGAGCAAATGCAACAAGTGCAGGCATCTCCAACCGAATGAGGATGCCTGCCGCAGGGTGGCTCGGTCGGTACGTGAGGCGGCGGCGCAAACACCCCAACCACCGCATCCTGAGCTATCCCGCCCACCAGGATGGCCTCGACCATCGGATTGCCCGATCAAGGCACTCGCCAGGAGGATATCCAGGCCACGCAACAGCTCAAGACCGATCGACCAACCTCACGCCGCCTGGCCCAGCTCCGAGCGGGCCAGATCGCTGAGCTCCACGTCATTCACCAACGCCTGCCGCCCCAGGCCCGTGCGGTAGAGCGCATCCTCCAAGCTCATCGCCTTGCCTTCGAGCCACGCGTTGAGCATCAGCGCATGCGCCCGGATGTAGCGACTCTCCTCCGCCGTGGGTGGGCGGCGTGGGCTCTCGGCGGCGGCGCGCACGGCCTCCAGGGCTTGGGTCAGCCGTGTGCGGTCGCCGTTGTCCAGGGCGGCGAGGGTGAAGGACAGGAACAGGGCCACCTGGGGGCCGAGATCCGGCAGCCGGGCGAGCAGCGCGTCCGCGAAGGTCAGCGCAGCGGGCGTGCGGAGGTGGGCGACCAGCTCCGCGCGCATCGCGAGGGGGGTCTCGCGCTCGGGGTCGAGGCGGCACACGGCGCTGATGGCCGTCCAGGCCTTGGCCCAGTCTTGGGCCTCGTAGGCGCAGCGGTACTCGATCCACCAAAGGTTGGAAGCGCCTGGGAAGCGGTTGCGAGCGCGCGCGCAGGTCTGGCGAAGCGTGCGCCGAGCGGTCAGCGAGGGCGAGGTCAGAGCGCTCGGGTGCATGCCGCGTATCAGCGGCTTGACGGCCTTGCTCTCCAGCTCGAACCGAGCGCGAAAATCCGCAGTTTGGGCGTCGAACACGTCCGCCGACACCAGCGGCTTGAGCTGGAGCAGGGCGCCCCAGATGTCCGCCGCACTCCAGGGGTCGAAGCCGGCCAGGTAGCAGGCGCCGACTTCGACCAACGACCGCAGGCGGGCCAGCGCCGACGGGGCCTCAAGCACCTGGAAGGCCCGGTGCTCAGCCCGGGCGGCGTCGTGAAAGAGAATGGCCGCCTCCAGGCCGGCTTCGGGGCCGCCCTCGGCCAGCAACCGGGTCGCCCGCAGCTTCAGCGCCGAGGCGGATCGCAGACCCATTTCATAGGTGGGCTCGTTCATCCAAGCACCTTAACATGTCTGCCCAGACGCGGTGAGGCGCACCAGAGGGAGAGCCACACTTCCGAAGCCCCCAGGCGCAGAAGGCCAGGCAGCTTTTCCGCGTGGATCCGATCCAGCTCTGGGTTGCCACCGCGGGCGCGACCGGAGACCTCCACGCCTGAGGGATCGGTGGGATCCAGCGACAGCAGCAGATCGGGTGCCCGGTTGCAGCGGTATTGGAGCACCCGTCGGCCGGGGAGAAAGATGGAGAGGGCGACCATGGCGAGGCCGTAGGCGGCAAGCTGAGTCACATGCTCTCGGTGAGGCGTCATGCCGGACAGCATGCGGGCGGCGGACGCCTCGACGCCCGGGTCACGACGGCTCAATTCCGCAAGCGTCCAGCGGACATCCACCTGATGGGACTGCGCCTGCCAGCCGACGGAGAAGCGAAAGGGGGCGCGGCGCTTCGCCTTGGACGTGCCAGGTATCCAGGCCAGCAGCGCCGGGATGGTGTCGATCACCAGATCGGGGTGCTGGTCCTGGTAGAGCTGTTCAAGCGCGTAAACCTTGGCTTCGGACACCTGGGACTCCAACTACGAGACGAGGCAGGTTCTATCATATCGGGTTGCCCCAGGGGTCGAAGGCGCCCTTGCCACAGATCAGTCCGGCCTCGACCGCAGCCCTCACCCGGTCCGCCTTGCCCCGCTGCTGATGCTGGGCGGTGGGATCGAGCGGCAGGCCCGCTCGGAGGTGCCCAGCAAGGTGGCGACCTCGCGAATGGTCAGGTCCATGGGTACTCAGCTGACGTTCCGCGGAACGTACCGCGGTACGTTCCGCGGAGAGGGCGATCCGGAACATTCGGAATACCGAACGTGCCGAACGGGACCTCCGGTGGAACGCGGGCGTCTACGCCTGCCTCAGTATCAATGATCATGGGTCAAGAACCGTGCTGCTTGCCGCCTTCGGCGTCACCGTCCACTGAACGGACGTGCGCTTCGCGCGGGGGGCGCAGGACACGGAACCCGAGGCCGCCGTCCCGGTAGTCCGGGCGGAACCTGCCGCGATACGCCGAGCGGCACCTGCTGGGATGACTCCACCCGGCGCCACCACGGCGCACGCGGTCGAGGCCGCTGGCCGGGCCCGATGGGTTGGATTGGTGGACCGCGGGGTACTCGCCGAACCAGTCCCCGCACCACTCCACCACGTTGCCGTGCATGTCGTACAGGCCCCAGGGGTTCGCCCGCTTCTCGCCCACCGGGTGCGTCTGGCGGCCAGCATTCTCATTAAACCAGCCGTATTCGCCCAGCTTCTCCTCGGCGTCCCCAAAGCTGAACGCCGTGGTCGCGCCCGCCCGGCACGCATACTCCCACTCCGCCTCCGTTGGCAGCCGCCCACCCGCCCAGTGGGCGAAGAGCCGCGCCACGTACCAGCTCACCTCGGTCACCGGGTGCCG
>Ga0075163_10013793_pt1 | contig 10456 bp, 7 predicted proteins | sample JI1023141ADNA_FD_71478 | JGI IMG/M metagenome (GOLD analysis project Ga0075163, IMG submission 71478) | Wastewater effluent complex algal communities from Wisconsin, to seasonally profile nutrient transformation and Carbon sequestration -... | ecosystem: Engineered > WWTP > Effluent > Algae... | reverse complement strand
CTTGAGCTGCGCCCGCTCCTCCGCTGTCGCCGGCGCCGCCAACGCCGCAGCGATAGCGTCACGACGCGCCTGCATCGCGGCACCGTCGAAAGAGCGTGAATTGGCGTCGGCGGTCACGGCGTGTGGCGAAGGGTGTGGTGAAAGGAGTGGCGTGGTCTCGCGTGTGGTCACGCGTCGCGTCGCGCAGCATCGACGGCGGCAGAAGCCGTCGATGCCGCATTGGACGTGGCATTGACCGTGGCATAGGCTGCTGAAGCGTACACCATGCGCATCACGCGTGTCACGTCCAGCACCACCACGGTGTGGCCCTGGCGCTGGAAATATCCGCGGGCGCCCGGTGGACAGTGTCGTGTTTCACCAGCATCGCCCTCACCGCGCTCCGCCGAAATAGGTTCGACGATCGCCGCGTCGATGGTCGCCACCTCAAACACGGCATCGACCGCCGCCGCAACCCAGCAGTCTTCCACCAGGAAGATGACAATGCGATCGGATAGCGCTGCCGACCCCGCGTCGCGCACGTCGTCTGCTTCCCCGCCGAGCACCGAATGCAGATGCACAAGTCGCACAGACTGTCCACCGTAGGTGATGGACTCGACGGGCGAAGAATCTGCGGTCTCACGTGCTGCGGTCCGTCGCAGCACGCGCTCGACGCGTTCGACCGCCACGGCGTATCGCTCGGTGCCCACACCAAAGAGCACGAACGTGGCCCGGTCAATCGTGGGTGTGGCCAGACGTGGCCGCGCCGACATGCCGGCCGTGGACCGAAAGCGCGGGGCGGTCATGACACGCCTCGCACGCGCGTCGGTCGCTCGGGCGACAGCACCGGCCGAGCCGCCGCGGCGGCCACGGGCGCGCGCAGTGCCACCAGCTCGGTGATCGCCGCAGCGATCTCCTCGAGCGGCGCCACACGTTCGGCACCGGCGTGCAACAGTGCGGCGCGTGGCATACCGGGAATCACGGAGGTTGGTTCATCCTGCACGAGTCCGAGGCCGCCGGCGTGTCGCACGGCGAACAGTCCATCGGCACCGTCGCACCCCATACCCGTCATGACAACGCCGATACAGCGGCGCCCGAACACCGCCGCGCCCGAGTGAAACAGGTGGTCCGCGGCCGGGCGCACTCCCCAGAGCGGTGCATCCGAGTCGAGCTGCAACACCGTCACCCCAGCGCGTAGACCAATGCGCAGGTGTTGCCCGCCCGGTGCGATGTAGACGTGTCCCGCCCGCAGCGGTTCCCCATCCGTCGCTTCGCGCACCGTCATGCGAGAGGACGCATCGAGGCGCCGTGCCAGGCTGGCGGTAAATCCTGGCGGCATGTGCTGTGCGATACAGATGGCGGTGTCCCTGAGTCGTGGGATCTTGGGAATCACACGCGCGAGCGCCGCTGGGCCGCCCGTCGACGCGGCAATGCAGACGAGTGTCGTGGCCGACGTCGGCTGGGCATCGTCCGCATTCCGTTCGGCGTGTCGAAGCTCGGGCGGTGCGCTGGTCGCCGCGTGAACGACGCCGGTCGCGCTCCCGGAAGCGCGTGCGGAGGCGCTTGAGGAAGTGCTCGACGCCGTTCCGTTGGTGGCGCTGGCGCGCGCCTGAGGACGGCGCAGCGTCTCGCGGTTCGAACAGGCCGCGGCGCGCAGCGCATCCAGTAGCTGCTCGCGCACCGCATCGAGATCGAGGCTGATGGCGCCCGAGGGTTTCCGCACGAATTCGACGGCGCCGAGTTCCAGCGCGCGCAGGGTCGCTTCGACCCCGCCGTCCGCGCCGCCGGCGCTGAGCATGATCACGGGCCGTGGGTCGCGCGCCATGATCTCACGCAGCACAGCCAATCCATCCTGCCCGGGCATATCGATGTCGAGCGTCACGATGTCCGGTTGGAGCTCGAGCACCTGCGTCAACGCATGCATACCATCGCGCGCCGTACCGACGACATCGAACTCGCCGCTCTCGGCAATGACATCGCTGACGAGTCGCCGCATGAAGGCGCTGTCGTCGACGACGAGGACGCGGGCGCGGCGCGGCTCAGAGTCGGACATCACCCTGCGCCATCGACCGAACCAGCACATCACCGGCCGCGATATCGAAATACACCGAGCGGCCATGCGCACCACCGACATCCTGCGCCACGATGGGAATCTCGTGCGCAGCGCAGGCGGCATGCGCGGCCGCCACATTCCGCGCGCCCAACGAAAGCGATCCGGGCGCCAGCAACGGTGTGAACATGCTGGCGCCGCCCACCAGACGCGCCTGGATCTCTCCGCGGGCACCGAGCTCCCGCATCCGCCGCATCATCGTCGGGATAGCCGTTGCTGCGTACTTGCCGGGCACATCCTGCCCCGCCGACAGATTCACGTTGGGGAGCAGCACGTGCGCCAGTGCGCCGATGTGCGATGTTGGCGCGTGCAGCACGATGCCGACGCACGATCCGAGACCGATCGTCACGAGTGTCACGCCGCTGCCGCCGACGGCCAGGTCTGCGATTCTCACCGTGATCTGCGTCATGCCCGCCGAGGAGGTCTCGCGCTATGTGCGCACGTCATCCCGCGGTCCCGACGAGGGCGTCATCGCCCACGACGTCGGGTGACACATCCGCATCGGCGCGGCGCAGCGCATCGAGATTGGCGCGCACGATGCGATTGCCGGGATCGATGGCAAGCGCACGCTCCCATGACCCACGTGCCTCGTCGAGCGCGCCGCGACGGTAGTGAATGTTGCCAAGCTTCAGGTGCACATCGGCGCCGTGATCTGGTGCCAGTCGCACCACGCGCGTGAAAGACTCCAGCGCCTCGTCGTAGCGCTGAGCGCGATAGAGATAGTCGCCGAGATTCTTGTGGAGGTGCGGTTGGTTGGCATCCTCGAGCAACGCATGTTCGAGCGTACGCGCCGCATGCTCGTAACTCCCGCGGCGCTCATGGATCACCGCGAGATTGTTGTGCAGCGTGACGGCGTGCGGATGTACCGAGAGCCCTTCCTCCAGTACCACGATGGCCCGGGCGCTGTCGCCGGCGAGCGCAGCGGCGAGACCGGCCGCGTGATACCACGCGGCACTCGGCTGGCGTGAGCCCCACGCGGCGCGCGCGGCTGACAACCGTTCGTCCGCAGACGTCAGGTCGCCCCGCTGGAGTGCAATCATGGCCTCGGAGAGCGCAGTCCGCGGGTCGAGTGTGGCCGTGCGCTGCTTCGCTTCTGCCAACGCCGCCACCGCCTGTTCTGCCGCACCAAGGCGTTCATACGCGTACGCCAGGTCATGCCACACCGCGGCCGGCGCGGCGGCATCGTCAGCGGCCTGTCGCAGCGTCTCGGCCGCCTCCGACCACTGGCCACGCCGCAGATGCACGAGCCCCAGATAGAAGCGGGCCGCGCCATCCGCGTCTCGCAGTTCCAGCACGCGACGAAACTCGCGCTCGGCTTCATCGAGCAGTCCGGTGCGGTAGAACGCCACCCCAAGGTTGCGATGCTCCGCCACGCGGCTTTCCGGCGGCGGCTGTCGACGCGCGGCACTCCGCCCCACGCGCTGCGCAAAGCCTGCCGTGATCAGTCCGTAGATGGCGCGACCGACTTCAAACTCGTCGATGCCCGAACGTTCGACCATCGTGCTGACGTCGATCGACCCATCGAGCAGCGGCACAAGGCGCTCCTGCATGGGACTCAACGTCGCCGAGCTTTGCGCGAGTCGTTTGGTGTCGAGCTCGAAGATCAGATCGAGACTCGGAATCTTCTTCTCGATGAGCGTCCATTCGTCGACGCGCCGCGCGCCCTCCAGCAGCAGCGAGTCGGCGCTGATCGACAGCAGCGGTTCGCCATCGGGGGCCTGCGTTTCCGGCTCGAACGTGAAGGTGCCCGTATTCCACGAGAACAAGTGATAGACCGCTTCGTCGACCAGCGCGCGGTAGTGCGACAGCAGCACTTCGCGGTCGACGGCACCCTGACCGATGAGGGAGGCGGCCAGCTCGCGATCATCCTGCGGCGCGGTGGCCCCCGCCACACGCACCAGCACATCCGGTGTCAGCGCGCCGCTGCGCACCAAGCGATCGCCCAACTGGTCGCGGCGATTGACGAGGCCCGCAAACACGATGCGGCCGGACACAAAATGCACGGAGCCAAAGCTGCCTTCACGTGCGATGCTCAGGCATCCGGTCTTCTGTCCGAGCGCCAACAATTGCAGCACGTCGGCCAGACTCGCTTCCGAGAGACTCCCGCGGATCGCCATCAGCGGTACTCCTCGATCAGCCGACCGGCAAGTTCGGGCCAATCCCAGAGGATCTTCTCGCGATCGAGGTAGAAGTCGTCGATCACGCCCGCCGTCAGCGCTCCCATCGGAAACGCCGTCGGCGTCTGTCGCAGTATGCCGAGCTCGCGCTGCACCAGATCGAGCGTGAGTGGGCGATCCGACAGTTCGGCCGCCGCGAGCAGGCGCGTCATCAGTCCGACGAGCTCGCGCGCGCTGCCGACATCGCGGTCGGCAATGGTTGAGACAATCTGTTGCGTGGGTTCCTGGCCGGCTTCCAGCAGCCAGCGATGGACCAATCGTTCGCGAAGTGCCCGATCGGGCGGCTGCAGTGCGGCTACCAGTCCGCCTTCGAAGCGGGAACGCAGTCGATCAGCCAGACCGCTGATCTCACGCGGCGCCCGATCGCTGGTGAGCACGATCTGACCACCGCGATCGTAGACATGATTGAAGAGGTGAAAGAGCTCGTCCTGCGTGCGTTCCTTGTCGGCGAGATGGTGCACGTCATCGAGAATGAAGACATCCGCCGCCCGATAGCGTGAGCGCCAGCGTTCCACGCCGCCCTCCTGCATCGCGGCCACGAGTTCCTCGACAAACGTCGCGGCGGTCAGGCAGGCGACGGCCTTCCGCGGCCATGCCGCACGCACGGCATTGCCCAGCGCGTGCGCCAGATGGGTCTTGCCCACGCCGCTGGGACCGTGCAGGTAGAGTGGGTTGTAGCGTTGCCCCGGATGCTCGAGCACCGCGTCGAACGCCTTGAGTGCAAACTGATTGGCCGAACCGCTCTCGAGCGCCGAGCGTGTCAGCGTCGGCTGCGGTTGCGGCAACGGCAGGGCCGAGGCGATAGCGCGATCAAGCAGCGTCTGCGCTTCCGCGATCGACTCCGGATTGCGGAACGACGGGTGTCCACGCAGTGAAGGATCTACCGCCAGCGCCTGCACCTCGAGATTGCGCAAATGTTCGACCGCAGCCGCGTACGTGGCGAGCAGACCGTTCACATCCGGCGCGGTTGGCCATTGCATGGCCCGCTCGAGCACCGCCGTGACGTAGCCTTCGTTGCGCCAGAACGTGCACGCTTCGCCGAGATGCACGCGCCAGGGCTCGACGCGCGTCTCCACTTCATGCAGCACGTCCGCCAGGAATCCTTCGTACTCGGTACCGGTATCCGACGGGTGCGTTGCATGGACGTCCACGACCGACGCGCCCTCACCCAGCACGGCACGCACATCGTGCGGGGCAATCGCCGCACCATCAAGGTGCTGAAACGCCGACAAGCGGTTGAGGGCGCCTTTGAGCTCGCGCACATTGCCGAAAGGCAGACGCGCCGTTTCCTCCAGCACACCGTCGCCGAATTCCAGCGTGCGCTCGATGCACGCGTTGCGCAGAATCGCGAGGCGCATTTCGTAGTCGGGGGCGCCGACATCCACGATCAGTCCGCCGGAGAGCCGCGACAACAGGCGTTGATCGACATCCGGAATCTCGGCAGGTGGACGGTCGCTCGTCATGACGACTTGCCGCCCCTTGCCCTGCATCATGTTGAACAAGCGCAGCAGCTCGGTCTGCGTCTCCCGCTGTCCGGTGAGAAACTGCACATCGTCCAGCAGCAGCAAGTCGATATCCTGATAGCGACGTGCGAACTCGGCCTGCTGGCCCGTGGCGATGGCGCGGTGCAGTCGCTCCGCCACCTCTTCGCCCGTGGAGAACTCGACCCGAAGGTCCGGCTGCGCCTGTCGCGCCTGATAGGCGATCGCCGCAACCAGATGCGTTTTGCCAAACCCCGAACCGCCGTAAACAAACAGCGGATTGTAGGCCGTGCCCGGCGCGTCCGCGACCGCGCGCGCCGCCGACGCGGCCAATCGGTTTGAGGCGCCGATGACGAACGTCTCAAAGCGGTAGCCGCCGTCGAGCATCGTGCTCACCCGCCCACTCCAGCGATGGCCAATTCGGACGGCGCGGGCGCAGCGACCGCGCGCACCCCATGCGGTCGCGTGACCGCCGTCTCGAGTGTTGCCGTGCCGACATGCGGCGTGCGAAGCGCAGCATGCGCACGCGAGGCGGCCGACGTCCCTTCGTCCGCGCCTAGTCGGCGCAGCACGCGCATCCCGAGCGAGCGCAGCGTGTCGAACACGCCGACTCCATGCAGTGCGTCGGCCGCGAACTCCGGTACGCCGCGAAAGTTGAGTGCCACGGACAATTCCGCCACCGTGGCGGCGAGCGACGACGGCAGATCCTGCTTGTTGTACTGCATGACGACGGGCAGGTCGCGCACATCCACACCGTGTTCGGCGAGATTGGCGTGCATGTCCTGCAGACTCTCCTGATTGTCGTCCCACCGGTGGCGCTGGCTGTCGGCGATGAACGCGACACCGTCCGCCCCTTGCAGCACCAGTTGCCGAATCGCCTTGTAGTAGGGCTGGCCGGGTACGGTGTACAGCTGAAAGCGCACGCGGTACGCGCCAACCGTGCCCAGATCGACCGGCAGGTAGTCGAAAAACAGGGTCCGATCGCGTCGCGTCGCGAGCGACGTGAGTTCACCCACCTGCGTACCCGGCAGCGCCGAATGGAGGTACGTCAGATTGGTGGTCTTCCCCGATCGCGCTGGACCGTAGAAGACCAACTTGCAGGTGATCACCTTCGTGGCGTGGTCCACGATGGGCATGCGCCCGTCCCTCGTCGGACTTTCGTTACGCGTGACGCGCTGCGGAATGCAGTAACGCGTGCAGTCGGGCCGTCAGTGCGATCGCTTCGCGAATACGATCCGCGTCCGCATGAGCCGGGTCCGACCGGAGGGCCGCACTCCAACACTCCAACGCCTGGGGAAAGTCACCACGGCGGGCCGCATCGTCACCGTGCGCGCACATCGTTGCAACCTCGAAGCCCGGCGCCGTGAAGCGCTCCTCCACTCGATGGAGAGACGTCCCAGCAGGCACCGGCGCAACGGCATACGGCTCCGGCAACGCACTGCGCGAAATCGCCTGCATCGCGTCCAGCGGCGTCCCTCGCCGACGTGGCATCCCATCCGCATGCTGCACGCCAACTTCGATGGGATCGAAGATCGAGTTGTCGCCGCCGAGTTCATCGGCCGACAGGTACTCGTCGTCACCGTCCGGGATCCAGAGGTCACGCGCGTCCTCATGCGTCCCGTCCGAATCGTGGTCGGTCGGCTCATTCGCAGCCACGAGCGCGCGTTCACCGGCCGGCGGCGTGGGATTGCGCCGCGGTGCGGTTTCGATTTCGCGGAGCGTCAGCAAACCGGCGCCGATCAGACCGTGCACGATACCCGCCACATCCAGCACCTCACGTCCCAACAACGCGGCCAGTTCTGTCAGCTCGCGCTTGCCATCGACCCGGGTGAGGATCTCCCATTCCTGTGGGACCAGGCGCAACAAAGGCAGTTGCTGGGGCTCCACATCGACGAACGCCGGCACCACGTGGGCATGTGCGATTCGATCGGCGATGCGTTCCCAGCCTTCGGCGCGCTGGGCCGCTTCCATCAGCAGCGTTTCCGCCGCAATCCGTACCGGCGACGCCGGCTCGTCGCCATTTGCCGCCATGAAGCGGAAATCACCATCGCGCCAGGTGAGGACATCCAGCGCGCAGGCCTCGACGCGTCGTGACGCCGCCGCCGACGTGGCCAGTCCGGCCGGTATCGCCTCGTCATCCAGGCGCGGCTTCCACTGCATCGCGTCGACGACCGCCCCTTGTGTGATGCGCAGAAAGGCGGCCCGACCCTGCAGCGGGGCCCGCACGTGCAGGGTGCCGGATTTCCGGCTCAGACTGAGCAGTTGCAGGACTTCCGGCAGCCCGAGTTCGCGCAGTTGGCCTTCAAGACTCATGCGATCCTCGCCGCGGCCGGCGTGCTGCGGTCGTCGGCGACGCCGGCACCAACAGCGGCGAATGCGTGTGCGCCTGCATCGAGGTCCGCGATCGCAGACCGTGCGACGTCGGCCATGCGGGCATCCTGATCGTTGGCCGCCACCACGCGCCAGCGATCCATCGCGTCCCGGACGCGGGCCTGCCGCACCAGCAGCAGTCCCTCCAGCCACAACGCGTGCAGATGCGCCGGATCGTGTCGCAACACGCGCAGCACCGCGACGCGCGCATCATCCGCACGCGACAGTCGCAGCAATGTCTCGGCCAGCATCACCAACGCATCGAGATCGGCAGGCACGTTGGCGAGATGCCGAGTGAGCACCGTCAGTGCCTCGGCCGGCCGGTCGGCCGCCTTGTGCACTTCGCACAGCTCCAACACCGCCTCGCGCCAGCCCGGAGCGGTCGCGAGAGCCGCCACGAGTTCCAGTCGCGCCGCGAGAAGGTCGCCCCGTTCACGCAGCAGACGCGCAATGGCGACGCGCGGCGACGGTCGGGTGGGATCGAGTGCCAGCGCACGCCGGTAGCACGCCAGCGCCAGTCCGGCATCGCGCAGCGCCACAGCAGCATCGCCGACAAAATGCATCAACGCCGCACTGCGCGGCTCGAGGCGCAACACGCGCAACATCGCCACGCGCGAATCGGCGGCGAAGCCTGCCCGTGCGGTATCGTCGACCGCGCGCGTCGAGGCAGCGGCGGCGGCGCACGCGTACAAGGCGAGCACCTCCGGATCACGCGCGCCGTGTGCCCCAACGTGTTTGATCAGGGACAACCCTTCCTCACCGCGTCCAAGCACGCAGAGCGACCGCACTTCTCCGATGGCCGCCCGCCGCCAGAGCGCGTAGCCTTCGCCCTCTGGCGTCGCGTGCGCCGCATCGAGTGCGAGTCTGGCCCGCACGTAGCGCTCCAGCGCTTCGCCGTGCACGCCGCGCGAGGCAAAGGCATCCGCCTCGTCGCACGCCGTGCAGGCGACATCAACGGGCTCGAGCGTGATCGGGGTTGCCCCACAGTCGGGGAGCAGGTGCGCTACGTCATCCGAGTGCACGGCTACACCCGACAGTGGCGCATCGGAGCGCACCGTCAGGAGCGCCAGCGCGCCGCACGCTTCCGGACACTCGCGCTGCACGGCAATGCCCACCGACAGACGCGGCGCCGACCGCACCGACGACAGCGTCAGCGCGTGCTGCGTCTCACGCAGCGCACCGTCTCCATCGCCGCGTGCGCGCAGCGCATCCGCGAGTCCGTACCGTGCTTCCGCGTGTGTCGGGCGCTCGCGCACGGCACGCGTGAACGCGCCCTCCGCCTCGTCGTTCCAGCCAAGCCGGTGACAGGCAAGACCCAGCGCGTACCAGGCGTCGGCATCATCCTCGTGAAACGCCACCAGGTCACGAAGCACCTTCATGGCGGCGAGCGGGTTCTCACGCTGCAAATGCCACAGGCCAAGATTCCGTGCAGCGCGCGACAGGGTCGGATCGATCTCGCTGGCACGGACGAGCGCATCGCGCGCGCCGTCGGCATCACCGAGATCGTCGAGTGCGACGCCGAGATTGTTGTAGGCCAGCGCATAACGCGGATCAAAGCGCAACGCGCTACGATACGCATCGGCCGCGCCTTCGACGTCGCCACCCTGATGCAACGCAACGCCGTACTCATTCCAGTAGCGCGGATGATCGGGCTGCGCGCGCAGCAACGCATCGTACGACTCCCGCGCTGCGGCAAACTGGCCGGCAATCAGGTCGAGTTCGGCGATGGCGTGCTGGGCAAGCATGGCATCCTCGCCCTGCGCTCTCGAGCGTTCGAACTCGCGGCGTGCTTCCTCGAAGTATCCGCGCTGACGAAAGGCGAGCCCAAGACCGTACCGCGCCATGCCGCGTTCGGGCACCGTGTCGAGACCCGTCGCGGCCACCGGCTCCGCCTGCTCCAACGACAGGTTCGACTGCAGCGACTGGAGCGACGGATTGAGCGACGCCGCGTGCTGTGTCGCCGCCACGGCCGCCTCGTGCCGTCCCATGTCTCCCAATACAAACCCGCGCAGCAGGTGGGCATCGGCCATGCTGTCGTCCTGCGCAATGACGGCATCGAGCACCGCCAACGCCTGTTCGTTCTGCCCGCGCTGGTACAACACCTCCGCGAGATGCAGCCGCGCCACCGGATGACCAAACTCCACGTTGACGGCGCGTTCGAACCAGCGCTGCGCGCGGCGCAGATCGCCCGCCCGCTGTTCCACCAGCCCGCGTTCGAACAATGCAACCGCATCGTCCGGATCATCGGCCAGCAATGTGTCCAGTTGCGCAATGGCCTCGTCGTGCCGCCCGATCAGCCGGAGCAGGCGCGCCCGTTCGCGGCGGGCGCTGACGTCGCGCGG
>Ga0075163_10013792_pt1 | contig 10456 bp, 7 predicted proteins | sample JI1023141ADNA_FD_71478 | JGI IMG/M metagenome (GOLD analysis project Ga0075163, IMG submission 71478) | Wastewater effluent complex algal communities from Wisconsin, to seasonally profile nutrient transformation and Carbon sequestration -... | ecosystem: Engineered > WWTP > Effluent > Algae... | reverse complement strand
GCGCCAGGCATTCGGCAACAGCCTCTCCGGATAAATAGAAATACGCCATCAGCATTTTCAGTTTTTCCTGTAGCCATACTTTACAAATATGGTGCACATGTACATTGTCTTTCGACCGGGTGATTTCATATCGTACAGGTACATCCGCAGATGCAATCACCTGTTGTACTTCCTGTCTTGTCAGAAACAGGTTTTTCCAGTCGGATAACACGAGCTCCTGCGGAGAAAAACGGAAACGGTGTTTGAATGGCAAAAGCCGCCGTGTAACGGCATTGACCAGGTGCTGAAAGCGACTGTATTTTGTTGCGGAAAAGGATTCTGCATCCACAATGGTAAAAAACAACAAGCCACCGGGCTTCAGGGAACCAACCATCCGTTTCATCACTTCGGGACTGAATTCACAGAACTCACCCAGCGTGCCGATTGAGTATACAAAGTCAAACTGCTCGTCAGTTGCAAAATCTTCTATACTGGATTGTACAAGTGTGGTCACACCTGTCAGATCGGGTCTCTTATTGACGGTGTCTTTGGCAAAGGCCAGCATATCCGCTGAAATATCCACCCCTACCAGGCGTTTTACATTATGCAAAAAGTCAAAATATCGGCCTGTACCGCAACCCAGTTCCAGAACAGATACCTGCCCGTTATTACTGAAACAAGCGGCTTTCAGGTTATCACGATACACCTGATGGGTCACTTCTGCCGGAACTTCTTTGGGATAAATATCGGCCAGATCGCCTGAGAAAAACGCACGGGAGCGAATGTTCTGTTTAGTAAGCATACGTAAGGTTGGTTCGGTTCAATGATTCGTTCAATCCTTAAAGTAACGAAAAACAGTCCAGATTACGTACGGATTCAATGAACAGTTTCAGTTTTACAAAAGGCGTGACACGGCTGTGACAGTCGATTCGGCAAGAGCTGGTTTTCAGGATTTAACAAAGAGAAAATTAGTTAAATGTAACATGAAGGGATAAACGAATTAGATGTGCCGATATGCCAATTAGCTGATTAGCTGATTTCGGAGATGAATGGATGTGAACGGGATTCAATTACAGATGAATATGAATAATGATTAGCTGACCAGACTGCACGCAGTATCTGATTTCACCTATCAGGGGAATAGCAGTTAATTAAGGGTGCTTTCCTTTTTTCAACTTACCAAACTGACATTCAAATGCATTGAACGGCCCGGGCAGCAAAATGCTGCCCGGAAAGTATCACCCATAAAAACAGAAATTCCATTGATACCTTCATCGGCTTTCAACATGCTTCGAAAAAAAATGACTCTCCCCCATTACTCATTACTCATTACTCATTACTCATTACTCATTACTCATTACTCATTACTCATTACTCATTACTCATTTCTCAACTCCCGACTACTAACTACGAACTCGTTTCCTCAGTCCGCTTTCATACAAATAAATAAGCCCGGTAAAAAAAACGGACAGAAATAAACCATACTGCATCTCGAGCGTGCTTTCATATAAGCCGGTCAGTGAAATAAATAATACCCATACGGCTGTAAGATAATTCCGCGTAAAATATAAACGATACAACAGGAAGAGGAGCAGGAGTACAGGAACCAGACCCATCGCCCAACCGGCGGCAAGCCCCCACTGCAGGTATTGGTTGAAGGGCCACTGATAGCTTGCCTGTGTATCCGGGTATTTTGTCTTTGTTCTTTCTTCCAGTGTCTTTGCCGCCCCTGCAACTCCCAGGCCACCGGGGTTTTCCCTGATCAGTTCCACGGCTGTTTCATTTACCATCCGCCTTACCGCATCCGACCCGCCCAGTTTTTCCGCGGCCCGTTGTTCACGCCATTCCCATTGCATATACTGTATCTTCTTCCGTGAAAAAGGAATACTGTACATCAGTACCGGCAGAAGGAGGAGGATAAGCATGGCTATATACCAGTATTGTCTTTTCGCCTGTCTGATGAGAAAGATAAAACCACCGGCTGCACTGATCAGTAACACAAATAACCAGCCGGTACGTACTGCCAGCATCAACAGGAAAAAACTGAAAAAAAGAATATAGTAAACGGCTGGCCGCTTATGTTCCATCAGTCCATAATACCAGGACAGCGCCAGGCAACCACTGATCCAGATGGTAAACCGCTGGTGATCGCCCTGCATGAGGGTATAGGCCACCTGCCCTTTTTCATATAAAGCCGCAAGACCATCATGTATCAGCATATCATAAAGACTGGGCAGGGTACTCAGCACACCCAATGATAAAATGACCGGAAGAAAAAGGTCAGCCCCGGCTACCATAAACCAAAGCAGACAAAGTATACTGATACTGCTAAGATGAAAAAACAACCGTTGCCAGGTGGATACGTCTGGCTCCCGCAGCAGCAACCATGTATAAAAAAGTACAATGCCGCTTATCGCATACAGCAATGGTTTTTTAAATACACTGATAAAATCACGTCTGAATGCGGGGATAATCAGTAACAGGATGCCCGCCCCCATCATGATACTGAGCAAGGCACGTGAAAACAGCAGTCCTGCAATCAGCAGGGCCAGCAGTACAAGGGAGCTGTACCGGGGTCGTAACAATGGAGGCAGTACCATGGTAAAAGGCGAACAGCAACGGAATCTTCTATATTATCTTATAATTCTTACTGATGAATAATTGCCTGCCGGTTGTCTCCTGTACGAATTTCAGCAGCTTCTCTTTCAGCTTCATATTGTTCATAGCCGGATTGTAATCAAAAGTCCAGTCCTGCATCGCAATCCGTTCTTTCATCAGCGCCGGATGTGTGCCTTTAAACGGATAGAGAAAATCAATTTTTGTATAATCAAAGGAACTTTTGTTACCCAGCGAAGCTTTAATCCATTCATCTGAATCATGCCAGCGCTTTCCGAATTCAATCTGTTTCTGTAATTGCTTTTCCGGACTCTTTACATAGCTGTAATGAAATACCGCCGGTTTGATCAGCTTCACCCGGAGTTTCCGGCCTTTCTCTTCCAGCGGACGATCCGGATTATTGAACACCCGGAATCCCTGCGAATCCCTGAAACTGCGGATGGAAGGATGATTGCGGATGATCCTGATTTCCTGCTGGTGAAAACGACGGGACGGGGCATAATGCAGGTAGTCGCCAAAGAAATGTATAAAGGGGAATAATAATCCTTCCACCTGTTTGTTGGGCAGCTCCTGTTCCATCAGCTGCCTGATGGCCGGCAGGTCATTTTCATGAATCAGTTCATCGGCCTGAATATGAAAAATCCAGTCAGCGTCTTTACTTATATTATCCAGCCCGATATTGGCCTGCTGCGAAAAAATATACCCGCCTGAACGCATTTTCGGATCCCAGACCGTATCAACTATTTTGATTTTCGGATCATTGATCTGCTCTACCAGTTCCCGGCTGCCATCCTTGCTGTCTCCGACCACCATGATAAATTCATCCACCACCGGCAGTATGCTTTTGATTGACTCCACAAAAGGATAGTCATAATAAACACCATTCCGGACATATGAAAAAGCAGATACCTTCATTTGGATTGATTTATCAGTGCAACCGGTTTACCTTGTAATAAACCATTGCACACGAAATTACATGAATAAAATATACCGGCCGGTTAGTGATGGATAAATGACCGGTGAGCCGGATCGAGAAACTGTTCCTGTGTAAACAGTTTTTTCCGGGTAATAAAGGCCCTGATTTCTCCATTCATGACCAGGTGGGAAATCAGCGGATCCGCATTGAACACTACCGGGGTTTGTGCCGGTATCAGTTTTTTACAGGCACTCAGGCTGATGCCGTATGCATGCAGCAGATCATGAAAACCAGCCTGCTGCAAATGGGCTGAATACGGTTTCGGCAACAGGTTGCTTACCATCAGGGGCGTCATTTTCATCAGCCGCAGGTAACTCAGCACTTTATAAAAGGCCTGCTTCCGCTTGAGCGCCGGGGTGGCCGTTTCATTCCGGTCATACCCGAAGTAAACCACTTCCCAGTCTTCCGGCAATTCCTTCACGGAATCAGGTAATATATGATCTGTATCCATCAGCGGAACGGCATCATCTTCAAAGATGAGCACGCGGTTGTAGTTCATGGCCACGATATGCTCATAGAGTTTTCGGTGCGAAAGTGAACAGGCGATATGACCCAGGATCATGCCCTTGCTGTAGCGGTTCAGGTGCCGGGCCTTTTTATCATCATAAATCCCTTCATCATTTACTTTTTCCCAGCTGAGTGTGTGCTTATCTACTCCGTAAAAAAATTCATAGGTCAATCCTTCCAGCCGCTCCTTCACTTTTTCCTGCCGGTCAGCCGCACGTGGGAGTGTGATGACAAAAATTTTGTCAAAATATTTTTCAAGAAATGCTATTGTACTATTAGGTATCTTCAATCTTCAATAGTTTAATGGGTTTTACAAATATACCCGATATTATATATGAAAATTTTCCGGGGAGATGAATAAATTATCAGTCGCCATTATCACTTACAACGAAGCAAAGAATATCGGGCGCTGTATTGATTCAGTGCTGGCCGTTGCGGATGAAGTGCTTGTTCTTGATTCTCTCTCTGCTGACAATACCTGTGCCATTGCCGTTGCAAAAGGCGCCCGGGTGATTCAACAGCCATTTGCCGGTTATATCGAACAAAAAAATGCGGCTGTACAACTCTGTTCCCATGACCTGGTGCTGAGCCTGGATGCCGATGAGGCACTGGATGAAAAACTGCAGCAGTCCGTACTGCAGGCCAAACAAAGCTCACCGGCACCTGGCTATACCATGAACCGGTGTACCTATTACTGCGGTAAATTTATCCGTCACGGTGCCTGGTACCCTGATCGTAAACTCAGAATTTTCAATAAACAACTGGCCAGCTGGGGTGGTATCAATCCGCACGATAAAGTGGAATTCAGCCAGCCGCAGAAAACAGTTCATCTGGCCGGTGATATCCTGCATTACTCCTATTACTCCATTGAAGAGCATATCACCCAGAATAACCGGTTCAGTACCATTTCCGCGGAAAGCTATTTTAAGAGCGGGAAGAAAACCAGCCTCTTTAAAATCTGCTTCAATCCCTGCTGGGCCTTTTTTTCCGGTTATATTTTAAAGGGCGGTTTCCGGGACGGGTTTTACGGTCTGGTGATTGCAAAGAATGTGGCTCACCTCACCTTTCTGAAACACAGCAAACTTTACCTGCTCCAACGGCAGGCCGTCATGCAGAAATGAACCCGGTTCTGTTTACTTTTGTATCCTTACCTTTTCAATTATGTGGGAGGAACTATTAGCGAAGCTTCAAAAGGGGAATACCAAGGCACTGGCACGTTGTATTTCCCTGGTGGAAAACGAACATCCGGGTTATGACACGCTGCTGAAATCCCTGCCGGCCAGTAAGACCGGTATCATCGGTATCACCGGCCCTCCAGGTGCCGGTAAGTCCACCCTGGTTGATGCCCTGATCGGCGTATTTGTTCAACACCAGAAAAAAGTTGCCGTGGTATGTGTGGATCCTTCTTCGCCTTTTAACCTTGGCGCTGTACTGGGAGACAGGATCCGGATGAGTGACTGGTACACCAACGAAAATGTATATATACGGTCGCTGGCCACCCGCGGTTCCATGGGCGGTCTGCACCCGAAGATTATTGAAATTGCCGACCTGCTGAAAGCCGCTCCTTTCGATTATATCATTGTGGAGACGGTGGGTGTGGGACAAAGTGAAGTGGAAATTGCCGGACTGGCGGATGTAACCGTAGTGGTAGTGGTACCCGAGGCCGGGGATGAAGTACAGACCATGAAAGCCGGGCTGATGGAGATCGCCGATATTTTCGTGGTGAATAAGGCCGATCGTCCGGATGCTGATATGTTTGTCCGCAACCTCCGGCTGATGCTGGCTCCTTCATTCAGCAAAAAACAACAGGAAATACCAGTGGTAAAAACCATTGCGGCCCGTAAGGAAGGGGTGGCTGAACTATATGAACTGATCCGGCAGCAACTGGAAGCCGGACAATTGAACGAACGGACCTTCTGGCTGCTGGCTGAAAAAGCCTATTACCTGATCGAACAGAAACGGATGAAAGATGTGGACAAGAAAAAACTGAAAACAGCGATAGAGAACGCTTACAAAAAAGGAAACTTCAATTTATACCAGTTTATCTCCGGCCTGTAATATTATTCCTTCGTGCGGTGATTCTTATACCATTTGAAGCTGATAAAGCCGATAATGGCCATCGGGGCAAAAGCGAGATAGAGAATACCTGAGTTCATACCTTTTGCCGGACCTTCTCCCAATTGCTGGGCGGTCTTCGTACAAATGGAACATTGAGCCATCAGGTCCGTACCTGCGAGGAACAGACCGGCCACCAACATGAACCCTATAAGCTGCGCTTTTTTCATACCTGATTGCTGAGGAGCAAAAATACAACGAAAACACGGGCTAATGGTTCAAAAAAGGGAACTTTCCCGTCAGCCGGGATTGCCACAAAGTTTTTTAATACGGGCATCGGCCGATTTATTCCCGGCCTTTTTGGCTTTCTCAAAATCGGCACAGGCTTCTGTTTTCTTTTCCATCAGTTCATAACAGATTCCCCTGTAATAATATACGTTGTCGTTGCCGGCCTTTGTGCGTTCCAGATATTGGGTATAATCCTGCACCGCCCCTGCGTAGTTTTTATAATTGTGGTAGATAACGGCCCGCTGCCAGTACCCGGTCGAGTCTTTGGGATAATTTTTAATAAAGGCGGTAAAATCCAATAAAGCAGCCGTAGTGTCTTTCAGTGCCAGGAGGGTCTTCGCCCGCCAGGTAAGTCCTTCCTTGCTTTTCGCCTGCTTCTTCAGCAGCACATTGAAATCCGCCCTGGCTGAGTCATATTTTGCCAGGTTATAATAAGTACCTCCCCTGAATAAGTATACACTGTCATCTTTCAGATTGAGACTGATGGCTTTATTAAATGATTTTAAGGCATCCGCATTTTTCTTATAGGCATAGTAAATCCTTCCTTTTACGTATTCCGGAACAGCTTCCGACATTTTCATTTGCGACTGATAGGTTGGTTTTTTTATTGTACCGTCTTCCCATTTCCCCGTCAGTACTTTCCCTGTGGGAAACAACAGTGAGCCTTCCCGTGGTTTTATTTCTTTTATGGCTGCAAAATAACCAAGGTCCTGAATGGTTCCAAAAAACATGGTTTGATCCGGGTACCAGATTTCAAAAATGGAGCCATCAGAATAATTAACCCTTCTGGCAAAGCGGCCATCCGGTAAAAGCCAGGTAGTGGCTGAACTACTCGTACCTGTGCCGTCAAATGAGCCTTCAAAAAACATGACTCCGTTACGGTAAAACGTTCCTTTACCAGAAGCGGAGCCACTGGAAAAATTACCGTCGTACTTGTTTTTGTTTGACCAGCTCAGTACTCCCAGGCCACTATACACACCATTCAGCCAGGAACCTTCATAGATGGAACCATCCTTGTAAACTTTCTTACCCTGGCCCGACATCAGATCGTTTTTAAAATTACCGGTATAAACATCCCCGTTTTTCCAGGTATACACACCCTGACCTTCTATCTTATCCTCGTACCAGTTGCCGGTAAAGCGGTCGCCATTGGCAAAAACTTTTGTCCCGGTACCGTGTTTTTTTGCATACACCCACTGGCCGTCATAACTGGAACTGTCCTTCCAGTTGGCTTTTCCTTTTCCATGCCAGTTACCTTCTTTCCATTCCCCCTCGTACCGCCGGCCATTTGCATAAACACCAATCCCGTAACCATCGGCCAATCCTTTTTTAAAATCGCCTTCATAGCTGTCCTTATTGCCAAGCAACAGCTTCCCCTTGCCTTCCGGCTGGCCATCTGCATACATACCTTGATAAGTTTCCCCGTCCTTCTTCACCAGATAACTGCCCATACCATGCCGTTTTCCTTCTTTGAACTCCCCGGTATAAATATCCCCGTTATTGTATACATAGCGACCCTTGCCATGCTGGGCATTGGCCAGCCAGCCCCCTTCATATACGGCGCTGTCTTTGTATACCCGTTTGCCTTCCCCTTCAAACTTATCCTCTTTCCAAAAGCCGTCATAGCTGCCTCCATCCGGCCAGGTAAAACGGCCCTTGCCGGATTTTTTACCCTTTACATAGTTGCCTTCATAATAACGGCCGTCTTTAAAATAATACTTACCGGCTCCGTCAAAACTGCCCACTTTCCAGTAACCTTCATAGCGGTTGCTGTCCGAGGTATAATAAACCCCATATCCTTCAAAATAACTGTCCTTTACTTCCCCTTCATAGCGGCGTCCGTCCTTCCAGGTATACAAACATTTCCCGTTCCAGTTGCCATTGATCCAGTCGCCTTCATAGTAATCGCCGCTGGAGTAAAACATTTTACCCTTGCCATGGCAATACCCGTTTTTAAAATTGCCTTCATAAATGTTTTCATTTTTGTACTTAAACTTTCCGTAGCCATCCGCACAGTTGCCGGAAAGACACTGGGCCTGTAAAATGGGTGACATAGCGCAAAACAAAAGCAGGGAAAAAATACGGAGCCGCATAAAGAGAGTTTTGCTCAAATGTAGCCAACAGAGCCAGCATTGTCCATACCGGGAAGAGGGTATAAAGGTCCCAGGCCCCCAAGGGGGATTTAGGGGGCCAAAAAAAAGCTGCCCCAAGGGGCAGCTTTCAGTATTCTCGCACGGCATTTTACACCGCGTCTGCTTCCATTCTCTTCTGCACTTTTTTACGATCGTCCTCATTCAGGATCACTTTCCGCATCCGGATAAAGTTGGGCGTTACCTCGATACACTCATCCTGCTGGATATACTCCATACATTCTTCCAGTGTCATCAGCGTTTTGGGGGCAATGCGGGTGGCATCGTCACTTCCGCTGGCACGGTGGTTGGTGAGTTTCTTTCCTTCCGTTGCATTTACCACCAGGTCACCGGGCTTAATGTTTTCCGCGATGATCTGTCCGGCATATACTTCTTCTCCCGGATCCACAAAGAAAGTACCGCGGTCCTGTAATTTATCAATGGAATAACCGGTGGTCTTATCCTGGAATTTGGAGATCAGCACCCCGTTGTTTCTGCCGGGGATCGGACCTTTCCAGGGTTTGTATTCAATAAAGCGGTGGGCCATTACGGCTTCACCGGCGGTATTGGTCAGCATGGTGGAACGGAGACCGATCAGACCACGGGAAGGAATTTCAAATTCCAGGTGCTGCATTTCGCCCTTGGTTTCCATTACATGCATTTCGCCTTTGCGACGCGTAACCAGGTCAATCACTTTACTGGCGTATTCCTGGGGTACATCCACTACCAGGTTTTCATACGGCTCACATTTGGTGCCGTTAACTTCTTTTACAATTACCTGCGGTTGTCCGATCGTCAGCTCATACCCTTCGCGGCGCATGGTTTCGATCAGGATACCCAGGTGAAGGATACCACGTCCGTATACCTGGAAGCTATCTCCGCTGTCAGTGTCTTCCACGCGCAGGGCCAGGTTCTTTTCTGTTTCCTTCAGCAGACGGTCACGCAGGTGACGGGAGGTAACGAATTTACCATCCTTACCAAAGAAAGGAGAGTTGTTGATGGAGAACAGCATGTTCATGGTCGGCTCATCCACGCTGATTACCGGTAAGGCTTCCGGCGTTTCCGCATCGGCAATGGTATCACCGATATTGAAATCCTCGATACCCACCACGGCGCAAAGATCACCGGCCACCACTTCGGAGACTTTCTTCTTTCCCATGCCTTCGAACACGTATAATTCTTTCACCCTTGTTTTCTTGATGCTGCCATCGGCCTGCATCAGTACCACGGGTTGGTTTTCTTTCAATACACCACGGCTTACTTTACCTACGGCAATACGGCCGAGGAAGGAAGAGTAATCCAGGGAAGTGATCTGCATCTGTACCGGTCCTTCATTGATCCGGGGCGGCGGTACGTGTTTGATGATCCCATCGAGAAGGGGTGTGATACCCTCGATCTGCTCCAGGGTGTCGTTGAACCAGCCATTTTTACCACTACCGTAGTAAGTGGGGAAATGCAGCTGTTCTTCTGTGGCATCCAGGTTGAAGAAAAGTTCAAATACCGCATCATGCACTTCATCCGGACGGCAGTTCGGCTTGTCCACTTTATTGATTACTACAATCGGGTGCAGGTTCAGGTGCAGGGCTTTCTGCAATACGAAACGGGTCTGCGGCATGGGGCCTTCAAAGGCATCCACGAGCAGGATCACCCCGTCGGCCATTTTCAGTACGCGCTCTACCTCACCGCCAAAGTCGGCGTGACCAGGGGTATCGATTACGTTAATCTTTACATCCTTATATACTACGGCTGCATTCTTACTGAAGATGGTGATACCACGCTCACGCTCCAGGTCATTGCTGTCCATGATGAGCTCCCCGGTTTCCTGGTTATCCCGGAAAACCTTGGTGGCGTGTAAAATTTTGTCAACCAGGGTAGTTTTACCGTGGTCTACGTGGGCGATGATTGC
>Ga0075163_10013791_pt1 | contig 10457 bp, 6 predicted proteins | sample JI1023141ADNA_FD_71478 | JGI IMG/M metagenome (GOLD analysis project Ga0075163, IMG submission 71478) | Wastewater effluent complex algal communities from Wisconsin, to seasonally profile nutrient transformation and Carbon sequestration -... | ecosystem: Engineered > WWTP > Effluent > Algae... | reverse complement strand
CGGTCCTCCCGTACAAGCTGACCGTGGCGCGGGCGCTCGCCCTGATCGAGCCTGTCGCGCGACTCGGCAAGCTGGAAGCGCGGCCATGTTGAGGACCATCGGATTCGCTCGCGTTTCCTCGCGGGAGCAAGCGCTCGAAGGCAATAGCCTCGATGTGCAGGTTTCGTCATTCGAGCGGTACACGAGTCTCAAGGGTGAGGAACTCGTGGAGGTCTTTCGCGTCGCTGAGTCCGCGAAGCGGAGTGAAGCGCGCAAGGAGTTCGACAAGGCGCTCAGGTTCGCAAGTGATCCGAAGAACCGCATCTCGAAGATCCTGTTCAGCGCCGTGGATCGTGCCACTCGAAACCTCAGCGACCTCGCCCGCCTCGCAGAGTTGAAAGACCGGCACAACGTAGTTTCCGTTGCGATCAGGGAGGGGGTGGACAACTCGACGTCGGACAGTGAACTCGTTCTGACCGTGCTAGCTGCCGCCGCCCGGCACGTGATCCGAACCTCTGCGGAGAAGATCAAGGCGTCGATCGACAATCGCGTGATCGAGAAGGGCCTGCCGCCAGGACGTGCCGCTTGGGGCTTGAAGAACGTCCGTGGGGAAGACATGCGGGGCCGCGTTGTGCCGCACGTTTCGCGCGGGTCCCAGGTCACGCGCATCTTCACGCTCGTCGCTGACGAGAACATTCCGGTGTTTCCCGATCTCGCAGATCGACTCGTCCAGGAAGGCATCTACTTCTCGGAGAAGTCCCCTCGCTTCACGCGCAGCAAACTCTACGCGCTTCTCCGCGACCGGACGTACGTCGGCGAGATCAAGTACCAGGGCAAGTGGTGGCCGGGGAAGATTCAACCGCTCGTCGATCGAGCGCTGTTCGATCGAGTGCAGGAGCGCCTGCGCAGGAAAGGCCAACGCACGAAGCGCAACCTGCTCTTCTCTGGCGTGCTGATCCGCTGCGGCCACTGCGGGAGCGCGATCACGGGAGAGTTCAAGAAGGGCAAGTACGCCTACTACCGCTGCGCGAACGCGAACAAGCAGGCCGACCATCCGCGCGTGCGGCTCACCGAGGCCGACCTCGAAGCGCAGGTTCGCGAGATGATGGAGTCGCTGCGCGTCAGTAACAGTGAGGTGCGCGAGTGGTTTGTTCGCGTCCTTCGGTCGCGATCCCGCAAGACTCAGGTCGAGGCGGAGAACCGGCGCACGCACATCATGCGCGAGCTTGCGAAGACACAGCGCAAGAAGGACGAGCTTGTTCTTATCCGACTCTCCAAGGAGATCGAGCACGAGACGTTCACGCGCAATCACGAGGCGCTGATCGTGCAGGAGCGTGAGCTACGGACGACGCTCGACCGCGAAGCTGCGCTACAGACCGAGGACGGCGAGCAGGCGGTCCAAGTGTTTGAACTCGCGCAAGACCTGACTGCGCGTTGGGTTGCGGCGGAAGTGCCGACCAAGCGCCTCCTGCTCGACATCCTGTGTTTGAACTTGGTCCTCGAAGACCAAACCCTCGTTCCCACGCTGCGCAGGCCCTTCGACCTGCTTGCAGCGGGCATCCTCCTCCCGAAGGAGGAGGATGGTCGGGGCGAGAGGATTTGAACCTCCGACCTTTGCGTCCCGAACGCAACGCTCTACCAAGCTGAGCCACGCCCCGACGTTTGAGGACAGGGAAAGATAGGGTCGACCTCCGTGGGCGTCAACCCTGAGGGGAAATCCGGCCCGTTTCCCCCCTCCTACTTGCCCAGATCGACGAAAACGCCGCCGTTTTGCTCGGCGATGCGCTTCATGAAGTCCTTCTCGAACTCGCCGATCGCCAAGGTGTGGATGACCACCTTGCGCAGTTCGTTGGCCGCCTTGACCTCGCGCAGGATGTCGGCCGGGTCGATGAAGTCCCCCACGGTCGGACGGCCGTCCGAGAGGAAGTAGATCGTGTCGACGTCGACCTTGTAGTCCTTGGCCTCGACCGCGCCGGTGCCGGTGCTCGGGCCCTTGGCGCCCTTGCCGGTCGGCACGTTCAACGCGGCCATGAGCGCGCCGTAGGTGTTCGTCTTGCCTTGGTCGAGGTTCGCGGAGCTCGAGAGCCCGGCCATCGCGAGGTCTTCCTTCGAGGCGCCGCCGATCGCGACGCGGCCCATCACCCAGTCCTTCGCCGCGGACTTGTTCAGCACGTTGGCGGGTTGGAGCTTGCCCTTCCACGGATCGACCTTCGTGGCGAACGAGATGATGTTGAAGTTGACGTTGGAATCGAGGCGGTCGATGACGCGCGCGAGTTCCGTCTTGACGATGTCGATGCGCTGGTAGCTCGGGTACTTGCCGTCGCTGAAGCGCTCCTTCTCCGTGACCTCGGCTTCCATCGAACCCGAGACGTCGATCACGAACATGATCGAGCGACTCGCGGTCGGAATGCCACCGAACGTCGACACGCCGGACTTCGGGAACGGTCGGCTGCTGCCGCCGGTCGCGGCCTCGCGGTGTCCGCGTAAGTAGGCGATCGCCTCGAGCGTGGGCAGCACGAACGTGGCCTTGTTCTCGGCCCACCACGCGGTCCACTTTTCGGGCTCCGCGCCGAACTCCTTGCCCGTCAAGTTGGCGAGCGTCTCGGCCAGGTCCGGAACCAAGCGACCTTGTTCGACGGCCATGCGCTTGATCAGCGGCTCGACCGCGTCCTTGTGACGCACTTGCATCAGCGCCTTCAGGCCGCTGTCCCGCGCGCGGATGTCGGGATCGTTGATCGCGACGACGGCCTTGGGCACGACCAACTCGCTCTTCAGGCCAGCTAGTGCCTCGAGCGCCTCGCAGCGCACCGCCAACTCCTGGTCGTCGCACAGCGGCACGATCTGGGGCGCGAGCGCGGGATCGTTCTGCACCGCGAGCGCCTGCAGCGCGCGGCGTCGCACGTCCCACGACTTGTCGGTGAGACACGCGATGATGCCCGGACCGCAGTCCTTGTACTTGCCCTCGGCCAGCGCGAGCAGGATGCCCGTGCGGATCGCCTCGGACTTCTCGTCCTTCAGCACGGCCAGCATCGCGTCGATCGGCGGGCGCTCCTTGAAGCGGCTCAGGATGCGGATGCAGGCGTAGACGACTTCCTTCTCGCCGTCCTTGAAGATCGGCACGAGCGTGTCGACCACGGCCGGATCCTGGAGGTCCTCGAGGGACAGGACCGCCTCGACGCGCAGCGCGGTCTCCTTGTACGTCTTGTAGTACTTCTTGAAGTTCGTGATGGTCTCGTCGCCGCCCTTCTTCTCGGCGCCGACCGGCGCGAACGAGAGGAGCAGGAACAAGCACAGGAGCGAGAGGAGGGATCGCTTCATGGGGAGTGGGGCGCGCCCTCGACGTGGACGCGACGTTCCCATCCTAGTCCGCGCGAGGCCCGCGGTATCCCCCGGATCACGGGTGTCGTTTCGGGATTTGGGCCCGGGGCGTGGCCTCCTGGGCCGTCCCGGCACGAGAGGGCCGGGGACGCCGGAGCACGGAGCACGGCGGAGGACGGCGGAGGACGTCCGCGTCACGGTACGGCGACCCCCGTCGCGGTCGTGAGCCTGGGCCGGATTCGGTAGGCGCGCCTCGCGCCCCGTGGACCGCGGGTCGCGCGCTCGATCAGTGCGGCGTCGGCGGGTGCGATCCGTCCGCGGAGCCTTCCGTGATCCCACCGCTCGGCGCCGCCGATTCGTTCGTCGGCTTGGGCGCGGTCTTCTTCGCGGGACGCGTCGACGGACGCTTCACGAGCGTCTTGCGCTCGGGCGCGGCTTCGACGTCGGTGCTGTCGACCGTCACGCGCGCGCCTTCGTCGGTGATCAGCGTGATCGCCTCGCCCTCGCGCGACACGATGCGGCCGTAGAACAGGCCGCCCGGCGTGCGTACGCGCACGCGCGCGTTGGGATCGAGCGGCGCGGGCGTGGCCGGACGAGGTTCGGGTGTCGAAGGCGGTGCGACGACGGCGCGCGCCGTGGGTTCGGAGACGACGGGCTCGGGGACGACCGCCACGTCGGCGGTCTTGGGCGACGGTGTCGCGATCTGTTCGAGTCGTTCGATCTGCTCGCGCGCGAGCGCGATGCGTCCGCCTTCCGCGTCGATCCACACGCGCCCCTCGCCCACGGCGTAGAGCACGCCCTCGAACGAATCTCCGCCGGACAAGGCCACGCGCACGCGCCCGACCTTGGGCGTCAAGACGCGCGAGCGCGCGTCGATTTGCTCGACGGGCACGACGGCGCCTTCCCAGCGCGCGCCGACGACCGCGTTCGTGGCGGGCGGGGTCGCGTTCGTGCCGGGCGTTTCGACGTCGCGCGTGCTGGCCGCGTCCACGACGGCGCCGTTCGCCTCCGCACGCGCGAGTGAACCGAGCGACGTGGCCGTCGGCGGCACGTAGTCGGCGCTCGCGTCGAGCGCCGGCGCGGACGAACGGCTCTGCATCATCAACCAGCGATCGACGCGTTCGCGACGATCCGGAGAGGCGGCCAGTTCGTCGGGACGCGGTCCCCACTCGCTCGTCGCGAGCGGGGTGGTGCGTTGCGCGCCGGGAAACCAAGCCAGGTTCGGCACGATACCGGCCGCGACGACGCCGTCCTGCGCGCCGTTCACGGGCGCGTCGAGTCGCGCGTTGCCGGGCGACGGCAGCGAGTTCGACGGCGACATCGGGTTCGAAGAGGGCGTCGGCAACGGCGTCGTGCGGTAGTCCGGCGCGAACTCCGCGGGCGGGATCTCGATCTGGACCGGCGGCGCTTCGGGCAGGAGCGGCCGCACGGGGGGCGTGTAGGGCACGTCGTTGCGGATCGTGTTCGCGTTGCCGTTGGCGTTCGCGACGGCGCCGGCGCGCGGCACGTGCGTGGCACCGCGCGGCGTGACGGGACGCTGCGGCGACGCGGGCAAGACCGGCGTGCGCTCGTTCGCGAGCGGCGTGCCGGAGCCGTCACCATTCGTCACGTCGCGGCCGTTGCCACGCGGGAGGGACGTGCGTCCGGCGCGCGGATCGTCGAGTTGCACCGGCGTCGTGTTCACGCGAGTCGCGACGGGTTGCGGCACTTCTTGAGGCTTGGGTTCCGTCATGCGCGGACGCGTCAGCGTCCAACCGACCACCACGACGAAGCTCGCGGCCGCGCAGGCGATGAGACCGCGCACGATCCACGGCATCGTGCGCTCGACGACCGGCGGCGCCTCCGAGAACGACGCGTCGAGCGGCGCGGGCGCGCGCGGTGCTTCCAAGGCGCGCGACGGATCGCGCACGACCGGATCGAGCCCCGCGCGCCCCGCGCGGGCATCGTCGAGCTCGAGCAACCAACTATTGGGTCGCGCGACCGGAGCGGGCGGAACCTCGACCGCGCCCGGCTGCATGAGTCCGCTCCACGACGTGGACGGCGCGGCCTGCATCGGCGGCGGTGCGTACGTGGGCGTCGGCGAGATCGCAGCCGCGTGGTTCGGTTGCGGACGCGCGGGCGACGTGGACAGCGCGTCACGCTGGGCTTGCTCGCGGAATCGCGTTTCCTCGAGCACGGCCGTCGTCGCGTCGTCGAGCCACTGCAATGCGGCCGCCGACTCGGCGTGCGTCGCGTATCCGTGCGGCGCGCCCGGTGCGATCGGCCGCGGACCTTGCGTGCGTCCGGTCGCGTGCGCTTCCGCGGCGCGCGGAGCGTGCGCGCCCGGTTGCGCGACGTGCGACTGCGCGTGCGACTGCGCGTGCGGCTGCATGTGCGGCTGCGTGTGCGACTGCAGGTGCGACGGCGTGGTGTGCTGTCCGTGCGGGTGCGCCAGGCGCTGCGACGCGGGGACGTAGCTGGTCGCCGGCGACGGCGTGGACGGCGGCATCGGCGTCGCGTTCGGATGCGCGACGTGCCCGCGCACTTCGGCGTCGAGGCCCAGGAAGTCCCCCGCCGCCTCGGCGGCGCCGCGCGGCGGCAGGCCGTTCTGGGGCGAAGGCTGCGGAGACGGGGAATGGGACGGTCGCGATTCTCGATGCGCCATGGATGGGCTTATCGGATCGCTTTCGCTCGCGACCGAAGTGCGCGACGGAAAATCCTTCCCGACGGCGTCCCGCGCGCGCTCAGCGGCGCTTCAGGACGCGATTCGTACCTTGGCGGATCGTGAGACCGGCCGAGTCGAAGTGCTCGAGTAGCGGAATCAGGAACTTGCGCGTCGTCGCGAGCTCGTCGCGCAGCGACGGGATGTCCAGCGAGCGGTGGGCCTCGCAGTTGCGCACGATCGCGTCGCGGACCGCGACGTACGCGTCGTGACCGAAGTAGATCTCTCCCTTGACGATCGCGTGCGCTTCACCGCGATCGATCAACGTCTCGAGCGCGCTCTTCACGTCCTTGGCCGACAACGCGAGCTTCGCGACCAGTTCGTCGGGCGACGGCGGTTGGAAACGACCGTCCTCGAGCGCGCGCCGGATCGTGGTCGCGATCTCGCCCGCTCGCCCTTCCAGCGGCCGCGCGCGTCCACCGGCCCGCACGAGTCCGCCGGGTTCCACGCTCAAGGCCCCTTCCTTGGCCGACTCCGCCAACACGGCCGACAGGAAATCGGGCTCGAAGCCCACGACGCGACGCAGGTCGCGCACGTCGACCACCTCGCGGTGCGGATTCTCGGCGAACCACGCGCTGACCGCCGCCAGCACCTTCTTCTTGGCCGAGGTCAAGCGTTCGGCGTGGATCCAGCGACCGCCGGCGCCCAAGCGCACGGCGCGCCCCTGGCCCTTGAGATCGTTGAGCAGCCGCTCGGTCTCGTCGCGCGGTCGCTTGATCTCGACGGCCAGCTCGTCGCTCGTGTGCGCGCCGCCCTGCGCGCGGGAGAGCGTGACCTCGAGCAACCCGCGCGGCGAACCCAGGCTCTGCGACGCGCGCGTCAACTCGTCGAGCACGAACGCCTTGTGCCGCTTGAGTCGGTGCTTGCTCTCCTCCAGCACCACTCCGCCTCCCAACGTCCACGCCGGCGACGCCTGTCGCACGACGAATCGGTCGCCCGGCGCGCACACCACCGGCTCGACGAGTCGCAGTTGCACGAGAGCCTCTCGCCCGGGCTCGAGCACGTCGCAATCGAGCAACACGAGTTCACCGAGGACCTCGGACGTGCCCGTGTGCAAGCGGATCTCGGTGCGATCGGCGATGGACCGCTCCAGCGTGGCGAGCGAGACGAGACGCGCCCCCAACATGGTCGCGCCGCGGAAATAGCCCGGCGTCGCGAGCACCATGCCGCGCGAGACCTCGTGGTGATCGACGTCGGCCAGGTTCACCGCGCTCGAGTGTCCCGCGCGGATCGAATCGACGGTCTCTTGGTAGGCGTGGAAGCCGCGCACCTTGCCCTTCTTGCCCAGAGGCAGCACCTCGAGCACGTCCCCGATCGCGGCCGAACCGCTCATCGGGATGCCCGTCACGACCGTACCGAATCCGTGCGCGCTGAAGACGCGCTGGATCGGCATGCGGAAGACGCCGGTGGTCTCGCGCGGTTGGGTCGCGGCCGCCATCTGGAACAACACGCGCCGGAAATCGTCGAGCCCGACGCCGGTGATCGAGCTGAGCGGGAGGATCGGCGCATCGGCCAGGAACGTGTCCTTCACGACGGCGCGCACGTCCTCGATGGCCAGCTCGACGAGCGCCGGCTCGACCTTGTCGATCTTCGTCAACGCGACGAGCCCGCGTTGCACGCCCAGGAGCGTCATGATCGCGAGGTGCTCGCGCGTCTGGGGCATCACGCCGTCGTCGGCGGCCACCACCAGCACGACGAGGTCGATGCCCGTCGCGCCCGCGACCATGTTCTTCACGAAACGCTCGTGTCCGGGCACGTCGACGATGCCCACGGTGCGGCCGTCGGGCAGCTGGAAGCGTGCGAAGCCCAGGTCGATCGTCATCCCGCGCTCGATCTCTTCCTTGAGGCGATCGGGGTCGATGCCCGTCAGCGTCTTCACGAGCGTCGACTTGCCGTGGTCGATGTGACCGGCGGTGCCGATGACGATGGGTTGGATCTGCATGAGTCGGGCCGTCGAGCGCGGGGATTCTACGGATCGCGCGCGGAGACGTCCGGCGAAACCGCCGACACGGCGCGCCTCGTTCGCCGACGCCCTTCGAAACGAGCGCTCGCGCGCCCCGCCGAGACGGGACGCGCGAGCGCGCTTGGACGAGGTGCCGATCTCGCGCGGTGTCGACGCGCGCGAACGCGCCGTGACGCCGGGCAAGGTCGCGCCGAGGCGTCAGTCCTTGCCGCCGAACTTGTCGTGGCCCGCGTCGCGGTCGGCCACGATCACCGACTTGACCATCTTGTCGGCCTCGGCGTTCTTGCCGTCGATCACGAGCAGCTCGACCTCGGCCAGGTCCTTCACGAGCTTCAGCATCTCGCGCCGGAACGCGACCTTGTGCGCCGCCTGCTTGTCGGCCGGAACGTCGGCCATGTTCGAGGGCGCGCCGAGCTTGCTGTCGATCGCCAGGTGCTGCATGTGGGTCAGGGACTTCAACGTCGATTCGTTCTGCGCCGGATCCGCCACCGTCTTCTGCAGACTGCGCAGCTCGTCCTTCATCTGCTCCATCGCCTGGTGCAGTCCGACGGGAGCGCCGGCCGCGCCACCCTCGCCGCCTTCGCGACGACGACGGCGACCTTCGGGAGGCGGACCGCCCGCGGGACCGCCGCCGCGCGGATCGTCGCGGCCTTCGGGGCGCTCACCCGGCTTGGGCTCGGGCTTCGGCTCCGGCTTGGGTTCGGGCTTCACCTCGGGCTTCGGCTTGGGATCCTCGGTGCTGGCGGACGTGCCGTTGGACAGAGCCGCGGGCGCCGGCGCGGCCGCCCAGGCGACGCACCAAGCCGCGAGCGGCACGAGGAGGACGATCGGGAGGAGACGGCGATAGAGGGATTGGCAGCGGTTCATCATGGAGGAGGGACGGGGTAGGACGTGCGGGTGAGGCGAGCGCGCGCGCCGAGGACGCCGGTCGCGCGATCGGCCACGAACCCGCCGGAGCGAGCTCGGTTCCGGGGATTCTGACAGGCTCGGCGCCGCGTGCGCCAGGATCCGCGCGCCTCGTCCGATCCACGCGCGCACCGAGCCGCGCGCGCACCGTATGCTGACGGTTCCGCCATGAACGAACCCGCCGTCGACCTGCCCTTCCGCACGCTCCAACCCTGGTTGGAAGCACGGTTCGGACGCCCGGTGCACCGCATCGCGCTCGACGCGGGCTCGTCGTGTCCCAATCGCGACGGGACGAAGGGGTTCGGCGGTTGCACGTATTGCGACGTCGAGGGCTCGGGCACCGGCGCATGGAAGTCGGGCGCGGACCTCGAGGCGCAACTCGACGTCGGGCGACGACGCGTCGCGCGACGCGGACCGGACGTGGGCGCGATCGCGTACTTCCAGTCGTACTCGAACACGTACGTGCCGATCGAGCGACTGCGCGAGGTGTTGGGCGTGGTCGAGCGCGCGCTGGCCGAGGCGCCGCGGGAACGCGTCTCCGCCTCCATCATCTCGAGCACGAGCGACTCGACCGAGAGCGCCATCGAGCCGAACATCGAGCCGTCCCCCACTCGCGCGCGTCCGCCGATCGTCGCGGTGAGCCTCGCGACGCGCCCCGACACGCTGTCGGAAGCGTCGCTCGACGCGTTGTCGGAGCTCGCTCGGCGCGTCGAGGTGTGGATCGAGCTGGGGCTCGAGACCGCCAACGACGACGTGCAGCGTGCCATCCGGCGATTCCACACGTTGGCCGAGTTCCGCGACGCCGCCGAGCGCGTGAAACGCCGCGGGTTCGTGCTCGTGGGGCACGCGATCCTGGGACTCCCGGGCGACGGACGCGAAGGCGCGCGGCGCACGGCCGAGGCGCTGCGCGACGCGGGATGCGACGGCGTCAAGGTGCACCACCTGATGGTGCTGCGCCGCACGCAGATGGAGAAGGCGTGGCGGCGCGGCGAGCTCGAGGTGCTCGACGTGGAGACGTACGTCGAGTGGCTGGCCGACTTCGTCGAGCGACTCGGACCCGATCAGGTCCTGCACCGCCTCACCGGCGACTCGCCGGCCGAGGATCTGCTCGCGCCCACGTGGACGAGCCACAAGAACGACGTGCGCATGCGCCTCTCGGCCACGCTCGCGGCGCGCGGCACGCGCCAGGGTTCGCGCGCGACCTGATCGGATCGCCGCGCGCGGAGACGCTGCGCGCGAAGGCACCGTGCGGGAAGCCCCCCGCACGAAGACGCCGCGCGCGAGCGAGCTCGGGAAGATCAGGGCGTCTCGAACGCGACGCTGTACTCGTACTCCTCGTCGAGCGTCATCGTCTGCTCGAGGGTCGCGTCGCCACCGTCGCGCGTCTTGACCGGGATCTCGGTGGCCACGGACAGCTGTCCCTTGGCGGTCCATTCCAGGGTCGCCGCGCGTCCGGCCGCGAGATCCCACGTGAGCTTGCCCTCGAACGTCTGCTCGTCCTTCAAGTGCAGACGATCGGGTCCCTTCTCCTCGCCTTCGCGCTCGACTTCGGCGTCGGACGAGAACTTGCCCTGGAACGTGATCGGCGTG
>Ga0075163_10013790_pt1 | contig 10459 bp, 11 predicted proteins | sample JI1023141ADNA_FD_71478 | JGI IMG/M metagenome (GOLD analysis project Ga0075163, IMG submission 71478) | Wastewater effluent complex algal communities from Wisconsin, to seasonally profile nutrient transformation and Carbon sequestration -... | ecosystem: Engineered > WWTP > Effluent > Algae... | reverse complement strand
TTGGATAATGTGTAAGGATCTGTGAGCCGATCCTGTCTTTTAAAGGTGTAACAATGCTTCCGCGATTGGTATAATCTTCAGGGTTTGCGGTAAATACAAATTGCAGATCTAAAGGAATTCGTAAATTAAATCCACGAATTTGTACATCGCCTTCCTGCAAAATATTAAATAAGGCAACCTGTAATCTCGCCTGTAAGTCGGGTAATTCATTAATAACAAAAATAAAACGATTGCTGCGTGGGATCAATCCGTAATGAATTACATTTTCATCAGCAAATGATAATTTTAAATTTGCTGCTTTAATAGGATCAAGGTCGCCAATAAGATCGGCAACGCTAACATCCGGTGTTGCTAGTTTTTCCGCAAAACGATCGCTACGATGGATCCAGTTAATAGGTGTTGCATCTCCTTTTTCTGAAATTAAATTTTTAGCAAAGTTAGAGATAGGTTGTAAAGGATCATCATTTAAAGGACTTCCCGCCACAACCGGAATATACTCATCTAATAAATTTACCAACTGCCTTGCCATTTTTGTTTTAGCTTGTCCGCGCAAGCCCAGAAATAAAATATTATGTCTGCTTAAAATAGCGCGTTCCAATTCCGGAATTACAGTTTCTTCATAACCAAAAATGCCGTCAAAGATCGGTTCTTTCTTTTTAAGTTTTTTAATTAAATTTTCGCGTAATTCATCTTTAATGCTTAAAAATTTATAACCACTCTGTTTTAATTCGCCTAATGTTTTTAGTGTTGGTTTCATACCGTTCCTTGTTTCAAGTTTAATGTTTCTTATTCTAACTAACTAATGTAAACTGTTTCTAGTCTTTAATCCAGCGTCATTTATCTTTTATCAATTACAATTTCTTTCTTTTCTTATTTGTATAATCTCTAAAGATCATTTCACCCAGTCCTTTTAGTCCAGTAAAGTAGGCTTTGCCCTGATTCGCTTCTGTAAATTCATCAATAAAATTTTGCAGATAATTATCGTTAGCAACCATAAACGTTGTAATATCAATTTTACTTCTTTTGCAAGCCGCTGCCAGCGTTAAACATTTATTTACGATCCTTCTATCTAAGCCAAAACTATTCATGTAATATTCACCGTTCTCTTTTAAACAAGAAGGTTTACCATCCGTGATCATAAAAATTTGTTTGTTGGTAGCTTTCTTTTTACGAAGTATGGAGGAGGCTAATTCCAAACCTGCAACCGTGTTTGTATGGTACGGGCCAACCTGTAAATATGGAAGATCTTTTACCTGTATTGGCCAGGCATCGTTTCCGAACACAATAATATCCAGGCTATCTTTTGGGTAATTACGTTTTATCATTTCGGCTAAAGCCATTGCTACCATTTTAGCAGGAGTAATGCGGTCTTCACCATAAAGGATCATGCTGTGACTAATATCGATCATTAAAACAGTGGCAGTTTGTGTTTTAAATTCCTGTTCGCCCACTAAAAGATCGTTCTCTGTTAAAATAAAATCTTCTGCACCATTATTTATTTGCGCTTGCTTTATTGAATCTATCATGGCAATGCTTTGTGGCGAATCGCCAAATTCGTAAGCGCGAAGATCGGTGCTTGTTTCTTCGCCATTCTTGCCGGTAAATTTTGTTTTGTGATTGCCCGAAGCGCCTTTTTTTAATTTCCCGAAAATATATTCCAATGCATTGTTGCGAATGGCTTGCTCTGTTTTTGGTGTAATGGCCATGCCGCCTTGCCCATCATTCTTATCTCGTAGGTAACCGCGTTTTTTTAATTCGGCAATAAAATCATCAATGGTATAATCTTTATTAGTAAGCTCATATTCTTTATCGAGCTCCCTGAGCCAATCCAGCGCCTCATCCACATCGCCACTGGTATGCGTAATGAGTTGTTTAAAGATCTTAAACAATTCGTCGAACTTGGACTGTGGATCAGCCTTAAAATTTTGAAATCTATATCCTAACACTATATATAATAAACGTATTTATACAGTATAAAGTTGTTAAAAAATAAGGGAAACTAATGTTAATTTATTAGAAAGAAGTGTTGTGTTTTACTTTTTAGGCACATCTACAAAAATACCGGTTGAGGCCGTGTATGTTGTGCCAGCGCTAAAAGTACCTGGTGAAAAGGTGCAGCTGTAATTGCCTGAAATTTTATTGCTGGCATTAGCAGTAATGCTTAAAGTGCCTGAATTACTTGCATAATAATCGCCGGCGTCGTAAGTAATAGTGTTAGATGCTGATGGTGTTGTTTGATAACTGCCAACGTTAAGAGATGTAAGGTTAATCTCGAAATGTTTACCAGTTTTATAGGCATGTATAGTGTTGTATTGAGAATAATAGTATGACGAATCTGCCACAACATTTGAGCCTCCGTTAATGGTCCATGTAAAACCACCAACGCTGGGTGAAGAACCCGTTGTAGTTGTTGGGTTTGTAGTTGCAGGTGTTTCAGGAGTAGTTTCTTTTTTTTTGCAGGCAACAAAAATAAAAGCAGCAAAAGCTATAATTGTAGCTGTGTTAATGATCGATTTTTTCATAAATTGTTTTTTAGGATACAAAATTAAGCACGCTTTTGCTTATAAGTAATACCCTGTGTTGGGTATATTATTTTTTACCTATTTTTAGATAATCAGGAAAATTTGTGACTTTTTACAACATGATACATTATGGTTCTATAAAGGCTAATAAATGACACTAATTTCAGGAATAATAGAAACAGTATACTACCATATAGATCAAGGTCAGATAAAAGCTGAAGAAGAGGAGATAAAATTGGCCAAGGTCGATTCAAAAGCATTTGAGCCACTTTATTTAAGATATTTTGAACGCATCTGTCAATATACATATCATAGGGTTGAAAATAAAGAAATTGCATTCGACATCGCTTCAACGGTATTTTATAAAGCACTCAAAAATCTGCCCTCTTATAAAAGTATGGGTTTTCCATTTTCTTCATGGCTTTATAGGATAGCTTTTAATGAGATCCAACAACATTATCGCAAAACAAAATCACAACCCGTTCTGTCTTTAAATAATAAAGGACTCGCGGATATAATCGAGAATCTACCCGAAAATGAATATCCTATTAATGACGCGCAATTGTTTGAGGCATTAGAATTATTGAAAGATGATGAAGTGGAGATCATTAATATGCGTTTTTTTGAGAACAGATCCTTTAAAGAGATAGCAGATATATTAGAGATGGGTGAAAGTGCCTGTAAAATGAAATTGTATAGAATACTTGAAAAAATAAAACAAACATTTAATAAATAGAGAATGAAAAGATTTAAAGTAATACATGATCGCGAAGCTTTATCTTCTTCGGAGATAACCGGCCGAATGAATTTTAATAATTTCATTTCAGGTTACACCCCAGCAACAAATATTTTGCTTTCTGTTAAATCGATGGTAATTCTTAGTGTTAGCGTAATTTCCGTAATTATCGTTACGGTTGTTTTAATGCAGTCTCCACTAAAACAAGCTGCGCTATCAGGTCCGTTTATCGTGCCACCAATACCACAACTTAATATTCAACCGATCGATCTAATAGTGAGTGGCAACAGAGATACTGTGATCAATTATCCAAGTGGTACCAAATTATTTATTCCTGCCAATGCGTTTGCTTATAGTAATAATAAACCTGCAGCGGGTCCATTCCGGATCCGGTTTCGTGAATTTCACGACCAGATCGATCAAATGCTTAGTGGCATTCCTATGATCTGTGATTCTGCCGGAGTTAAAAAACAATTTGAGTCTGCTGGTATGTTTGATATTATGGGTTTTGAAGGAGATGATCCTGTCTATATTAAAGAAGGGAAAGAATTAGTCGTTGATATGCCGACAAATGATCTTAGAAATAATTTTAATGTATATTATTTAGACACTGTTCAGAAAAAATGGAATTATGACATAGATAACAGCGAAAATAATATTTTGCTTTTAGCGGGCCTTGATACAATGCTGCATCGTAAGTATGGTGCCGGACTTGAAACGATGGTTTTTCCGGCGAAGGCAGATCCATTATTGGATAATCTGGTAATTGATTTTGATAAAAATGAATTTCCGGAGCTTGGTCTTTTTGATAGTGTCAAATTTCAGTTCGTTGATAAAAGTAATTATAGTAAACATGAATCAAAAAACACCTGGGAAGATGTTCACATCCAACGCCAAAATAATCGTCAGTATCTCATTACATTTACGAATGGAAAAATGAAACAAAGTTATACGACCATTCCGGTTTTGGATAAAAAAGATTTTGATGCTTCTTTTTTAGCATACGATAAAATAAGGGTAATTCGTTTAGCGAAGTTTAAAAGTATTACTGATTCGTTGAATAACCTCAGAAATAAATACGATGCAGACGAAGTAAGGAACAGAAATGTAAATGCAGGTATCAACAACCTCATTCATAGAGGTGAATTTATAAGTGCTTTAAATGAATATGCAGACAAAGAAAGTATGGATCTGATGACGAAGCAAGGAACTTTAAGCAGAATGGTTGCAATTCGAAGATTTGGCATCTTTAATTTTGATTGTTTATCAAGTCCTTGGGCTGGTAGCGGACGTATTGTAAAAGACGGCGAAACGAAAAATGCGCATTGCTTTGCTGAAAATAGTAAAACAGAACTTTCAATTAAAGAATCGTTCCTTATTAAAAAAGATTTTAATGGCATATATGCACTTGGAGATGGAAGTTTTTACAAATTCACAGCTAAGTCTATTGCTGAATCAGATATACTCATAATAGTAACCCCGAAAAAAGAAATGTTCTTTATTAAGGATGAGGAATTTAAAGCAACCGATTGCTCCAAAACAGACATTAAATTTGTGATGCATAAAGCGCCGGAAGAAATAAAAAGTGCGATAGACCTAAGAAGACATTTCAATTTGTAAGATGTTATAAATTATATGAAACCCGGATTCTTTGTTTTATTTTTTTCTTTTTACTTGTGCTCGGCACAGGTTAAAACCGGCAATACCCTTGTTTATAAAGTAAGAGCGCCCTTAGCAAAATGTGAGATCATTTGCAAGGACTCTAATTTCTTATTAGAGAAAGATAGTTATGTAACGATAAAAGTTACCGGCAAAAATCCTAAAACAGAATTTAAAGTAACAGGTGCAAAAATATTGTCAGAAAATGATGGCGTTTATAAGATCAGGATGTTTCAAACAGGATCTGTTATTTTAACTGTTTTTCAGGATCTACATGGTAAGTCGATAGTAATTGGCACAAAAAAAATGGAAGTAAAACCTCCTCTGCTTCATTTTTGTGGCATTGCAATGGACTCTTCTTCAAACGCTTTGAGACTTGGTAAATGCCATATTTGGGCTTACTCAGAATTTTACAAAACTAAATTACCAGTAAATAATTTTTCAATGTTATTTTATGAAGATGCGATTATTACAAAAAAGAACAGGAAACCAGTAGCAGATACATTAACATCAGATACCTGTAAATTAAGTAAGCCTATGCTTGCAAGGGTGAGAAATTTTCAACCACACTATAACCGTATTTTAATTTACAATGTTTATTGCCAGTTACCAGATGGTTCGAGGCGCTTGCTCGAACCATTTGAGCTTTTTGGTATACTTGATACTGTGGCTAATAGTAACAGGGCAATTTTTACAATAAGAAAAAAAACTTAACTATTTTTTCTTTACCGATAATTTGTAGCCAATTGTTTTTCTTGGTTTTTGATCTTCTCTTTTTTCAAGCAATTCATCTAAGTATTTAAATACAATTTCAATATTTTTAGAATTGTTGTCTGTCTTTTTGCGAATTTCTTCTATTGCTAGGCGCAGTTCTGTATTGTCAGATAAAGAATGTCTTAATTTTATAAATACATCGATTATTTTAATACTTACAGCGATAGCTCTGTCACTTTTTAAGATATTGGATAACATTAAAACCCCATGTTCAGTAAAAGCGAAAGGTAAATATTTTGAATGCTCTCCATGTCTTAAGGTCGCATTTTGCGACCTTAAGATTTCATTCTCTTCTTTAGTTAATTCAAGCATAAAATGCTTCGGAAACCGATCAATATTCCTTTTTACCTGTTCTTTTAACCGTTTAGTTTCAACTCCGTATAATTCAGCCAGATCTTTGTCAAGCATTACCTTATGGCTCCTGATATAATAAATCTTATTCATTATGATTTCATCAGATACAAATAGTTGGTTTTCTTTTGCCATTATTTTTTTGTAATTAAAGGTGGTCGCAAATTGCGACCGCTTCTTGAGAGGCCAATTTGGCGCCTCAAGATTAATAATATAGATTACAGGCCAAACCAGAACAGCTCAACAAAAAAGAGAACAAATTAAAACAAACTTAACTGCACATCGTTTGCTTTGTAATTAAAGCTAGCGCAGTTAAATTCAAAACCGGATGGTTTTATAAAACGTTCTTTAGAAAGTTTAAATAATTGACGAATGGATTCTGCTATTTTTCCTTCGCCACGCATGCGCACACCTTTTCGACTATCGCTTACTTTACCGCCATGGCATTCGCAGATCTGGTTCCAAACCTTATCAGCCCTATCAGGAAAATTTTTTATCAACCAGTCTTTAAAGATCTGTTCAATAGCGCCATTCAATCTTACTATGGTCATGCCAGCGCTTGATGCGCCTGCGTTACCGGCTAATTCCATTATATCCGGGATCTCGTGATTATTAATTCCGGGAATAATGGGCGCTACCATTATGCCACAGGGAATATCATTTTTCGCCAAAGTCTCAACCGTATTTATTCTGCTTTTATAAGAAGCAGTTCTTGGCTCTAACAGCTGACGAACTTTTTCGTCAGTACCCGTAATAGAAACCATTACGTGTACTAAGTTATGTTTCGCCAGTTCTGTTAGAATATCAAGATCTCTCGTTATTAATGCATTTTTGGTTATGATACCAACAGGGTGTTTATATTTTAAACATACCTGCAAAATTTTTCTCGTTATTTCCAGCTGACGTTCTAATGGCTGGTAACAATCTGTATTGCCTGATAACATAATAGGAGCAGGCTTCCATTTTTTGTTAGAGAACGTTTTTTCCAATAACTCAACCGAATTTTTTTTGACAATTATTTTTCTTTCAAAATCCAGCCCGGCACTGTAACCCCAATATTCATGCGTATTACGTGCGTAGCAATAGATACAGCCATGTTCACAACCCTGATAAGGATTTAATGAGTATTCAGCTCCAACATCTTCGCTCTCAACCTTGTTAATGATCGTTTTGGGATAAGTATATATGACTTCGGTCTTTTCTTTTTGAAGAAACGCTTCATCCAATCCTTCCACATGTTCTTGCGCATATAGTTGTTTATTAAATTTATTATTAGGGTTTACCTGAGCTCCGCGGCCTTTAAAGTAACTGGTTATTGGCGTTTCCATGTTTTTGCTTAAAGTAAAGGTAGCCCATATTATAGCAGAGTGATGCTACAATTTATAGTATTCTTAAAATTTGATAAATGCACTATGGAATTACTATCTTTATTACATCTAAATACAAAAGCTTATGATAAAGATTGCCAGGATATTTGTTTTAATTTTTGTTTCTTATATAACCGTTGCGCAAACAAAAAAGTTTACTATAAGTGGTAAAGCCTTGCAAAGCTTTGCCTATTGTGGTGGCGTTCAACCTTCTGAAGAGGTTCTGGCTTACCACGCAAAGCCCAGGCCTTATGCAGGTAAAACCTTTTACATCCGTAAAGGAAATACAAATAATGTAAAATCAAAGATTCTTTTAAGTTTTAATGCAGATACTGCGGGAAATTTTTCTTTTCAATTGCCTCCGGGAATCTATTCTGTTATCCAGGAACCACAGGTAAAAAAATTAAATGTTAAACTATATAAAAAAAAATATGTTGAGGCAGATGAGCGTTGTTTAAAAAACTGGTGGGAAAAACCTTACTATATTTTAGAGATAAAAGATAAAAACATTTCCGGGCTTGATTTTAAATTTCATCACCCTTGTTTTATATCGGGAGATATTCCTTGTTTGCATTACAGCGGACCAATGCCGCCATAAACATTATTCAATAATAATATCGTGTCTGTATAATAGGTTTGGCAAGTCCTGCGTTAAAAATTTAGCTTTTTTAATGTTATTAAGCTCCGGATCGATAAGGAAATTTTTACTTGTAGTAAAATCAACCGTGCTTAGATTTGTAGTATCAAAAAGAGATTCAAGGAAGTCACAATTACTAAAAGTTGTTTTTGAAAGATCGGCTTGTGTAAAATTAGCAGAGTGAATCTTACAATTTTTAAATGAACTCTTATTTAATTTCTTCCTGTCAAACGAAGCGTAATCTAAAATACAATTCTCAAAATGTAACTCTAAAGCAAAATCAATGGCGCCTGAAAAATTAAGGCCTAGCAGCTTGCAATCGTAAAACGAAACATTTTGTAAACGACTGTTCATTGTTTTTAAATTGCTCAGATCACAATTTCTAAAGTCACAATCCATAAAACTAAGATTAGACAGATCGGAAAAAATGCAATTGATGAATTCGCAATTATCAAAACGCTCTCTTTCTTCTTTTAAGGAAGAGAAATCAATGTTCTTTAATTGTTCTTTTTGTTTTAGTTTACTCATATAATAAAAGAGCTACTTTACATATTTCCAATTTTTGATCTTACCTTCGCTCATCCATTCAACTGCAGTTGCCAGCCTGCTAATACGGGTAGCCTCAGCCTTGGCCCCCGTTACCCACAATACATATTCTTTTTTATTGCTATTACTAAAACCTTCAAATGTTTTTAAGGCTTTTTTATTTTTAGAAACGGCTTTTAAAAAATAATCAGGAATTTCTAATTCTTTTTTTGCGGCAGTAGAATTTGACTTCGGAAAAAATTTAACGCCCTCGTCATTTAAACGCATACCTTCTTTAATATATTTTGCAAGTACCGAATCTTTTGGCAGATCTTTTAAAGAAGTTAGTTTGCCCAAATGGCCCATAGCTTCTTCTGTTTTGGCCATAGCTACTAATTTTTCGCCATCTTTCATTAATGGCGCTTTCCAAAAACCAATAACTGCGTGCTGCTTAAAAGAAGCCATAAAACACATTATGCTTCCTTTATAATCAAAATGTGGAAAGCTCCATTTCATGGTTTCTTCTACATCCGGACAAGTTTTATGAACCAATTCACGAAAGTGTTTTAAGATAGGTTTTGCAAAATCGGCCGACTTTGAAATGTAAGCATCAATTCGTTTATCTTTTTTTGCCATAAAAATTAATATTTAGATTTTAAACTCTCTAATGTTAATTCGTATTTTTTTAGATCTTCGGGACTAACATTAATTGCCGGCACAGTGTGATCTGTATTGTCTTCCATAATTGGCGTGATGTTAACTGAAACACGGTAATAAATGGTTTTCATATTTGGGTACGATTTGGAAATATCGGCCAACGCTTTTTCAACAACATCGGGTAAGTGAATTATATCTGTTGCGTTGATAGCAATAATCTGTTCTTCAGTTGTAGAATTATTCTTATCAATTACATTTAAAATATCGAATTTTATTTTTTTACCGTCAATTACTATCTCTTTTTCCATACACGCTTTTTAAGTTTAACTAAGTTAAATTATTTTATTAAGTTAAACAATAAATAATGGAATTTGTTGTGACGTAAGAGCAATTACAATAAGGAATAATTAAAGAAAAATTTACTCCTTTAATAATTTGATCAATTTTGTTGTTTTATCTGTAGTAATATTTACAAAGTATAATCCGTTTGGTTGATCAGTAAGGTCAAAATTATCAGTAGTTGTTCTTAAAATTTCTTTGCCAAAAAGGTTGTAAACCTTAACCGTGGCTTTTTCTGCTGATTGAATGGATGTTTTGCCATTTGTAGGGTTTGGGAAGAGGCTAAAATTGTTATCAATTTCATTTTTATGAATACCGGTTGTGCCTGTTCTATATCTCAAATAAATTTTATGAAGACTACCATCCTTGCGGTGATAATACATTTTTGTTTTATCGGTTGATAAAGTTGGCGCTTCTGGAGCAATATATGGCGCACCAATTAGTAATGTGCCTACACTAAATGGCGAGATCGTATTTGTTCTTGTAGCAACCATAATTTCGGTTTGCGTGCTATTCTTTAATAAGCGCGTATAATATAATTCTAATCCGTCTTTTGTTAAGGCAGGGGCATAAACTATATAAGTTGATGTATCGTTTACATTGGCCATTAAAATATCAGTATTAAGATCTTTATTAAAAGTTGAGTCATTTACTTTGTTGGCCAAACCCATCGAAGCCTTGCAAGGCAATCCGTTGGCACAACCGTTAAATTGCGCATTGCAATAGATAAGCTGATCGCTATGAAAATTTATGCCTGCATCCATAATTAGCCAACCGGGTATCGGAATGTAAAAGTTGCCATGTAATGGACCAAAATTAGTATAACCGCTTGTAAGGAATCGAACACGGTGAAGGTTTTCAAAACTGGTTGCGTAATTTCTGGTAGAAACCC
>Ga0075163_10013789_pt1 | contig 10459 bp, 10 predicted proteins | sample JI1023141ADNA_FD_71478 | JGI IMG/M metagenome (GOLD analysis project Ga0075163, IMG submission 71478) | Wastewater effluent complex algal communities from Wisconsin, to seasonally profile nutrient transformation and Carbon sequestration -... | ecosystem: Engineered > WWTP > Effluent > Algae... | reverse complement strand
AGCGCGGCTTCATCGAGAATCTCGTCCATGTGCAAACCTGTCAGTGGGACTTCTGCAGTCGGTACGAAATAATAATCTTCTTCATGATCTTTGTATAAATTATCTGCAAATTTCGGCAATTGACCCGCGCCATATACCACCGCAGTCTTCACCATGAACGGCAAATATTCTTCCTGATATCCCTGGCGGATATGCAGGTCAAGCATCCATGCGATCAAAGCACGCTGCAGACGGGCGCCTGCTCCTTGCAAAACGTAGAAACGTGAACCGGTCAGCTTGGTGCCACGCTCAAAGTCAATAATTCCAAGAGCAGTCCCAAGGTCCCAGTGTGGAAGCGGTTTAAAGTCAAACTTGCGCGGCTCGCCAATCGTGCGCAGCACCACGTTCTCGTCTTCACTTTTTCCGTAGGGAGTTTGTTCATCGGGAATATTCGGCAGCGTGGATGTGAGCGCGTTCAAGTCTGATTCGACCTGCGCGACCTGCTTATCCAACTCTGCGATCTTATCCCCCACCACACGCATCGCCTCGATCTTCGCGCCTCGGGCTGCCGCATCTTTCATTTGCCCGATCTCCTTTGAGACAGTGTTCCGCTCCGCTTTGAGCAGTTCCACCTGTCCGAGCAGAGCGCGGCGCTGTTCATCCAACTGCAGAATTGAATCTACAGGGGAAGCGTCCATTTGGCGATCCGTCAGCGCCTTGCGGACAACTTCAGGTTTTTCACGAATAAGATTGATATCCAACATATTGCACCTCCGTGTGCAGGTAATAAAATACGCCCCAGTCCATTTTATGCAGGACGAAGGGGCGTTTCGTGGTGCCACCTGCTTTTGCCCGTCTCTTATTTCTCCTCCATTTTCGTAGAAAATGGGGGAGATGTCCCGAAGGGACAGAGGGGGGCCTCGGAGTACGCGATAACGGGCGTTTCCCGATTCTCTTATGGCTGTTATACCTCTGCGAGAATGACACTGGCGAAGGGGATTTCATCATCTGGCTGATCGTCTCACACTACCCGACGACTCTCTGAACAGTTACCTGACTACTCATCTTCACGCTGGCCGTGATTAGTTTGGATTATACGCGACAGAAGAAGATTGTCAATATAAATTTCGTAAAGAAAAATTTACTGGTTTTAAAACAAAAAGCCGCTTTTCAGCGACTCTTCTTGGTGCCCCTACGGAGATTCGAATAACATCCCCCCTGTGGGGACTCTGTTTTAAAACAAAAAGCCGCTATTTGCGGCTGTTTTGTTTAGTGCCCCACGGAGATTCGAATAACATCCCCCTGTGGGGACTCTGTTTTAAAACAAAAAGCCGCTGTTTGCGGCTGTTTTGTTTAGTGCCCCCACGGAGATTCGAACTCCGGCTTTATCCTTGAAAGGGATGCGTCCTGGGCCTCTAGACGATGGGGGCTCTTTTTTAGAGCGGGCGAATTCTATCATTCCCTTTTGTCATCGTCAAGCAAATTTCAAAACTAATTTTCAGGCTTCACACGCTGATTTAACAACGCCATCACATCCACCAGCTTGCGGTTAACCAGCATTCCCGCACTTTCCACACGCAGGTTTGGGATCAAAATCGCCGTCAGTGTAGCGTTGAAGACCGGAACAAATTCACGCGAGCCTTCTGCCATTAACGCTGTGAAATCAAAACGGCCCGGCAATTCCATCGTGCCATCTATTTCAAACATGGGAGTAGTAATACGAACAGGATACTCCACCACACTCGTATAGCCGCCGCGCACAAGCGCATGCGGACCCAGATCCTCGCGCCTTGCCATGCACAACGCATGTACCTGCTTCTTCATCATGCGCACGATCTCAAAATGATCCACCAGTTTGGTCGGCATGTGCAGGCGCGCCATACGCGCATCATTCACTTCAAGAGCGGAATGAGTCGGGTCATTCATAATTCCCATTGCGCCCTGGCTGGCAACCATAATCTTGCCAACCACACGATACCCGGAAGTCAAAATATCAGCTGGAAGAAAGCGAAATGTTCGGGGTGATGAATCAAGTGACATCGAAGTAATCCTATTCGCTTAAGAATCCTGTATGGGTCGTGGAAAACCAGTTCGCGGCTGGGGTAGAGGCGGAGTGCGGCGTTGATTTTTCGTCGGCTTGCCTGCGTTCGGGTCAAGAATCATATTCAACCACTGAACAGCCTTTTCATCGTATTCGCGCCTGCCGCACACATCGCAGATCCACGCAGGGAAATGCGGAACCGTAATCAACTCTTCACCCAGCCATGTAAAATACGTGATCTGGCGCGGCTGCATAATACCTGCATGGCATTCAGTGCATAAGTTGACATCTGAATTCGTATGTGCAATCTGGTTCATGTCAATTCCTCATTGAGTAGCGAATACGTTGGTATGTTCCAGCACATTCCACAAGGGCGGCGGCCAATAAATCAAAACAGCCTTGCCAACCACCTTCTCTTCTGGTAACAGCCCCCAATCCTTTGAATCGTTCGAGTTATTGCGGTTATCACCCAGAACAAACAGATTGCCTTCTGCTATTGTCCACTCTCCAGAATACAGCGGCGCTTGAGCAATATACGGCTCGTTCAACAATTGTCCGTTCACATACACCTGATTATTCTGCACCAACACATGGTCGCCAGGCAAGCCAATCACACGCTTCACCAGATCTTCAGCAGGGTTCACCGGAAAGTGAAAGACAATAATATCGCCGCGTGAAAACTCGCCAAAGCGATAACTCATTTTATTTACAAGCACAAACTCGCCATCTTCAAGCGTGGGGCGCATACTGAAACCATCCACCCGCACCCGCGCAGAGATCGCATTGATCCCCACAAACAAAACAACAGCCAGAAAAAGAGTTTCAATAATATCAAAGACAAACCGCCCCCAATTTACTTTTTCCTGAACTTCCTGAGCAACTTCGCCGCTTTCAACGTTCACATCATGTTCTATTGTTTCCAAACGTACCTCCGTACCATTCCAAAATTATACTTCCATTTTTTCGAAGTCCACTGGCAATCAGCTCTTACCCCATGCAAAATAAGTGGGCACGTGCAAAACCCGTTCGGCGTTTCTGCGGGCATTTTCATCCAAAACCTTCATTTTTTGGATGTCTTCACCTGAAATGGATTCTGCCAAATCAGCCTCAATCACCGCCCATTCATCTTCCCATTCTTCAGCAGAACGCTTCTTCTCCGCGCTCTGAATGGGTCCTGTTTCTACAAGCTGGAGACCCGCCTGATAGAACGTCTCTGCCAGCCGCGTTCCAAATGATGGATTTGCTCCCTGCCTAACCAATGCCGCAGTTTGCCATTTTCCCAGTTGTTTGAGCGGCGCAGGTTCATCCACGCGCTGGCTGTAATCTGGCTCGGCTAATGCTAACACCGTGCGCCCTACTCGCGCCATTTCGCGCACAACCTGCAATGGATTTTTCACCCACAGCAATAAGAAATGGCAATAGACAATATCAAAGGATTGATCGGGGTACGGGAGGAAGTGCGCGTCGCCGTGCGTCAGCGAAGCGGCTGGGGCGTGGATTCTGCAAATAGAAAGCGAAGCAGGTTCAAGGTCCAGACCAAAGAGCGAGGCGGGAGAATTTATTTCGCGCAGAATCGCCCCTGTTCCACATCCTACTTCAAGCACACGGCCCGCGCTCGCCATCCCTGCTTTCTCAAAGAGATACGTTCTCAGATCGCGGGTCCATGCGGCTTGCTGGAGGTATCGTACGTGCCAGTTCATCCTTCACAAAAATTCTGTTTAGACTTGTGGCCCGAATTGGGTATCTCGCGCCAATTACGCACGAACTCGAATTGTTCGTGAGTTTCGGGAGAGGTGGTGTAATAATTTTGCGGGCGGGTTTTGAAGAGCGTATCCACACGTTCAAGAGCTTGCAGCGGGGTGAGCCCATGCCGGATGAGATAACATCCGACAACAATGCCCGTGCGCCCTACCCCACCCCAGCAATGAGCATATACACCTCTGCCGCTTTCAATAGCTTCGTCAATTGTGTTGAGAATGGTCGTCATCGTTTCACGCGAAGGAATGCCGTGATCTCGAATGGCAAAGCGGTGGTAAACCGCGTTGATCTCATAAATGCGAGCTTCTTCTTTCAGAATGGGCTCGTACGGCACAAGCTCGTGGGCTTGTGTGAGATCGATGAATGTGTTGATGCCCGACTCAAGGAAAGCATCCATGCGGCGGCGGGTGGTTTCGGAGTTGTAACTGCCGGGGAACTCACCGGCAAGAAAACGTCTCTCTTCAACCCAATAGGATTCGGAGATGGGGAGTTTGGTCATAATTTATTTTGGGAAAGTTACACACATATTATTGAGGATATTCGTACGCAGTTCTACTAGTTCTGGATATTGGTAGAAGAATAACACTTTTTCTTCGGCGATGGTATCACCCGCTGGTTGGGGGCTAAAAACGAAGAAACTCCACGCTTCGGCAATATCCTCTTCGGGGTTGGTGGCGGCGTAGCTGGTGACAAATTGGTCTTCATATTTATAATAGAAATCATCCAGCTTTTCGTAGTAGAGGTCTTCATCCTCTTCAAGGTTGATCTCATTCCACTCGTCATAAATATCAACCCAGAATTGGTTGTAATAGTTATTGATGTAGGAATCAGGAGTGGCACAACCTTCTCCGGGGAAATAATTTGGGCAGGCAGATACTTCTTTGAAATAAAGATCATCATCTTCAGGATTGTTGAAAATAGCCAGGCTGGGTGTAACTTGGTTTGGTCCCAAGGTGAGCAAGTGTCCGAACTCATGAATGAGAGTGTAGGTCAGGTCATAATAGTTTGTCGTGTCGGCAATGTCAATTTGTAAGGACCAGAGAGCAGGGTCTGAATAAGATTGCGATACAGCAGCCAGCGTGCCGCCTTGTCCATCTGTGATGATGGCGTATTCTGAGAGCACTTCACGCTGATCGGCTGGAATGATGGTTTGGAAATAATCCCAAATCTTTCGATGGGCTGGTTCATCATCCTGTTCGTCCTGTAAATCGGAGGAGACACTTTCGTAATAAGGGTCAGTAAGTTCGTCCCCCGCAACCATGTAGGATACGATGGTAACCTCCGTGTCCAGCAGGTTTTCTTCCACATCCTCGCCGCCTGAAATTGCAAGGTCGATGATCTGATCTGTAATAATGGGACACGAAACTGCCATTTCTTGTGTAGCTGGAACTTCTGGCATTGGCAGCTGGGTTGCAGGAAAAAAGGGAGATTCTGTCTCTTCTGGCAGGTCATTGCCAAGAAGGGTAACGCAAGCCAGAGTGGAGAAAAGCAAGACCAAACTGGCAAAGGCTATCTTTATTTGTGATCTCATGAAATATCCTTGGGAAAATTTTGGCAAAGGATACCATAGAGTGCTTCTCCCAAACTCATACACTCAAGACGAGACCTTTTGCAAAAGTCCTTTTTCCACAGAGGACACAGAAAAAATCTTTTGTTCTTCTCAGAGCCTCTGTGCGTTTATGGCTACCTTGTGAGCACTTATGCAAGAAGTCAACTGTTATTTATTTAGAGAACATGCTCCGTTTAAAATATTTTCGCGCAATTGAATCAGTTCAGGGTATTCATAAAAGAAGGCGATCTTTTGTTCTTTGATGGAATTGCCCATTGGTTTGGGGCTAAAGACAAAGTAGGTAAAAGATTCAGCAATATCCTCAGCGGGATGAGTAGTGGCGTAATCATCTACAAATTGATCCTGATGTGATTTATAAAAAGCATACAGCCCATCATAATACGGAGTGAAATCTTCCGTCCCATATTGAAGAGCATCTACTTTTTCCCACTCCTCATTAATATCCTGCCAAAAGCGTGTGTAAAACACATGTATATAGGAATCCGCGTAGCTGCAACTGTTCCCAGTGAAATAGTTGGGGCAGGCTGCTGCTTTGCTCCTCAGCAGGGATAAATCTGTGGGGTCTTCCAACGTCTCCTGGTCGGATATTGCTTGTGAGGAGTTGAGCGTTAACAGATGAGCATATTCGTGAATGAGGGTAAACAGGAGGGCATCTTTATCTTCCAGATCGGCCAGGTCGATCTCCAGGGTCCATTGTGTGGGGTCTGCATGGTTCTGGTCAACGGCGGCAAGGGTGTTTGAATACCCATCCGTGAAGACGTTATATTGAACGACCATCTGTCGGTCTTGTGCGGGAATCAAAGTGATGAAGACATCCCAGGCAGTGTTCTGCAACGCAGCATCCTCCTGCTCATCTTTCAAATCATTTGGAACAGCTTCAAATATCGGCTTTATAATTTCATCCCCATCCACTGAGTAGATGACCAGATAATGCGTCTTCGGCTCAACATAATCATCTGAAACTTCTGCCATGTTATAGACATCGCCTTGCGCGCTTGCGATGATCTCTGTCATTGTGACAGGGCAGGAAGCGTTTACATTTTCCACGGCGAAAACCCCTGAAGAGTATCTACCCAGCGCGATACCCAGTAGAACGGACAAGCCAATGGCAAATAATACAACGAGAAAAGTTATATTCTTTTTCATGTTTTACCTTTAATATTTTCAGCGTTGCGGGTCACGGTGTGATTAAGATAATAAAAACGTCAGAGTAACTCTGACGTTTTTATTATATCCTCGATATGATTATAAATTTATGACCGGATCGCTTCCCACTTATCTGTGAGCAGGTTGCCCAAAACTTTATTCGCTTCACCTTGAGCAGGGAGGACATCGCCATCAGGCTCGACGTACAGCCAGGTTTTGCCCGCACCTGCAGGAACTTCATCGTCCACGGTTTCGATGGAGACAGGGTTGGAATAAGAATACGGCACGGGCAGATCCCAGCGGAGGTTGAGCGCCAATCCCTGTGCTACGCTTTGCAGTTCGAGCAGTTCATCCACGAGGTCGTCATCGGCGGCGCTGAGGGAGATGTTTTCAACCCCGAGGTTGGCTACCTTTCGCAGGATGTCCGCGGCTTCATGCGCGTTATCTTTTTGAAGTGTGAAATGCACGGTGATAAACAAATCCTGCGGGACAATGATCTCGATGGCTTTCCATGAGAGCGGTTCATTCGGCTGAAGGACAAGCATGACGTGGTCAAGACCTGTTTGCAGGAGAGTTTCGAGGTAATCCTTTTCAGCAAGTTTGAGGCCGTCTGTAAGCAGGCCACAGACTTGACCGTTCTTTTCGGCGTGGGCGATCAATTGCGGGAGGTCTTCGCGCAGGGTGGCTTCGCCGCCTGTGAAGATGATGTGTGGAATGCCCGCCTGCCAGGCTTTATCCATGATGGTTTGCCATTCGGCGGTGGTGAGTTCACGATCCACGCGTTTGACGGGGGCGTACTCAGCGCGGGTGTGTTCAGGGAGGCGGTAGGTAATGGCGCAATCCAGCCGCAGCGTGGAGTCTGCTGAGTGGGGTTGAACCCGCTCAAAGTTTAAGAAAGAGGCGGGGTCTACATCGGGCGTGGAGATGAGGGTGTGAATCTGATCCGCAAAGTTGTTGAAATCATCCAGCGCAATTTTTTTGTTGATGCGATAGCGCGATGAAATTTGTCTGGCGGCTTCTTCCGGCGATGTGCCTTTGATGAAGTGAAAGGCGTATTCGGCGGCGGTGGGGTTGAGCTGCAAAACCGTGGAAGCATTGAGGATGAGCAGACCCGAGCCGTCTTTGTTGAGGCGCAGGTGAAGGCGATAGGGCTTTTCATCCACAGCGGCTTGCAGGTGATGCGTGCCAACAGGAAGCGGCTGCACTTTTGAAAAACGATCCGCGATGCGGTGTAGGATATTCATGGGCGTCTCCTATTTTTTTATTAGGCCGAGATCGACTAACGTAAGGTACATGTAGGCAACCACCATTATCATCCAGGCAAACATTTCGATTCTGGGCCAGATGCTTTCCAGCGAAAGTGAGAAATTGTCTTTGATGGTTTGGACGATGTTTTCAAGGCTGTCGAGTTTGCTTTTCACGTTTTCCTTCCAGTCTTTTAAATAAAACTGGTCGTGAATGGCTTCGTAGAGGTCTGCTGTGTACCAATCGCCGATGAGCAACATGTTCTGTTCGGCGCGTTCAAAACTGAGCATCATTTCAAGTTTGTGTTCGGCGATCTGACGAATCATGCCGCGTGTGGGGCGCGGACGTTTTTTGTTTTGGAAAAATGTTTCGCTAATCTTGTCGAGCATGTCTTCGATGGATTTATCCAACATGCGGTAACGAATGAGCTGGTAGTTGCCGATCTTGAGCAGAGCAATATCCGATTGATAATCGGCATTGGGGGCGATGATGATGGCTCCTTCCCAATCTACGACTGTCATTTCCTTCGACGAATAATGAGTGCGCGACATGAGAATTTCTTCGATCTCGGCTTTGTCGAGCGTATCTTTTTGAGAGCGGATAAAGGTGGCAAGTTCAACTGCATTTTTTTCGAGCCATTTTTCGGGCGAAGGCTTTGCACTTTGCACCAGCAAAATGCTGTACTCTTCGTACAATCCATTTTGACGGATGGTTTCGGGAATGTAGCGGCTTTGCAATGCGTTCTGAATTTTTGTGCGATCCTGCAATACAGAAGATGCGAAGGGGTCGCGTAAATCAAAGTGACATTCGACCATTTGCACGCGGTCATCGAAACGCTGGCGTACCACCGAAACAGCATAGCCTTCGATGACAACGGTTTCCTCTCCCAGCGTTACGAGGTCAATATCCGTTGGCTGGAAGTAAGGCGCATCTTTAATGAGTCCCTTAAATTGTTCGGGCGGCGGCGCATTGCCATCGTCTGAATCTGGGAAGGCGAGCAGGTAGCAGATTTCCATAGGTGTAGGGATGTGGTGAATTAGTAAAAGGTAAAAAGTGAGAAGTAAAAAATAAAAAGTGTTGGGGTTACGAACGGATGAAGTGTGGCATTTCTTGCGGTATTTCTAAAGAGAGTTCCACGAAGCCCGCATAGGTACCCTCTTTATACCACGGGGATTGATAGATGAGTTTTTTGATTCCATTTTTTTGGATGGTGTACACATTCCCAACCTTCGCAGCCAGCAGACGTTCCACTTTTCCACGGGCAGGGTCGGGATGACAATCGAACATGTTTGCGCCGATGAGGTTGTACCCGCCATCCTTCTCAAAGGTTTTGGCGGCTTTGTCGTTCATTTCGAGGATGATTCCCTCTGCATCACAAACGGTAACAGCGGAGGGAAATTCTTTGATCCATTCGTGTTCGGGCATGGGGCTCCAAGGGTGAAAAGGTTGAAAGTTGAAGGTAGAAGGTTAGGCAAGAACTGGCAGGTTTACGCCGAACTCTTCGCGGTGATTTTCAAATTGCAACGGACATCCGCCGCCACATTCGGCAACGAGAGAGCAGGTCTCACATATGAAGGGCAGGTTCTGCCGCTCGCGTAGCTGCGTGGATAATTTATGATTCCAGATCGAATCCCATGAGTCAGTGAGAATATTTCCAAGCGGGTGGTAATACGATTGGCATGGCAGCACATTTCCATTGGATTCAATACACATGCTGTATAACGCGGCAGTGCAACCCTTCACACCGAGGTTGTGCGCGGTTGGGTCAAACTGGCAATACTGAGTTGGCGTGTACCAGATGAGTTTTTGTCCGCGTGCGGCGGTTCTTTGCGTGGCAAGGTCGAGGATGGGCTGCAATTCACTTTCGCGCAACCCTGTGCCAACCGTAAGCCCCTGCCCCGAAAGGATGAGCGCATTCAAGCCAATCGTCGGGACGCCAATATCCGCGAGAAAATCCAGCGTAGCGGGAATGGTGTGGACGTTCGTCCGCAGCATGGTGGTATTGGTCATCACATACAATTTGGAAGCAAGCGCATTATTCAAGCCCGTGATGGTCTGCCTGAAAGCACCTTTGGCACGCATCATTTCATCGTGAATTTCAGGCACACAAGATTCGACAGTGACCTGAACATGATCCAACCCTGAGTCTACGAGTTGCTTGACGTAGTCCATATCCATTAAGCGGCGGGCGTTCGTATTCAGCCCTGTGATCTGGCCGTTGTTTTCTGCATGTTTTATCAACTCTGGCAGATCGTTCCGCAAGGTCGCTTCGCCGCCAGTAAAGATGATATGCGGCACGCCCAAATCCCACATCTGATCGAGGACTGACTTCCATTGGTCGGTGGTCAGCTCGGGGAAGTCTCTTTCGCGGGCGTTATAGCAATGCGCGCAATCGTTGTTACAGCGATAAGTGACAGCCAAGTCCATGCGGTAGGGCGCAGACGGGCGAGCGCTGAATGGCATGATGGATTCAAGGTCGAGGTCATGGATGGCACAGGCGCCGTCAGGACGAATCATTTCTTCAAATTGAAAGAGGAAAGAAGAAAGGTCGGCTTCTGCTTGTTTTCTGCTGACAGAGTATTTTGAAGTTAGAGCTAATACTCTTTCCTCTTTCGTTTTTCCTTCCAGGATCATCCATGCCATGAAGGCCGCTGTTGGATTCAAGTGCATGACACTGCTAGCATTGACGATGAGCGTGCCTGTGCCGTCTTCATCCAAAC
>Ga0075163_10013788_pt1 | contig 10460 bp, 8 predicted proteins | sample JI1023141ADNA_FD_71478 | JGI IMG/M metagenome (GOLD analysis project Ga0075163, IMG submission 71478) | Wastewater effluent complex algal communities from Wisconsin, to seasonally profile nutrient transformation and Carbon sequestration -... | ecosystem: Engineered > WWTP > Effluent > Algae... | reverse complement strand
ATACTGCTCCAAACACCTGGGCATTCATTCACCTCTCAGATTCTACAGGTAGCTTTGCAAACCCAACACCTATTGATAGCTTTTTGACTGGAATTCAGGAATTTACGAATATCATTTCTCGTAAAATTGATATTCATCACATGGTCGCTCCCGGGCATACATATAAGATCAGGGTTGTGGCAGATCAGGTTGATTTTGGTACAGAATCTGTAGGTAAAATACTGCAAGTGAGTCAACTAAGCCAAAGCTTTGCTGGTCCGGATAAAACAGTTTGTCAATCTGAACTTCCTCTTCAATTTTCAGGCCAGCCAGCCGGCGGACATTGGGTTTCGCCTGCTGTAAATCAACAAGGAGCAACACCAATAAATCTTTCTGCAAATACATATGAGCTTGTTTATATCAATCAAATATCTGAACAGTGCAAATCGAAAGACACTGCGAGACTTCTTGTAAATCGTAATCCAATAAAAGCCGAGCTTCAACTTAGTGATATGCTATTATTTGTCGATTCAACCACACTGGAAGAAGACAATAGTATTGAATGGTATTATAACCAAACCATAATTCCCGGTATGCACAATTTTAATTTAAATATCCAAGCCAACGGGCTTTATTTTGGCAAAATATCCAATCCTCAACAATGCTATGTAAATACAGACTCAATATTGATATCGGAAATAGGTCAGCTAATATCAAATAAGACATCCATATTGATGCCCAATCCGGCATCGACCCATGTAAGTGTGAAGACTGGAAACGCTTATGGTCAGATAAGAAATATAAGGTGTACAGATGGATTGGGTAGGACACACCAACTCTGGCTAGATAAAAATACCGAAAACGGCGTCCAAATTTCGACTTTGAGGAAAGGAATATATTTTCTCCATTTTGAACTGAATGGAATCCTGCAATCCCATAAATTCATAAAAAACTAATAATGAATAGATTACAATGATACGATTTAGTCAGCAAGGAATTTAAGGACAATTTATCCTGATAAGTCTTTCCTTTGCTGCGTTGTATACAAACCAATGTCAATTGTAATAGAGCAGCTTACGAAGTTTTACGGAACCCAAAAGGCACTGGACCATATTTCGTTTTCAGCTGCGAAAGGCGAAATTCTGGGTTTGCTTGGGCCCAATGGTGCAGGGAAATCTACCACCATGAAAATTGCCACTGGCTACCTGTTGCCCAATGCTGGCAAGGTAGAGGTGGCCGGAATCGACGTATTGGCTATGCCCAGAGAAGCCAAACAAAAGATTGGATATTTGCCAGAGCACAACCCGCTGTATCTGGACATGTATGTGCGGGAGTTTCTGGATTTTGCGGGCAGTATTTACAAAATTCCATCTTCCGTAAAGGCGAAACGTATAGAGGAGCTCATAGAAACTACAGGGCTCACAGCAGAAAGGAAGAAAAAAATAGGGCAACTTTCTAAAGGATACCGGCAGCGGGTCGGTTTGGCCCAGGCACTCATTCACGATCCGGAAGTATTGATCCTGGATGAACCTACTACCGGCCTCGACCCCAACCAGATTGTGGAAATCAGAAACCTGATCACCACCATTGGCAAATCTAAAACGGTAATCCTGAGCACCCACATTATGCAGGAAGTAAATGCCATTTGTGAACGTGCCGTGATCATCAATAAGGGAATAATAGTAGCCAACCAGAAGGTGGCAGACCTCGGTAATAGCTTAAATACCAATCCGATATTGAAGTTAAAATTTAAAAACAACTACGACATTGGTTGGATAAAAATGCTGGGGGGTGTAGAAAGGGTAAAATCGGCCGGAGACCGTGACTTTCTGGTAACCCTGAAGGCAGGTGCAGAGGAAGAGGTACAAGGACTTATATTTACAGGTGCGGCCAGCAAAGGCCAGATTCTCCTTGGCATTGAGATGCAGGAAACCTCCTTAGAATCTGTTTTTCAGGAACTTACGAAATAGCATCTCCTGATTTTTGCCCAAAAGCCCAGACCCAGCCATACACGGCTGCAAACAGGTATGTTCCTTTATAGTAGACTTCCAGATAGTTTTCTGTTAAACCCAGAGAAACAAACAAAAATACCTGAAAGGCAAGGGCATAATTTTGGTTGCGGATGGTTTCACGGAGCATAATCCACAAAACCAGCATAAGCAATGCCAGGCCAAGTAAACCGCTTTCTACCAATGTAGTAAGGTATTGATTATGTGCATTGTAACCTACAAAACCACGATCAGATGGTGTTCCATTGCCAGAATACATACCCGATGCCAAAATTTTAGCATCTAAGAGTGGCTGCATACCATCCATACCTATGCCAACCAACAGAGCCTGGCTATCCTGCAACAACTGGAGCGAAAATTTACCCAAAACCAACCGAATGGCGGTACCGGTAAAATAAGTAGACTGATCGAAATGACTGCGCTCCAATATGGCACGAGTTTCTTTAAACTCATACATAAACCGTTGGCCTACAGGTAAAAACGACATGCATACCATGATCACTCCCACGAAAGAAGCCGCCATCCATTTTACGAACCTTTGACCCGGTTGGAAAAATAAAAAAACCAGCGGAACCAATAGAGACAAAACAATGATGAGCTTAGAGGATAAAAAAACAATGCTGATGAAAATGAAAACCCACGATACCCAATCGGCGATGGCAAACCTTTGGGTTCCAGACAGCCACATTTGGGCATACAAAAAATGGCCCAGGCAACAATAAGCAGACAGGTATATGGCGTTGTACTTAAAATTATCGGCAAAACCATGGTACGAAATGAAGTCTGTATTGTGCGACCAGCCAAAATTTAAAAGCGCATTAAAAAGAAGAAGGGCAGAAAAAAGGGCAATGCTGCGGGTAAAAAAATAATAAAAAAGCTTTTTGGAATAGACAGCAGAAAAGAAGACCACACATGGAATCCAGACCAGATTCAATTTTCTGGATAAGATCTGATACGGAATGTGCCCGGTAGAGCCAACAGAAATCAGACCCAATACAAGCATCCCGATAGGTAAAATCCAGAAACAAAAAGGAGGTACCTTCCGGATGAACACTAATCCTAAAACCAAAAGGACCAGCGAAAGCACGATCAATAAAGTTCTGTCTCCCAGAATGGCTGGAAAAATTAAACAGGAAAATAATGCAAGTGGACCTTCGGATTTATGCTCGCCCATCTTTTGCAACCGAATGAAAATAAGATAAATAGTTTAGGGATATTCTTTCCCAATTATATAATTCTCTAACCTTATTTCGGAGAGATTGAACCATTTCGGAGCGGTGTTCCAGTGTAATAGGAGACTGGAAATGTGCAACTTCAGATGAGCTGTTAAAATAAAGTCCATCATTTTCCAACACAGCAAAATTATACGGATTATGATGCGCACAAATGGGGGCACCGGCTGCCATTGCCTCTAATAATGATGGGTTGGTGCCTCCTACAGAATGACCATGATAATATACATAGCAATGCTGCCGAAGTTTATCCAATAAATTTTTATCATAGATACCCCCGGTAAACTGAAAATAATCTTCCGTAAATGTTGACTGCCATTTGAGGGCTGAAGAAGTTTTTAAACCTCCCACAATAATTGTCTTCCTTTTACTACCGGATAGCCGAATGCCTTCCAGGATCATCTCAATGTGATTTTCGGGCTCCATTCTGGCAATCAGAAGATTATAATTTCCTGGTTCTAATCCCATAGCCTCAATTTCTTTCGAATCCAGATGGTCGGGAACCGGATCTGCCCCATACGCAATAAACTGGCTTTGAGCGCCATACGCCGACTTCAGGTATGCCTGTATGCCAATAGAATCGGAGATCAGATGACCGCCGTGCCTAACGGCCAAACCTTCAAACCAGTGGATTGCCTTCTGCACCGGTGCTGAAAACTTGGTTCGCTTCCATTCCAACCCATCCATATTGGTAAATAAATAAGGCTTGCGGGGCAGTAGCCAATACCAAATGGCAGAACTGGTATAGCCCAATTGAAGCAAAACATCGAAGTTTCGTTTGCGGGCATCCAAAATACAAAGTGCGTCATAGACAAATTGCCCTGTCGTACCAATCTGAGACTCTGGGTCGTAGATCAAAATACGCTCGACCCGACCAAGATCGCCATTGCCATATGGGTGATTGTGACTGCAATAGACAGAAACCTTGTGTCCGGCTGCAGACCAATGTTCAGATACAATTTCTGCAAATTGCTCAAAACCACCATAATGATTGGGGATTCCTCTTGTTCCCAAAATTCCAATTCTCATCGGGCCCAATTTTTATGGATTCCAGGTTTGGGTTTGGTAAAGGCCAATGCCCATAGGATTAGCTCTGGCACTGAAAACAAATAACCACCCGTAAACTGATAAATAAACATGAAGACAAAACAGGACATTCTGAAAAAATCTGAATACACACGAAGCTTCAGAAAAAAATAGCTTTCTAAGCCAAGTTTTAGCAATAGACCCAACAACCCAAAAGTACATAGCCAATCGGTTACCGAATTTGGCATTGCCGGTGCCCAGATATCCATATAAAAATAATGATAATATTCTTTTATCTCGTTGTATCCCATCCACTTAAGCTGCCCGGGGCCCAAGCCAACAAAGAAATGCATGCCATCCAGCAATCTATAAGACAGGCGAAAAGAATCGAATAGGCGACTATTGGCAGAAATATCCCGACCGTAAATAAGGTCCTGTAGCCGGGCCACCAATGGCGACTGGGGCAGAAATGCAAAAATCGAAGCAACTGAAACGATAGCGGAGGCAAGAGATATAACCAATGGCCACCTGTTTCTTTTGACAAAGACCGGCCTGGCCAAAAAGTAAATGCTGGTTATGCCCAAAGAGGCGATAAGGCCCATGATTACCCCTAATGAAAAGGAAAGATAAAACCCGATAGAAAGGCCGCCGAGAAGCAAAACATGGGTGAAGCGAAACCTATAGTTAAAAAGCAGATGCGTGTAGTACAAAAACAAAGGGGTCAGCATAAATGCATAATACGAAGGCTCGTAGGTAAGACCTTTTAGCCGGGTATAACTGCCAACACTATAGCTCAGAAAAAATGTCCACCAAACCATATCCTGGAAAGGTGTGTATTTGATTACCAGGAAAATAGCCAGGAATACCAGGTTAAAAACCGTGAAGAAGACCATCCACCGGTATCGTTTTGGTTCTGTTTTGAGGAAACCAACGAGAACAAAAAACAGCGCAATAAATGCCAGCAACAAAACCAGACTACGGCCATAGAAAATGAGGTTGGCTCCTAAAATAAAATGGCAGACGGCCAAGGCAGATATGCCGGCAAAAACCAATCGGTAATACTGGTTTACCAGAAAAACATATGGAATACAAGCAAGGCCAGCCAGGATTAAAACCGAAAGTCCGTGAGGGAGATAATAGGTGTTAAACGAAAAATACAAAGTACCCAACACAACCATGAGTGGTATGCGGAATATGGCTGCCCGGCATCGAATCTGGTTGATCAAATTACTCATTTTAAAGCCTTTAGGTAGGCATAGGTTCCATTCAAAATAGCCCTGCTAATTTTGGGCTGGCCGCTAATTAAACGGAGTATCGACCGCAATAGATTGGATATCAGCACATACTTCACTTTTTCTGGACGAAATTTTCTAATAAATAAAAGGCTGTTTCTGGTATAATAAAAAAAGGCCAGGTAGCCCCGACCAATGCTTCCACCCACTTTGTCGTACACGGCTGCCTCTGCCGATACCTCTAAGTGCACTCCGTTTTGCTTCAGTGAAAAACACCAATCTGTTTCCTCCCAATACAGAAAATAATGCTCTGGCAATATTCCAAACTCCCGAAAAACTGAGCTGTGGGTAAACAGCGAACCTCCATAAATATAATCAATCTCCAAACCTTCTACTGCCAGAGGTTTAATGGTACCTGAATTCCAATTGATTTTTGCGGCACCGATGTGGAGCAACCTGGAAGGCTCGGAAAAACTAAATACCTTGGTTCCCAATACCTTACGCTTCCCCGATATGGCAGATTTCACCAAATGGGCCATGGCATTTTTGTCTGCAAGGGTGTCTGGAGTCAACAACCAAACGAAGGCATCCCAACGTGATAAATGGCGCAGAACCAAATTATTACCAAATCCAAATCCTCCGTTATGGATACTTTTTACCAATACGATTTTGCCTGGAACCAGCAGACTTTCTGTCAAAGAATCTGGCGCTACCATGGCATGATCCGGAAAGGCCCCGATGAATTCCTCCAGGAGCAGGACGGAATTGTCGGTAGAGGCATTATCGACCAAAAAAACAGAGAAGTTGGAATAGGTAGATTGCTGCAATGCATGTATGCACTGCATGGTATCCTGGGCGCTGTTGTAGTTTACAATCAGAACCGAAACATGAGGACCATAGCTGACCAAGGTGGCAAATTTAGATAAGCCTTCCACAAAACCACCCGAGAAGTTCTTTTCGCTTCATACAAATGGCCTATCATTGTGCCTAAATGCAAACCCTCTGGACCGAATTTATTGCCCCGCTCAAAATACTATTCCACTGGAGTAAAGGGCACATTATCAAGCTTTTCGCCATTCAGGTTTTGATTTTAGGTGGTTCGGCTTTCGTATTTTCTACCACCCATCCGAAAAAAAAGGGGCATGTCGAAATCTGGATGACCTGGCCTGGCACGAATCAACTTTCGTCTTTCTTCGAGGCACTGCGAGATGCCGAGTTGAATGGCAAGCTGGCAGAATTCTGGGGCAACCCAGCGCCCACATCATTGGAGGCAATCGTACTGGATATACCGAAACCCGGCGAGCCAAAAACCCTTGACCCTAAGAAGTTTAAACTCAATTTCGAGGTGGTTGGCCCAGGTGATGGGGCTGCCTTACAAACCCAGCTGGAGCAGCTTGTAAAACAGGCGATCTTAAACCAAAAAAAGATCCATCTTCTGCTGGATTCGAACCAAAAACTACAGGAAGCCAGCGCTAAGGCAATTTTGCAGTTAGAAATCCTTAAAAAGAATTCAGAAATTGAGCGTGCGTATCAGCAGGAAATTTCCATTTTACAATCCTTTCTTGAAAATAAAAGTCAAATGCCTGATAAGCAAACCCATGTAAAACTCAGCGCACAATCGCTTTCGGTTGAAACCACCAAGCCCAAACGGCCCGCCCTTCTTTGCCTATTGGGCCTGGAAAGTGCTTTCGTGCTGGCTTTGGTCTTTTATTTCCTGGTTTTTAAGCCCGAGAACTGAATCAAATGTCATCCCTTTTTTCTCAGGTAAAGGCAAAGTTGATCTCCCCTGCCGTTCTCATTCAATATGGCCGAGCGGGCAGACCAGTCTTTGAGCTGAGCAGCAGAGAATCTGGACGTTCCTTCAGACAGTTTTAGGCCCTGTTTGTATAGTTCGCTTCCCCAGAATTGCAGATTGTAAGAATCGAACATAATGTGTTCGATGGAGAAACTGGTTCGATGGGCAAGTTGGGTTAAACCCTTAACGGTATGCAAAAAGTAATGCCTGGGTGCATCTAACTGGACCCACAACGGACCATAGGTTTTCCAGGCCTCGGAATCGGCAACAGGTATTCTGATTAAGGCTATACCATTGGGATTGAGGCATTTCCAGATTTTGTTCAGTACGGCTTCGGGGTTGTCCATATGTTCGAAAGCATGATGCATCATGACCACATCGTACCTGTTGGTTACGGCAAACAAATCGGTTTTCAGTATCTGAACGCCGCATTTGTACCTGATATCTGCCTGATTATAAGGGTCTATACCCGCCAGGCGCTTAAACCCGGCATTCGCCATGGAAAGCAAAAAGAAACCCGATCCGCAACCCACATCCAGGATGGAAGATTCCAGGCTAAAATATGGAGGCAGAATCCATGGCATATATTGCGGAAACAGGCTGGTCCAGATCAATTTATCTAAGGCACTTCCTTTTAAACGGGATTGAATAACCTTTCTTTTGGCAAAACTCCGGATCGAGTTGCCTACCAGTACATCCTCCTTGAGGTCTCCAAAAGAATAATACTCAGCTGGGTAATAGGCACCCATATCGTCTGGGGCAGATTGAAGGGCCAGGGTACCACACTCTCTACATTCGGTCTACAAAAACGAATGGCCTGTGGCAAACATGCGTTCCTGGGCCCGAAATGGAACCAGAGAATCTTGAGATTGACAGATCGAACAAGAAGCCGGGAAAGACTCCGTCATATTTTTAAGGATCTAGATATTATACTTAATTTACTGAATATCAGTCGAAAACTTGTACCATCGAACAAATGCAAAAATGCAATACACTGCATTTTGAAGAGCGGCCTGGCCTCTTTTATAATCAGGTTGGCCATTACATTAACACAAAATGTACTGAGTACAGTGGCAAAACAGGCGCCAATAATTCCATAGAGGGGAATCCAGAAGATGTTAAGCGTCAAATTCATGATAGCTCCAGCTAAATTCCTGAAAAGCAAAATTCGGGACTGATTTCGGGCAATAAAAACCTGCTGAATGGCTACTCCCATAGAAGAGAATAAGCATACAAAACCCTGAACTGAAAGCGCTGCACTGGCGGGTAGAAAAGATTTGCCAAAAGTATACTCTATAAACCATGGGGCCCCGAAAAACAGCACGAAACAAATGGATACACCAATCAGAAACACAATATCAAACAACGACTGCACCTTGCTCAGAAACTGATTTTCAGTATCCTTTAGCAAACCAACCAAAACCGGGAGCATAGAAGCTGAAAGGGCCGAGGGTATAAAAATAAAAACCTCTGTGATCCGGGTAGAAACAGAGAAATATCCAATGGGCTCATCTCCAAGATAATGCCCGATCATTACCTGGTCGAGCCGAGAGTACACATACCAGATCATGGTAGAAAAAATCATAGGAATGCCTTGCATGACAAGGTTTCGTGCCAATTCGGGTTTGAACCGAAAAACAGCCGACTGCTTTTCATTTCTTTTGAAACTGACAAGAAAAAAGAAAGAAGAAAAAATTGCTTCTACAAATAAACTGGCTGAAAACCAAACCATTGGCTTGCCCGAAAATATAAGCCAAAGTCTAAAAATGGCCGAAATCATAAATGCACTCAACCTTGCAAAAGCAGATTTGTGAATGGCCTGGCGAGACTGGTACCAATATTCAATGGTTTCGGCACTTTGTACAATGAAAGCCGTGCCCAAAACACCGACCATGAGTAAAACCTGATGCCGGCCCGGATCGAATATGCTGCTGGATATCAGAGATAAACCTAGCATAGCAATGGCTACAAAAAAGCGCAGTCCTATGGCTGTGCCTATGGTTAGGTGGCTTCTCTGAGGATTCTGGAGCAGTTCCTTTACCAGAGTTGCATCGAACCCCACGTTGGTAACCACATGGAAAAAAGTAGAGAATGCAATTGCATAGTTAAGCAGACCAAAATCTGAAGGTCCCAGATAATGAGCGGTCAAAACACTCATTATCAATCCTCCACCCATCCGAAGAATTCTTTCTCCGGCAAGCCAAACTGTATTTTGAAATACTTTACTCAATGAATGCGACTCGGGTATTCCGGCAAAATAAGGTATAAAATCCTGTTAGCTATTGTAGATCATGCTCCCTGGCCTTCTCTTCCAGTAAACGATAAAGTGTACGAACCGATTTTGACCAGCTAAAATCGGCCGCCCTTAAAATACCTTTTGCCCGTTGCCTGATCCATGTGGCATCATCTTCCCAAAATGTATCGATAGCCTCTGCAATTGCCTCATAATCTTCTGGTTCTATGTAGGTACCGGCCTCTTCACATACCTCTTCCATCGCCGAATTGCGGGTAGTAAGAACGGGCGTTCCTGCCTGCATGGCCTCCAGTACAGGCAACCCAAAGCCTTCTGCAAATGAAGGGAAACAAAAAACCGTGGCCCGGGCATAAATTACAGTAAGGTCATAAAATGGTACCTTTCCCAAAAAAGAAACCCTTTTTGTTCCATTCCATTCCTTTGCGTAGGGGGCAATGGATGGATCTGCCTTCCAATCCTTTTCGCCCACAATTACCAATTGGATAGAAGAATTTTTAGTGAGGCTGAGGGCCTTAAGTAACCCCCCGATATTTTTACGAAGGTTTAAGCGACCAACAAACAGCAGAAATCTGGGTGGAAGCTGATACTTAGCATTTACCCTTTCCAAAACCTCATCCGAAATTTGTTCCCTTGGAACAAATTGTTTGGAAACAGCGTGGTGAACCACATGAATCGGACATTTTTTGCCCAGACCGTACTTTTTCATCCGATCACGCTCGGCAGCACTAATGGCGATGATAACGTCTGCAAAACGACTCAAAATCGGCATCAGATTAAAATACAGCCGCTCCGGAATGGTGAAGAACTGAGGGTGACTCAGAAAAATGACATCGTGGATGTAGGTCCATTTTGTAGGACCGAAAAGCCCGGTAAAGTTTTGATAAATGATAACATCGATCCCTAACCTAATACCCAGAACCGGAAGAAATAAGG
>Ga0075163_10013787_pt1 | contig 10460 bp, 5 predicted proteins | sample JI1023141ADNA_FD_71478 | JGI IMG/M metagenome (GOLD analysis project Ga0075163, IMG submission 71478) | Wastewater effluent complex algal communities from Wisconsin, to seasonally profile nutrient transformation and Carbon sequestration -... | ecosystem: Engineered > WWTP > Effluent > Algae... | reverse complement strand
AGCATGCCGAGGAAGCGTTGCACCGAGGCCTGATCGGTCAATGGTCCCATCAGTGTGGCCGGGTCGGTCGGATCGCCGATCTTGGCCTCGACTTGCTTGTAGGCCGCCAACAGGCGCGGCAGGATTTCGTCCATCCGCGAGCGATGCACGAACAGGCGACGCGTCGTGGTGCAGCGCTGACCGGCCGTACCGACCGCACCAAACACGATGGCCGGAATGGCCAGCTTCAGATCGGCGGTTTCGTCGACGATGATCGCGTTGTTGCCGCCAAGTTCCAGCAAGGAGCGACCCATACGCTGGGCAACGCGCTCACCGACCAGACGGCCCACCTTGGTCGAACCGGTGAAGCTGATCAGCGGGATGCGGTGGTCGTCGACGAATTTCTGCGCCAGTTCGGTGCCCGCATCGTTGAACAGGAAGAAGATGTCCGGGAATCCGCCAGCACGCAGCGCTTCGTTGCAGATCTTCATCGCCGCTACTGCCGACAGCGGTACCTTGGGCGAGGGCTTCCAGATCGTGATGTTGCCGCAGATCGCCGCCAGGAAACTGTTCCAGGCCCATACCGCGACGGGGAAGTTGAACGCACTGATGACGCCGACGATGCCCAGCGGCTGCCACTGTTCGTACATGCGATGACCAGGGCGTTCGGAATGCATCGTGTAGCCGTACAACATGCGCGACTGGCCGACAGCGAAGTCAGCGATATCGATCATTTCCTGCACTTCACCATCGCCTTCCGGCTTGATCTTGCCCATCTCCAATGCGACCAGGCTACCCAAGGCATCCTTGTGCTGACGCAGCGCTTCGCCGCACAGACGAACCGCCTCGCCACGACGCGGCGCGGGCGTGGTGCGCCAGATTTTGAAGGCCGCCTGCGCACGCTGCATGATCAACTCGTAGTCCGCCTCGGAGCTGGACTGAACCCGCGCGATGACCTCGTTGTTGCTGGGGTTGATAGGTTCCAGCACACCGGCGTCCGCGGTCGTCGACCACTCGCCATTGCCAAGATAGGTACCGGAGTTGCTGTCGGCCAAGCCGAGCGCCTGCAGGATATGCGCTGCCATAGAGATTCCTTGTCGAACGGGGGACGTTTTACGAACGATGCAGCGCCTTGGGGGCTGCGTGGCGACAGTTTAACAGTGTCGATTCAAATGCTCAGATGCGGGCGAAGGCTCGGGTTGCAAGCGCTTCAGGTCGTTTGAGTGCGTTGTCGATCCCAAATCGCTGCCACGAGATGCAATCGGTGCGTTAGCCTTGCCGCCCCAACCTTTAACGGAACATGCCGATGAAGTTCCAGGGTACTGAGCGTTATGTCGCCACCGATGCCTTGAAGTTGGCGGTGAACGCGGCCATCACCTTGCAGCGGCCTTTGCTGATCAAAGGTGAGCCGGGTACCGGCAAGACCATGCTGGCGGAGGAAGTCGCCGAGGCGCTTGGCGCGCCGTTGCTGGCTTGGCATGTGAAGTCGACCACCAAGGCGCAGCAGGGCTTGTACGAGTACGACGCCGTCAGTCGACTACGCGATTCGCAGTTGGGTGATCCGCGTGTTCACGATGTGCGGCATTACATCCGGCGTGGCAAGTTGTGGGAGGCATTTGACCACGCGCAGCGGGTGGTGCTGCTGATCGACGAAATCGACAAGGCCGACATCGAGTTTCCGAACGATCTGCTGCAGGAACTCGACCGCATGGAGTTTCATGTCTACGAAACCGGCGAAACGGTCCGTGCGCGACAGCGGCCGGTGATCATCATCACCTCCAACAACGAGAAGGAGCTGCCGGACGCCTTCCTGCGGCGCTGTTTCTTCCACTACATCGCGTTCCCTGATCGGGCGACATTGGAGCGAATCGTCGCTGTGCACTATCCCGATATCGAGAATCGCTTGGTGCAGCGCGCGCTGGATGTGTTCTTCGAGCTGCGGGAAGTGCCGGGGCTGAAGAAGAAGCCTTCCACCTCCGAGTTGATCGACTGGCTGAAACTGTTGCTGTCGGATCGTATTCCCGCTGAGGCGCTGCACAACCCGGACGCCAGCAAGGCGATCCCGCCCCTGTACGGTGCGCTGATCAAGAACGAACAGGACGTGCAATTGCTGGAACGTCTGGCCTTCATGCATCGTCGCCAGCAGCGCTGACCGCGCATGTTGATCGGCTTGTTCGAGGCATTGCGGGCGGAAAAGGTGCCGGTCACGCTGCGCGAGTGGCTGGACTTGATGGCTGCGTTGCAGGCCGACTTGGCCTTCGCGGACATCGAGCAGTTTCATGCGTTGGCGCGGGCCGTGCTGGTCAAGGACGAACGCCATTTTGATCGCTTCGACCGTGCCTTCGCGCGCTTCTGGCAGGGCGTATCCCGATTGCCTGACGAGGCATTCGCAGCCATTCCCGAAGACTGGCTACGGCGCGAATTCGAGCGCGTGTTCACCGATGATGAAAAGGCGCAAATCCAGCAACTGGGCGGCCTGGAAGAACTGATGCGGCGCTTTCGCGAACGCCTGGCCGAACAGAAGGAGCGCCACGAAGGCGGCAATCGTTGGATCGGCAGCAATGGCACCAGCCCGTTCGGCGCGGGCGGCTACCATCCGGGCGGCATTCGCGTGGGTCCGCAGGGCGGAGGTCGCATGGCCGCCAAAGTCTGGGAACGGCGCGAGTATCGCAATCTGGATGGCGACGCTGAGTTGTCCTCACGCAACTTCAAGACCGCCTTGCGCCAACTGCGGCGCTTTGCCCGCGAAGGCGCAGCGGAAGAACTCGACTTGCCCGGAACCATCGCCGCCACCGCCAAAGAGGGCGGTTTACTGGACGTGAAACTGCGGCCGGAGCGGCGTAATGCCGTGAAAGTGCTGCTGTTCCTCGACATCGGCGGCTCGATGGACGACCACGTGACCGCCTGCGAAGCGCTGTTCGGCGCGGCGCGCAGTGAGTTCAAACGCCTCGAACATTTCTACTTCCACAACTTCCTCTACGACCACGTCTGGACCGACAACCAGCGTCGCGGCAGCACCAGGATCCCCTTGGCCGACCTGCTGGCCCGCTACAACGCCGACTACAAGATCGTCTTTGTCGGCGACGCCGCCATGGGCCCCTACGAAATCACCCATCCGGGCGGTAGCGTCGAGCATTGGAACCCCGAACCCGGCGAAACCACGTTCCGCCGCCTGCGCGACCACTTCCGCAAACTGGTCTGGATCAATCCCACTCCCACCGAGCGCTGGCGCTACACGATGTCGACCCAACTGGTCCGCGAACTGGTAGAGGGAGAGATGTACCCGCTTACACCGGATGGCCTGCATTTGGCGATGCGGGGGTTGATGTAGTCGCAGCGGTCAGTGTCGCCGCTGCCGTCGTGTACAGGGAGGCGACATCAGTCCTCAATCTGCGACTTGGCGAACTCGGCATCGAGTTTCTCCATCGCGTCCTTGGGCTTGAGTTTGGCGGCTTTGGCGTAGGCTTCGGCGGCGTCGTCTTCGCGTTTGTCGCCGTAGAGCAGCATCAGGCCGTTGCCGTATTCGATCCAGGCGATAGGCGAGTCGGGAGTCAGCTCCAGCGCGGTCTGCAGGTGTTTTTCGCCGGTGGCGGCTTTGGCACCGTAGGTCAGGCCGCCGAGCATGCTGCCGACTTTGTTGATGATTTCCGCGTGGTAGAGGCCGAGGGCGGTATGCGCTTCGGCGTGTTTGGGGGCCAGTTTGAGGGTGGCGTCGAGGCTTTCCTTGACCTTGCCTGCCAAACCTTGGGTCAGTGCTTTGGCAATCGAGATGCTCTGGCTGTAGCGACCCAGCGCGAAGGCGCGGCGGTAGTGGCTGTTGGCCAGTTTGGGCAGCGCATCGACAGCGGCTTCGGCCAGGCCGACCAGTTGTTCGTAGCGTTGCAATTGCTGTTTGTCGTTGTCGAGCAGGTAGGTGGCGTGGATGCCACCGGCCTTGCAGGCGACCGAGGCGCCCAGTGGGCCAAGGGCTTCACCGATCTCGAAGGCGCTTTGGAAGTCACCAGCGTGAAAGGCGCGCCAGGCTGATTGCAGACTGTCGGCGGTCTCCGCAGCGTCGAGTTTGCCCAGGGCCTTGTTGGACTTCAGCCAGCCTGCAACGGTGTCGGCATCGGGGAAGGGCTCCTGATCGCCAGCGTGCAGCTTGGTCCAGGCTTTTTCCAGTTTGGCGTCGGGGTAGTCGAAGCCTTTGCTGTCGTGGGGAAAGGCGGTCCAGGCTTTGCTGCGTGCCATGAGCGGCTCCTTGTGTCGGCTTGCAGTGGCGAATGTCGCCGCATTGTGCGTCAGTGCGGCGAATTCGCCATGTTGCAGTGCTTTCCGCTGCCCGATCCATCCGGCATCATGCGCGTCTCGTAGCCTTTGACGCCCCGCACGCATGAAATCCAGTAACGACATCCGCCAGGACTTCCTCCAGTTTTTCCAGTCGAAGGGACACCAGATCGTGGCCTCCAGCCCGCTGGTGCCGGGCAACGATCCGACCCTGTTGTTCACCAACGCGGGCATGGTGCAGTTCAAGGATGTGTTTCTGGGCGGCGACAAACGCAGCTACACGCGGGCGGTGTCGAGCCAGCGCTGCGTGCGCGCCGGTGGCAAGCACAACGATCTGGATCAGGTCGGTTACACCGCGCGGCATCACACGTTTTTCGAGATGCTGGGCAACTTCAGTTTTGGCGACTACTTCAAGAAGGACGCCATCTGCTGGGCCTGGGAGCTGCTGACCGAGGTCTGGAAGCTGCCCAAAGAACGCCTGCTGGTGACGATCTATCACACCGACGACGAAGCCTTTGAGATCTGGCACAAGGACGTAGGTATTCCTGCGGATCGGATCATCCGCATCGGCGACAACAAGGGTGCGCCGTATGCGTCGGATAACTTCTGGCAGATGGCCGATACCGGTCCCTGCGGGCCGTGTACCGAGATTTTCTACGACCACGGCGCGCATATCGCGGGTGGTCCGCCCGGCAGCCCGGATGAAGATGGCGACCGCTTCATCGAAATCTGGAACAACGTGTTCATGCAGTTCGACCGTCAGCCCGACGGCAGCCTGCAGCCGTTGCCCGCACCCTGCGTGGACACCGGCATGGGCCTGGAGCGTGTCTCGGCGGTGCTGCAGCACGTGCATTCCAATTACGAGATCGACCTGTTCCAGGCGCTGATCAAGGCGGCAGCGGAATTGACTGCCACGGCCGATCTGGAAAACAAGTCCCTGCGTGTGATCGCCGATCACATTCGCGCCTGCAGCTTCCTGATCGTGGACGGCGTGTTACCCAGCAACGAAGGTCGTGGCTATGTGCTGCGCCGGATCATTCGTCGCGCTTTGCGTCATGGCTGGATGTTGGGCGTGCGCGAGTCCTTCTTCTACAAGATGGTCGCCAGCCTGGTCGCACAGATGGGCGAGGCCTATCCCGAACTGCGCCAGAAGCAGGCGATGGTGGAAGCGGCCTTGAAGGCGGAAGAGGAGCGGTTTGCCGAGACGTTGGATCAAGGCATGCGGATTTTTGATGAAATTGCCGCGCGTTCCAGCACGGAAATTCCCGGTGCAGACGCCTTTCGCCTTTACGACACCTACGGTTTCCCGGTGGATCTCACCGCGGACATGGCGCGTGAGCGCGGTTTGAGTGTGGATATGGCGGGCTTCGATGCGGCCATGGCGCAGCAGCGTGAACAGGCGAGGGCGGCCAGCAAGTTCGCGGGCAGCAGCAGCCTGTCGGCGGAGCTGGTGGCATCGCTCAATCCGACCGTCTTCCTTGGCTACGAGCACTTGCAGAGCGAAGGTTTGCGTGTGCTGGCGATCGTGCGTGAGGGGCAGGCGCTCAGCGAGTTGCGCGCGGGTGAGGCGGCCACGCTGATTCTGGATCGCACGCCCTTCTACGCCGAAAGCGGTGGTCAGGTGGGTGACCACGGTCGCCTGCTGGGTTCGGCGCTACAGTTCGATGTGGCCGACACGCTGAAGCTGGCCGGGGTGTATTTCGGCCATGTCGGCACGCTGGCGCAGGGTGTCCTGAAGGTGGGCGATGCGCTGTGCGGCGAGGTCGATTCGGCACGTCGTCAGGCCATCGTGCTCAATCACAGTGCGACCCATCTGCTGCATGCCGCGCTGCGTGAGGTGCTGGGTGATCATGTGGCGCAGAAGGGCTCGCAGGTCGCGCCCGAGCGGCTGCGTTTCGACTTCTCGCATTTCCAGCCGATGACGGGCGCCGAGCTGGCCCAGGTGGAAGCGCTGGTCAATGCCGAGATCCGCCGCAATGTCGCGGTGGAAGTGCATCACATGGGCATGCAGGAAGCGCTGGACTTTGGCGCGATGGCGCTGTTTGGCGAGAAGTACGGCGAAGAAGTGCGTGTATTGAAGATGGGCGCGTTCTCGACCGAACTGTGCGGCGGCACGCATGCCAGTCGGACCGGTGACATCGGTGTGTTCAAGATCGTTTCCGAAGGCGGCGTGGCCTCCGGCGTAAGGCGTATTGAAGCGGTGTCCGGTGCCGGTGCCTTGGCCTACATCCGCGAAGAAGAATCGCGACTGGATGAAGTCGCTGATCTGCTGGGCGCGAGTGCCACCGATGTGGCCGCCAAGCTGCGTCAATTGCTGGATCGCCAGCGCCAATTGGAAAGAGCCGTCGAACAGTTCAAGGCCAAGTCAGCGGCCGGTGCGGCGGCTGACCTGGCTGCCAGCGCGACCGATGTCGGTGGCTTCAAACTGGTGGCCGCGCGTTTGGAAGGTCTGGACGTGAAGGGGCTGCGCGACGCCGTTGATAACCTCAAGCAGAAGTTGCCGGATGCGGTGATCCTGTTGGCCAGCGCAAGCGAAGGTAAAGCCTCGCTGATTGCCGGTGTCAACGGCACTGCCCTGGGCAAGATCAAGGCCGGTGACGTGGTTGGGTTCGTCGCCGCGCAGATCAATGGCAAGGGCGGTGGTCGACCCGACATGGCGCAAGGCGGTGGCGAGGATGGTCCAGCCTTGCAGGCGGCATTGCAGGCCTTGCCGACGTGGGTGGCGGCAAGGCTCGCTTGAGTCCGCCATCGCTACGTTCGTGACCTGCAGCAAAATGGAGCCTGAGCGCAAGTCGTGGGGTTAGTGCACGCGGTTCAGACCCGTGCGCTGGTTTGGCGGCGCGTGGTGCCCGGTCGCAAGGCGCGCTCGCCTTAACGTGGGCTTGCGTAAAGTACGGGCGGCGTTTGTCCAGTCTGTTCGCTGCCGCTCTGCTCGGCTATAAGGTCGGCATAGCCATTCGGGTGTTATCGCGTGTCCGAAGAAATTCTCATCAATGTCACCCCGCGCGAGACCCGCGTCGCCGTCGTCGAGAACGGCATGTTGCAGGAAGTGCATATCGAGCGCGCCTCGCGCCGCGGTTACGTTGGCAACATCTACAAGGGCAGGGTCATCCGTGTCATGCCAGGCATGCAGGCCGCGTTTGTCGAAGTCGGTCTGCAGCGCGCCGCCTTTTTACATGCATCGGACATTGTCAGGCCGGCGTCATCGATTTTTCCCGAGGGCGATTCGCCGCCGCTTACCGCCACGCCGCCGATCACAGAATTGCTGCGCGAAGGTCAGGATGTGGTCGTGCAAGTTGTGAAGGACCCGATCGGCAGTAAAGGCGCGCGTCTGACCACGCAGTTGTCGATTCCCTCGCGATACGTGGTGCTGCTGCCGTACAGCAAGGTGTTGGGTGTCTCAGCGCGCATTGAGGACGAGGTTGAGCGTGCACGATTGAAGACGGCATTGCAGTCTCAGAGCGACGCTAACGGAATGGGCTACATCGTGCGTACCAACGCCGATGGGCATTCGGCAGAAGCCTTGCTGGAAGACCTCGATTACCTGGGGCGACTATGGTCGGCGATTCAGCAAAACGTGCAGCAGCAAAAGGTTGGCGCTTGTATCTACGAAGACTTGGCCCTGCCTGTGCGTGCATTGCGAGATTTGTTGCACGATGAGGTGGAGAAGGTACGCGTCGACTCGCGCGAGACCTTCGAGCGCATGCAGCGCTTCGCGTCGCAGTTCATCCCACAGTTGGCCGACCGCATCGAACACTACCCCGGCGAGCGCCCGATCTTCGATCTGTATGGCGTGGAAGACGAGATTCAGCGCGCCATGCAGAAAGAGGTACCGCTGAAATCCGGTGGTTATCTGGTGATCGATCAGACCGAGGCAATGACCACGGTCGATGTGAATACCGGCGCGTTTCTGGGCACGCGCAACCTGGAGGAGACGGTCTACCGCACCAATCTGGAAGCGGCGCAGGCCGTGGCTCGGCAACTGCGACTGCGCAACCTGGGCGGCATCATCATCATCGATTTCATCGACATGAGCGACATCGAGCATCGACGGCAGGTGATGCGGCAGCTCGAAAAGGCCCTGATGAATGATCACGCGAAAACCACCGTCTACGATTTTTCGCCGCTGGGCCTGGTCGAGATGACCCGCAAACGTACAACGGAAAGTCTTGAGCGTCAGTTGTGCGAGCCGTGCCCGGCGTGTTCGGGGCGTGGCACGGTAAAAACCGCCGAAACTCTGACGTATGAGATCTTTCGCGAGATTACCCGTGCTGTGCGGCAGTTCGACGCGGAAAAGCTATTGGTTCTGGCCTCACCGAAGGTGGTCAGTCGCATCCTTGAGGAAGAGTCCGCTGGCGTGGCTGAGCTGGAGGAATTTATCGGCAAGACGATCCGGTTTCAGCCGGATGAGCACTACACCATCGAGCAGTACGACGTGGTTCTGCTGTGATCTCCCGTTCCCGCCGTTGGCTGCGCAAGCTGCGCCGTTGGGTGGTGGGTACCCTCGCGGTGTCGTTGGTGCTGGGGGCCACCCTGGTCGCCTTGCTCAGTCAATTGCTGCCGCTGTTGAACCAACATCCCCAGCAAGTTGCCAGTTGGTTGCAACGGCAGATCCAACAGCCAGTGGAACTGACCGCCGTGGATGCGCGGTGGAGTCGCAGTGGTCCCTTGCTGCGTCTGCACGGCCTGAAGATCGGTGCCGATACTGGTCATTCCGGCTTGGAGCTGTCGGAAGCCGAGCTGTTGGTTCGCGTTTATGCGGGCTGGTGGCCGGGGCAGCCATTGCTGAGCATTCGCTTGGCGGAGCCAGAACTTGATCTGCGACGTCTTGCGAATGGCCGCTGGGAGTTGCAAGGACTCGGTCCGGCGCGGCCGGGTGGACTGCAAGCCTTGCTCGCGCAGATCGAGCAATTGGGCGAATTGCGCATCGATGAGGCGTCGCTGGCCATTTCGGATGTCGCCAGCGGAAGGCATTTCGAGCTGCCCCGCATCGATGCGCGGCTGCGCACGGTGGGCGGGCGTGTCAGGGTAGGTGTGCGCGTCTATGCTGCCACCTCGGCACCCCTGCAACTGATTGCGGACCTCGATCCAGGACTGGGTGCTGGGCGCTTGTACCTCGGCAGCGACGCGATTTCCCTGCATCACTGGCTGGCCGACTCGCTTGAGTTGCCGGTGCATGTGCGTCGCGGTGAGGGGCGTGTGGCCATGTGGGCGCACTTCGACGAGGGCGGGTTTGACGACATCACGTTGCAGGCGACGCTGCGCGATCTGCAGTTACATGGATCCTCTGTCGCCGCCCCAAGTGAGGTCGTCACGGGCGAGCAGCCGGCCACCTCGACTGCGATTGTGGATGAACCAGCGACATCAGAAGGCGTTGTCCGATGGTCTTCGGATGAGATCGAAGTCATGGCGCGTGCATGGCGGGTTGGTGATGATTGGCGAGTGGTGATTCCCGCCATGCACCTTCGGCAGGGCAAGAAAGAACGTCATGTCCTTGGCGTGGAGTGGGGTAGTGCGAAAGGACGGTCGGCGCTTTTCGTGGAGCAGGTGGATCTCCTGGCCTTGTTCGAGTGGTTGCCGATCTTGGGCGGTGATCTTCCGCCATTGCCAGGATGGCTGCGAGACGCCGCGCCTAGTGGAACCGTCGAGTCGCTGCATTTGTCTCTGCTTGATAGCCAGTTTGAGCGCGCGAGCGGCGTGATCCGCGATCTCAGTTGGCTGCCGGTAGGCACGATTCCGGGCGTCAGCGGATTTGGCGCGCAGTTTGACGGTGACGCCGCGCAGCTTCGGATCGCGCTGGAATCGCCCAACTTCATTTTCTCTGCGCCCGTCGCCCTCGCTGCACCGATCCGTGCCAACGTGCACGGCGAGTTGGCTTTGTATCCGCGTGATCAGGGCTGGGTGATCGAGGCGGTACCCTTGCAAATCCAGGGCGGCGATTTTGCTGCAGATGTTGAAGGCAGCTTGTGGTGGCAGAACGATGGAAGCCGGCCGTTTCTGGATGTTCGAGCGGTTGGTGCCGCCGGGACCCCGGTGACCGCCGCGAAACACTTCTGGGTTCTCAACAAGATGCCGCCCAAGACAGTGGAGTGGCTCAACCGCGGTCTCGTCGACGGCCATCTCAACGTGGCACAGGCACTAGTGCATGGTGACCTGGACCACTGGCCGTTTGATCACGCGGAAGGTCGATTCGAAGCCTATGGCGAAGTCGAAGG
>Ga0075163_10013785_pt1 | contig 10461 bp, 5 predicted proteins | sample JI1023141ADNA_FD_71478 | JGI IMG/M metagenome (GOLD analysis project Ga0075163, IMG submission 71478) | Wastewater effluent complex algal communities from Wisconsin, to seasonally profile nutrient transformation and Carbon sequestration -... | ecosystem: Engineered > WWTP > Effluent > Algae... | reverse complement strand
ATTTACATCAAGTCGAACATTCACGTCATCGTTCAGTGAATAATTTTATGGTGAATATTATGGCGGCAGTCGTGGCTTATTGTTTAAATCCCAATAAACCTACTTTCAAAAACTTGATTGCAAATTAAGCTTAGTTCGTCGAACTCAGGTTATGTAATATTTACGATCCTGATTTCCCATATGATCCTACAGACTCTCAATCCGTTTAATCCAACCCGAAATTTGATGAGGGGTAAAACCACAGACAAGAAAAAAGCCCTTGCAAATACAAGGGCTTTTTTAGATATTTGGCGGAAGCGGTGTCCGTCTAACAAGCATCCTATACCGTCCAACCCAATATTTTAATTTTATTATTATCAATATGTTGTAAAAATACTTGTCTGATACTATTTGATGTAGTAGAGTCAAATCCATAACTTTATGTGGGTTTTAATGTGGGACAAACCACCTATGCCAAAGAAAGCAAAAGAGCTATCCGCTCTTAGTGTAGCAAAGATTAAGGAAAATGGTAGACATGCTGTCGGTGGTGTTGATGGCTTACATTTGCGTATTGTTGATGGCTCTCGTGCGTGGGTACTCCGAGTTGCTGTTGGTAAAAAAGTTGATGATCACGGCAAAGTTAAAATTCATCGTAGAGATATTGGGCTTGGGTCTTTTCCAGAAGTTTCATTATCAGAAGCACGAGAAAAAGCTCGTGAATTAAAGAAAAAAATTCGAGATGGAATCGATCCACTGCAAGAAAAACAGGAACGTCTTAATGCTTTAAAAATACAGAAACACCGTACTAAAACCTTTCGTGAATGTGCAGAAGTCGTTATTGCCAAGAAAACACTTGAACTTAAAAATCAGAAGCATATTGGACAATGGTCATCAACCCTTGAAACTTATATCTATCCAACTCTAGGGGACTTAATTGTTGGGACAATTACCAAAATTAATATTGCAGCAGTTCTTGAGCCAATCTGGATTGAAAAGAATGAAACAGCCAAGCGTATTCGTGGACGGATAGAGAGTGTTTTTGATTATGCTAAAGCTATGGGATATTTTGCGGGTGATAACCCTGCCGAGTGGAAAGGCAACCTTGAACCTATACTAGGTAACTTAAAGCAAGAGCCTCGCCCTCACCCATCTTTACCTTATGAACAGGTTGCTGGGTTTATCCAGCACTTGAGACAGAAAAAAGGGATTTCGCCTAAAGCTCTGGAATTTGCAATTTTAACTGCTTGTCGTTCTGGCGAAATTTTCGGAGCTAAATGGCATGAAATTGATTTTAAAAATAAAGTCTGGATTATTCCTAAAGAACGGATGAAAGCTGAAAAAGAACATCGTGTTCCTTTATCTCAGCAAGCAATAAATTTACTTGAATCTATTCAACCCTATACCCAATCACACGACTTTATTTTTCCTGCCCCTCGTACTGGTGAAATGCTTTCTGATATGTCACTCACTACACTGATTAGGCGGCTACATGAACAAAAATTTAAAGAGAATGGAATTGGCTATATTGATCCGAAACAAAATCGTATCATTACTACGCATGGATTTCGTTCTACATTTCGTGACTGGTCAGCCGATAAGACGGATTACCCTAGAGAAGTCTGTGAGCATGTTCTAGCCCACAAACTTCCTGATGAAGTTGAAGCTGCTTATTTACGTGGAGCTTACCTTGAGAAAAGGAAAGGTTTGATGGAAGATTGGGCTGAGTATTGCTATCAAGACCTTAAACAATAATAGATTATTTAGAGTTAAGAAGTTAAGGGCAAACTATTCAACAAAGCCTTTCGTTCACGCCATTGTGGAAGAAACTGATCCATATACATCACAAAACGATCATTATGATGACGCTCAATTAGATGGACCAACTCATGCACAAGAATAAACTCCAAACATTCAACTGGCTTTTTCGCTAATTCCAAATTCAGCCATATTCTTTTCGATAATGGATTAGCACTCCCCCAACGGGTTTTCATTTTACGAATACCAATAAAACTTGGTTCTACGCCAATTTTAGTAAGTAAAGATGAACAGCGTAAATTAAGTTTTTCCTGTAGTTGCATTCGATAAAATGCTTCTAGTAATTTCTGTTTATTTTGGGTTGAGGTAGTTGCATGAACATACATATCAAGCCGATTGGCATGAGAACATTCAATCCTATGCTGTCCAGATGTTGCCACGATATTTAAGCGGTACTTTTTACCCCAAATATAATGGCATTCCCCACTGACCATTTCTCGAACTGATTGACGAGATTGATTAAAAAAAGTCGATTGCTGTTTCTTAATCCATGGAATACGACTAATCACCGCCATGCGTATAGCCGTATCAGACATGATAACAGGAGCAGATACCCTGATTTTTCCATCTGGTGGCAACACACTCAAATGTAAGTTCTTAATTTCCTTACGATGCAGCTCTATCTCAAGCTCACCAATGTGTAGCCATTGCATTACCAATATTCTCGTTGCGCTTTGACAAGCTCCATGACACTTTGCATATCAATATCATAGCCTTTTGTATCTTGCTGTATTGCAAATGCAATTTCACGTTCTTTAAATTTATCGCCCACCCAATCTGCCTTTTTAGTATAGCGAATAGCACTGTCAATCTTCGTGGCTAGTAACTCATCCTTGCCAAAATTATCATATAACGCTCGTTTAGCATTACTATCCATAGAGCTAGGATAATGCGCCGTACTTTGTTCAGGACGAATAATTTTACTAGATAGATCACGGATACGTTTTAAATATTCTTGATATTCAATGGCTTTTTGACGACGTAATTCTATCAACTCATCCAACAAAACTGACATTTGTTCGTAGTATTTTGGATTCACGGGGTTTTCATCAATAATGGTTTTACGGACATTATTTTCGATAGTTTCTGCCATAGCTTGTTCGTCATTGCGAATATCTTTAGGCAAGGCATCCAACGCATCTGTACCTTTTTCCACAATCAGTTCTATCAAGCCTAACTCTTCAAAGTCCATCAATACTTCGCTGTCTTCAGCACGAATATACATATCCAGTAGATGGCGCATAGCAGGCTCAAAGCGTTTCATATCAAGTAAATCGCCGCTCGCAATTTTGACTTCATCACGCACTTTTTCAAAATGTATGACTTCGGCTCGAATAGTTGCAATTTGCTGTTCATTATAGCCAGCCTCTTGCATTTCATTGGCAATATTGGCAAAAGCACGGATGAGCTTCACCACATTTTGATAAAGTGCTAAACGGAGAGCTTCTTTTTCAGTGAGCTGATCTTGATTATGCCCTGATTCCCCACAAAAATAATGGATATAGTCCTGAGTGTTTCGAGGTGCTTTAACAGGCTCACACAATGCCTTGACCATTTCTAAAGCAGTATCTAAATCTAATTTAGCCTGCTGCAAACGGTCTTTTAATAATCCTGCAACATCGTCCTTATCATAACCATCAAAAGCCTCCTGAGTATAATCAGAAATAGCTTGGTCTATGGATTTAAATAAGTCTTTATAATCGACAATATAACCATATTCTTTATCATCACCATCCAAGCGATTGACCCGACAAATCGCTTGGAATAAATTGTGATCTGCCATGTGTTTATCAATATACAAATAGCTTGCTGATGGCGCATCAAAACCTGTTAAAAGCTTATCCACTACAATCAATAATTTCATCTGTGAAGGTTCGTCAATAAAACGTTTTTTAACAGATGTCTCAAACTCTTCGACAAGGCTTGCTGCTGCTTCTTCCGTTTTCTCGAAATAATCCGCTAGCATTTTACGGTAGATATCATATTTAAATAGTTTTTCGGTGAGTCCTTCGCCTGTTTCTTCACCTTTGATACTGGCAGGGGTCGGCTGAAAACTGGTCACAATAGCAACTTTACCAGCCAAATCAGTCTGGCTAAACATTTCGTAAGCCTTACATGCCTGATAGACACTGGAACAAACCAATATGGCATTACCATGCCCATCCATCAAACGTGGCTTAGTTTCCATATCCAGTAAAATATCATTTACGATTTGCTGTAAACGAGATTTACTTGATAAGACCTTTTGCATTGTTCCCCATTTCTGTTTAAGTTGGGTTTTTGCTAGGCGTGACAGCCCACGAGTCTTTGCTTCAAACCATTCATCAATTTTTTTCTGTGAACTAATATTTTGGTCAATATCTCGTGCTTCATAACGCAAATCAAGAACAACACCATCAGCAACCGCTTCATCAAATTTATAGGTATGAATATAGGAACCAAATACTTCTATTGATTTCTGTTTATCCTTTTTCATCAAAGGTGTACCCGTAAAACCAATGAACATGGCTTCGGGTAAAATCGCTTTCATTGCCTCGTGTAATTTACCTGATTGGGTACGATGGCATTCATCAACAAAAACAAATACATTACCTTTAGCTTTAAAGTCTTTAGGCATGGATTGTTTGAGCTGTTCAATAAATTCATTCGTTGCAGCATCATCGTCTGCGTCTGAAGAACGACCAAATTTATGCACCAATGAACACATAAGCCAAGGGGTTGGCTGATTCAGTGTTGCAACCAAATCCGCACCACTTTTTGTACGATAAATTTCTTCTTCTACACCAGTAAAGACTTTCTCAATTTGCTCATCCAACTCAGTTCGATCTGTGACAATAAGTACACGGCTATCACTGACATTTTCTCGTATCCATTTAGCTAACCACACCATTGTCAGACTCTTACCTGACCCTTGGGTATGCCAAATAATACCACCCTCTCGTTTGGCAATACGTTGCTTTGCAGCTTCAATACCGAAAAACTGATTATGTCGGCAAGTTTTTTTCACACCCGCATCAAAGACTATAAAATCATGAATGATTTGCAAAAACCGTTGTTTATTACACATTCTACCTAAATGATAATCGAGTTTATGTCCCTCTACGTGATTAAGCTCTTCTTTCCATTCCAGATAATATTTTTCAGGTGTTTCAATCATGCCATAGCGCAATCCTTGTGTGTCATTACCTGCCATCACCAGTTGTATTGTGCTAAAAAAATTACGGATAAAATCTTTTTTTTGATTATCTAAATTTTGTCGAATGCCCTCAGATACATCAACCAATGAACGTTTCAGCTCTAATACACCCAAAGCAATCCCATTGATATATAGCACAATATCTGGGCGTTTTTTATTTTCACCTTTAATATAAACTTCTTCAGCAATTGCAAAATCATTTGCTTCAGGATGATGCCAATCAATGAGCCAAACGGTTTGATTTAGTTCACCAGCACCTTCTTTATCTTTAACTCCGTAACGCAATAAGCGATATACATCTTTATTGGCATAATAAAGTTTTTTGCCTTCACCCAATGCAGTTGCAGTATCGAGTTGGCGCATGGTTCTATTAATCAAAGCATCACTGATACCACGTTTTTTAAGCCAAGCAATTAAAATGTCGTGTTCAATATTTTTATTGTCATTTCTATCTTGCCAATCGCCTAAATAACGATAGCCTAATTGTTGCTGAAAAAAATGCACCACTCGATTTTGGGTAATGCGTTCACGCTGACCGACTTGGCTCATTTTTTATCCTTATCTAGCGATACAAAACTGTTTTTAAATAATCTTCTGTAAGTTCAAATTCAGGTTCTTTACCTGTTAAGGCTTTAGTCAAAGGTACAATTTTTGTTCTTACGCCCATACCACGATAATCAACATAACCATAATCACGCAAGACCTCCATCACAATGGTATTACGAGGCGAACGCTGACCTGCTTTCATTTTTTCTACAGTCATTGAATTGGGTAATGTGCCTGGGCTAATAATTTCAAGCCGATTTGAATAAGCAGAAACCTCAATTTCTACAAAACGTGTCCAATCACGGTGAGCCAAAGCATTAATCAATGCTTCACGCACAGCTTCAAGAGGATAAAACCACTGTGTTTCTCGTCTTAACTCTATATTTACTTCAGCCGATTGTTGTGAAATAAATGGCGTCATGGCTTGCATAAAACGTTCAATAATGCCCCCATCGATCAAACGCTTATCTCCATTGCTCATATCCCAGCGACCAACCATTGCACCATCAAGAATTTCATCCAAAGCCGTTTGATAGTCTTTATCATCACCCTGAAATGCCATCACTCTTAAACCAGCTTGCTTTAAATAGCGTCGTGGATTTTTACCAAATAAAATCAAACCTGCAATCGTGCAGCAAATATTTCCAGCAGCTTCGGTCAGAAAACCCAATCCAAGTAATCTGGCTTGCCATGCCTCTGTTGATTGTGGTACATCAGGATCACGCAAAATATCTCGAATATAGTTCATCAGACGTGCATCATCTAGACAACTCATATCTGTACGAGGCACAGGCATGACTTCTGTATGTAACATACCACCCAGTTCAAACAGACGCATTTGCTGCTCTCGAGTTGCCAACCGTGAGGTTGTTCCAACACGGATATAAATTTCTTCTTTACCACTATGTCGCAATACATAAGGCTTAGAAATACCAATCGGAAAACTCACGACAGCAACTGTTTTACCATCATCAAGTTTTACCTCTTCGTAAAAAGGTAAAATCATCGGGTGAATTTTACTTTGAAAAACATTCATCACCCATTCTTCAAGGTCTGGTCTTTGTATCCCACTCACCGTGCCATCATCTTCAACACCAAATAGCACTCGCCCACCTTGAAAGTTGGCCATGGCAACCACTTCTTTGGCAAATTGTTCTGGGCGAATATCATCACGTTTAAATTCAATGCCTGAGTTTTCACCGTTGGCAATGATTTCCAATAACTCTGTTTTTAGCATGATCTACTTCCCAGCCCTAAGTAATCTAATAAAACATGACTCTGCCTGAAACTTTATATCACCCCAAGGCATCATTCTTTGCTTAGGATAAGACATATATAGCCAACGTCGAGCTCGTGTTACTGCCACAAAAGCGTTGTTCTTCTCTTCTTCTAACTCTTTAGCTGTCTTAGCCCGATAGTCAGGAAATACTCCCTCACACATACCAATTAAAAATACAATGTCTTTCTCTAATCCTTTCATGGTATGTACCGTACTTAAAGTTAGACCGCCATCAATATCATGATCTGAAAGTTGACCGAGAGCCAAGGCATTTCTAAATGCCGTCAATGAATCCCCCAAACCCTTTCTTTTAAATTTAGTCCATGCACAACTAAATTCATTCAACTCTTCAAGGCTCAATCTAACTTCTTCTATTTCATCACTAAGTGCGCTTTGTTGATTTTCTACTGAAGACTTTAAAGCAATATCAAGCTCTTTTATAAATTTAGGTATATTAGGATTTTCAACATCCAAGCCATCAATTGTTAAGAGTAGTTTTGCCAATAATGCACTGCTTTCCCCCTCAATAGTTTCATCAACCTGAACTGCCATATTTGATAAGACATCTACATCCCACTTCTCAGGTTCTACAATACCTAATACTTGACATAACTTTTTACCGTTCACCCAATCTTTAGGATTTAATTTAATTCGGATAGCACAATCCAGTACCTTACCAAAAGTTGTTGATGGTTCAAGTTGTCTCTCACCTTTTCTTAATGAATAAGGTATTCCCTTGTCTTTAAGAATTGCTTCTAATTTGTGAAAGACAAATCTATTCCGCGCAATCACCACCATTTTATTTAAGGATATTTCTCCCTCAATTTCGGCATGACTTTTTAAATCCAAGAGTTTCCTAATCTCATCAACAACGGCATTTGCTTCTGCTTCTTCTGTATCAAAATCTTTAATTTGCACATTACCATCTAAAGCATACTCAACCTCAGTTTGAGAGTTTGGTCTTAATTTATTTGCTGCCCCAATAACAGCTTTAGTACTTCGATAGTTTTCTTTTAGCTCAAATTGTTGAGGATAAAAATCATGGATAAATTCCTCATTGAGATATCGATCTGATGACCCATTGAATCCATAAATCATTTGGTTAGGATCACCTACCATCAGAACACTTTTGATCACATCACCGCACAATACTTTTATAAACTCATATTGAGTCTTATTTAGATCTTGAGCCTCATCTACGCATATATGCTTGTATTTGGAACGATATATTTTTGCAATCCATTCATGTGTCAATAGTATTTTGTGGGCATATATCAAAATGTCATCATAATCAATGCCACCGCTATTGAGCAATGACTGTTGATAATCCTGAAATTTTTTCCAAATATTATTATTAGGATAGATTGAGGATATACCAGATTCTGTCAGCAATTCCCGTTTGATTTTTGAAAAAATATCCATATATGTTTGAAGTTTTTTTTCTCTGCTTTTCAACTCGTTTGAATCAGAAATATCTAAATACTTATCAACCTCGATTCCATCATCGCGTAGAGATTGCAAAAAGACTTCCATTCTGTCCCGATCTCTATCATAAATATGTAAATCCGTTGGTAATCCAATGGTATGACCATATTTTTCTAAAATACGTTGGGCAACTGAATGAGTTGTAGCAATCCATGCTCTATCTTGTATGTGTTCACTATGAGCCAAACGAGTGTTCATTTCCTCAGCCGCTTTATTGGTAAACGTTAAAGCAATAACACCCTCTTTTTTTGTCGTTTCCAAAATATAACGGATTCGCTCAGTCAAAACTCGAGTTTTACCTGAGCCAGCCGATGCAAGGACTTGAATAGCCCCACCAATAGGTGCTTCAACAATCTGACGCTGAGCTTGGGAAAGATTCATATCAGACTCCAGATTCAATTTCTTTAAAAAGATCAATAATCTTTTGTGGGAACGACTCTTTTGGTAACTTAATCAAATTTCCTGTAATTGCTTTAGCATACTGCGGCTTCTTTGAGTCAATAATCTCAAGGATAGCCTGATTTACCCCATCTTCCCCACTAAAATCTCGTAACACATCTTCAAAAATATGCTGCTTACACGTTACACATGGTGGCTTATTTGTCTTAATTCGTTTTAATAGTTCTCCATTTTTTTTCTGAATCCAGTCATCAATTTTCCCCTCTCCGTCAACTTCACGAATAGTTTGCTCTATCAAGCCTTTAAACCCTTGGCTAAATAAGTAACCCTCAAAATCTGTTCCAGTTAGAATAAAAATATTAGATGTATTTTCAACGTCAGTATCGCCAAATATTTTGTTATAAGTCTTTTTCAACCCTATAATTGTGTCTACTTCACCATCACTAAATACAAATAATGGAATATTTAGATCTTTTGCTAAAATGAAAAATGGGCGATATTTCGCACCTGAGCCATTGACGCCAACGAAATTAATCCCAAGTGCGAATGGGTGCTGTCCAGTATATGCTTCAAATAATTCAGGCAGTGCTTGCTCTTCAGTTTCTCCCTCTGACAACACGATGGCTTTAGAAAATAAAAGTTCTCCACGAGAATGGACCACCTCTCTTTTTAGTTTTCTTAAATCATCATCTTCAAAGTTATCTCTGAGTTGATATACTTCAACTGAATTACCAGTTTTTCTTAATGACCTAATTTCATGTAATTCTGCCAAACCAGCGATATAAGGTGAATGCGTGCTGATAATCACTTGACCCGTTGTATCAATCAACTGCTTATATAGAGTCCGCTGTGCATTGGGGTGTAAATGTGCTTCGGGTTCTTCTGCTGCCAAGATCGGAAAGAATGGCTCTACCTCGTCCTCATGCTTTTTTACCATTAATTCGGTAAATGCTTTTACTGTTAGCATCGAAGCCCAGCTACGAGTTCCCATGCCATGATATTCCATTGAAAAAGAATCTTTATCAGACTCTCCAAAATGTACACTAAAGCGTTTAGAAAGATCACGGATTTTCTTTGGGAAAGGAGTCAGTTCTGTTTGACCAGAACCTGCAAATGATTGATTAAGTTTATCGAGATGCGTTTTCAAACTATTGAGATGGTCACTTTTCGTAATAGCTTCTTGATTAACTTTTGCAACCATACGCTCTAATTCAGCTACATCATCTTCTTTGTATTCTACGCTAGATAATACACGACCAATAAAAGAAGTCTTTTCCTTTAGCTCATTATGTATATCTCGCTGGGCATCAATCGAAATAAAAGGTGTCGCTTCCAACCTTTTAGTTAATCTATTTTTAGTATTTACTGGAACATCTTGCCAGCCACTTATAGCCGCCCACACTTCTAAATGAAACCGTTCTACGGTGTAACCACCTTTTACCTTGTCTGGTTTTGCTCTAGTACGAATAGCAACATATTGTTTACCATCGGGTTCTGACTGAATTTTATCCCCAAATTCATTTTGCCATGCCGTAGGAAATTCGTTTACTCTACCACTTTCATTCATGGCAATAAATCGAACATCAACAGTGATTAACTCCTGCCGTTTTTCATCATCGCCGATATGAAAATCTTCATCAGTCAAATAACGAGAATAATCCCCCAATGCTAACTGTAATGCCTTAATTACAGAAGTTTTACCCGCATTGTTTTGCCCCAATAACACTGCCACTCTAGGCAGTGTTATTTCAATATTGGCTAT
>Ga0075163_10013783_pt1 | contig 10462 bp, 7 predicted proteins | sample JI1023141ADNA_FD_71478 | JGI IMG/M metagenome (GOLD analysis project Ga0075163, IMG submission 71478) | Wastewater effluent complex algal communities from Wisconsin, to seasonally profile nutrient transformation and Carbon sequestration -... | ecosystem: Engineered > WWTP > Effluent > Algae... | reverse complement strand
TCCCACATGGTGTCGTCTTTCCAGTTTTTTAGAGAGACTTTGGCGGCGTAGGCGCCTTCTTTAGTGAGAGTGGCATCTGGCTTAAATATGTAGTGACCCTTGAAGATGTCGGCAGGATCGTTGGCGTTAAATTCGCGCTCAAAGATTACTTTGCCATCTGGATCTTCGATGGTGACATTGCCCTTGTACTGACGGCGCTCAAAGGGAGTACCAAAGCCAAGCACGCAGCTGCAGCCCATTGGAGTCGGCAATTCTTTTACGACAAAGAGGTCAAAGAGACCAATGGCATCGACTCGGCCATTTTCTTCGTGGGTCGCTTCCTGACAAAACAGGATGTATCCGTCATGCAGATACTTCACCAGAATTCCTCCAAGTAACAGGGCAATGATCTTAGCAGTTTATAGGCAGACGTATCACTGCTGGAGGGCTAGCAGTATCAATTTTGTGGCAATAAAAAAGGACCCCGGCTGGGGTCCTTTTTAGCAATCTGATTAGTGATTGTCTGACAGTTACTTCGCTTTTTTGGAGGTGATAACTGCTTCTGCGATGTTGGTTGGGACTTCTTCGTAGTGTGAGAATTCCATGGTGAATGTACCTTGACCGCGGGTCTTGTTGCGGATGTCGGTAGCATAACCAAACATTTCAGAAAGTGGAACTTGGCTCTTAATCTTGGAGAGATTGTCCACAGTTTCCATACCTTCAACACGGCCTCTACGGCTGGAGATGTCGCCGATAACTTCACCCATAAAGTCTTCCGGTACTTCTACTTCAACCTTCATGATTGGTTCGAGCAGTACTGGGTTAGCCTTCATGAAGCCTTCTTTGAAGCCCATTGAAGCGGCTGTACGGAACGCCATTTCGTTGGAGTCCACATCGTGGTACGAACCGAAGACCAGTGATACTTTGACGTCGATGATTGGATAACCAGCCAGTACGCCGCCAACGAGTGTATCTCTGACACCGGTTTCGCAAGCAGGGATGTATTCCTTGGGAATGACACCGCCGACGATTTTGTTCTGCCAGACAAAGCCTGTACCGGTTGGTACTGGTTCGAGTTCGAGCACGGCGTGACCGTACTGACCACGACCGCCAGACTGACGGATGAATTTGCCTTCGGCTTTGACAGCTTTTTTGATGGTTTCGCGGTAAGCAACTTGTGGTTTACCGACGTTGGCTTCTACTTTGAATTCTCTAAGCAGACGGTCAACGATGATTTCGAGGTGAAGCTCACCCATACCAGCAATGATTGTCTGACCGGTTTCGTGGTCGACACGTACTTTGAAGGTTGGATCTTCTTCAGCCAGACGTCCCAGTGATACGCCGAGTTTGTCAGCGTCGCCTTTGGTCTTGGGTTCAATCGCTACCGAGATAACTGGATCTGGGAAGTTCATTGATTCCAGGATGATTGGTGAATTTTCGGCTGAGAGAGTGTCACCAGTTGTGGTGTCTTTGAGACCAACTGCTGCCACGATGTCTCCGGCAAATGCTTCATCAACGTCAGTACGGTTATCAGCTTGCAATTGCACCAGACGGCTGATGCGCTCGCGCTTGCCCTTGGTGCTGTTGAGCACATAGGAGCCAGCAGCCAGACGACCGGAATAAACGCGGATAAAGGTCAATTTACCGACGAAGGGGTCGTTCATAACTTTGAAGGCGAGAGCTGAGAATGGCTCGTTGTCGTCAGTAGGTCTGACGGTCTCAGTACCATCTGGCAGAGTGCCTTTGACAGAAGCGACGTCATCAGGAGATGGCAAAAGCTCTACAACGGCATCGAGAAGCTGTTGTACGCCTTTGTTTTTGAAAGCTGATCCACAAAGAATTGGAATAACTTTGTTCTTGCAAACTGCTACGCGCAGAGCATTTTTGAACTCTTCGTTGGTGACAGCTTCGCCTTCCAGATATTTGCCCATCAAAGCGTCGTCAGTTTCGACTACAGCGTCGAGCAACTGTTGACGCCACTTGTCGGCTTCTTCTTTCATGTCGGCAGGAATTTCGACGATGTCGAACTTCTGACCCATAGGATCTTTATCGTCATAGACGTGAGCTTTCATGTCTACGAGGTCGATAAGACCTTTGAATTCGCTTTCAGCGCCTATTGGAATTTGCATGGGAAATGCGTTAGCCCATGTGGTGCTCATGCCGGGGAGCTGTTCTTTAATTTGTTTGACTACTTTGAAGTAATCAGCACCGGTACGGTCCATTTTGTTGACGAGGATCATACGAGGTACTTCGTAGCGGTTAGCTTGCTTCCAGACTGTGTTGGTCTGAGGCTGTACACCACCGACAGCGCAAAGGACGATGACAACGCCGTCGAGTACGCGCATGGAGCGCTCTACTTCTACGGTAAAGTCAACGTGTCCGGGGGTGTCGATAAGGTTGATACGCTTACCTTTCCACTGGCTGGTGATAGCAGCGGCGGTGATTGTGATACCGCGCTCTTTCTCTTGCTCCATCCAGTCGGTAAAGCTTGTGCCTTCGTGCACTTCGCCCATCCGGTGAATAAGTCCGGAATAGAAGAGGATACGCTCAGTAGTTGTTGTTTTGCCGGCGTCGATGTGCGCGGCGATACCCATATTACGAATATCTTTGAGATCTATAGTCCTTCCTGACACTGGCGCATTTTTCCTTTCTTGAACTGTATCCATTTGAAACCTTCCACGTTGGCTATAAGTGCTCGACCTGATTTGAGTCTTCCGCTCTACTTGAAAAGACTAAAAAAGAGGTTAACACCCTTCTTTATATGCCGCCGGGATCCTTCATAAAGATCACCAAATTTGATTCTGGTTTCTTTACATTCTGTGGGCAGGTACTAAAACGCTCCGGCATAAACCGAAGCGTTTTGAAACCTGATTTACTGCTTAGTAGCGGTAATGAGCAAAGGCTTTGTTGGCTTCGGCCATTTTGTGTGTTTCATCGCGCTTCTTAACCGATGCTCCAGTGCCGTTAGCGGCATCAAAGAGTTCAGAAGAAAGTCTTTCAGCAAAAGTGCGACCTGGTCTCTTTCTGCTGTTGGCGATGAGCCACTGGCTAGCCAGAGCAAATCCGCGAGTCGATTTGACTTCGACTGGCACTTGATAGGTACTACCACCGACACGGCGAGCTTTTACTTCGACCAGTGGGGTGACGTTTTTAACTGCTTTGTTGAAAACATCCAGAGGCTCAGCTTTGGCTCTATCTTTGAGGATAGTCAGAGCTTCGTAAAAGAGACCTTGCGCGGTGCTGCGCTTGCCGCGTTGCATCATGCGATTGACGAATCTTGAGACCAGCTGGCTGTTATAGATGGGGTCAGCTTTGGCTACTCTTTTGTCGGCTTCTTTTCTGCGGGACATTTCAATTTTCCTATTTCAGTTATCTGATTGTGCAAATGCTTGTTGGCTGGCTTTTTAGCTAGCGATTATTTTTTCTTACCGCCGCCCTTGGCTGCTGCAGCTGCTGCTGCACCTGGCTTAGGACGCTTAGCGCCATATTTGGAGCGGCTTTGCATGCGGTCCTTAACACCAGCGGTGTCAAGTGCGCCTCTGACGATGTGGTAGCGGACGCCTGGCAAGTCCTTAACCCGGCCGCCTCTGACGAGCACGACACTGTGCTCTTGCAGGTTGTGACCGACGCCCGGGATGTAGGCTGTGATTTCTACACCGTTTGTCAGCCTGACTCTGGCGATTTTGCGCAGAGCTGAGTTAGGCTTTTTGGGAGTAGTTGTCTTTACTTGTGTGCATACGCCGCGTCTTTGCGGGCAGGATTTGAGAGCGGGCGACTTGGTCTTGTAAGTCACTTTGGCTCTTTCACGTCTGATCAACTGGTTGATGGTAGGCACCACTAAACTCCTGATAAAAACAACTAATTAATAGCTGCCTTGGGGCAGCTTGTGGGTCCATGAGTCGCCAGCGAGGTGCTGGTGTATCCATGAGGTACCGCAACGGTTCAGATTAACAGATGCGCCGATAGATATATAAGACTTTCCAAATTCCTTTACATTGCTTCTCTTACTTTTCTGCAATATTAAAGGCTACTTAAGATCAAAGCCTTCCATACGGCGATATTCGCCCGTCAGATTTTCGGATAGCTCAGCAAATGCTTTGGCCCTCAGGCTGTCTTTGATGCCGCTCGTTAGTCCCCGCCCCAATAGCTCTCTGGAGCTGGGTAGATTGATGGCGGGCTTGGCCAGTGGATTGAGGCTGACTGCGTCCAGAGTGAGGCGCTGTGGCGTTTTGGCTCTGAGCCAGTAGTCTCTTGTCAAAAGTGAAAAATTACCAACGCGCTCCAGCCCTGCTTCTTCTAGGGCCTCAACTACTGGGGCTTGAAAGTCATAGGCTTTGGCTATGACCATGCCTTTCATGCCAGCGCGGCGCATTATTGATAGTACAAATTTGACCAGGTCCGGGGCTGTATGGCTAAAGCCTTGATTGACAGCAAACTCCAGATGATAGTCACCCTCTCTATGGGCGGTCACTTTACAGGCTGACGTGATTACTTTGCGCTCCTGGTCTTCTGATAGCCAAAACCAGCTACGGCTGCGCAAAAGGCTCCTGGCCATCTTATCGAGGCTCTCAATTTTGAGAGGCGGGACTCTAAAGTCATCAGAGATGTATTCGAAGGTCAGTCTGATATCAGGAGGCAAGACGTCTTGATGGAGCTGGTACAGCCCAGCTTGATCGTCTGGTACTGCCAGTCTAAAGCAATCACTCTCAGCCTCAGTGGCTGGCGCCTTGAGATCGGCTGGCACTTGATAGTGTGTAATGCGAGCTGAGCGTTTAAAACCGCAACTACCTAATAAAGATAGAGCCGCTGGATTTTGATCTGAGACTTCGGCCACAAAATGGCTTATGCCCTGGCTGCCAAAGAGTGCACAGGCAAAACGCAAGAGCTCTTGGGCAATGCCCCGTCCTCTATGGTTGGGGTGGACCACAAGATGATCCACTTGCCAGCAGGCTTTGGAGCGAGTTATCGCATGTAAGGATATAAGTCCCAGGATTAGACCGTCTTCTTTGGCTACATACACAGATGGTGAAATATGTAGATGGCAAGGCAGCCAGTGTTGCCAGAAAGTCAGTCCGGTGATTAAGTAACGATCCTCAGCACAGAAGCTCTCATAAGGCACAGGCTCATCCTGGTAACGCAGCAAGGCGCGTACCTGGGTGGAATCTGTCATGAATAGCGGTTCGATTTTGATCATCAATTCTGATGATACCACTATTTTTTGCTTGCCAAGCGGCCTGCCAAGTGAGCATAAGAGAGTGCTTTTACCTTTATACTTTTAGGCGAGGGTAAGTTTCAGATGGCCAAGACTTCCAAGCCGACTTCTTCCAATCCGCCTAAAGCGGCAAAGAAGAAAGATGATGACCGTCCAGTTTATAAAACTGTGGCGGACAATCGTCGTGCGCGCTTTGACTACGAGATTATCGAGACTTACGAGACAGGGATTTCGCTCTTTGGCACTGAGGTCAAGGCAATCAGAGCTGGCAAAGCCAATCTAGCCGATGCCCACGTGCGTATAGAGGACCACGAATTGTGGTTGTATAGCTGTCACATATCTCCTTATGATTTTGGCAATCGCTTTAATCACGAGCCCATGCGCAAGCGCCGTCTGCTCATGCACTCTCAGCAGATAACAAAACTCAAATCTCAAATCCAGGAGAAGGGTCTGGCACTAATACCGCTCAGGCTCTACTTTAAGGGTAACTTGATCAAAGTCGACCTGGCAGTGGCCAGAGGTCGCAAGCATTATGACAAGCGTGATGTAATCTCGCAAAAAGACAATAAACGTAATTTGGATAGACTGGTAAAACAGACACGATATTCGTGATAAGACATAGATTGATCAAAGAGGACATGATGAAGGCTAAGCTTTCGCTCAAAGCAGCGTCACTATATCTGGTGGCTGTATTATTTTTGCAAGGAATGATGCAGACTTTCAGTTTGCAACCGGCCCATGCTGCCTCACCTGTAGCTGTCTATAAGAGCGGGCGCAACGCCGCAGCTTATCAGGAACAGCACATCGGTACTTTCGATGATGACTTCAAAGTCTTTAAGCAAGCCATGGACGGTGCCAATGTGCGCTTTGATGAGCTTAGCGATAGTGATGTCGAAGCTGGTCAAGCCAAGCTCTCTGCTTACAAACTAATCATCGTGCCATTGCTTGTGGATGTCCCTGCCAGTGCTGCCGAAAAGCTCAATGCCTACACCCAGGTCGGCGGCAAACTAGTCATTACCGATGGTGCTGGTACTGCTCAGGGCGGAGCACTTGCATTGCTCAGCCAGGCTGGTGTCAGTCAACTCAAACAAACCACCCTCAAAGAAGTAGGCAAGCTCGTCTGGCCACGCCAGCCTTTGCCAACCAATGCTGATTTTGCTATTGCCTCAGTGGTAGCTCATCTATCTCTCAGCAGCAGTGCTCAACCTGTGGCGACATGGCAAGATAACAGCGGCGGTGAGCTGGCTGTAGCTATCGCCAGACAGGGCAATACTATTTATATGGGTTGGGCTCCTGGTGTACAGGGTGAGATAAGCAGCAATGCTCAGCTTATTTCTCAGGCTCTAGATGAGCTTGCTCCTGGTATCACGCAGCAAGCGGCTGTACAAATAAGTTTTGCCGAGTACACCACACTATCTAATGAGCTGGACTATCTTGCTAAGCGTACTGATGAAGCTGTTAAAACAGCCAAGCAAGCCGAGTTTAGCGTGCCGCTCAAGACCATTCAGTCTAACTATGATGAAGGCTTGACCAATGTCAAATCCTTTAATGACGCTTACCGCGAAAGAAGATTTTTGGAAGCAGATCAATATCTCCAGAAAGCACGTCAGTCTTTTGCCATGGCCTTTGCTCAGTCAATGCCTGTGCGTCCAGTAGAAGCCCGTTGCATCTGGCTAGATAGAGGTACGATTGTCGCTACCCGCGGTGCCAAAGGAATGAGCGAGCTGTTTGATAAGCTCAAAGCTGCAGGCATCAACGTCGTCTATTTTGAGACTAATAATGCTGGCTTTACCATGTATCCATCCAAGATGGCACTGCAAAATCCTGAGACCCTGGGCTGGGATCCGCTCGGTACAGGACTTAAGGAAGCACGCAAACGTAATATGGAGTTTCATGCCTGGTTCTGGAACTTTAACGTAGGCAACGCCAAGCATAATCCCATCATCGGCAAAGAATCAGATTATCCGGGTCCTGTCCTTGGTGCCCATGACTTTGCCTGGGCTCTGGCATCGAGCACTGGTTCATTTTTGCCCCCACGTCAGTTTGAATACTGGCTTGACCCGAGCAATCCCGAATGCCGTCAGTACAACAAAGATTTGATGACAGAAGTGGTCAACAAATATCCTGTGGATGGCATACAGCTCGACTATATCCGTTATCCCTTTAATAACCGCGGCTCAGAGATGGGCTGGAACTGGCTTGGTCGTCAGAAATTTGAAAAGGAAACTGGACTATCGCTCGATAGACTGGATGACGAGACAAGAGCTGCCTGGGTGCAGTGGAAGACAAACATAATCTCCAGCTATGTCAAAGAATGCTCTGACTATTTCCGCGCTTTAAAGCCTGGTATCCGTATCTCAGCAGCTGTCTATGCCATGCCCCGTCGCCTTAGAGTCAATGCCATACAACAAGACTGGGAGACCTGGATTGCTAATGGCTGGATTGATACTCTCAATCCTATGACCTATGTAGCCTCTCCCAAAGAGCTGACCGAGATGGCTAGCTTTGTTAGAGAGAGCACCAAAGATAACGGTCTGGCTTACCCCGGTCTATCAATCAGACAGCTCGATACAGCCGGTCTAATTGAGCAGCTGGATGGAGCGAGAGTGACTGGCACTCTCGGTACGACTATGTTTGCCGCCGCCCACCTGGACGAAAAAAAGGTGAGCGTGCTCAAAGTCGGTCCTTATCGTCGCAGCACTATTTTGACGCCGCAGTCTGAGCCTCTCAAAGCCAGTCGCGTCCTCTTTGATGATTTTGCCGCCATGGTCAACCGCTATTTGCAAGATCCCAAAAAGCGCATCATGTCTGACACCGCATCCACCAATGATGTGATCAATCAGATTGATGCTGTGCAAAGAGCGATGCACAATTTGAGCAGCAAAGCCAAGTCAGATGAAATAGACACAGTCCTCAAAGACGTCACCACCTTGCATGCCACCTGCAAAGAATGGCTCAGGTTGGAGGCTTTTATCCAGAGAGGATTTAGAGCGCAGTACATTGCTAACTATCTCAATCAGGTAGAGGCAATCCTGTCTTATGCTCGTCAGCGCTCCAAAACTGCAGAAGTGGCAAGTGCTCTGGCAAATCAAAATGCCACTGTGGCCGGTGTAGCGACCAAGCAAGATCCTATAGCCAGACAATAGTTGTTTTGCTGCTTTGCTATATAACCCAAAAAGAGATCTAGGGTAAGCCCTGTGGGCTTTTGCTGCTCTATCGATGACAATTGGTAGTATCTACTCCCTGTCTATCGGTATCCCCATGCAGCAAGCCATTTGCTATCAAAGCGCAATCACTTTCATCAGTCAGGCTTTGGCTTTTGCTCTGACACTGGCAGCAGCATTTTTGCCATTGTTTTCGATTAACCGTATTTGGCTTAAGGGCAAGACTTTAAAAGAAGCAATTTTGACCACTATTCGCGGGCATTTATTTTGGCCCGTGGTCTGTGCTATTTGTGCCTGTCTATTGCCAGGGCTCAAGTAAGAGAATTCAAAGTACAAATTCAAAGAGGCTCCCGGGAAGGGAGCCTCTTTTGAAAAGGAGGACAGCTAAGCGGATGCTTAGTTATTGTTGTCGTTGTTCCAGCTTGTTACTGGGGTGCTCACAGGAGTAGCCACGGGGGTGATTACTGGTTGAGCGTAGGTAACTTCGACGACCGGTGCTTGTTGCACTGGAGGAGCAAAGTTGGTTTGTTGGATGGCTGGCTGTTGAGCTACTTGGGGAGCTTGAGCTACCTGAGCGGCTTGAGCAGCAGCTTGTTGTTGAGCATAAGTCTTGAAGGTTTCTTCAATGAGACCTGATTTTTCGCGAAGCAGATACTCAATATAGTCACCGCGGCTCATGCGTGAAGCAGCTACTTGTTCGTCAAGCAGTCTGTGGGCCATGGGGGTAACGCAAACAGCGGTGGTGGTGCCACGGTTCTTTCCGAAGAAGAAAGATTTGGCGCCGCCCTTAGGACCGGTTTGTTTGGCTTGAGGGGGCAATCTCAAAGGAGGCATGCCGGCGCGCTCACGAATGAGCATTTCAACATAGTCGCCATTTGAAACTGAGGCTGCGGCAGCTTGCTCTTTGAGCAACTGACGGCCAAGAGCAGTCAAGTTGAAAGAGACAGAGCCGGACTCTTTGCCAGGAAAGCGCGAGCGTCTTGGAGACGAGGCTTTAGCTGGTGCTGGTGTTGTCTGAACCGTTGTGTTCATCTAACTTTCGGCAGATTACCTGGAATTCTTAGTCCCTTGTTCGGTAATACTCTGCCTTTCCTCCTTTTCTAAAATAACGGAACCCTACTGGTACGAATTTCAAGAGCTAGTCTTGTTTTTTAGAGTGGCTAAGTGCCACTAAGTTTCCAACGCACATCCCATGCCTAAATAATTAGACGATGGTAAACAGAGCCGTATGGCATCCCATGCGGCTTAACGACCGAGGTCGTTTTTCTTGTAATGGTTACATTAGCACTTCTGCTACTTGGCCCGTTGATTTCCCGGTGGTGGGATTTCCTTGGAGCATGGCAACCCTTTCCAAGACCTTGATTATAGAGCAAACTTAGCCGAATGATGCAGTAGTCATGTATTACGATCTTTTCATAACTGGCTCTACAGGCGCCTCATGACAACTATCTAATAGAGATGCCAATGCTGATTGACAGCCAGATTATTGAAGCCAAGAGCAATTGCAGACCCTAATGCGGCACCAACAAAAACTTCTTTTGGTGTATGGCCTAGCAATTCTTTAATGCGCTCACCGGACAACTTGGGGTGATCGGAAAACAATTCTGTGACCATCTGATTGAGCACTCTCGCTTGCAGTCCAACAGTCCTTCTAACGCCGGCAGCGTCGTACATGACGATAAAGGCAAGGCAGAGGGCGATGGCAAATGATACAGAGTTAAACCCCTCAATGAGGCCTACCGACACTGCCATACCCATAGTGCAGCTGGAGTGAGAGCTGGGCATGCCGCCGGTGGTGGCAACCATACGCAGGTCGAGTTTGCCAGTTTTGACTAATTTGGTCACCACTTTGAGCGCCTGGGCGATAAAACTGGACATCAGTGTGACCACTACAACTTGCCAGCCTCTACCGTCCACAGGAGTGCCTCCAGGCGCCAGGGGCTGGCTGGTCTGGGCCAGGCACAAAAGCTGAGACAGGTCTAAATTCACGGCAAATTCCATCTTTTATATCTACTTACTATTTATTTCTATGGATAGAGTACTGGAGCAAATTTTCCAGTGCTGGACAATTGGTGTTGTCAAGACGAGAGTCTTTTATAAGTTGTTT
>Ga0075163_10013782_pt1 | contig 10462 bp, 2 predicted proteins | sample JI1023141ADNA_FD_71478 | JGI IMG/M metagenome (GOLD analysis project Ga0075163, IMG submission 71478) | Wastewater effluent complex algal communities from Wisconsin, to seasonally profile nutrient transformation and Carbon sequestration -... | ecosystem: Engineered > WWTP > Effluent > Algae... | reverse complement strand
AACATTGCATTCAGCGCTTCAACTCGCTTGCCCGTAATCAGAGAGCCATATGAATGATGATCCTTTACATTCTGCGAACTCCATTCCTCAGCTGCCTTTCGTCCGACTCCATTATCCTCGATCACGATAACTACATCCGAATGCTCTAACGATGCCTTCAACAATAAAATTCCTTTGCGCTGCAAATGTCCAATTCCATGCTTAATAGCGTTCTCTAAAAATGGTTGAATCAACATTGGAGGAATACGAATACTTCGGGTTTCCAGCTCCGGATCTACTTCATAACGAAAGTCGAATTTATCATTAAAACGTTGCTGTTCCAGTTCAACATAGAGACTATTTGCCTTTAACTCATCCACCAACAACACCTCACTCTCAAGCGAATTATCTAAAATCATCCGAACAAGACGTGCAAACTTTGTAAGATACCTTTGTGCGGATTTCGAATCATTCTTCAGAATATAATCCTGAATGGAATTCATCACATTAAAAATAAAATGCGGGTTCATTTGCGCCCTCAAAGCCTTTGACTCCAACACAAGTAATTGACGATCCAACTCAGCTTTCCACTCCTCTTCCTTTCGCACCCTTCGAATACGCAACCTAAACAGATAGTAAACAAAGAGACCCAAAACAGCAGACACACCAATTAAAAACCACCATTTCTTCCAAACAGGAGCCTCAATTTCAAAATACAAAACAGCAGGTTGAACCGACCATGCGCCATCAATATTCTGCGCAAATACTTTAAAGATATATACACCAGGTTCAAGCGCAGGAAAATCAACATGACGACTGGAAGTAGTTGAACTAAAAGTATCCCTCCCACTTAACAGATAATACTTATAAAGAATTTTATTACCGCTCAGAGGAGAAATCCCCTGAAAAAAAACGGATAAATTATTTTCATTAGAACCCAAAGCAATTGAATCACTCCAGGCATATGGTTCATTATTAACTTTCAGCGCAGTAATAGACAACATTGGAGGAACATTCCGAACGGTATACGAAGAAGCCGGAAAAAAAGAAATAGAAGTTTTGGTAGCCACCCATACAGTATCATTCATCAAACATAAATCATTCACTTCATCATCCGGAAGCCCGTTGGTTTGATTATAATTACTGATACTTTCCACCACCAGATTACCCGGGCGCATCACTATCTTGGAAAGACCAGAAGAAGATGAGCACCATAGAGTATTACCATCAGCAACGATGCGGTTAATGAAATTACTGCAAAGGCCAGACTTTTCGTTAATGTTAATGAGTTTTCCTTCATGAAAAATCAGCATTCCTTCCCCACGTATAGCAAGGCATAAATCACCCGCCATTTCAGCAACAAACTCCACCCGCTTACCCGCTGTTTGAGGGATAAATAATTTAGTTTTACCGGTAATCAGATCAAAGGAAAACAAACCACTATTTGCCGCAATCAATAAATCTCCACGTTTATTCAGAAACAAATAATTCGCCCTCACATCCAAAGCATAAATTCCTACTATTTTACTTTCGCGAAAAAGGTACAAACCGTTAACCGTTGGATTCAACACATCTCCATTCGGCAATTGCAAAAACTTACCGATCAACCCAAAAGCAGAATCCGGGACCATAGTAATAAATTTATCATCCTCAATATAACCGGGAAGATATTTTGCGAGATAGATTCTATCACGAACAGTATCAATGCTTATATTGTTCATGTACATACTCTCCGGAAATTTAAAATAGACTTCATACGACTGTGCAGTCATTTTTAAGAGATAACCATTCCAGAAACCAGCATACATAAATTTTCCATCAGAAGCCAGCGCCATCGGATCGACCATCTGCGTAGAAGTAAACGGGAAAGTCTGTATTGCAGTCTTACGATAGTAATATACGCCATCATTAACTGTTGTTACCCAAACTGAACCCTCATGATCTTCGGTTACAGACGAAACAAAAGCATCCGGAATCAATAATTCCTTGTGGTAAGAATTACCAATTGCACTCAAACGAACAACACCCGAATAAGTCGAAATCCATATTTTCCCCTGCTGATCTTCAAAAATATTGTTGGAAAGAACAGGCAACTCCATCACCCGTTGCAACTGGTGATTATAATACTTAAACAATGTATTACCCATAACAAACATCAGGACCCCGGAACGAAGTCGAGTAACCGCAATATGACCAGAAGCTGAATATCCGATATCAAGCGTATCAATATCCCGATCAAATTCCTTCAGAATTAATTTATAATTCTGGTTTCTACGTATAACATTATTCGCCGAAGTAACAAAAACATTTTTTTTAAGTTCTCTGATTATAGTAAAGGCATTGCTTTTCAAATCTCCAAAACGATTCAACAATGTCACCTCACCTTTAACATTCACCTTGAATTCTTCACGAAACGTAGTTGTAAAATAAAGTTCATCATTCAGCATATAAAAACTTAAAGGAATTGAATTCCGGACAAGCTTTACTACGGTATCATTAAACCTGTAAGGCCATACTCTATCGTTCTTCATGTAAAACAATCTACCGGAAAACGTTTGCATCCACAATTGTTTATTCTCATCAAAGTTCAACTTAAAAACTGTATTATCAGTTAGTCCATCTGCAGATGAATACCGCTTAAACTCATATCCATTATATCTCGCCAATCCATGATCTGTAGCGAACCAGAGATAACCCATCTGGTCACAAACGACCTGATAAACCTCGGAACTGGGCAATCCGTTTTGCGGAGTAAAATGAGTAAATGCCGGAGTACTTTGTGCAAACAGACCGACGGGAACAACCATCAGACAAGAACACAGGAAGACGAACAATAATCTCATAGATTCCGGCGAATATTCACCTAAACTACGGAAAAAAGTAATGACTACAAAAATTAGCTAATTCAGGTATTAAACCAACGTCGTTTATGCGCCAAATTAATGGCCTGCGCCTTTGATGTTACCTGTAGTTTACTATATATATTGGCAATGTGCTTTCGAACGGTATGAGCACTTAAAAATAATTTCTCAGCAATAATCCGGTAATCATAACCCTGCACTAACAGGTTCAACACTTCAAACTCACGATCAGACAAAGCAGTAGTCTCAGACACTTCAACAGGTGCACCCGATTCATTTCGCGGAACACGAGCCAGCATATTCATAGCTTTACGGGCGATACTTGGACTCATCGGAACACCACCGACTTCCATTATCTGATGAATAAAATCCTCAATTACATTCACCTTCTCATCTTTCAGTAAGTATCCATTGGCACCACCACGTATAGCTTCGAATATTTTATCCTCATCATCGAAAATAGTAAGCATCAAAAAATGAATATCCGGGTACAACACTTTAGCGGATGTCACTGCTGAAATCCCATCCATTTCCGGCATTTCAATATCCATCAGGACCACCTGGGGACGTTCATGTTCTCCTAATTCTTTCATTTGCTGAAGAAAATCCACGCCATTCTTCGCTAATAAGACAATACGGAGATTATCAGACAAACTCAACTCATCACGCAAGGTTGAGCGATTTTGTTGTTTATCATCTACAATTCCAATTCGTGTTAACATATCAGGGAACAAAAGTGAACTTTACTTTAAGTATAAACAATAATACATTTGCACTAAATACTACCTGAAGACTGAAGAGTTATCAATGTTCCTTCTCCAGATTTCGAATGAACGGAAAGTATGAGGCCTGATTCGACTGCACGAAGCTTCATATTTTCCAGACCATAGTGGTCCTGATAATCCTTTGTCATATCAAAACCTACACCATCATCCTTTACAGAAACAATCCAGTGTCCCTTTTCATCAGTTTTGAATTCCAGCCAAACATTTTTAGCCATTGAATGAATCGAGGCATTGTAAATTGCTTCCTGACTGATTCTAAAAACATTCAATGAATCCACAGCAGATAAAATAGCCGAAGTATTTATATGTTCACTGATTTCCATTCTTGTTTGAGGAATATCTTCAAATTGTTTACGAGCATATACCTTTAACCGATCGGCCAACTCCCTGAAGTCAACGCGTTCTTTTTTGAGTGTCCAGATTGTTTCACGCAAATCTGCAATTGTACGACGAGAAGCGATATTGATTTCATCCAACACCGAATCCCCTGAATGCTCTCCTCTTGTCCTTGCGATATCAATTTTACGACTAATAAATCCTAACTGAGTTCCAATATTATCATGCAATTCAGCCGCAATCCTGTTACGTTCAGCTTCTTTCGCTTCAGTAATTGCCCTTTCAGCACGAACTGCAGAACGCTGCTTATAAATTCTGATATACTGGAAACCCATTAACAACACCATAGTAAACAAAGTCATTGAACCATACACCAGATAATTCCTTTTAGAAATCATCAACTCCTGCTTCTCAATTTGCTCTTGCTTTTGCTCTAGATTATATTTCGATTCCATTTCAGCCAATGCTTCAGCAGAAGCTGATTTATTGATAGAGTCCTTCAGTGATATAATTTTCAGCAGTTCCTCCGCATACATTTTATCATTTCCACAAGCACTGTAGTTCATAGCCAGCGCTTCCCGTACAATCAGTTCTTTAACATGGAGCTGGTATTTTTCGATAAGCGCCAACGCCTCATGACACACTGCAATTCCCTTCTGACAATCCCCATTTTCCCCGTAATACTGTGCAAGCAGGAACATATCAGAGATAATATAAAATACATCACCAACTTTTCGTCTGATCTCCACCATTTCGGTTAAACAAGCCACTACTTCGTCTCTCTTCCCCATTGCTTTCATGACATCCGATTTAATTGCCAGGGCGTTTGCAAGTAATTGAAGACTCTCAACAGCTCTGACATTTTTCTCTACACGTAGTATATACTTTAAAGCGGAATCATTTTGCCCGATCGTAATATAGCAAGATGCAAGATTACTATATATAACATTTGGCCTACCTGAATAAGCTGTATCACTTACCAAATCCATTACCTTTCTGAAATAATTAATCGCCTCATTATATTTCTCGGTTTCCATATGCACCCAGCCAACACCATTCCACCCGGCGCATATATATTCAACATTTCCTTTTTTCTCTGCCAGACTTAACAGCTTATAGTATTCTGCAAGCCCTTCTTTATACTTTCCGGTCCGCACCAAGAGTCCGGCTTTATAATGTAGAAAATACAATTCATAATTGGACTGAATTTTACTTTTCGAGATTGAATTCAAAAGGCTGTCGGTTCTTCTGAGTAATATTTCCGGTGCTGTATTCCTGCCGTCACCAATCAATCCGACAAACTCAAAATTCCAAGCCGTTTCTTGGCTAATTGTATCTCCGCCCAACTTCCTAGCTATGCCCAGATAAATCACCAGTGAATCCACAGGCATTGAATACCGATACTCGAACAGCTGAAACAAAGCTTTGTATTGCTCCTTCAAGTTAGAATTATAAACTGTCCTGCGACAATTATCAATTCTTGCTGTTTGGCCATTCCCTGTTTGCATATACAACAGGAATAACAACGACATGACAAAACATTTTCTCATGCCTGAAAGATAATAAATTCATGACTACTGATCAATAAAACCTGTTGAAAATTTCGATAGGCCTCCCTAATACTCTGGGATTCACATTATCATTCAACATATTCACCCTATGCAGTTGTTACAAAAACCACGCTCGATTTAAATCTACTGATCATAAATACTACATATGCGTTATTGAGATTTTGAATATGTGTTTTACTGATAAATACTTTTACAAATACCTCAAATGAATTATTGCCGTCTCAAATGAATCGACGGACATTTGACCAAAATAAATCACCATGAAAAAACTACTTCTCTTACTAATGATGCTCACCTGGATGAATTTTCAGGTTAACGCAGATGTTGAGCCCGGGAATAACACTTCGGGCACAACGACAGATCTGCTAAGTCCAACAGGATCGCAAAGCGGGACATTAAGTCCGACCGATCAAAACGACTTCTACCAGATCAATTTAACTGCTGATGGAAAACTAACATTCAGCTTATCGAATGCAACGAATGAATACATGTACGTTTACCTGTATGATGCGAATGGAACTACACAGCTAGGCTCTACCAACGGCTATGCAGGATCTGCCATTGGCTTTTCCCGAGACGGGATCAGTGCTGGAACCTATTACATTCAGGTGAACTGTGCACAAGCTACATCATATTCGATTTCATCCTCCTTCCAGGCACCCGGCTTTGCTAATGATGTTGAAATCAACGACACTCCTGCACAAGCACTTACTTTGAACAACAACGTTAATGCTGAAGGCCACATTAAGTTTTATAAAAATGGAGGCAGTACAGATGATAATGATTATTACATCTACACAACAACCCAGGATGGAAATATTACCATCAACTTAATGAACGACAATAACGGATATTGCTATGTTTATCTTTTAGATAATGACGGAAGTACAATAATTGCTACTACCAACGGATATGGAAGCGCAGGAATATCATTTACTGCCAACGGTATTGCAGCAGGGACCTACTACATACTTATTCAGGCTTTATCCTTCAGTGCATATACTCTCAATGCTACCCTAACACCAAGCACAATTCCAAACGACGGAACCGGCAATAACTACTTCAATACTGCTGTATCCTTCCCACAAAACAGCAGTACCACCGGACATATTGCCTATCGTTACAATGGCAACAACTATGACACTGAAGACTACTACTCCTTTTATTCCAACGGCGACTACAACATCACTATTTCTCTTTCCAACAACACTAATGGTTATACGTATATTTACCTGTACGATACAGATACAACCACTCTATTAGGAACAACGAACGGGTATGCACAATCCGGCATCAGCTTCAGCGTAAACGGGCTTGCCGCAGGTACATACTATATTCGGGTAAATGCAGGGGCTGGCAATTTTTCAGGTTATACAATTAGCAACTCATACACGGCCAACCCACTCAGCAATGATGCTGAACCAAACAATATAGTTGCACAAGCCAACGCCACCGCTTACAACCAGGTCGACACCGGACACATTGCTTACCGGCAAATTGGCGGTGGGTATGATGAATATGACTATTATGTATTCACAACACCAGTTGATGGCAATATCAGTCTGAGCCTTGAAAATAATACAAACGGATATACCTATATCTACCTGTACGATTCCAATGGCACCACACAACTCGGGACAACCAATGGCTATGCCGGTTCGCCCATTTCATTTACTGTTAACGGACTTGCCGCAGGTACTTACTATGCCATGGTTTATGCAGGAGCAGGAAACTACTCCGGCTATAAACTGACTAAATCTTTAACACCAACAGTATATTCAGCTGATACAGAACCCAACAATTCAACAGCCAATGCCCTGCCATTTGCATTAAACAGCACTTTAAACGGACATATTGCCCACCGATACAATGGAGGAGCTTTGGATGATTATGACTACTACTTAGTCAATACAACTGCAGATGGCAACATATCTTTGACTATTTCGAATAATAACAACAATTATTTGTACCTCTATTTATATGATACAAATGGGGTCACACAATTGGCTTCTACTAATGGTTATGGCGGATCTGGTATTACCTGCAGTGCTGCTGGATTAGCTGCGGGTTCTTACTATGTAGTTGTGAATGCAGGGTCTGGTAATTTTGCAGGATATACTCTTTCAAATACATTAACACCAACGCCATATTTAACCGATGCTGAACCGAACAACACATCAGGTACTGCAACCCTACTAAATAATCATCCGACAAAAACCGGACATATTGCTCACCGATTTAACGGTGGATCCTTAGATAGCGATGATTACTGGCAAATCAACCAACTCACCACTGATAGCTTTAAACTGGATGTAAATTTTGCATTAAACAATTACACCTATGTCTATTTATACAATTCATCGAATACACAATTGTACTCAAACAACGGATATGGAGGAACCTATCATATTGCATTTTCATCCTTACCTGCAGGAACATACTACCTGAAAATTAATGCCGGACAATATAATGCATACAACTTCTCCGGCTACTATTGGCCTTGTGACCCTTCAGCATCAGTTATCACAGCAGGAGGCCCTACTACATTTTGTCAAGGCGGAAGCGTAGGGTTGAACCTAAGTGGAGTTTACAACAATTACCTTTGGTCTACAGGTGCAACTACCGGAAGTATTTCTGCAACAGCCTCCGGTAATTACTCACTCACTGCGTATGACTTCGACGGATGTCCTCATCCTTCGAATAGCATTTCTGTTTCAGCTCTTCCCAATAACACTTGGTATGCCGACAGCGATGGAGATAATTACGGAAATCCCGGATTATCTCAAACGACCTGCACAGGAGCTCCAGTTGGCTATGTTGCAGACAACACCGATTGCAATGATGGGGCTTCAACTGTTAACCCCGGAGCTGCAGAACTTTGCAATGGCATCGATGATGATTGTGATGGATTATCTGACGAAGGATTAACTTTCTCTACCTGGTATGCCGATGCTGATGGCGACAACTATGGAAACGCAAGTTCGACAACCTCTGCCTGTAGTCAGCCTTCAGGATATGTGAGCAGCAACAATGATTGCAATGACAATAACAATTCAGTAAATCCCGGCGCAACCGAACTTTGTAATGGAATTGATGACAACTGCGATGGATTCACAGACGAAGGCTGCAATTCTTACACATGGTTCGCTGATGGAGACGGAGATACTTTCGGAAATCCTGCAGTAAGCACTACTACACAAACGCCGAGCGCCCCATCAGGATATGTAAACAACAATGGAGATTGTAACGACAACAATTCTTCTATCAATCCATCTGCAACTGAAACATGTAATAACATTGATGATGATTGCAATGGATTAAGCGATGATGGATTAACATTCATTACCTATTATACTGACATCGACGGAGATGGATTCGGCGCCAGTTTTGCTACGGGAATTTCTTCTTGCAGCATTATAGCGGGAACTTCTACCAACAACAACGACTGCAACGACAACAACAATACCATCTATCCGGGTGCAACCGAAACATGTAATAGTATCGATGATGACTGCGATGGCAGTACTGATGAGGGTTTAACATTCATTACTTATTTCGCTGATGCAGATGGTGACTCTTATGGAGATGCAGGCACAAACATTCAAACCTGCAACGGACAACCATTCGGATATGTTACTAACAGCAACGATTGTAACGACAATCAGAATTCAACAAATCCATCTGCAACCGAATTATGCAATGGAATTGATGATAACTGCGATGGATTCACAGACGAAGGATGCGGAGGTTGCCCTGACCCGGGTCCAATCAATGGTCCAGCTCAATTATGTGCTCCAACAGGTCAACAGATCACTTACAGCGTTGCAGTTGTACCGGGAGCCAGTGCTTATAACTGGACAGTACCAACAGGAACAATCATAGTAAGCGGACAAGGCACCAATAGTATTGTAGTAAGATGGACATTTGCAACTATTCATGCAGGATTAACAGGTAATATCTGCGTAAGCACTAACAATTCCTGTGGTGTTTCAAATCCATCATGTCTGAATATTTCCGTGCAGCTATCAGCACCAGTTCGTCCACAAACTATTTCCGGAAACAGCCTGGCTTGTGATGGAGATTTGGTTGTTTATTCAGTAGCTACGGTTAGTAGAGCTACAAGCTATAACTGGACAGTCCCAACAGGTGCACAAATAATAAACGGACAAGGCACCAATATGATCTCTGTACTTTACAATAATAGTTTCAGCGGAGGATCCATTACTGTAAATGCTGCAAACGGATGTGGTACGGGACCAGACAGAAGTAAAACAGTGTCACGTAACATCCTCAAAGCACCTGCCAACATCAATGGATTAGCAAATGGTGTATGCGGCGCAAGTGGAGTTGGTTATACCTGCGCGAATGTAACAGGAGCTTCAACCTACCAATGGACAGTTCCGGCAGGAGCAACAATTACAAGCGGACAAGGAACAAGTACGATTCTTGTAAGTTTCAATGGAGCATTCACTACCGGCGCGATAACAGTAACAGCAGGTAATGCGTGTGGATATGGAGCAGTTCGAAGTCTGACTGTATCCGGAGCACCAGCCAAAGCAGATCCGATATCAGGACCAGCAATTGTCTGCACCAATACTGTTTATACTTATGAAGTTGCCGCAATTCCAGGTGTAAGCAGTTACAATTGGGTTGTACCGGCAAGTGTTCAAATCCTCAGCGGACAAGGCACTAAAACGATCACAGTTCGTTCACCGTTAGCACCAACAGCTTCCTTCGCCATCAGTGTTTATGTATCGAACGCCTGTGGCACGAGTGTAGCAAGAAAACTCTCAGGAATTAGTGCGAACGCTTGTCCAAGGATCAGTGAGAACTTCTTCAGCAATGTGGATTTACATCCAAATCCGATTACTTCAACTGCGGTATTATCGATAACATCTGCATCCAATGCAACTATCGGAATTCAGATCAG
>Ga0075163_10013781_pt1 | contig 10463 bp, 11 predicted proteins | sample JI1023141ADNA_FD_71478 | JGI IMG/M metagenome (GOLD analysis project Ga0075163, IMG submission 71478) | Wastewater effluent complex algal communities from Wisconsin, to seasonally profile nutrient transformation and Carbon sequestration -... | ecosystem: Engineered > WWTP > Effluent > Algae... | reverse complement strand
GCTATAAAGCTTTTAAAAGTGAGTAATAGCTGGCTCTATTGCGAACTTTTAAAAGCTTTATAGCCGGAAAAAGCAAAAGCATAAAAATAGCATTTTGAAGTTTCTTGGGTATAAGTATCCAGGTTCCATTTGAGATACCACCTCAGCAATCGATTTTTTTTACTGATGGCCTTATAAATGTCTTCTATATTAATTATTTATTAATCTAAGACATTTACAAAAAGCCGCAATAATTCATTGTAAATTGTTGCGGCTATTAATACGTAGGGCTTAATGCTTGAAGTGCTTCCAATATCTTTCTAGAAAAATAATGGCATGATCGAAAGGTTTCAGCCCTTCATAATGACTCTATCCCAATTAGGACGTCAGAGAGGGTAATTCCTCATGTTCTCTAACGATTCCAGCCGCGTGCAATCCAGTTGAGATGCCTCGAGTTAACATTGCGAGTGCTGATAAGGGTAAAACTACTATATCGATGAGCGCCTGACATAAATCTTTAATAATATATTTTGCCGTATCTAAAAAAAACGATGCACTATCTTCATTCCCACATAACTGACTGATTCCACCTATGACAGCACATACAGCAGATAAACCTCCAATAATAACTGGTACAGCTATTATGACAATGGGATTTAATACTGCCAATCCAATTATTGCCATTGGTAAAAACATATGACGCGCACAGTAAATGAATTCTTCTTTAGATTCATAAGGTTGAAAGAACATTTGTCCTACAGTACGACGCTTACGCCAAATTATATCATCACTATTAAGATGATTTTTAGTTACTTTTGCTGAACCCGTAAGGTAACTTATTGATAATTCAAGAGACATAACTATCCTCTGGTTTAGTGTAATAAAAAGATTATCAATTGTACATTAGAGAAAAAAAAAACAATATGAAAATTATTTGTTTTTAAATTTATAATCAAGCTAATTATAGCCAACATCTTAATTGGAATTCATATACAGTTGCCAATTCTACTACCTCTTCACTTGAACTAAAAGAATTCAAACAACTCGCATTAACGCCCTGGGTGATCCTTTTAAGGTTTGCGTTTGGGACTTTTTTGCTACCTTGAATTTGAAATAACTTGCGTTTGTTTTAATTCTGACTCCCCCATCCAGTAACAGAGTAATGGTGCGGGTATGTGCATAATTTTTGTTTTAATATCGGGTAGATTTTTCATAATACCAAAGTCATCTAAAGATTTTGTTACAACATATCCATGGGTAATATTCTTTTTTTGACATAGTTCTAGCAACCCTTTTAAAGCTTTAGCATTTGTATGTTGTTTTCGATATTTAACTTCAAAAGGAATGATTGTATCTCCAATCTCCGCAACAAGATCGACTTCATGTTCTTTATTACCTCGCCAATAACTAAACCGAACATTTTGAGAATAATATCGCGCAAATAGATGTTTAAATACAGCTGTTTCTGTGGCTACGCCTAAAGACCCAGGATCATTAAGGATATTTTTGCCTCTCAGTAATACTGCGGGTGCAATTGCCGCATCTGCCAAATAAATTTTATATTTCGCTCTCAATATATCTTTACCGTAACCAAAGGGTGGTAAACGATAAATGAGATTTGTCGCTTCCAATAAGTGTATATAATTTTGTATTGTTGGTCTTTTTACTTCAAGGTTACTGCATAGATCGGCCATATCAAGTAGCCCCCCATCATGCATACATAAATATAGAAAAGTTTGTTCTAATTCTAAAATACGACGCACACCAAAAAGAGCTGTCATATCTCTTTTTAATACTTTATCAATGATATCTTCTCTCAAGAGACGCTGAGCTTGGTTGATGCTCTCGACCTGCGCTGTTTGTGGAAAGCCACCTCTTAATAGGTACTCATGAAAATGCCCAACATAATGAACGGCAAGTTCTTGAACCCGATAAAACGCTTCTTGTGGCCATTCAAAGAGGTCGCGTAATGATTTAAGTGAAGGTAGCATGGGCAAGTCAATTTTCTTTAATTGTAAATATTCATAAAAAGAGAGTGTCGTTAAGCGAATGGTATACCATCGACCTACGCCTGATTCTTGATCTGCTTCAATAATTGGTGTGGCAGATCCAGTAAAAAAAATTCTCCGGTTTTTAGAAAAATCTACTTGATGTTTAATCCATGTACCAAAGCTTCGCATGAATTGTGCTTCATCGATAAAGATGTATTCTAGATCACCTGTTTTGGGTTCGCGTTCTCTCCAGGCCGTTAAAACAGTATCTATGTCAGACATTTTAATTAATGGATGATCAAATGTGACATACAAGATATTTCCTGGTTTCACGCCCTTTTTCAAAAGTTTATCAATAGCTTGTAATAAAAGCGTTGTTTTTCCTATTTGTCTAGCGCCAGATAAGAAGATTGCTCTAGGTGCAGGGGGATTAATCAGCCAGTATTCAAGTTCTTGATATGCCGCACGATGCCAAGTAGGTAGATCCTGAATGGATTCCCCCCTCCACCAAGGGTTAAACTGGGATACAACCGAGATTAATTCATTTGTAGATATTTTCATGATCTTCACACTAAAGTTATTCTTTAGTTAAAGTATACATTAATTAAATGAAATCGTTAGTGCTTTTATTGAAAATATTAAGAATTTTTTTATGTGATTTAGTTGCGGTTATATACAAGCTATCAATGACACTACTAAACACCTTGTTGGCGCAATCCATTGGCACGTTTACCAATCAATGTGCTAATACGTTTAGGGATTTTAGCGTGTGGGTATTTATCCATGACTTGTTCAAGAACAATATCTTTATGCGCTAAAATAAGTGCTCGCGTATCTTTTATTCGTTGGGTAAATGATCCTTTTTTTATCCCCAGTTCTTTCTCCAGAAGGGTGAACTGATTTAAGCCTATGTTTGCAAAATTATATCGGTCTCTAATTCTAAAAGAGAAATCTTTGTAGAGGCTTTCATAAATAGATGTGCATAACAGATCGTACTTGTCCAAAGCGCGCTAAAAATTCAAAAGAACCATGAACATTATGGTCACGTTCTAATGCGTCACGTACATCACCTTCGGGAAGAAGGTTTTCAAAAAAAGACAACGTTATCTTATTATTAAAGGTTTGCTTAGAAAGTGGCATAGCCAAACTTAAAGGAAAGCTATTTTGACCCATCAGCCATTGCTCATCATAAAAAAAAGAAGACATTAAATTTTCATCACGCGAAAAAACGCCTACTCGCTGATTTTCATAAAAAACATAAAGAGATTTCATGGCTCCATCTCAAGTACTATTTTAAAACCTAAAACCTTAGACATTTTTAAAATTGTTGATAACTGGACATCAGATTCAACAAGTTCAATGCGGCTAATACCATTATGAGAAAGATTGCAAAAAGCAGCTAATGACTTTTGCGTTATTTTTAATTGATGTCGTCGCATTTTGAGAACTTCTGCTAATTTTTCTGCGCTATCAATAATGTTTTTATCCATAGCCATACCTTATATAATTCTCATTATAATAAGAATTATAGTCAGTTTAGACTGTTTTGCGAGAATTTCTTATTATAGTGAGAAAAAGCATCAAGAAATCTATTGTTCATTATAAATACCCTTATAATAAGAATATTGGGTGTGATTAATCCTTGTAGTTGGTTTAAAGTAAAATTTTATGATAATGAAACGCTTAAAGGGCTTTTAGCGCCTTTAGGACTGCGATATGATTAAGGCAATTTAGTTACAGGAATAAATAATGATAAAACGGATGCTTGTAAGTGCAGTAATGAGTGTTGTGATAGGCCAGGGGTTTGCGGGCGAGTTTCAAGCAGGTATTGATCAAATGATTAATAAAGTAGACCCAACGATTAATATGGGCCTTGAAGTTATAGACCTCAATACAGGTGAAAATCTTTATAGTCGTAATGTCAATAAATTGCTGCTACCCGCCAGTAACATGAAGCTTATCTCAGATGCGGCAGCCTATTTGTCATTAGGGCCTGATTATCGGTTTCAAACAACTTTAAGCACCAATGCTTCAGTTCTTCAAGGGGGCGTTTTGCATGGCCCGCTTTATCTCAATATGTCAGGTGACCCTTCTTTTAGTGCAGCTGATTTAGATACTTTAATTGCGCATTTAAAGACATGGGGCGTGAGCCGTATTACCGGTAATGTGGTCATTCAAAGCAGTCATAGTATGGTGACACCTTATGCGACAGGGGTCATGGAAACTGATAAAAAGTATGCATATGGCGCACCGGTTGCACCTGTTGTTATTGATGCTAATCGTATGAATGTTACCGTAAATCCCGCCAGTCATGCCGGTGAGTTAGCCATTGTTGAACCTGAGGATTTATCAGGTACGGTAATCGTTGATAATCAAGTAAAAACAGTTGGCTCATCAAAAGGGTGTGGTGTTTCTTTTAATATGAATTCAGAAAATCACTTAACCGTAAGAGGCTGTGTAGGGGTTGGTCAATGGGCTTTGGTTCAAAGATTGCCAATTATTAACCCGAAAAGATACATGCAAGGTTTGGTGCATCAACGGTTAAAGCATGCGGGCATTATGTTAGATGGTCAGGTAGGGTTAGGGCAAATGCCAGCACATACGCTTTTAATCGCGTCTCATTCATCTAAACCGATTATGCAAATTATGGCCGATACTTTAAAACCTTCTGATAATCTATATGCAGACAGTTTGTTTTTGCATGCGGCAGATAAGATTAGTGGTGGCCCCGTCAATTGGGCGGGGGCGGCGCCTGTGATTAAGCAATTTCTGACGCAACAAACGGGCATTGATTTTTCAACCGCAACCTTAAAAGATGGGTCAGGGCTTTCAAGAGATGATAGACTGACAGTTAACCAGACAGTAAATCTCTTAAGATTTTTACATAACCGCTTTCCGATTGGTTATGAGTATATTTCAGCGCTCCCCATTGGTGGACGTGATGGTACTCTCATCAAACGTTTTAAAAACCCTGGTGAGCGAGGTATGGTAAGGGCTAAAACAGGTTATATGTCTGGTGTAATGGGGTTGTCCGGTTATTTATACACCCCAAATGGCCATACACTTGCATTTTCAATGTTTGTTAATAAAAAACCAAAAGTTGGGTTTTCAGGGCAGTATCGTCCATTAATGGATGCAATTGTGACCTATATGATTCATCAAAAACCAGGCGGAAATGCGGCAGCGACGATTGCCATCCAACGCCCAGTAGCCTTTGAGCAAAAACCTAATAGTCTTGCAAGAGACCGCGCGAAATCTGCTAAATGGCGCTACATTGAGTCTTCTCTCAAAAAAGCGCTGGCCGGCCAGTCAGTGACAGTATTATTTAAGGGCAATCATCTGATACTTAGAGACAACTCTAGTGATGTTAATCGCGTTTGGTCAGCGCTTAAAAATGTTAACCAACACTCTCCGTTTGCGGTTATTTTAAAAAGCACGTCTTCACCAAGTGGAAGTGGTCCAACACTATTATGGGTAAAATCCTATAACGTATTGAACCGCTCTAAACGGACATGGACGTTGAACGATGTATCATAAACTAATTGCGTTCAAGATGCTTTTTTAAGTTCCACTGTATAATGTAGATCTTGTTGTTTTAGTTGATCTCTAATCAGTAACTCAATTAAAGGCTCAATTGAGTAGCCTAAGGCATCTGAGATTTTTTTGGCAAAGCTTATTCCAATATCTTTGCGATTGTGTTCAACATCACTCAAAAATTGCTTAGAAACACCAAGTTTATTTGCTAAGGCCACTTGAGAAATTGCATCACTCATTCTTAATGAACGTACTAGGCCACCAAATGTCATAGATGCCCAGAGATCCTGAGTTTCTTCAAGTGCATTTAATTTATCTGTTGATTTAGTATTCATGCGGCGTTACCTCAATGATTTCGATAAAATTAATTTCACCGTTGTGTGTAATGATATAAATAGCACGCCATTGTTTATTTAAACGAATAGAGCGTTGCCCTTTTCTATTTGCAAGCAGTGGCTCATCATGCCACCCTGGTTGTTTTCGTGTTTCATTTAATCCAGATTTATCAACGGCCATCAACCATGCACGAAATTTTTCTTGTAAGTATTTAGGTATTCGTTTTAAATCTTTTAATGCTTGTTTTGAAATCGTTATTTCTGTTTTCACAGTACTTCCCTAATTAAATAATACACCTAAAAAGGTGTATTATCAAAATTTTACATCGATTTTTCTTTCATTTTACGGTCCATGGCTTGCCAGTTAGGTAAAAAGCGTTCCATGTATTGGTAAAATCGTTGATTATGTTTGATTTCAAATAAGTGAACGAATTCATGGACAAGGACGTATTCGATGATATTTAAGTCTTTTTCGATGAGGTGTAAATTAAGGGAAATACGTTTTGTTAAGATGTTGCAGGAGCCCCAGCGGGTTTTCATGGGTTTGATGCTGAGGTTAGTAATGGTTTTGCCGGTGATGGTTTGCCATTTTGTGACAAGCGCTGGGATGAGTGCTAAAAAGGCTTCATGATACCAAGTATTTAAACAGGTTTTTGCATCCTGTAGTGTCATAGCATTAAGGTGTAAGGTATGGTCATCAATTTTTTTAATCGTCACAGGCCCTGGTTCTTGGGTTCTGATAAGCTTAAAGGGCTTGCCTAAATACCAAATGCGGCTACCTGTTTCAAAATTGGGGCAAGGGTCGTCTTTACGCATTCTGATAACGGCTTTATGTAGCCATTCTTGCCGGTCACTTAAATATTGATGCAGTTGAACTTTTGACATGCGTTTAGGGGTGCTTAGGGTAATGCGACCATCTGGCGGGTACACCCTTAGATGGATATTTTTAATCGGTTTTTTAAGCCACTCAATGTGGTGGCCATTAAATTCAATAAGATTGTCCATAATACTTTCCTGAGGTTGGATTTAGGCTATTTTCAGCCAGCCTGTGATGCTATACCGAGTTTTGTGTGTTGTCAAAACCTCATGAGGGATATGGCTTAAAAAAATCGCTAAACGATTGTATGAAGGTGTAATAGTTGCCAGTGGCTCATCTTCAGGCGTATAGAGCTTTAACTCCCCACCATCATGTTTACTCCAATCTGAATTCAAATAAAAGACACAAGATACCCGTCTTGTCCCGGTATTTTTAAATTGGTCGATATGTTTTTTATAAAATGTCCCTGGGGGGTAGATGGCGGCATGCGTTTCAAACGTTTGAATGCCAAGATAAAGGGATTGATTAAGATGGGTCACGAGCTGTCTGATGGCATCAAAATAGGCGCTTATGCCTAGGTGTTCAGTATCTTCATCTAACCAATGAATGCTATCACCTCGGATGCTATCTTCTTGTATCTCTTGCGATTTTTTGCCGATTTTTGCGCGCTTAAACGCCTGCATAGCCTCAAGTGATGTTATTTTTTCAATTAAGGATGCGCACGCGTGTTCAGATAAAAAATTATCAATGATGGCATAATCGTAAATATTTAAATCTTCAACAGCAGTTACCAGCATGTTAAGTCGCAAATGATTGATGAGGATTTTATTTTAACACAGGGCAGCCGTATTTAATGCCCTAATATAAATCAATTTTACAGGGCCTCGCGCGCAAGTTTGCGCGCGAGGCCCTGTAATAACTTGTTCCAAATTAATATTAATTTGGCCTTAAATTACTACCGCAGCTTAAACCTCTCTCTAACTCATGCGCGTCGAATTCTACGTAGCCTGTCCCATTTTCTGTCTGTCCGGACTTCTTTACCAAGCGGTTAAAATCAGCCCCTAACGCATTTTCTAATGTTGGAATCAGAGAGGTTTGGAATTCATTTATGTCCTTAGGGTATCCCATTCTACTGTTTGGATATAATGGGAATGTTATTGTCACTGTTTTTAAATCACCACTATTTGTATCAAAAGTGAGCGAATTGACATCCATACTTCGATGTAACTCAGAAATTATTTTTTCTAAACCGTGGATGTTTTCTAAATGATCTTGATTTAAGTGATGTGGATAACCATTCGCGAATTTTTTTGTTATATCACTATATTGGAGTTTTTTAACCACATCAGGGTTTAGTTCGTAAACAACACAACCCGGTCTTTTTATCTTAGATTCTTGTAAAATTAAAGTATCCGGATTAAGCATACTATGTATAATCCTTGGAAACCATCCTCCATTTTCGTCATTAAAAACTAATGCGATAGATTTCAATTTGCCATTCTTATCAAGCTGTGGTTCTATGCTTTTTAGGTCTTTGCTACTAATACGACTTGATTCAGGATTGCCCAATATTGAAAGACCTATTAAATGATCTCGTGTTAATAAATGACTGCCAGTTGTGATTTTTGATTTTACGAGTTTTAGTTTTTCCTCTGTCGCCTCATCTGTCACATTCTTCGGTTGTTGATTTGAACCATCGTTTTTACTTTCTTTATATTTCCTTTTGAATAGAAAATTATCGAGTACATGCGAAATAGGGCTCTGCGTTAATTTCTGCTCGACGACATTGTTATAAGCTTGGGGGTTAAATCCAAAGCTATTTAGAGGAGCGGTCGTCATGGCGCCGATATGTTCTTCGCCCACATAACCACCCTTATCAGTTTTACCATTTTTCCAATACTCGCCTACATCATAAATGCCATAAACCACATCAGCATCAGATGGGTTATGTAAAGCGCAGAGTTTTCCTTGCTTAGTTAAAGCATCTGCAATAAAAACAACATCTTTTGTCGCACGGACCACATTCTTTGACTTTGATGTTTTTAATGCTTTATCAAATTGTGTACCAAATTGAGCCGGGTGGTAAATAATATTTAAATCTTTGAATTGATTTTCAGCCGAAACTTTCATCAGTGCTTTAAAATAAACGTCAGGCTCTCCCCCAAATGCCCCAAGTCCCGCGGCGGGTAAGGCAATATAGTTACGACCTTCGCTAATCGCGGCGTTGAATAAATTTCGATACATACCTTCAATAAATTTATTCCTGTCTTTTGATGATAATGATTGAGCGGTTCCATAGCTAAAATTCAAAGCAGGGCTTGAAAGTAAGAGGATGGCTGGCGCATCCTCCTTAATCTCGCCAACGCGAGGCGCGCTAATGGCTTTCCCATCAATAATAATAGGACTTACCAATAAATCTATTTCTTGAACGTGACAAATTCCTACGGCGAGATTTTGCCAGTGGATTTTTGCTTCTTCACATAAAGATTTATCCTGTGGAAGTATAGTGTTATTTTGTAAGGCTGTTTTCTGGATTCCTTTTGGCACGATATCGTTATTGATATAGATTTTGGTACTTTTCGTTAGTCTATCAATGCGTTTACCAGAAATGGTTAATGTTTCTTCACTATTAGCAAAGCTTTGTATGATAACGTCTTGGTTGTTTTCTGGCTGCATGGGGGCATTATTTTCTTTAATAGAGAGTTTATCCTTTACGCCTGATACGCTCCCTAATGCTTTTAAAAACTGCTGCGCTGGCTTTTTATCAAACGCAATGCTATCACCTGCCCCAGCAGTCGTTTGATATTGTGAAAATCCACCAATGTTTTTTTCAATTGAATCAATTTCATCTTTTAAAGCCGTCATCATAAAGTCCTAGATCGTGGTTGTTGCCATATATTTTAGCAGAGGGCTCTTATTTTATCCATTTTTAAAAATTATTCCCTAAGTTAGTTGCTTGATAGGTGTTTTGCCATAAAGTGGATTTCAACCTGATTCAGTCTGTATTTAGATGATTTCTTCTGGCCAATTATGGTATCTTTAACGTTATTTCAATCCAATAGTGTCTATCATGAATAATGACTTTCTGGCTAAGAACATTTTACTTGGGGTGTGTGGTGGGATTGCCGCTTATAAATCAGCGTATTTAGTTCGCGCTTTTGTTGAAGCGGGTGCTTGCGTTCGTGTTGTGATGACGGACTCAGCACAGGCGTTTATCACGCCCATGACCTTTCAAGCCTTATCAGGCAATGCGGTGAGTACGACACTGTGGGATTTGGATGTAGAACGTGCCATGGGGCATATTGAATTGGCAAAGTGGGCGGATTATGTCGTTATTGCACCCGCATCTGCTAATACGCTTGCAAAGATGGCGCATGGGTTATGTGATGATTTATTGTCAACGATTTATTTAGCCACACGTGCCCCTGTTTTGGTTTGCCCTGCGATGAATCAAGCGATGTGGCATCATGAGGCAACGCGTGCCAATATGGCTGTATTGGCGGCACGTGGTGTTACTATTGTTGGGCCTGATTCTGGCATGCAGGCTTGTGGTGATGAAGGGTTTGGTCGTCTGGTTGAGTCTGATGCTATTTTAGATGCGATAAGAGCGCTCCCTGCAAAAGGGCTGTTACAAGGTGAGCATGTGGTGATTACTGCAGGACCCACAGAAGAAGCCATAGACCCTGTTCGTGTCATGACCAATCATAGCTCCGGTAAAATGGGTTATGCGCTTGCATCAGCGGCTTTAATGGCAGGCGCTCGTGTGACGTTGGTTTCAGGCCCAAGTGCGGCGTCCTGTCTGCCTGG
>Ga0075163_10013780_pt1 | contig 10463 bp, 7 predicted proteins | sample JI1023141ADNA_FD_71478 | JGI IMG/M metagenome (GOLD analysis project Ga0075163, IMG submission 71478) | Wastewater effluent complex algal communities from Wisconsin, to seasonally profile nutrient transformation and Carbon sequestration -... | ecosystem: Engineered > WWTP > Effluent > Algae... | reverse complement strand
GAGCGCGCCACCGTCGAAAACTGGAGACGCGGCAGCGACCGCTATGTGCGGGTCGTTCAGGACCTCGGAGAGCGAGGTTCGTGGTGAGCGCCCGGGCCATTCTCGGTCTCGCGCTGATCCTCGCAGGTTCCGGGATCGCGCACGCCCAGCCCCAGCCTCCGGGCCCCGCCGCCTGGTGGTCGTTCGACGACGATCCGGGTGAAGGCGCGGCGCGCGATCGCGCAGGATCGATCAGCGACACCATCGAAGGACGCACCACGCGCGTGGCCGGCGTGGTCGGCCGGGCGATCCGACTCGACGGCTTCACGTCTCTCATCCGCCGCAACAATGCGGCAGCCCCCAAGGTCACCGGGGCCTTTACCGTGGAGTCGTGGGTCGCCCTCGCCGCGTACCCCTGGAACTGGGCTCCCATCGTCGACCATGAGCGCGACGAGCACGCGGGCTACTACTTCGGCATCGGTCCCCTCGGGGAGGTCGGCCTCGAACTCTCCCACGGCGGCCACTGGCTTTCGTGCCGAACCGACTCGAAGCTCAAGCTCCGTAAGTTCACCCATGTGGCCGCGGTGTTCGATCCCGACGCGGGCATCACCGTCTTCGTCGACGGCAGCGTGGCGCGGCGCTGCGAGCGCAGCGAGCTGCAGCCCTCCGCGGACCTGGGCTCGGCGGGCGGCGCGAGCGGCGGCGCGGTGCTGGCGGCGGGCGTCGACCTCCTGATCGGGATGAACCACGAGAAGCGCGTCCCCTCGCATCCCGTGCGGCCGCAGGCGACCCTCGCCGCGTGGTTCACGATCGACGGCATTCTCGACGAAGTGAAGATCCATACGAGGGCGCGCGGCGCCGACGAGCTGCGGGCGGACTTCGCGGCCGCGAAGCCTCCGGCCGAACCCGAGATCCCGCCGCGCGTGATGCCTTCGGGCCCCAAGGGGCCCGGCCGCTTCGGGGCCTATTACACGCATCTCAACTACTACAAGGAATGGGACGCGCTGTTCCGGGTCAGCGAGCACCCCGACGTGGTGGTCCAGTTCGACGGCTCCCCGCTTCGCGTGGTCTTCTGGCGCGGCACGCGTTACTCCCCGGTCTGGGTCATGGAGAACGGAACGTGGATGGCCGATCAGAGCGCCGAGCACTTCACGAACCATGAAGGGTGCTTCGAGCACATGCTCGACCCGCAGAACCGCTACTCGCACGTGCGCGTCATCGAGAACAACGAGGCCCGGATCGTCGTGCACTGGCGCTACGCGCCGATAAGCGTGCGACAGGAGTTTTCGCAACCCGACGAGCGCACCGGCTGGTCGGACTGGGTCGACGAGTACTTCACGTTCTTCCCCGACGGCCTCGCGGTGCGTGAAGTCGTGATGTTCACGAGCGGCAAGCCCCTTGGCCCCTCGGAGTTCATCGTCCTCGCGCAGCCGGGGCAGCGGCCGGAGGACGTGATCAACCTCGACGCCCTCACCCTCGTGAACCTGAAGGGCGAATCGCACCTGTATTCGTGGAGAAACGAAATGCCCGACTTCTCGAAGGAGGAAAAGCCGGCAACCCCGCTGGCGCAGATCGTGAACCTGAAGTCCGAGTACAAGCCGTTCGAGATCTTCGAGCCGGGCGCGCGCATGCGCGTGTTCAAGATCGAGTCGCGCCGGGACATCTCGGCCTTCCCCTGGTGGAACCACTGGCCGGAGGCGCAGATCCCATCGGACGGTCGCTACGCCATCATGCCCGATCGCCCGTCGCACTTCTCGCTCTCGTGGGGCGGCCCGCCTATCCACAAGCGGTCCGACGGGACGTACTACGCGACCTGGCTCTACGGGGCCAGGATCAAACCCGCGGCCGGCGATATCGCGCGGCTCGGGCGCTCCTGGATTCAAGCCCCTGCGCTCAAGCTGAGCGGGACGGGCTGGAGCGGCGGGGACTACGACCGCACCGATCGCGGCTATCAGCTGAAACGTGACGGTGCCTCCACGAACCTCGCGTTTCGACTCGAGGCGAGCGAGGACTCACCGCTCGAGAACGTGTCGCTGCGGATCGAAGGATGGGGCGAGGCGGAGCCCGTGGTCACCCTCGATGGCCGCGCCTTCGGCCGGGCCGAGGGTCTGCGCTTTGGTCATGTGCGCGGTCTCGAGCGGACCGACCTTGTGATCTGGCTGCCCGTCGAACGCACCCGGCCGGTTTCCGTGAATGTGGCGGCGAAGCCGCAGACTGTCGCGGGGAAGCGATGACCCGGCGTCTTCAGCCCGCCGTGATCTCGGCCGTGCTTGGACTGATCCTCGGGGCGTCGTGCGCGCAGGCGCCGGCGCCCGCGTCCGGAGCCCGGCCGGCCGAGACGTACGCAACCGTCGTCTTCCTGAGCGGGAGCGAGTTCTTCAACTGGGCCCACGCCGGAATGCGCGACGCCGCGGCCGCGATCGGACCGCACGTGACCGTCGAGCTCAAGGGCCCGGCGGAGTGGGATGCGGCACTCGAAGCGCGCACCATCGACCAGCTCGTGGCGCGGAAAGTGGCGGGAATCGCCGTCACCGCCGCGGAGGCCCAGGCGCTCACGCCGTCGATCGACAAGGCGATCGCCGCGGGCATTCCCGTGATCACGTTCGACTCCGACGCCCCCACCAGCAAACGGCTCGCCTTCGTCGGAACGAACAACTACAACGCCGGCTTCACCGCCGGGCAGGCAATGGCGCGGTGGCTGGGCGGCAAGGGGGAGATCGGAATCTCCACCTTTCCGGGTCCCGACCACCTGCGGCGACGCGTGGAAGGATTCACGGAAGGCCTGAAGCAGGCCGGCCCCGACATCCGCATCGTCGCCACGGTCAACGACGAGGGTGACGTGGCCCGCGCCGAGACCCAGATCACGGCGATGCTTCAGGCCAATCCCGGGATCAACGGGATCTTCTGCGCTCACGGCAACCCGGGCCCGGGCGCCGCCGCCGCGGTGCGCAACCTCGGACGCAAGGGGAAGGTCGAGATCATGGCCTTCGACTTCGCGACCCCCGTGATCGAACTCATCGAGAGCGGCGAGATCCGCGGCACGGTGGGCCAGAACCCTTACCTGATGGGCTACATGGCGATGCAGCTCGTTCACGCGGCCCGCCATCCCACAGGCGCGCTCGGACCCTCGCCCTTCGGCCCGGTGCCCGCCACGATCGACACCGGCGTCGAGATCCTCGACAAGGAGACGGTGAAGCGCTACAAGCGCGTGCCCGCGATGTGATGACCCGGCGCGTGTTCGCTCTGGCGGCGACGGCTGCTTCGTGCGAGAACGCGAGCGGGAGAACGGCGCCCCGGCAAACACCCCGGAGTGCCCCATGAGACTCGGTTTCGGGCTCTACCGGCACATGCTGGACCAGGCGCACTATGAATTCGCGGCGCAATGTGGCGCGTCCGATGTGGTCGTGCACCTCGTTGACTACTTCAACCGCATCAATCAGCGGTCATCGGATCAGCCCATCGGCGGATTGGATGGGTGGGGCGAAGCCGGTGATCCCGACCGCATCTGGGAGGTCGCTGACCTCGTGCGGCTGCGCCGCGAGATCGAAAGCCAGGGACTGCGCTGGTACGCCATCGAAAACTTCGATCCCGCGCACTGGCACGACATCCTGCTCGATGGCCCCAAACGCGCTCATCAGATCGAACAGGTCAAACGGATGATCCGGCATGTCGGCGAAGCCGGCATTCCGGTGATCGGCTACAACTTTTCCCTCGCCGGCGTTGCCGGACGCAAGACCGGGAAAGTCGCGCGCGGCAACGCCGAATGCGTGTTGATGGACGGCATCGATGAACTGAACAGCGCGCCGATCAAACAGGGCATGGTCTGGAACATGACCTATGACACACGGGCAGCGCCCGGCGTGATGCCATCGATCAGCCACGAACAGCTCTGGGATCGGCTGCAGCGTTTCCTGCGCGAGGTGGTGCCCGTGGCCGAGCAGGCCGGCGTCCGCCTCGCTGCCCACCCGGACGATCCACCACTGGAGTTCGTCCGTCAGCAGCCACGGCTGGTCCATCAACCGCACCTCTACCATCGTCTGCTGGCCGCGTGTCCAAGCCACGCCAACGGCATCGAACTATGCCTGGGCACTGTCGCCGAGATGACGACCGGCGACGTCTATGACACCGCCCGCACGTACGTGCAGGGCAGGCACGTCCCCTACATCCATCTGCGCAACGTACGCGGCAAGGCGCCGCACTACCAGGAAACCTTCATCGATGACGGCGACATCGATATCCATCGCGTCATACGCGTCCTGCACGAGGAAGGGTTCGACGGCGTGATCATTCCCGATCACGCGCCGCAAATGAGCTGCGCCGCCCCTTGGTACGCAGGCATGGCCTTCGCGATGGGTTACCTGCGAGCCGCCATTCAGAGCACGACCGGACCAAATCTCAACCTTGCGGCCTCGCGCACGGCCAGCTGAGCGCCCCAGTCCTGCCGGATCACCAAATGAAACGAGCCCGCACCAGAGCATTCACCCCGCCACGCCCGACGGCCGCCGAGCGCAGACTCTTCACAGAGATTGCGCGCGATCTCTACACGCCGGTGGTAGGCGACGTCCTGGATGGCCTGGGCTTGTATCACCAGCTCTTGCCGCAGCCCATTCAGCCGGCGCTTCACAGCATGAAGATCGTCGGTCGCGCCATGCCGGTGGTGATGATCGATGTCTATGGGCCGCAGAAGAAGCCCTTCGGCCTGCTCACGGAGGCGCTGGATCAACTGGAGCCCGGCGAGATCTACCTCGCGAGCGGCGGCGAGATGCGCTGCGCCTACTGGGGAGAATTGCTGACCGCTACCGCCAAGGCGCGCGGCGCGCAAGGGGCCGTCATCAACGGCTTCCACCGCGATACGCCAAAGATGCTCGAACAGGGGCTCCCGGTCTTCAGCCGCGGTCGATTCGCGCAGGACTCAGCCGTGCGCACGCAGGTGGTGGACTACCGCTGCCCAATCGAAATCGGCGGGGTGTGGATCGAACCAGGTGATCTGATCTTTGGCGACCTTGATGGCGTGGTTGTGATTCCGAGGCGACATGAAAGTGAGGTCCTGGAACGGGCCTTGAAGAAGGCCCGTACCGAGAACGTGGTACGCAAAGCGATCGAAGCCGGCATGAGCAGTACCGCCGCACTGAAGAAATACCGGGTCCTTTAACGAACCGACGATCTCGGCGATGGCGGTCGCAGCTATCGCGTGGTCGTTACCCCTGGTGCAACTCCGACAACTACTGGAGGCTCACGGTGAGAAAAACCCAGCCCGTCTTTCGATATCTCCTGCTTCTGGGCGTCGCGGTTTCCGCGTTGCCGTCTTCAAGCTTCGGTCAAGGCCCCGACCCTTTGACCAAAGTCGAGGCACGTCTCCGCGCGATCTACGAGCGGCGAGAGTTCGCGGCCCGTTCGGTGCGTTCCCTGACATGGCTCCCTGACGGTTCGGGGCTCGTCACGTTGGAAGAACGGACGCAAGGCGGCGGCGGACGCGAACTGATCCTCCACGACACGCGCGACGGACGGCGCACGGTACTGCTCCCCGCCGAGCGCTTCGTGGTGTCCGGTCGAACTCAACCCCTCGTCATTGAAGAAGCCGCGGCGTCGCCGGACGGCGCTCGGCTGCTCCTGCTCACCGACTCGCGGCCCGACCTCAAAGGCAGCGGGCGCCGGCTCTTCGACTATTGGCATTTCGACCGCCGGTCCGGGGTGCTTGAGCCCCTCGTCACGGCCGCTGAGCGCACGCCTCTTCAAAAGAGCTTCTCCCCCGACGGAGCGCGTTTTCTCTACGTGCGCGAACACAATCTCTACACGCGCGCGTTCAAGGATGGGAGCACCGTCCCGCTGACCTCCGATGGGGCCGTCGACGCAGTGACGAACGGCGCGGGGTCCGGCCCGGCCTGGAGCCCGGATGGACGGAGCGTCGTCTATGTGCAATCCGACTCGCGAGCGGTTGCGCTGCGGCCCATGCTCGACACGAGTGATCCCACTTATCCCCAGGTTCAATACCGGCGCTTCGCCAGGGTCGGCGGAGTCATACCCACGCTCCGTGTCGGTGTCGTGGGCGCGGACGGCGGTGAAACGCGCTGGCTCGCCGTACCCGGCGCCTCCGAGGGCTTCTACCTGGGCGGCGTCGGTTTCGCGGGTCCGGACGAGGTGCTGATCGAGCGTCTGTCGCGCGGCCGCGAAGCGCGCTCGTTCCTGATCGCAAACCTGAAGAGCGGCAGCCTTGTGACCCTCTACGAAGAGACCGACCCTGCCTGGGTCGACGCGAGCTATGCCGCGAACGCCGGGCTCGAGTGGATCCGCGACGGCCGGGCCTTCGTCCTGCTGAGCGAGAAAGGGGGATGGCGTCAGGCCTATGTGCACTCGCGCGACGGAGCCCCGCCGAGGCTCCTCACGCCGGGTCCGAGCGATGTGATCGCGCGCGGGCGGGCGGCGGAGACTCAGGGCTACTTCTATTACCTCGCGTCGCCCGAGAACGCCACTCAGCGCTATCTCTACCGGGTGCGGCTCGACGGAACAACCGGGCCGGAACGGGTCAGCCCGAAGAGCGAGCCGGGAACCCACGGTTATGAGTTCTCTCCCGACGGTCGATTCGCGCTCCACACCTATTCGACCTACGACACGCCGCCGAGAGTCCAGCTCGTAGAACTCCCGTCTCACCGCGTGATCAGCGTTCTCGAAGCGAACCAGCCGCTGCGCGAGCGCACACGGGCGTGGTTTGAGCAGCCGGTGGAGTTTCTGAAGCTGACCATCGCGGGCGGCGTCGAGATGGACGCCTGGCTGTTGAAGCCGCCGGGCTTCGACCCTTCGAGGAAGTACCCGATCTTCATCTTCATCTATGGCGAGCCGCATCTGCAGACCGTCACCGACGACTGGTCGGGCGGCGGCCAGAACCTGTTCAGCCGGGCCATGGCGGAACCCGGGTATCTGGTCGCGTCAATCGACAATCGGGGCACTCCTGCCCCGAAAGGCGCCGCGTGGCGGCGGTCGGTCTTCGGCAGTCTCGGCCCCCTGTCGACCGACGAGCAGGCCGAGGGCCTGCGTGAACTCGGCCGGCAGCGCCCCTACGTTGACCTGTCCCGAGTGGGTATCTGGGGCTGGAGCGGGGGTGGCTCGAACACACTCAACGCGATCTTCCGAAAGCCCAACGACTACCACGTCGCGATCGCGGTGGTCCCAAAGCCGCGCCCGGAGCTCTACAACGCCTGGTTCCAGGAGATCTTCATGCGCACGCCCGCGACCAACCCCGAGGGGTACCGAACTGCGGCCGCGATCAACTACGCGGAGGGCCTGAAAGGCCGGCTCCTGATCATGCACGGCAGCGGGGAGACCAACACCCACATCCAGATCACCGAGGCCCTCGTCGACCGCCTGATCGAGCTCGGCAAGCGCTTCGACTACATGACCTACCCCAACCGCGACCACGGTCTTTCGGAAGGGCCAGGCTCGACTCTCCACGTTCGCAATCTCATCGCGCGCTACCTGATTGAGCACCTGCCCCCGGGTCCGCGCCCGACCGCGTCGCCGTAACAGAGCCGCCACGCGCGAGAGGTTTTCCCATCCTTCGTGAGATCCTCGCCCCTCATGCGCGCGGATCCGACAGAGCAGTCGCGGAGGGACCACCGTTCCGGCCTCGCCTACGGAGTCCTGGCCTACCTGATCTGGGGCTTCTTTCCCATCTACCTGAAGGCCGTCGGAACGACCCCGGTCCTGGAGGTTCTGGCCCACCGTGTGACGTGGGCCTTCCTGTTCCTCCTGCCGGCGTGCTTCCTGGGCGGGCGATTCGGGTCCGTGCGCGCGGCGCTCGCCAGCCGCAAGGCCATGGCCGCCCTCGTGGGATCGACGTTGCTGATCGCGCTCAACTGGGGGGTCTACATCTTCTCCGTCCTGAGCGGCCGGATCCAGGAGAGCAGCCTCGGTTACTACATGAACCCTCTCGTCAACGTGCTGATCGGGGTGATGTTCCTGGGCGAGCGGCTCGAGACGCCGGTTCGCCTGGCGAGCGCCCTGGCCGCACTCGGCGTGATCTCGATGGCCGTCAGCCTGGGAGGCCTGCCGTGGATTTCGGTGACCCTGGCGTTGTCGTTCGCGCTCTACGGATTGCTGCGGAAGCTCGCGCCCGTCGGCGCCTTCGCCGGCCTTCTCATCGAGACCCTGCTGCTCCTGCCGCTCGCCGCGGGATTCCTCATCTCTCTGGCGGCGAAGGATCGCGGCGTCTTTTTGCGAAGCGCCGGCGGTCTCGACGTTCTCCTCGTCCTGTCCGGGCCCCTCACCGCGATCCCCCTTCTCTGCTTCGCCGCGGCGGCCCGCCGCCTGCCCCTCTCGGCCCTCGGGTTCCTGCAGTACCTGTCGCCGACCATCCAGTTCCTGCTGGCGGTGCTCGTCTACGACGAGCCCTTCGACGCCGCGCGCCTGGGCGCATTCATGATGATCTGGACGGCCGTCGCCATGGTCGCGATCCATACGGCGCGGCGAGGGAGAGCCGAGCCCGTCGTCGACGCTGGCTGACCCCGCTCCAGGGGCTCCTTCTAGGACCGCCCCATCGGCGATCCACCTGTCTTGCGCGAGGCCTCAGGCGGTGGCGCGCGTCAGCGCCTGGCGTGCGACCGCGCCAACCACACCGAGCACCGCCATGCCTCCGAACACTCCGGCGACCAGCAGCCCCGGCCCCCGCTGGCTGACGAAGGTCTGGATATCCTCGGCGCCGGTCGCCCCCGCGGCCGCGGCGAGCATCACGGCAACCACGGTGCGCGGGAGCATGCCGAGGAATGTGCCGGCCAGGAAGGCCCTGAGCGGCACGCCGGTCGAGGCCATAACCAGATTGGTGAGGGCGAAAGGGGAGTTCGGCGGCAGACGCAGGAGGGCGACGATCAGCAGCGTGCGCCGCGGCCCGCTTCCGACCAGCGCGTCGCGGATGGCCCGGGCCTTCGGGTTTCCGGCGATCAGCTCCTGCACCCGATCCTTCGACACGCGCCGCGCCACGTAGTACCCGAGCAGACCCCCGCCGGTGAAGCCGACGAGCGCCGCGGGCAGGCCCAGGGACGCGCCAAAGACCCAGCCTCCGAGGATCGACTGCGCGTAGGTCGGAAGAAGCCCGAGGCCGGCGCCGAGCACGAAGACCACAATGAAGACGGCGAGGCCAAGGGGACGGTGATGGAGAAGCCACTCCGAAACCGGAGCGAGGCTCGCGAGGAGCAACGTGCCGAACACGGCGGGTCCGGCCGTCCAGGCGATTCCCAGGAGGCCGGTGGGGCCGAGCGCCGCGGCAAGCGAAGAGACTGGTGAAGGGGGCTCGGGGCGCACGGAACGCATGATAGACGGCTGGTCTTTGTGAGCTCTCGGCGCCCCCCCAAGGCCGTGTTCGAAGCGCGGCCCCGACCTATCGAGGCGTGGTTGCGGACACCTTCGCCTGGTACTCCTTCAGGCGTCGCTCGAACTCCGCGCGTTCCTTCATGGCGAGTCGGACCGCGAAGGCCTTGTCTCTGACCGCGGGAAGGGACGGATCGAAGCGGGGGTTCGGGAGCGGCATCTGCGCGTTGGTCTCACGCTGCCATTTCACCAGGCGATCGTTCAGATCCTTGACGCGATCGGGCAGGCGGTCGGCCAGATCGACGAGCTCTCCCGGGTCCTCCGCGAGATTGAACAGCGAATAGGCTCCCGAAGTGTCGTTGTACCAGCGGATCAGCTTCCAGTTCGCGGAGATGACGGAGGCATAAGGGCCGGTGGCATGCGTGGGATGAGGGAAGTGAAAGAAGAGGTCGCGTTCCGGCAGAGCGCCGCCGCCGGTCAGAAGCGGCATAAGGCTCCGCCCATCGACATGCTGGCGGGGACGCAAGGGAAGGCCAGCCATCTCGAGCATGGTCGGATAGAGATCCATGTGAATGACGCGGCTGTCGTTCCTGGAACCGGGCTTGATCCGCGAGGGCCAGCGGATCAGGAGGGGCGTGCGATTGCCGCCTTCATAGGGGAATGACTTCCCTCCCATGAGGGGGTAGTTGGAGGTGTCCGGCCCCAGGGTGAGGCCTCCATTGTCGGAGGCGAAGATGAAGACCGTGTCGTCCTGCAGGCCAAGGCGCTTGAGGGTGGCGTCAATCGTGCCGATGCTCTCGTCGGCGGTCTCCAGCATGGCCGCGTAGACGGGGTCGCCTTGATCGGTGGTGGGCAGAGCGCGGTACTTGGCAACCAGCTCCGGGTGCGCACGATGGGGGCGGTGCACCGCCCAATGCGAGACCATGAGGAAGAACGGCTTGTCCTTCTGCGCCTCGATGAAGCGAACGGCCTCGCTCGTCAGGGTGCGCATCCACTTGGGGTCACCCTCGAGCGCGTCTCCAGAGGGCCCCCCGTCCTTCTCGCCAAGAATGTTGAATTGTCGAAAGCCCTGCTTGTCGGGATTGAAGGCCGCGTTCTGGCCAACGTGCCACTTCCCGTAGTAACCCGTGACATAGCCCGCCTCGGCAAGGGCTTCCGCGATGGTCACTTCCTCCAGGGGAAGCACA
>Ga0075163_10013778_pt1 | contig 10464 bp, 6 predicted proteins | sample JI1023141ADNA_FD_71478 | JGI IMG/M metagenome (GOLD analysis project Ga0075163, IMG submission 71478) | Wastewater effluent complex algal communities from Wisconsin, to seasonally profile nutrient transformation and Carbon sequestration -... | ecosystem: Engineered > WWTP > Effluent > Algae... | reverse complement strand
CCACAGCCATTGGGCCCAACGATGCCGGTAATCCCTTCATCAAAATTGATAACTATTTTGTCGGCAAAACTCTTAAAGCCCTTGATCTCCAACTTCGATAACTGCATGAATCCCTTGAGAATTTAGTGGTTGAAAAAATAAGATGGCAAAGATAACCCTCGGATTGGCATTTGGAAAATCAGGCATACCCATTTCATCAACATTTTATCCATCCCAAAAAGTATCGAAAAAGGCTGTTTTTCCAATTATTTCGATACCTTTGGCTATCACATGGATATTCAATTTTGGATTTGGTTGATTGTGATCGTGGTCACACTGATTGCCCGGGCTAATAAGAAAAAGCCCCAGCAACCTTTTGAGCCTCAACGGCCTGATTACCGGGAGTCTGCTCCTGACTCCACCCTGGATAAACCGATTACGTTCGAAGATTTGCTCAAAGAGATTCAGGCTGCCAAATCCCCTAAACCGGTTGCAGCTCCACCACAAAAGAAATACGACTTTGAGGACTATGATGATGATCTGAAAGAGGAAGTTGAGGTAGTTGAAAAGACAGATTATCGCTCTGAGGATTCAATCTACCAAACGTATGAGAAAGCTAAACTAGATGCCTTTAATAAAGCATCGCTGGAAGAGACCCTGAAGGTAGGAGACACACTTGTAAAGTTTGAGCAGCAAAAGGGGTATCAGCAGGTAGCCGATAGACAGGCCGCAGTGAATGAATACATGAAAGAGCTTAAGAATCCGACTAGCTTTAAGAAGGCCTTTATATTGAGTGAGATATTAGGAAAGAGGTTTTGAAAATATGATTTTTTAAGTAAAACATTACGCATAGGTCGGGTAATGTATTTTTTTAATGTACTTGTCTTTGGTTTACCAGCATCTTTACATGAGTCAACGGCTTAGATCCATTTTTTGCAAGACCCGTTTTATTAATTTATCTTGCCTAGACATAAAATTTCCCATGAGCGTCCTCAGGCACCTCAAGTCCAGCCTTTTGATTACAAGTATTCTGGTGAGTGGCTGGTTTACTTCCTACGCTTCAGATTCATTTAAGGCAGAACCAATTCAACCTGTACCTGTCAAGTGTGAAGAGATTGATGTAAAACTTGAGATTACTCACACCACTGGAAATCAACGCAATGGTGAGATTACGCTGGACTTTAAAAAATCAGCTTCGGGGTATACGTGCTTTATTTTTTCAGGAGCTGATAACGATAATCGTCTCGAACTTACCGGCACTAAATTTAGTGACCTGGCGAAGGGAGACTATAATCTCTACATTCAAAATCAGGACGGGTGTACAAAACATATGAAATTCAAGATTAACTGATGACGGGTGTGAAATCGAAAAATCTATTTTTTTGGGTCTTTATAGGACTTACTTTTTTTTCGACTGTAGCGTGGGCCCAGGCACCTGTTGTGACAGTTGACAATAAAAAAGATGCTTGTCGTGATTTGATCGGAGGGGATGGCGTACTTGACAATGGGTCTTTTCAGGTAACCGTTACCTCAGGAATACCGCCCATCGAACTCTTTATTTTGGGTCCGGTTAATTATTTAAATATCCCGATGACTCTCGGGGTACCTTTTCAAGTCACCAATTTAAAACCGGGTCTTTATACCATTGTAGTTCAGGATGGAAATCCTGTCGATTTTACTCAGAATAATTTTGCCGTTAATGGTACCACCGACATTTCCGTTTCAACCACAGCGGGTTTTCCTGTAAACAGTACAAGTTGTGCAGCACCTAATGGACAAATTTCCATTGATGTTTCAGGGGGCACCTCAAATTATTCATACTCGTGGACAGCAACCAATGGGTTCACTTCTGCAGCCCAGGATATTACGGGTCTTACAGCCGGTGATTATACGGTAGTAGTAACAGATAATGGAACCAACTGTAGTCAAACCCTTGGTCCGATAACTGTCCTTCAGCCTCCAGCCCCCACCAACGCAGTGCTTTCATTAACAGGTACAACGCCTATTTGTGCCGGGCAATCATCAACTATAAAAGTTGACATCACCGGTGGGGCTGGTCCGTTTACTCTTAACATCACGGGTCTGGGCGTTGTCAATAACTATACAGATGATACCAACATTACTGTTTCTCCGCTGGCGAATACTACCTATACACTCACGGGCGTCACGGATGTTAACGGTTGTCCATCCGTTGCAGTTAGTGGTTCAGCCACTGTTAATGTAAATCCTGTACCTATTGCCCCGGCTATAACTTTTACTCCCAATACCTATTGCGTAAATGATGCGATCGTTGCACCGATCATTACTACCCCAACGGGTGGGAGCACGTATACCTGGTACAGCGATGCCGGGTTAACAACGGTTTTGATAGCAGGAACAACTCCTACCAATGCACAATTGGGCTTTAGTAGTGTTGCAGCTAATGTAACAACTGTCTTTGTAGCTGAGACGAACAGCAGTAATTGTCAGGGTCCTGCTACTCCGGTAACTCTTACTGTAAATGCAATACCCGCAGCTCCGGCAGTAACCTTTACCCCAAGTTCATATTGTGTTGGCCAGGCAATAACGCCTCCCGTAATTACTACGCCAGTAGGAGGAAGTACGTATAAGTGGTATAGCGATGTGAGTTTATCGACTCTTTTAACCTCAGGCACAGCACCCACTAATGCGCAACTTGCTTTCAGCAGTGCCGCAGCGAATACCACTACCGTATTTGTTACCGAAACGAATAGCAATAATTGTCCGGGACCAGCAACTGCGGTTACGTTAACGGTGAGTGCAGTACCGGTGGCCCCTGCGGTTACATTCACTCCCAGTTCGTATTGCGTTGGCACTGCAATTACACCTCCGATTATCACCACTCCAACGGGCGGCAGCATATATACCTGGTATAGCGATATAAGTTTAACAACCGTATTGACCACCGGCACTAATCCAACTAATGTATTACTGGGCTTTAGCAGTGTCGCTCCAAACGTAACTACTGTATTTGTAACGGAGACCAATAGCAGCAATTGTGTTGGTCCAGCTACACAGGTAACACTTACTGTAAATGCAAGTCCCGCTGCACCTGCCGTTACGTTTACACCCAGTTCGTACTGCGTAGGTCAGGCGATTACTCCTCCGTTAATTACAGCTCCCGTTGGCGGAAGTACATACCGGTGGTATAGTGATGTGAGTTTATCAACATTATTAACTGCCGGAACAGCTCCAACGAATGCCCAGTTAGGCTTTAGCAGTGCAGCCGCCAATGTCACTACCGTTTTTGTAACCGAAACAAATAGCAGCAACTGTCCGGGGCCAGCTACGTCAATTACGTTAACCGTAAATCCAGTGCCAGTAGCACCGGGGGTAACATTTGCTCCAAGCTCTTACTGCGTAGGGTCTGCGATTGCACCTCCGGCAATAACCACGCCTACAGGTGGTAGCACTTACACCTGGTATAGCGATGCCGGGTTGACTACGGTATTAACAACCGGCACTGCACCTACCAATGTTCAATTAGGGTTTAGTAGTGCCGTGGCCAATGTGAAGACTGTATTTGTTACCGAGACAAGCAGCAGCAATTGTACCGGTCCCGCTACTCCTGTTACCTTAACCGTGAATGCTACCCCGGCCGCACCAGGTATAACTTTTAATCCCAGTACCTACTGTGTTGGGGAAGCCATTATTTCACCTACTGTTACGGCTCCCGTTGGGGGCAGCACTTATTCATGGTATAGTGATGTGAGCTTATCAACCTTGTTAACAACAGGCACATCGCCCACCAACGCTCAACTTGGTTTCAGCAGCGTAGCCGCCAATACAACAACTGTCTTTGTAACCGAAACAAACAGCAGCACTTGTGTAGGCCCGGTTACCATAGTAACCCTGACTGTAAATGCAGTTCCTGTGGCACCCGCTGTTACATTTAATCCAACTACTTATTGTGTAGGAGCTGCCATTAACGCACCTGTCATTACCATTCCGACCGGTGGTAGCACCTACACCTGGTATAGCGATGCAGGGTTAACAACGATACTAACAACCGGAACAAATCCTACCAACATTCAGTTGGGCTTTAGCAGTGCATCGGTTAATACAACGACCGTATTTGTTACTGAAACCAATGGAACCAATTGTGAAGGCCCGGCTACTTCGATTACTCTTACTGTTAACGCGGTACCGGTTGCACCAGCAGTAACCTTTGCCCCGGCAACATATTGTGTGGGTGCTGCTATCAATGCACCGTTTATTACAACACCAAATGGTGGAAGCATTTATACCTGGTATAGTGATGTTGCTTTGACAACCGTATTAACAACAGGAACTACTCCAACCAATGCGCAACTTGGATTCACCAGTGCAACACCAAATGTCACTACTATATTTATTACAGAAACAAGTAATGGGTGCATAGGACCCGCTTCAAGTATCACACTAAACGTAAATGCTTTACCAACAGCAGCAGTTACAGGCAATACAACTATTTGTAATGGACAATCTACTAATCTAACATTCAACTTTACAGGCACGGGCCCATGGACATTCCAGTATTCCGATGGCACTACTACGTTCCCCGGCAATTCACCAACAAGTCCAGCTACCCTGTCAGTTTCACCAACCAGTACAACAACCTACACACTCGTGAGTGTGGTGGATTCAAATTGTACCGGTACTGTTATTGGCGCACCCGTTGTTATCGCTGTGGATAATGCACCTTCATCGGCACCAGTAGTTTCCGCTACCATTAGTCCGCTCTGTTCAGGCGGATCAAGTATTATCGAAGTAGCCGCTTCCGAAGCTGGGGTAAGTTATCAACTCAGAAATAATGCCGACAACAGCCTTATAGGCTCAGCAGTAGTTGGAAATGGGGCTACTATACAATTACCAACCGGAGCTCTTGCAGCGACAACAACGTTTAATGTGCTGGCTACCCGTGGCGTGTGTGCCCCCGTTCAGTTAACTGGCACAGTAACCGTAACCGTGGTGGGTTCTATAAATGCGGCTGTTGCAGTAACAGCGCAGGCAAGCCCAATCTGTTCCGGCTCAGCCACCAATATTCAGGTTGCCAATTCAGAAGTGGGTGTAAACTATCAATTACGCAACGATGCGGATGATAGTACGATAGGTGCGGTCGTTGCCGGAACCGGAGCAACTATAAATCTTCCAACAGGAAATCTTTTAACGCCCACCAACTTTAATATCCTTGCCTCTAATGGCATTTGTTCTATTGAATTAACTAACATTGTTGGTGTTGCAGTAGATGTAAATCCTAATCCTGCATTGACAGTTACTGGTCCGGCAGCTACTCTTTGTACAGGGGGAATTACTTCCATAGACATTGCTAATTCAGAAGCAGGGGTTAGCTACCAGTTAAGAAACGATGCCGATGATAGTTTGATCGGTGCTGCCGTAGCCGGTACAGGCGCCTCTATTTCATTGTCAACCGGTGCCTTAGGCGCAACAACAACATTTAATGTGTTGGCAACCGGTGGTGTTTGTACGCCTGTTGAATTGACAACAACCGTAACAGTTACTGTAGCGGGTGCAATCAACCTCGGCTTAGCGGTAACTGCGCAATCAACTACCTTCTGCGCAGGCAATGGTACTATAGTTCAGGTTGCTAATTCTGAAGTTGGAGTGGATTACCAATTGCGTAATGATTTTGATAACAGCAATGTAGGAGCACCTGTAGCGGGTACCGGAGGAACAATCGATCTTCCAACTGGAAACCTGGCAGCAACTACCACATTTAACATCCTGGCGTCCAGTGTAACGTGTGCAGCTGAGTTAACAGCAACAGTTTCTATTACTGTTAATCCAGCGCCTGATCCAGGCCTGGCAGTTTCTGCTCAAAGCAGTACCATATGTTTTGGAACAACTACTGCGATCCAGGTTGCTAACTCGGAAGTAGGGGTAAGCTATCAACTGCGGGATAATGTTACCAATAATCCAATTGGTAGTGCAGTGGCAGGCACAGGCGCTACCCTAAGTCTGTCAACCGGAGTCCTGACAGTAAACTCAACCTTCAATGTATTTGCTGTTATCGGCCCTTGTTCTGTACAGCTAACCACAGTAGTAACGGTAAATGTATTAGCCAGTGGCGATCCACTGTGCATACCACCTAATAATTGTGCTACGGTAGTAATTACACCAGTAACTACGTTGGCAACCTGCGGGGCGGCAGTTCCTGATGGCACGGTAACCTTTGATATTGTTCCCGCTGTACCGGTAGTAAATATCATTGGCGTTAAGATTGATATTGATGGCCCGATACAAAAGACTCAGTTTAACAATTTTGTTTTCACTGCCTTACCTGTCGGAAACTATGACTATACCGTGACGTATGGAGATGACACGAATCCGGCTTGTATTAAGGTTGGTAATTTTACCATTGACCCTACCGGTACTCCTGATTTTGTTGATTTTAGTCTGGCAGCAGGAAACTTCGATTGCCTGGTGAGTTCGGGGTCTGTTACGTTGTTTAATATTACCGGTTCAGCCAACACTGATTATACTTTTGAAGTTTATGCCAATGGTAACGTAGTGAAGAGTGGAGCGATCACAAAAGATCAGGCTGCCGCAGGATCATTTACTATTACTGGTTTAGCATTGGGACAATATGAGGTTCAGATTTCTCAGGATCAGTCAGCCGTAAATGGGTGTGTTGGGTCTGTGACCTCAGCGTTTAAAGATCTTGAGATTATTGAACCTACCCTGGGTTGTGGATTATTTATCCCGAATATTTTCACTCCTAATGGAGATGGTGCCAATGATCTGCTGGTGATCCGGAATTTACCCACTAACTCCCGGTTGATAATCACCAACCGTTGGGGTAAGGAAGTCTTCTCAGCGGCTGATTATAAAAACGATTGGACAGGGGGCGAGGCAGCAGACGGAATCTATTATTATACCCTTTCTACAACGGATCAATCCTATAAAGGCTGGATTGAAATTCTCAGGTAACTAGATTTTCTACATTGAAGTCAGGAACTTCATGGTATCCAGTTGATCGGCATACTCCCATACTTCCGGGAGTTGTGCTTTACCAAACGGAATGCTGTCTTTAAACCAGCCATTAGCAGAAACCACACACTGAATTTTTTCTTTTTGCTTCGCAATTTTTGCATTCAGGTCGGCCAGGTTCCGATAGGTCTCATAAAACAAAACTGAAATAGGAGAGACCAGGTTCTCACTCTCGGTAAGCATGATAAACCCATTATCATAATGGTGGATACCGTTTACCAGCATGATGGACTTTTGATAGTCGTAATTGTTTACATATTTATGGTGATGGATAATGGGTTGGTAAATTTCCCAACAGTTTAATAATCCGGGAAAACTGTAATCTTCCGGAACATATAACTTCGCAACATTGCGACAGCCAAGACCAAAATAGGTGAACACATCCTTACCCAGTTCAATCAATTGAGATTCTTCTTCTTCACCCATCAGGATGGCGCACGAGGTTCGGTTCTTTCGGATGATGTGAGGAATGTTTCTGAAATAATATTCGAAGTAGCGGGCCGTATTATCACTGCCGGTAGCGATAACAGCCTCTACCTTATTCAATCGTTCTTCAAATCTTATCTTTGATTTAAAACGAGGTTCAAGGTCGGTTAGCCAATCGGTTAACAGAGTGATCAGGTACGAATCCTGTGAGCTTTTTTTTGCTACCACTATATGACCACTGATAAGAATGCAGAGAAGATCATGAAAACCAACCAACGGAATATTTCCAGCCATGGCAACACCAATACTTCTTTCTTTCACATCAGTCAGGGTATAGTGGGCCGTCCACGCAGTGAGCGTTTCTTTTTTCAGGAAGTGACTGATTCCCGATAACGCCATCCGTACGGAATCGGCCGTAAACCAGGCATTGTATTGAGCAGCCTGTTCAAAAATAGACTGTTTCTCAGACTCACTCAGTCGGTCAATTTTATTACCCAAAGCTGCGAATGCCTCAATCCGATCCTCCAATTTCATTATTCTAAAACTTTTAGGGGGTCTGTGCTGTTTTGACAGATGAATTTGTAACCGTATTTTTGTGGCAAAAGTACTTTAGGAACTTGAAATTTAGCGCAGCATGGCAATAAAGATAACGGATGAGTGCATTAATTGTGGGGCTTGTGAGCCCGAATGCCCCAATACCGCCATCTATGAAGGTGGCCGTGAATGGAATTGGGCTGGCGGCACTGCACTTACCCAGGTGGAAATGGAGGACGGATCTAAAGTTGACGCAAAATCTTCTCAGGCTCCGGTTTCGGATGAATTCTATTATATCGTATCAGGCAAGTGTACGGAATGTACCGGGTTTCATGAAGAGCCACAATGCGCTGCGGTATGCCCTGTAGACTGCTGTGTTCCTGATCCCGACATGGTGGAATCAAAAGAAGAATTACAGGCTAAAAAATCCTGGCTACACAACGAGCAATTGCAATCCTAGCAGCGATTACTATCCCTTCCAGTTTAGAATCAAATAACGATGGTGGCGACAGTCAGGGCCCACTTAAATGAGGTTTGATCAGAAATCACCTGAATCTTTTGATTAATTATCTCTGCGCCTTTGCGACTCTGCGGTTCCTAACACACCGCTTATTTCAAGCATAGTCTCTCAACGAGGACGATGCGGTTTGGCCTCCGCTAGTATTGCCGTCAGGCCTTCCAACCTGACATTTTCAAAGTGAGAAGTTAATGGATCTTACTTGCAGGACCCCTGATACTCCAATCTAATCCCAAAATCACAGAAAAATAACAGGCTAATAATTCCCAATACGGGAACTTTCCGGTACCTTTGACAAAAGATTAATGCTTGAGAGTAATTGCAAAAAAAGCACTCCGGGAGTTTTGGACTAAACATTCGGATTGCGAGCAACAACTTAAATCCTGGTATCGGGAGGCTGAAAAGAGTGAATGGAAAAATACCCATCAAATAAAGAAAGAGTACCCTACAGCAAGCGTACTCGGTGACAATAGAGTTGTTTTCAACATAAAAGGAAATAGCTATAGACTAATTGTTAAGATTAATTTCTACTATCAAATGATGTGGATACGGTTTGTTGGGACTCATAAAGAATATGACAGGATTGACGCAAATAAAATTTGATAACGATGAACTTAAAACCCATAAAGACTAAAAAAGACTACCAGCAAGCGTTGGACAGACTTGAGTTAATTTTTGAAGCTAAAAAAGGAACTAAAGAAGGAGACGAACTTGAGATCTTGGGTATATTAATTGACCAATATGAAAACGAACATTTTCCAATTGACCTGCCTGACCCCATTGAAGCAATAAAATTCAGAATGGAACAACTTGGGTATTCTCAGACAGATTTAGCGAAAGTCGTTGGACTAAAGAGTAGAGCAAGTGAAATATTAAGCAAAAAGAGAAAGCTATCGTTAGAGATGATCCGGCAACTTCATGAAAAATTAAATATCCCTACGGATGTATTAATTCAAGCCTATTAAGAGGCGATGCTTGAAGTAGATAGTAACATGCATAGTTACTCAATCTATTTCAGTGATTGTGGGAATCATTAGCAATGAAACTTGAAGAGCGTTGGCCAGACAATCCGCCAGCTGGCGGATGCCTTGATTTTTTTTCCCCGCCCGGATGACCAAAGAGTATTTAATGATTGAGTAAATCTATCCGGTCGGACGGGGTTCTTTTTTGTGTCAAGACAAAAAAGGACAAAGAGAATAAAAGGTGATGTGAGTTGTGATAAAGCTCAGGCGTCTGTGTGAAAAGGCAGGCCAGCTAAACTATGGAATACAAATGGTACAGACCAACTCAAATCGGGATGGAGAAGGGCCGGGAGGTTACCGCATCTTCGATCGTTTGATCATATAGGTTTGAAGCACTTCCGAATAGCCATCCTGAATGTTTGCTGAGATGAAATCAATTTTAAGCTGATTGCATTTCATTTTTAGTTTGAGATGATACTCCTTTAACTCTTTTTCGAACTGATCTTTTATCTCATGCGGGTTTAACATGAGTTTCTCCCCACTTTCCAGGTCAACAAATTCATAAGGCTTTTCTTCAAACTTGAAGTCTAACTCGGTATTGTGATCGGTAATGTGAAATAAGATTACCTCGTGCTTATTGTGTTTTAAGTGTTGCAAGGCTTTGATGATTTCTTCGTCATTATCGCCACCTTCAAACATATCACTGAAGATTATTACCAACGATCGTCTATGCGTCTTCTCTGCAATTTCGTGAAGTACCTCAGCCACGCGGGTTGATTTATTAACTACGCCATTCGTGTTTTTCAACCGGTTGCTCAGTAGCGTAAATACCTTATCCAGGTGCGAAGGGGTGGATCGGATAGGAGTGAGTTCTTCAATTTTATCGGAGAATAAGCAAAGGCCTACGGCATCCCGTTGCCTGTTGAGCATGTAGGCCAACGCAGAAGCTGAATAGATACTGAACTTCAGTTTTTGTAAAGTATCTTTTGGGTAATACATGGACGAAGAGCAATCAATGGCAATCAAACATCGCAAGTT
>Ga0075163_10013777_pt1 | contig 10464 bp, 9 predicted proteins | sample JI1023141ADNA_FD_71478 | JGI IMG/M metagenome (GOLD analysis project Ga0075163, IMG submission 71478) | Wastewater effluent complex algal communities from Wisconsin, to seasonally profile nutrient transformation and Carbon sequestration -... | ecosystem: Engineered > WWTP > Effluent > Algae... | reverse complement strand
AGATAGTCGTCGGCCCCGGCCTGAAAGCCGTCAACCCGCTCGTACCAGGCATCCCGGGCCGTGAGCACCAGAACAGGCACCGTGATGCCCTTGGCGCGCCAGTCACGCAACACATCCAGGCCCGAGCGATGCGGCAGGCCGAGGTCGAGCACGACCATTTCGTAAGGCTCGACCTCACCGAGATGCGCCGCCTCGACACCATCGGCGCAGGCGTCCACCGCATAGCCCGCCGCCCGCAGATCACGGCGCAGCGACTCCCTCAACAAATCGTCATCCTCAACCAGCAACAGGCGCATACAGCCGAGACCTTACCACCTGAAAGCCCCGCCCGGCTGCGCGCTACAGCCTCCCCTTCGAACCGCAAGGGCCGACCGCTGTTGATCACGCTCAAGGGCGCGGTGGAGGCGTTCTACAAATAGCCGGGCTGCCCGGCTGCGGCAGACGGCTCCAGCCGTTTGCCAAAACTCCTGAATCCATAGCAACTTATGACCATCCCACGCTGGGATCAGGCCAACAAAGCTGGAAATCAAGCGAAAAATGGTTCTGGAGGCCTCGCGCCCCGGCCCCTCAAGCCTGCACCGCCGCCCCGGTGACAAAAAACTGCCCGCCGGCCACGTGGTGGATGGTGCGCAGTTCGTCCGGCGCGGCGTCGAACTGCCAGCGCCCGGTGCGGAACACCTGCTCGTTCGCCCAGGCCCCCACCACATCGCCGATGAACAGGTCGTAGGCCTGCTGGTTATGCGGCTCCGGCCGCAGCCGGCAGGCCAGCCAGCCCACGCAACCAGCCACCAGCGGCACGTCGCCCACTGGCGCTTCGAAGAGCTGCACGCCGTGGCGCATCAGCTTGTCGGGCATGGTGTGCAGGCTGTCGGTGCCCACACCCACAGTCAGCGCCAGCTGGGCCCGGGTCGGCAGCTGCAGCGCGAAGGCGCCGCTGGTCTCGATCAGCTCGCGCGTGTGCGTGGCCTTGTCCAGCACCACCGTGACGCGCGGGGTCTGCCCGTAGTCCAGCACGCAGGCCCAGGCAGCGGCCATGACGTCGGTCACGCCGCCATGGCGCGCCGACACCAGCACCGTCGGCCCGTGGTTGAGCAGGCGGTAGCTTTTGTCGAGCGGGACGGGAGAAAAGTTGGCAGGGGTCATGCGCCGATTGTGGCCGAGCGGCGGCCGGCGGCACGACCCCCTTGGGGCATCGCGATCAGTTCGCCTGCACCACTGCCGGCGGCTGCCAGCTGCCCTCGCCAGCCGGCAGGATCGACGGCGCCTCGGTCTTGGGCCAATACAGGCGCATCACCATGTAGATCGGGCCGTCGGGCGCCGGCAGCCAGTTGGCTTCCTTGGCTTTGCCCGGCGAGTCCTTCTGGATGTAGAGCGTGAGCGAGCGATCGGCGTTCTTCTTCATGCCCGGGAGCATCGGCGAGTTGATCAGGTAGCGGTTGATCGGGTTCTGGATCAGCAGCTGCGTCTTGCCGTCGTACATCGTGACCGACCAGAACGCGTTGACCGGCGGGAACTGGTCCTTCGGGAAGGTCAGCGTGTACTTGTGCTTCGAACCGTCCAGCGCCGTGCCATCGGCCAGAACCTTGGTCATGGGGTACATCGCCTCGACCGCGTCGTTGCCGTAGATGCCGGCGCGCGCGGCTGCTGCGCGCAGCAGCCAGTCGCCCTTGTAGAAAGCGCGGTCACCGAACGCCGAGCTCACGTTCCAGCCGTTGATCGACTTGCCAAGAGTCGCGACCTTCTCGGTGACCTTCTTGTCGCCCTCCTTCATGCCGATCAGGATGGCCGCCTTGTGCTCGAGCGAGAGGTCCTTGAAGGCGAATTTCTTGCCCGGTCCGATGCCGATGCTGGCGAGCTTGGCGCGGATGGCCTCCTCTTCCGGCCCGGGCGGCGCGAACTGCAAGGCCATGTCGAGAAACTCGAAGAACTCGGTCTTGACCAGGTCCTTGTCGAACCGGGCCCAGGTGACCTCCGGTGCGGCGGGCGGTGCGGGCTGCTTCAGGTAGGCCGACAGGGGCTGGGCCTTGTAGCCGTCCTGCACCTTGATGACGTTGGGCATGTCGGGCGCGTTGAAGAGCTGGGTGCGGAACACCGCCAGGCTGTAGTCGGTCGACGCCTGGAACACCTTCTTGATCCCGGCGGGAGTTTCGCCCTTCCAGCGCGGACCGACCACGAGATAGTCGCCCGCGTCGTTGCCGGTTGCCCGGCTGCCGATATAGCCGTAGTTGAAGGTGTTGCCGTCCACCAACATCACCGCGTAATACCGCTTCTTCTCCACCGCAGGCACCGAAATCACGATCGGTTCGGCCCGCAGATCCATCCACAGCAGCGAATACGGCGTGTCGCTGTTCGGCGTGGGGATCGCGGTGTCCTTGTAGGTAAAGACCTGGTGATCGTTCCAGATCTGATTGAAGGGCGCTTTGAACTGGCCGGAGTTCTTGTCGATGATGTACTCGTACATCACGCCGTAATTCATGACGATCGGCAGGCCGTAGACAAAGCCTTCCTCGGCAATCGCGCGGATTTCGTTCAGGCTCGGCGCCGCTGGTCCGCTTGCCGCCGCACTGGCCGCGCTGGCCGGCGCCTTGGCGGCCTGGGTGATGGCGTCGTCCTTCTTGCCGCAGCCGGCCAACAGCGCCGCCGTCAAGGCGACGCCCAAGGCGCCAGCCAGCAATCGGTGTTTGGGTATCTTCATTGAACCTCCTTGGTGGATGAATGGGTGGTGGATTGAAAATGGGATTGTGGTCAAGCCTGCTCAGAGGCGGCGCCCGCGCGGTCCGTGCCGGCCTGCGCCCGCGCCAGCAGCGCGCGGGTGGCGGTCGGATACACCAGCAGCGACAACAGAGCGGCGCCGATCAGCGCCTGGGCGACGTCAGGCGCCAGGCGCCCAGACTTCAGGCCCACACTCGTAACCACGACGACGATGCCCAGCGAGGCAACGGACGAAGACAGCGCCATGGGCGCCAGTTCCTTGCGCGGCAGGTCGCGCCGGTACAGCCACACGGGCAGCCCGCGGGCCAGCAGAAACAGCGCCAGAAAGACAGGCACGAGCAGCATCGTCTTCAGGTCACGGCAAAGCCCCACGACATCGAAGGCGACGCCGGTGCCGACAAAGAAGAAGGGCGCGAACCAGCCGAAGCACACCGCGTCGATCTTGGTGCGGAAATCCTCGCCGTCCGGGCCGCGCACCGCGACACCCACGATCATGCCGGCCGCAAAGGCGCCGATGGCCGCTTCGAATCCGAAGCGTTGCGACAGAAAGATCAACGAAGCCAGCAGCAGCAGCGCCAGGCGCACCGGCAGCTGCGTGCTGGTGTGCATCGTGCGCGCCAGCAGCGCAAGCAGCCTGGGCGGCCGCAGCCCCGCGCCCATGGCGATGGCCAGTGCGACCACCCCGAGAAAGACAATCAGCAGTGCGAACTCCTGCCAGCTGCTGAACCGGCTCGAGAGCACCAGCGAGGCGGCAACGATCGGGCCGACCTCGCCGACCGTGCCGGCGGCCAGCAGCATGGCACCGAGCGGCGATGCAAGCAGGCCGCCGTCGCGCAGGATCGGCAACAGCGTGCCCAGGCCGGTCGTCGCCAGCGCAATGATGAGCGTGGGCGGCAACGCCAGACCCAGCAGTGGATGCAGCACCGCCAGCGCCGCCGCACTGAGAGCGATCGAGGCCAGCCAGCCCGTGACCCCCAGCGCCAGCGGCCGGCCGCGGATGCGGGCGAAATCGATCTCCATGCCGGCCATGAACATCACGGCGACCATGCCGACCTCGCGCATGAACGCAAGAAACCCGTGGTCGGCCACCAGCTTGAGCACCTGCGGCCCGATGACGATGCCGAGCACGACCTCGAACACCACCACCGGCATGCGGCTGCCCAGGCGCGTCTGTGCGACCAGCGGCGCAAGCACGGCGACGAGAAAGACGACGAAGATGGGATGGTCGGCGAGCATGGGGGTCGGGCCGATCAGTGGCCAGCATCCGCGAAGCCGGCACCTGCCCGGCAAGGACCAGGATCCGTGCCCAGCATCATGGGTTTCAAACCGAATCGCACGCCAACCTCCATGTCAGCTCCACTGGACAAGAACTTCCGGGCGCCGCACTGAAAGGCTCCGGCGGCGCACACAACCGCTGAAGTCTATCGGCCGAACGGCGCGATCTTCTTGCATTTTCGGCCAGATTGCAGTGCAATCCGGCCCCTGAGCGGCAACACGGACACCCCCTTTCGACCATGACCGGCCCCGGCACTTCGGCCACTGCACCGTCTCCGTCGGCCGCCGGCGGCACCATGCGCGTCGGCCCGGTCGCAGCGATCCCGCGGGTGATGCAGGAACTCGGCGTGGCGGTGGAGCCCGTGTTCGAGCGGGCCCGCGTGCGCTTGCCCGACTTCGCCAACGGCGACACGCGCCTGCCGCTGCAGACCCTGGGCCACCTGGCGCACGATGTGGCGCGGCAGGCCGACTGCCCGCAGTTCGCCGTTCTGGTGGGCGGCCACTTCCGGCTCGACGGCATGGGGACCATCGGCGAGCTGCTGCGTCACGCTCCCAATGTGGGCAGCGCGCTGCGCGCCTTCGCCGAAAAATTTCATGTGCACGACTCCGGCGCCACGCCGGTGCTGGCGCGCCGGCCCGGCAATGCGGTGCTGCTGGGCTACGCGGCGTTGCGCCAAGACGCGACGGCCCTGCGCTACATCTACGACGCGGCCGCCGGAATTCTGTACCGCATGCTGCGCGAACTGTGCGGCCCCGCTTTCCACCCCCGCGCCATCGAACTCGCCTACGCACGCCCGGCGGACCCCGGCTACTACCGCAGTTACTTCGATTGCAAGGTCAACTTCAACGCCAGCCTGACCGGGGTGCTCTTTGACGAACGCTGGCTGGCACAGCCGCTGGCGCAATCGCGCCCGGGCGCCTTTCGCGACCTGCTGGACCAGATTGCGCGGGAGGAGCAACACAAGGCCCTTCCCTGGACGAACCGCACCGAGCATGCGCTGCAGCAGCTGCTGCTGGGTGGCACCGCCTCGGCGCCCGCGGTCGCCGCGCTGCTGCACCTGAGCGAGCGCTCCCTGCGCCGCAAGTTAGACGGCGAAGGCCAGAGCTTTCGCGACCTGCTGGCACAGCGGCGTTTTGAGTACGCCCAACAGATGCTGCGCGACACGGAGCTGGCCATCGGCGACATCGCGACGGTGCTGCAGTACCAGGACGCCAATGCCTTCTCCCGCGCCTTCCGTGCCTGGGCGGATTGCTCGCCGTCGGACTGGCGCGATCGTGGCCGCAGGTCGGCTGAGCGACCCCGTTGAGGCGGTTCATCGCCGGTCTGAAGTTCGCTTGATGGCCACAGGGACCATCAACAGCGCATCCATCGAACCGGTGGGCCGCAGCGATATCTAGAGGACTTTCGCGGAGCCGGCGCGCGCCGGTGTCGTGCGGGTGAGCAGATACAGCAGCGGCCCAAACACGCCAGCCGTCAACGTGATCAGCACATAGGGCCAGACGTTGCGCTGCATGGCCTTGGCGTCCCGCCACATCCAGACTAGCACGAGCACCAGTGTGATCACCAGGTCCACCAGCACCTGGATCCCGGCCCAGCTCTGGAAGATCGTCTCGAAGATTCCCCGAAAGCCGTGGTGACCCAGCGCCACCGCGGTCAGCGCCCCGAACAGAACCAGGGTGACCCCCAACAGAAAACGTTGCATGAACAGGCCTTTCACTTTGAATGCGTGGCCGCAGTATCCGGGCCCCTGGTAATCGCAGCAACTACCTTCGAGGTAATCGTATGAACGGCGGCCTGTGATCCAATCACGCCATGGATGGGTTCACTCACAGCTTGCCGGACACCTTGCAGCGCGCGCGCCGGGCGCGCCGCGTGAGCCAGCTGGAGCTGTCGCTGCGCTTGGGCGTGTCGCAGCGGCATGTGAGCTTTGTGGAAAACGGCCGCGCCCGGCCCAGCCGCGACCTGCTGGCCCGCTGGCTGGGCGAACTGGACGCGCCGCTGGCGCTGCGCAACGCCGCCTTGCTGCAGGCCGGCTTTGCGCCCGCCTACCGCGCCACGAGCCTGGACGACCCCGATCTGGCGCAGGCAAAGGCCGCTCTGCAGCAACTGCTGAAAGCGCACGACCCGATGCCGGCGCTGGTGCTCGACGCGCACTGGAACCTGCTGCAGCTCAACCGCGGGGGCGAATGGCTGGCGGCCACGCTGATGCCGCCCGAGGCCCTTGCCAGCAGCGGGTCACCCAACCTGCTGGACATGCTGGTGCATCCGATGGGAATGACGCGGCCACTGCTCAACCTGCGCGAGGCGGGCCCGGCCTTTCTGTCGCAACTGCGCGCCGAGGCCGCTCTGCAGCCGGCCTTGGCGCCGAAGGTCGAGGCGTTTGGTGCCTTGCTTCGGGATCGGCTCGACGGGCGAATGCCGCCAGCGGCTCATCCCGGGCCACAGGCGCCCGTCTTGACGCTGCGCTTTGCAACGCCGTTTGGCGAACTCGCGTTCTTCCGCATGTTCACGACCTTCGGCACGCCGCAGGACATCACGCTGGCCTCGCTGCGCGTGGAGCACATGTTTGCCGCCGATGAGGCGACCGACGCGGTGGTTCGGGCACAGGTGCGGTAGCCGGGCCCGCGCCGCTTTCCGCTACAAGCTACACCGCCATGTCTGCGAATCCCGTCCACCGTTCGACCCGGCCAAGAGGCGGATCACCGTCGTCCACTCCAGGCCCGCTGGACGAGCTGGCCGCACGCCTGCAGGTCCATCAGCCTCGCCGGCTGCCGGGACGCCAATGGGTGGCGCGCTGCGGGGTGGTGCTGCTGATCGCCGAGCAAGGGATGGCCGGGGATGCAGCCCCTGCCCTGTTGATGATGCGACGCGCCGAGCGCGCGGGCGACCCCTGGTCGGGCCATGTGTCGTTTCCGGGAGGACGGGGCGATCCGCGCGACCCCAGTACGCGCGCCACCGCATTGCGCGAACTGCAGGAGGAAACCGGGCTCCCGGCGGATGGACCGATCGCGCCGATGGGTCGCCTGTCTGATCTGCTGACCCGGGAGCATGGCCGAAATCGCCCGATGGTCGTGACGCCCTACGTGTACCGCATACCAAACGCCGTCGCCCTCACACCCAGCGTGGAAGCGGCCAGCCTCTGGTGGGAGCCGCTACACAAACTGGTCGATGCCGGTTTGCGAAGAACCGTCATCTGGCGCGTCGCCGGCTTGCCCCTGCCCTTTCCATCGATCGAGGTCAGTGGCGCGCGGCTGTGGGGCTTGTCCTTGATGATGGTGAACGAACTGGTCCGGGCAACGGGCATGCAAACACGCTGACCCTGCGACCGTTACGCCACCGGCCACAACCCGCTCGCACTGGCCCGGGGCCTTGCTTGAGCCGGCTCTTCAGTTTCAGCTCAGACCGCCTTTCAGGCCTGGCCGGTTGAGCCCAGCGCGTGCCACGTGGGCAGGCAATGCCGGGCCAGCGCGGTGACCCAGTCGGGATCGGCCGGCACAAAGGCCAGGCCGAAGCGCGGACTGACCAGAAAACTGGCGCGTTCAAAGACGTCCGGGTCCTGTGCCTTCACGAAGGCTGCGAGCGCGCGGAACGGAATGGCGATCTCGCCGATGTGCACCACGGGCGCTCGGGTCGTCACCTCCTCCAGTCGCCCGGACACCTGGAACCGGTAGACCACGCCGCCGTAGTCGAATACCTCCAGCGCCACATCGTTGACCGAGCGCCGCAACGGCGGACCCTTTCTCCGAACGAGTTCGTTGCGGGAAACACTGAACAGCGTGTCGTCAACCTGGACGAAAGGATCGAGCTTCACGGACCACGCGCCTGCGACCGCCGGCGATTGCCCCGGTGGAACATCAACGCGCCGGTGTCGCAGCCGCCTCCTCATCCACCGCCTTCTGCACCGCCAGGTAGAACGCCTCGCGCGCGGCGCTGGCGGCCGGGTCCCGGGCACCGCCGCCCCAGTCGCCGTTGGAGGCGATCACCAGCTTGCGCTTGGGGTCGATGAAGATGCCCTGGCCGAAGATGCCGCGGGCGGTGAAGGCGCCGGTGTCGTAGGTCCACCACTGGTAGCCGTAGCCGCGCCCGCTCTGTCCGATGGGGGTGCGGCTGGTGGTGGCCTGCTCCAGCCAGCCTTCAGGCACGATGGGCTTGCCGCCCACCATCGCACCGTTCAGGATGAACTGGCCGAAGCGCGCAAAGTCGCGCGGCGCGGCCTGGATGCAGCAACCGCTGATCTCCTGCCCGGTCTTGCTCAGGATCCAGGTGGCCTTCTGTTCCATGCCGGCGGGCACCCAGATCTTTTCCGACAGGTAGTTGGCCAACGGCTTCTTCGTGGCCCGATTGACCAGAATGCCCACCAGATTGGTCTCGCCGGTGCTGTAAAGCCAGCGCGTGCCCGGCGGCACCTCGCGCGGGAGTTTGCGCATGTAGCTCACCAGCGCGTCCACCCCCTCCTCGGGTTTGTGGTTGTTGAACTGCGCCACGTCGGATTTCGGGTCAGCGTAATCCTCGTTCCATTTCACGCCCGAGGTCATGGTCAGCAACTGGCGGATGCTGACGTCGTCATAAGCCGAGCCTTTCATCTCGGGGATGTAGTCGCTGACCTTGTCGTCCATGCTCCTGATGGAACCATCGCGCAGTGCCGCACCCACCAGCGTCGAGGTAATGGACTTGGCCACGGAGAAGCTGGTCCAGCGCCCTTTGCTGTCAAAGTCCAGCCCGTAACGCTCCAGACGCAGCTTGCCGTCATGCAGCACGATCAGCGCGGCGCTGCGCTGGCCGGCCAGGTAGGCATCCACGTCCATCGACAGCTTGAGCGGCGGCCCCGGCGGCAAGGCCGACGGCGAGCCGCCGGCCGGGATATCGTGCCACTTGGCCAGCAGCGAGATGCGGTCCAGGGCGCGGAAGGCCGCGTCGCGCTGCGGCTGGCTCCAGAACAGCAGATCCTTGTTGGTGGGGACCGTGGCAATCAGGCCCCGGGTTTCCTTGTCCAGGCTGAACCAGCCGGCCGTGCCGGCGATGGCCACCAAGGCGAGCGCACCGAGGGCGATTTTCTTGAGCTTCATTGGGATCTCCAGTGGGCTGCGGGCTGCGGATGCGCCACGAACGTGCCCGAACGCAGGAGATTCTGCGACATCCCGGCGCGTTTCTCCATCCGGGATAGCCCTTCGGCAGGCGCAAAGCGCGAAGCGAGCCGCGTCGCCCGGTTGCGCGCGCAGACGCGCCCCGATCAGGCCCGCGCCACCCGCACAGCGCAGTACTTCAACTCCGGAATCTTGCCGAACGGGTCCAGCGCGGCGTTGGTCAGCAGGTTGGCAGCAGCTTCGACATAGGCGAAGGGGATGAACACCGTGCCCGGCGGCGTGCCGTCGTCCTGGCGGACGGTCAGCACCACCTCGCCGCGGCGCGAGGCCACGCGCACCGCATCACCGGGCGCCAGGCCCAGGCGGGCGAGGTCGTCGCCGTGCAGGCTGGCGGTGGCGGCGGGCTCCAGCGCATCGAGCACGCCGCAGCGCCGGGTCATGCTGCCGGTGTGCCAGTGCTCCAGCTGGCGGCCGGTGATGAGCACCATGGGGTAGTCGGCATCGGGCCGCTCGTTGGCGGGGATGATGTCGGCCGGCACCAGCTTCACGCGCCCGTCGGGCGTGGGGAAGTGGTCGTGGAAGACGATGGTCTGGCCGGGGTCTTCGGCGCTCAGGCAGGGGTAGGTGATGGCGCCTTCGCGCACCAGGCGCGGCCAGGTGATGCCTTCGATGGCGGCGTGCATGGCCTGTCGCATCTCTTCATATACACGTTCCACACCGTGATAGCCAGCGTCATCCGGCGAACCTTTGCTCTCTTCTTCATAGCCCCAGCCGAGCCCGAAGCGCCGTGCCATCCGCTGGATGATCCACAGGTCGGCGCGGGCGTCGCCCGGCGGCGTCAGGGCCTGACGGCCCAGCTGCACGGTGCGGTCGGTGTTGCTGACGGTGCCGGTTTTTTCGGGCCAGGCGCTGGCCGGCAGCACCACGTCGGCCAGCCATGCGGTCTCGGTCAGGAAGATGTCCTGCACCACCAGGTGCTCCAGACTGGCCAGCGCGTGGCGCGCGTGATTCAGGTTGGGGTCGCTCATGGCGGGGTTCTCGCCCATGATGACCATGCCACGGATCTTGTGCGGGTCGGCCTCGGGCGCGAGGATCTTGTCCATGATCTCGACCACGGTGTAGCCGGGCTGGTCGTCGAGCTTCATGCCCCAGAAGTCCTCGAACCAGCCGTGCGCGGCGGTGTCCGCCACGCGCTGGTAGTTGGGGTACATCATGGGGATCAGCCCGGCGTCGCTGGCGCCCTGCACGTTGTTCTGGCCACGCAGGGGGTGAAGGCCGGTGCCGGGGCGGCCGATCTGGCCGGTGATGCTGGCCAGCGCGATCAGGCACCGCACGTTGTCGGTGCCGTGCACATGCTGGCTCACGCCCATGCCCCACAGGATCATCGACGCT
>Ga0075163_10013776_pt1 | contig 10464 bp, 23 predicted proteins | sample JI1023141ADNA_FD_71478 | JGI IMG/M metagenome (GOLD analysis project Ga0075163, IMG submission 71478) | Wastewater effluent complex algal communities from Wisconsin, to seasonally profile nutrient transformation and Carbon sequestration -... | ecosystem: Engineered > WWTP > Effluent > Algae... | reverse complement strand
GTTAATGTACATAATCATTTTCGACGCTTCACTTTGAAGCCGTTTTTTAGCTCTTTTATAACGTCATGTACTTCGTCCTCAAACTGTTGTAACGCCTGAATTAGCGCTTTGGAGCGCTCCTCATCGAGTATTTCGTAATCGAACCAGTTACGCATAGCGGTTCTAGTAATACCGAGCCTTTCAGCTATTAGGGCCGTTTTAACTCCAATTCGCTTTAATCGACAATAAATGGGCTTGTAGAACAAATCTTGCTTCATAAGTGCTTAATTCCTTTAAGGAAACTAAAATAGTTCAAAAAAATGATAAATTGCCGCTTTCCATGTTCCGAAAACGGTAGTATAATTAGTTATGTAGGTTAGATGATAATTAATTAGGAGGCAATATGAGTTTTTTAATAAATAAAACAATCGAGATTAAGGGTCGTAACTGGGTAGTACTTGGTTTTGATGAGTACTTAGAGGTTTTCTTCGTGAGAGAATGCGGTCGTCAATTTAAAACCGTAATCGGATTTGAAGAGATTCCAACTGTAGTTGGTCTCGAGGAGGTTAAATAATATGAAACTTAATACAAAATTACTTATCCATAACCTTTCTAAAATGAATACGGAACCGGTCGAGGCATTTCATGAAATAGTAATAATTAATAAAGATGAACTAAATGATGAAATTTTAGAGGGAATAGCGAGAGAAGTGAGGAACCTTGATGCAAAGATATTGGGTATTACAGTAACCGGTCAAATTTTTCTTGGTTATAGAAGATAAAATTAAAGGAGTTCGTTATGGAAAATCAAAATACAAAAGCTGGTGCATACGTTAGACCTGGGTATGAAGGCGACCCAACGAAAAAAGACTCGGTAAAAAAGAAAAATATTAGCAAGGAAAGCTTATTTCGTATCGGGAATTTCTTGTCGCAATTAGCGAATAAATATTTTCGCGATTACACAAATTCCGAAACAAAAATCGTGGAAACTGATAACGATTTTCTTGAGGTACTTTTAACCGAGTGGGAGCACATATCGACCGGCTGGGATTCCGAAAACACTGGTTGTTGGCTTTTATTTATAAATAAATCTTGCCCATCGATCCAGCTTCTTTATTCGATAAGAGAATCAACCGCGAAATTGTTATTCGATTCAAATATTTTTTACGGGGAAGAAGAACAATTCTGCTCAGAATTAGTTACTGCCTTTAAAGTGCAGTACCCAGATTACGTCAGATTCGTCGACGTTTTCGTTAACGAGCCGAATGCTTAATAATTTTTTAGGAGTACCGATATGAAACAAGGCCAATCGCTAAACGACTTAATGAGTACCGTTATTAACGTTGAAAAATCAAAGGCTGATTTTATAGTTCCAACAGCTAAAATAGTTTTTGATACAAGCCATAACACTATAGAGTTTGGAAATAATTCATCTTACGAGATGACAGATAATTTTCACGACCAAATTTCCTCCAAGCTTGAAATTCCTCGTCAATATTATAATCGGATGAGGGAAAGAGCTCCTAATTTGCTCGATAAAAACGTCCAACACTGGTTAGTTAACGCCGATGATACGCGCATGATTCGTACTCTTGGCCCATCGGCGAGAGCGTACCTATCGAATCGTTATAGGCCTCTCGATAATTATGATTTGATGCAAACGATTTTGCCAGTAATTTCTGAATCTCAACTTACTGTTGAGAGCTGTGAGCTCACTGAGAAAAAATTGTACCTAAAAGTTTTATCGCCAAAAATTGAATTTGAAGTACGAAAAAACGATGTCGTTCGAGCCGGATTGGTTATAAGTAATTCCGAAATTGGCGGCGGCACTCTTTCCGTTGAACCTTTAATTTATCGTTTGGTATGCCTTAACGGTCTTATAGCATCCGACAACTCGATGCGTAAATATCACGTAGGTCGATCCGGTACCGATTACGAGAATGCGATAGAATTTTATCGAGACGAAACTCGAGAAGCCGATGATAAAGCTTTATGGATGCGAATTCGAGATACCGTAGCAGGAGCGTTCAACATGATAAATTTTCAATCAATCGTTAACAAATTTGAAATAGCAGCCGGGAGGTCTCAAATCGAGACTATACAAAGAGCCGACGTGATTGAGGTTACGCGAAAAAAATTAGGTCTCAGCGAGAACGAGAGTTCGGCTATAGAAGTAAATTATCAAGCTGCAAACGATAGAACTTTGTACGGATTAATTAACGCCATCACCCTTCATAGCCAGAGTGTAGCGGATTACGACCGAGCAACGGAATTAGAGAAAAAGGGTGGTTTTTTGTTAGACCTGAACGATAAAGAGGCTAAAACTTTTGGTTTTAATTAATTAAGGAGTACCAATATGCACACTGATGATTTTTGGAAAGATTTGTTTCATAAAGTTGAAAAAGCTTCGGCGAACGGAATGCCTAAAATTTCAGTTCTCCGAGAAGCCGGTGTTATGGGAAATGCATTTCACTATCATTGTCGCAGGTTAAATCTTATTGCAAAAAGCATTAAAGGTAAAATGAAACAGCGACCCTCCGCACGTTTTATCAGACTGCAAGCGCCAGACGAGAGTAAAACTATCGAATTAAATATGAAAATTGGAGATTTTCACGGAGTACTTAAGCTTAATAATTTACGTGAATTAATGGATTTTTTGATTCTTTTAAAAAATTCGAATTTGGGAGGTACTATACATGAGTAGCTTGTTTGATCTTCCTGCTATATCGAAAGTTTTCCTTTATTCGGAGCCCATAAGGATGTCGTGTTCCTTCCCAGGATTAACGAAAATAGTGGAAAAAGATTTGAAGAGTTCACTACAGGCAGGGAATTTATATCTTTTTTCCAATAAAGCGAAAACATACGTAAAAATTATTTTTTGGGCAAAAAACGGTCCATGCATTATTGCCAAAAAAGTACTTCGCGGGGAATTTGAACTTAAGCTCGGTGGAGATACTTTAAGTATTTCAGGATTAAAATCCGTTTTAGAAAAAAATAATTCAGTTATAAAACCAAAGAAAGCTAAAAAGCCGGATGTCGAAATTTCCGAAACAAAAGAACCCATTCGTCTTGGCAGAATGAAAGGAATTTAATAATCGGAGGATATATGACTTTGACAGAAGCAAGAAAATATCTAGCACGAGCTCAAAAAAATGGCTACGTGCCATATCACACTGGAATCGTGAGTATGGAGACGATTAAGCAGACTCGTAAAAAGAAAGGATCTGAAGTCGTAAAAATAAAAATCAATTATGGAATTAATATCGACGGCGACGGAACAGAAGGTAGAAATTTTGGCTGCCCGATAATTTTATGGGATGCTGAAAAAGCCGAAGAAAAGTTTCCCGTTAAAAAATATTATTTAGATAGATAGGGGGTTCCTTATGTTAGATGAAGTTCATTACCCAAGTTATTATTTGCAGCGAATGCATGAACCTAATAAAGACTGGCTTCGCGATCATCGTCGAACTAAGGAACCACCATACGATAAATTAAACGACCGTCGTGGTGAATTTCCTAAAGAAGCCACGAGGGACGAAATAAGGGAATTCTTAAGAGAAAAAGAAGCTACGTTAGAACGCAGGAGAAGAGAAGCGAGAGAATCACAATCTTTATCTAATCAGAGTTTCGGGCCACAAAATAAAACGGTAAGAATTGATTTTCGTGGGGCTACTTTCACACTCGACTCGACGGATGAAGCTGGAATTAAACGCATTATGAATATGATAAATAGAGGATAATTTTCTGCGTGGCAAAAAGAGCTTTAATGGCTATAGTCGAAGTGGTTAATTTTTTATGGAGAATTATGAAATCAGTCAATTTAACTTGGAACGCCGTTACTACTGATACCACTGGGGCCCCTCTCGGTGGACTTATCACGTATAATGTTTATTCAAGACCTCAAGGGGGAACTTACGGAACGCCTTTAAATGTGTCGACGAACTCGGCTTCAATTACGATGTCTGTTGCAGGTCCACATCAAGCACTCGTAACCGCAGTCGGTGCCGATGGTTCGGAAAGTGCTCATTCTAATGAGGTAAGTTTTATGTCAGTTCCCCAGACTCCCGCAGCGCCCACTGGGCTTGTAGTAGTTCCTTAGTAATGCGTGACGGCTTATTTTTATAAGCCGTCATTTTTTATAGAAATCAAATGAGCACAAACTGTACAGCCTACGGATAGTCTTATAGGAGAAAAATGAAAAACGAAGTAAAGAATCATGAAGCATTACAAAAAGAATTCGCCGAAATTCTTTCTCCATTTAATGCTGAATCCATGAGTGCGAGATGTGCCGATATAGTTCTCCGCGAAAGAATAAAGGCATTGACCGGAGCCGTCGATCACGTCGAAGCAATTATGGATAAATTACAACTTCCAAAATCTCATAGCGATACATCGACCGGCGAATGGGTTAATCCTAATCCTTTTGATCCGTCACAAAAAAACCTTCAATAAAAGGCATTTATGATTGAAATAAAAGAACAGAAAGCAGATCTAGGAATATCTTTAGAAAATAGTGTAGCAACGGCATCAATCCCCGTTATGCCTATAACGACTCTTCCAATAACTCGAGTCTTTGAAAACGCGATTTTGCCCAAGATACCGGGTAAAACCGAGAAAGTTTTTTATAATCCATATCCCCTCGATGAACCTTTTAAAGAGCCAAAAGGCAGTCTTTATAAAATCGGGCGAGTATTAACTTCTCCCGTCGAGATTAGTGCTCGGATACTCTCGAAAGTCGGAGAAGCATTAAGTGGTGTTTTTAATTTTCTTACTAATCTTTTTTAATGTTTTTACTTGGCAAGAAGTGGCAAAAATAATAGGCTTGGTAATAAACCTTAATGGAGAAATTTATGAACAACCCAGTCGAATCGGATAATATCGAATATGTAAGTTTCAGCAGTATTGATAGTCCTCCGCCGGATTTATCAGTGGTTGAAAAGAATGAATTTAAGCAAGAGGCTCCGCGCCTTTATAGCGGAGAGCGCATGTTTGACGTTGAGTTCTCGGTAGTTTTAAAGCCGGTTGAAGGTAAGCCGATCAAGGTTCCGCTTTTTGCCGAACGATTGAGAGGCACAATCATAGAAGAGTCCTTGGAGCTCGCACTCAGAGATACACGCAATCAACAGATCGTGAAAGCGATTCTCGATAATCCTAAAGATAGGATACTCGAGTCCGATGCCGCGAATCATAGCGAGCCAGCACAAGGGGGATTATTTTAGTTTATGCCTAAAATCTTAATCGATAACATCCTTAACAACGAGGATGCTTGGATAAAGCAGAAAGTGAACAGCATCGGCAGTGGCGATATAGCTTGCATTGCCGGTGCTGACCGATTCAAAACCCCGCTCAAATTATGGGCAATTAAAACTCGAAGAGAACCACCAGATCCCGAAAACGATCATATGTGGTGGGGGAAGCAAATGGAGGGCCCAATCGCTCAGCTCTGCAAGCGTAAGCTAGATCTCGATATTGAATACGGTAATCAACTTTTCGGCCACGATTCAATTCCATGGGCCACGGCGACCCCGGATTATTTCGCGACCGGGTTATCGGTTCCGTTTGAAAACCTTATTGGTGTGCCAGCTCCTGTAGGCGAAAAAATGATTCTCGAGTGTAAAAACGTAAGCTTTAGAGGTCGTCAATTTTGGATGGATGACACGCCTCTTGCGCCAAGAATTCAAGTTATGTGGCAAATGGGCATTGCCGGAATCAATCGCGCGGTTATAGCGCCTCTGATAGGCGGAGATCATGAAGCTTTCGAAGCAAGATATGTAAGATATGACGCTCGAATAATGGATCAGCTTCTTCAGCTCGCGGATCGATTCATGTGGCATGTGCAAAAGGATGTGCCCCCCGTTGCTCAAACTGCGGGGGATTCGAAGGTTATTGATAAAATCTGGCCAGAGCTTGAAGATCGTTTAATGCCATTACCAGACGATTTTGCCGTTGAACTTGAAGAGGCAAAGCGCTTGAGCGACAAGCGTAAGGTGTTTGAGTCCGAGGCACGTAAACTGGAAGAGCAGGAAAAGTTAATTAAGAATAAAGCTCGTTTACTTATGGGGGGAGCGAAGAAGGCAGAGTGCGGTCAATACACCGTATCGGTTTCAATGGCTAACGTTAAAGAGAAAATCACGAAAGCGTACTCATACGCTAGAGTAAATATTAAAGGAGGAGTCATCGATGAAAAAGAAGAAGAGTGAAAAGATAATTAAGATTAAGCCATGCCCGTTTTGTGGATATAAGAATCCCGAATTTATAGACGAGAGCAAGTTTCACTATCATGCCATCTATTGCCCCAAATGTGAAGCAGAAGGTTCTCCTGGTGAAACGCCGCAACAATGCACAGAGCTTTGGAACACAAGGAAAAAATGAGTAATATTGATTACGAATCTCGACACGACCCAGACGAATGGCGAAAAGCAAAATGGGAGCTTTATCGGTGGTTGTATGGCCCCACGGGAACGAATTTTACGGTTCAGCTTTACGATTTAATTGCGAAAGCTGACCCTGGAAATCGGTTCAGATTACACGCAGGTTTTCCTGTGAACTGCGAATGTTATTTCGCGTGGGAGCAATCCGAAGATCAATTTAATTTCTTTTCAGATCTCGTAGTGCTTAACAAAAAGGCTTAAAAATGCGACTAACGAGAGAAAAGCAATCAATCGTTTTCGAATTATGGATTTTCCTCAATATAAAGGACTCGAAAAATAAGGGAAAAGAAATATTCTCGATTATCGAAAATCCTTCTCTTTTTAAAGGAAGTGAAGAGCAATTCGAGTCCTTTCGAAGAATTAATAAACTTTATTTTTTGACACACGAAGAGTACAGCACTGCAAAGGATAAAAAAAAGTTTTTTTCTATGTATGGAATTAATTCAGTAAATGGCAATCGAATAAAAAATAGGTAAATTATGTCATCAAATATCCGTGAAACTAATAATTCTCAAATCGTTGACCGCTTAACGTATCAGGGAGCAAGTGAAAATACCGTAGTTTTCGAAGACCAAGTTCGAAAATGGTTCGGCGTAAATATGAAGCGCATGATCGGATTATGCGGCTCCGAAGGGGATGCCAAACGAATGTTACTTGCGGCTCTTAACGCCGTTTCTAAGGTGCCGACTTTAATGGAGTGTTCTTTCGATAGTTTCGCTCGATGTTTATTAACTTCGGCGGAATATCGTCTGTACCCTGGAGCGATGGGCGAATGTACCTACTTGCCTTTTAAAGGCAACGCAACCTTCGTGATAATGTATCCCGGTCTGTGCCAGCTTCTTTATCGTAGCGGGATGATTAAAGACATCGAAGCAGAAGTGGTTTATTCGAGAGATCGTTTCGAGTTCACTCGGGGAAGTAATCGCAAATTAGTATTTGAACCCTATGATGGCGACGACTCGGAGAGAGGTGAACGCGTCGGTGTTTATTGCATTATTCGAAATACGTTCGGTGGCGAGCATATTAAATACTTAACAGCTCGCGAGGTTATGGGATTAAAGGCAAGGTCCCCAGCCGGTCACAGCAAATTTTCGCCGTGGAATTCGGAATACCCTTTGGATGTCGACTGGATGTGGATGAAATCTGCTTTGAAACAAAACAAATTTGTACCGAAGAGCCCAATACTTGCGGCTGCAATTTCAGAAGATGCCGATGAAATTTCTTTCGATGATTCTTTGGGGCATAAAACCGTTAAACGAACTATCTCTCCGATTACGTCAAATGCTCAAAAAACAATCACACAGGAAAAGAAAATATCTATTGAGATCCCTGTTGATAGAGGACTTAATTCAGTTTCGTCAAAGACGGACCAGACGAAAGGTTTTGAAACGCTTGGTAATAAGCCGCAAGGCTAATATTGCATCCTCCGAAGTTATCTAACCTACAATTAGACACTTCAAAAAATGCTTTACCAACGTTTCCGTGCTCAACCGCTACACGTGATAAGAGCGGGTTTTACAAGCACAGACGATCTTATCGGGTCGTCTTTGGTTGTAATCTTAACGGGCCTTGTGAAAATTTGGGGCTTCGGCTGCCAAGTGGAAACATGGTCTCAGCGAGTACGAAGCGCTTCGTATAAATGAGAAAACCTCATCTTCGTGAAGTTAAGAAATACCGCCATGACGTTGCTAGAGTATAAATAGTGACATGCGTCGAATAGTGGGGACATAGTCGGACCGTCGAGCATCAGGGAAACTCGGTGTTAAAAGCCCTGCACCGTAGGCTGCAAGATCCTACACGTCATTTTTCGTGCCTCTTTGTTATTAACACCGTACCCTGGTGAGTGGTCCATAACTCACTATAACAAAGAGGCTTTATGTCAGGGCCCGTTTAATAGTTTCGGGGATACTTGGCGCAAAGGACCGCGTGAAACTATTAGTGAGGCCACTAGTATTTTAAGCATGTGGCCGGGCATGGCGTACCCGTAAGAGGGAGTGTACATACCTCGCGCATTTTTAGATTGAAGGGCTTGATAATGAAAAAGACATACATTATTCGAGGCGGGCGAAAGGGTGGAGTCTCTGAAGCCATGAGGAGGCAGAGGTTAAACCCGTCAAAAACAAAACGCAACGATGTAGATTTAATCCCGATGTCTGGGGAACGCTTTGAAGATGATATGAAACCAATTAGCGAGCTCGAAGAAAAAGATATTGAGAGTGAGCGACTTAAACGCGAAGGAGATCATGGTAACTAGTAATCACATACAACTAAAGTGGGATGAGTTTAAGGCTAATGTCTTGCTTCCAAGTAACCCAGGCCCCATTCAAATAAGTGAAACTCGAAAAGCTTTCTTCGCAGGATGCACCGCTATGTATTATTTACTGGGCAGTGCTACAGAAGGTTATAATGACGCGCAAATGATTCATTATGTAAAGGAAATTAGAGAAGAGCTGAAGCGCCACGTCCAAAGTCTAAAAAAAGAGCTTAGAGAATCTATGGAGTAGTTTTATGGAAACTATCGTTTTTATAATTACGCTTATTATTATGCTCACTGGCTTATTATATCTTTGTCATATCTTTCATGAACAATTCTCCGCATTAAGAAAAGCAAGAAGAAGACGAGCACAGATAGTCCAAGAATTAGAAAAAGGTTGTTTTAGACGATGAGAACAATTCATAAATTTATTTTACCTCAACAAGAAAGCGATTCAATTATCGTGAAAATGCCGCTCGGTGCAATTCCGCTTCATGCTGATTTTCAGAATGGAGCTCTGTGTGTATGGGCACTCGTCAATACTAAATCCACAATGCACCCTCATATTTTTTATATAAGAGGAACCGGTCAAGATTGTTCGGCATTAAGCCCTTTAGCGAAGCATTTGAATTCGTTTCAAATTCGAATCGAAAGTGGAGTAATAGGAGGAAAGGTTCAGGAAGTAGTTATTCATTTATTTTTTTATGGACCTACCGATATTCGAATTGATGAAAATATTAATAGTTTTGGAGGATAATGAATCCGGAAAAAAGAAATAAAAGAGCGAAAGAAAAATCGAAATTGGCTCGGATTAATAGAATGATTCGTAACGCACGAATTTCAAGAGAAAAGGAAAAATTCAAAAAGAACGATACTCGTGAATATGCAGTCGTACCAGCTTCAGCTTTTGAAACACCGGAGAGAAAGAATGGAAATTAAGCAATTTGAAATAAGAGATCGAGCAACCTTCATACCAGCTCTTGCGATTCGATTCAGCGGATTTGATGGGTATTTATTTAGAAGAGCAGGATTCGGGGAATCGGTATGTACGATTCTAATTAAATTATCCACTTTGGAATTGAATTTCGACCCCTTCGGATGGAAAGTAGTTCAAGGGAGAACTATGCATCTCGCGCACTGCTTTATAAAAGAAAATTGGGATGAACTCAAATCCGAGGATATTGTGGACGTCGAATTTATTTTAGGAGAAAAAGGTTCGAAAAAAGTTTCCGAGCGAGAGGATCTATATTAAATATGAAAAAGATTCTTGCCACTTGGCAGTATTATTGGCATAAGGTGAGGGAGTACCATTGTTATTAATAAGCCAACAAAATAGAAATCCTATGTGCTGCAAATCGAATAAAGTAATTATCTCGAACGGTAATTTGAAGTCCGATCTTTACGTAAAGCCGAACGTTCAGAAAATGGAAGAGGCAGCCGACTTTAACGGAGTTATAATTCAAACAACTTATACGGACCCCGCCACGCGATTAAGTTTTTTATTGAATCATATCTCACTTCCTTACGCGATCCCTTATGAATTATTAACCGTGTCGGAGCAAAGCTTGCAGGCAACCCCGTTCAAAAAGTTCAGAAATAATTTTATAAGATTAAATATCGCCGAAGGCGGAAAAACTTGGTTGATGGACGATTATCACAGGGATATTTTTATTCATAACTGTAGGATGAGTGCTCGACTCGCCAAGAATTCCGGCATGAAGGGATTCTTCATAGATGCCGAAGCTTATGCTGGTTCGATTTTTTGGAAATATGAAGCACTAGCTGCACTTCATCCAACGG
>Ga0075163_10013775_pt1 | contig 10464 bp, 11 predicted proteins | sample JI1023141ADNA_FD_71478 | JGI IMG/M metagenome (GOLD analysis project Ga0075163, IMG submission 71478) | Wastewater effluent complex algal communities from Wisconsin, to seasonally profile nutrient transformation and Carbon sequestration -... | ecosystem: Engineered > WWTP > Effluent > Algae... | reverse complement strand
GGATCGGTTACGCCGCGCAGTGCGTCGTGGATAACTTGTTCTGTGACTGCCATGGTGGGAGATAGGTGGGGGTGTAATACGCTGCAAGCGCTGCTTTGGATGGCGCAGAGTCTAGCGAAAGCGGTCTATCCTTCCCGCAACCATGGAATTCGGCATTACCAACCCGTTTGATGAAAACCATGCCCGCACACCCACCTTCACCACCTACCACCGGCCTGCTGCTGACCGGCGGCGGCGCGCGCGCGGCCTACCAGGTGGGGGTGCTGGAAGCCATTGCAGACATCCGCGCCAGCGCGGGCCAGCAGCAGGGCGGCAACCCGTTTCCGGTGATTACCGGCACCTCGGCCGGCGCCATCAACGCGGCGGCGCTGGCCTGCGGGGCTGACGACTTCGATAGTGCAGTGCGGCGCATCGCCCAGGTGTGGCGCCAGATGCGCACCCAACAGATCTACCGCACCGACTCGCTGGCCATGCTGGACGCAGCGGCCCGCTGGCGGCTGGTGCTGGGGTTTGGCCAGCTGGTGGCGAAATGGCTGCGCATCCGGCCCCGCTCGCTGCTGGACAACACCCCCTTGGCAGGCCTCCTGGCCGAGATGGTGCCGCTGGAGCGCCTGCCCCAGCTGCTGCAGGGCGGCCACCTGCAGGCACTGGCCATCACCGCGTCCAGCTACAGCTCGGGGGAACATGCCACCTTCTTCGAGTCGGCCGTACCCATGGCGCCCTGGGTGCGCTCGCAGCGCATCGCCGTGCAGGACCGCATCACCCATGGGCACCTGCTGGCATCGTCGGCCATTCCTTTTGTTTTTCCCGCCACGGGTTTGCCTATGGGCGGGCACACCGAGTTTTTCGGCGACGGCTCGATGCGCCAGACCGCCCCCATCGCCGCTGCCATCCACCTGGGCGCCAGCCGCATCCTGGTGGTGGGGGCTGGCCGTATGCACGAGCCGCGCGAGGCGGTGGCGCCCAACACCCTCACCGGTTACCCCAGCTTCGCCCAGATTGCCGGCCACGCCATGTCCAGCATCTTCCTGGACGCGCTGGCGGTGGACGTGGAACGCCTGCAGCGCATCAACCACACGCTGGCGCTGATACCGCCCGAGCTGCGCAGCCAGAGCACCCTGCGGCCCCTGGAGCTGCTGGTGATATCACCGTCGGAGCGCATCGACGCCATCGCCCAGCGCCATGTGAAAGACCTGCCAGGCCCGGTGCGCCGGCTGTTCGGTGGTATGGCCCAGAGCGAGGGAGGGAATGCCGGCGCCAAAGGCTCGGCGTTGGCCAGCTACCTGTTGTTCGAATCATCCTTCACACAGGAGTTGATGGCGCTGGGCCGCTTCGACACGCTGGGCCAGCGGGATGCGGTGCTGCGGTTCTTCGGCTGGGGCGGCAGCCTCCCAGGCCACTAAAATCACGGGTTACGCCCGAGAAAGCCGCCATCCATGCCGTCCTCCGCACGCAAACTCTTCGTCACCACCGCCCTGCCCTACGCCAACGGCAACTTCCACATCGGCCACATCATGGAATACATCCAGGCCGACATCTGGGTGCGGTTTCAGCGGATGCAGGGCCATGCGGTGAACTTCGTCGGTGCCGACGACACCCACGGCGCGCCGATCATGATCGCCGCCGAGAAAGCCGGCAAGACGCCCGAGCAATTCGTGGCCGATATCGCCGCGGGCCGCAAACCCTACCTGGACGGCTTCCACATCAGCCACGACAACTGGTATTCCACCCACAGCCCCGAAAACACGGCGCTGGCCCAGGCCATCTACCGCGACCTGAAGGCCGCCGGCCTGATCGAGGTGCGCACCATCGAACAGTTCTTCGACCCCGAGAAGAACATGTTCCTGCCCGACCGCTACATCAAGGGCGAATGCCCCAAGTGCCACGCGAAGGACCAGTACGGCGACAACTGCGAGGTGTGTGGCTCGGTGTATGCGCCCACCGACCTGATCAACCCGTTCTCAGCCCTGTCCGGTGCCAAGCCCGAGTTGAAGAACTCCGAGCACTTCTTCTTCAAGCTGTCCGACCCGCGCTGCGTGGAGTTTCTGGAAAAGTGGACACAAGACCCGGACGAGAACGGCAAGCCGAGGCTGCAAGCCGAAGTGGCCAACAAAATCAAGGAATGGTTCAGCGTCCGCACCAACCCGGACGGCAGCACCAGCGAAGGCCTGGGCGACTGGGACATCAGCCGCGACGCGCCCTACTTCGGCATCGAGATCCCCGATGCGCCGGGCAAATACTTCTACGTGTGGCTCGACGCGCCCGTGGGTTACCTGGCCTCGCTCAAGAACCTGCTGGAAAAGCGTGGCGAGAACTACGACGCCTACATGGCCGACCCGGCGCTGGAGCAGTACCACTTCATCGGCAAGGACATCGTCACCTTCCACACGCTGTTCTGGCCCGCCATGCTGAAGTTCAGCGGCCGCAAGACGCCTGACAACGTGTTTGTGCACGGCTTCCTCACCGTCAACAACGGCGAAAAGATGAGCAAGAGCCGGGGCACCGGCCTGGACCCGCTCAAATACCTGAGCCTGGGCATGAACGCAGAATGGCTGCGTTACTACCTGGCGGCCAAGCTCAGCGCCCGCAACGAAGACATCGACTTCAACGCCGACGATTTCATGGCACGGGTGAACAGCGACCTGATCGGCAAATACGTCAACATCGCCAGCCGTGCGGCGGGCTTCCTGACCAAGCGCTTTGGCGGGCAACTCACCAGCGATTTTGGCCCCGCCGGCAGCGCTCTGCTGGCCGAAGTGCGCAGCGCACGCGAGGCCATCGGCCAGATGTTCGAGGCCCGCGAATATGGCAAAGCCACCCGCGAGATCATGCTGCTGGCCGACAAAGTCAACGCCTATGTGGACCAGAACAAGCCCTGGGACCTGGCCAAGGACGCCGCCAACAACGAGGCGCTGCACCAGGTGTGCTCGGTGCTCGTCAACGCCTTCGCCGCGCTCACCCGTTACCTGGCGCCGGTGCTGCCGGGCCTGGCGCATGCCGTGCAGGGTTTTGTGGGCCAGAACATGCAGCAATGGGACGTGGCCGGCGACGTGGTGGCCATCCAGCCCTACCAGCATCTGATGCAGCGCGTGACGCCCGAGCAACTTGACGCATTGTTTGAGGCTCCGGCCCAGGCAGTATCTGCGCAAACAGCTACAGAAAACGAAGCAAACGACCTTCCCGGTGGTGAAGCACTGGCGCCCACCATCACCATCGACGACTTCAGCAAGATCGACCTGCGTATCGCGCTGATCGTGCACTGCGAGCCTGTGGAAGGCAGCACCAAGCTGTTGCGCCTGACGCTGGATGTGGGCGAAGGCAAAACGCGCAACGTCTTCAGCGGCATCGCCAGCGCCTACAAACCCGCCGACCTGATCGGCAAACACACCGTGATGGTGGCCAACCTGGCACCGCGCAAGATGAAGTTCGGCGTCAGCGAAGGCATGGTGCTGGCCGCCAGCCACGGTGACGAAAAGGCCCAGCCCGGCATTTACGTGCTGGAGCCGGTGGCAGGCGCCACGCCCGGCATGCGGGTGCGCTGAAACCCACGCGACACCTGGGCTCGCCTCCATGAAAGAAGTCATCGACGTCGGACTGCCGCCCCTGAAGCAGCCGTTCTCCTGGGCCGTCAAGGCCCCGCTGCACCACAGCAGCATGCTGTTCACCGCACACGGGCCGGTGCGCCCGGACGGCAGCATAGCCACCGGCAGCGTGAGCGAGCAGGCACGCCTCACCTTCGCCAACCTGCGCCAGGCCGTCCACGCGGCTGGCGGCAGCATGGCCGACGTGACCCAGGTGCTGATCTACATGACCGAGGTGCAGGACATGGCCGTCATTGACGCGGTGTACCGCGAGTTCTTCGAGCCCCCCTACCCCAACCGCTCCAGTGCAGCCGTGGCGGCGCTGGTGGTGCCGGGCATGAAGCTGGAGATCGTGGCCTACGCCATCATCACGCAGCCCGGTTGAGGGGCGTCAGCAACTTCACAGCGACAGGCTACAATTTCTTGCATCCAGTGGGCCTTTCTTGGGGGAGCGATTTCCGGGGGGATTTCATTGGTGCAGGGTGTCCCTGTCGGGCCCTCTTGCAGGTGATCTGCCTAAAACCATAGCGGTGCATGCACCGCGCAACACAAGGAAATGCCATGAGCGCTTTTTGGGACGTCTTGATTCTGACCTTCACGGTCTTCTTCTTCTTTGCCTACCTTGTTCCAGGTCATCTCCGACCTGTTCCGCGACGGTGAACTCAGCGGTCTGTCCAAGGCACTGTGGATCGTTTTCCTGATCTTCCTGCCGCTGCTGACCTCGCTGGTGTACCTGCTGGTGCGAGGCAAGGGCATGGGCCAGCGCCAGCGCGTGGCCGTCGAGAAGGCCATGTCTGAAACCGACGCCTACATCCGCCAGGTGGCCGGCAAGTCGCCCGCCGACCAGATCGCCGACGCCAAGAAGCTGCTGGACTCCGGCACCATCAGCGCCGACGAGTTCGCCAAGCTGAAGGCCAAGGCACTGGGCTGATCCCCAGGCCTGCCCAGGCTTCCATGACAAAGCGGCCCCGCGGGGCCGCTTTTTTTGTGCCCATTGCCAGGGCACTGCCGTGTTCAGGCCGGTAGCGGCACCGACCAGGCATCGTAGCCATACACCCAGTCGGCATTGCCACCGGAGCGCAGCCAGTTGTTGCCGCGTGAGCCCACCTGGATCTGGCTGGCCCGCTCCATACGCATGGTTTCATAGCGGTGCAAGGCCGCCGCCACTTGCGCAGGCGCAGCCACACCTGCCAGGTTGCGTGCCAGCACCACGCCGTCTTCGATGGCCATGCCCGCGCCCTGCGCCATGAAGGGCATCATCGGGTGGCAGGCGTCGCCCACCAGGGTCATGGGGCCGAGCGACCAGGCGGTCAGGGGATCGCGCTCGTACAGCGCGGTCTTGAGCACACTGTCGCAGGCGTCGAGCAGTGCACGGGCATCGGGATGGAAGTCGGCATAAAAACCACGCAGCTCGTCCACACTGCCGGGGGTGGTCCACGACTCTTCATGCCACGAGTCCTGTGCCGTGGTGGCAAAAATGAAGGTGTCGCGCCCCTGGTTCAGCGGGAAGGTCACGATCTGGCTCTCGGGTGTGGCGCCCCACCATTTGGTGAAGGCCTGGATGTTGGGCACATCCTTCACCCGCTCGGTCGGCACCACGGCGCGGAATGCCACCACCCCGGTGAACCGGGGGCTCTCGGCACCAAACATGGCGTTGCGCACCACCGAATGGATGCCGTCGGCACCGATCAGCACATCCAGCTGGGTGGCTTCGCTGTCGTCGGTGAAACGGATGGCAACACCCCCGTCTGCCCGGGCTTCAATCGACTGGGCCCGTTTGCCGAAGCGCACACGCTCCGCCGAAAACGCATCGGCCAGCGCCGCCAGCAGATCGGCACGGTGGATGGTGAGCTGGGGTGCGCCGTATTTGCGTTCGGCCTCATCGCCCATGGCCAGGCGCGAGGTTTCCTCCCCGGTGTCCCAGGTACGGCTGATGCGGTGGGTAGGCCGGGCGGCCGAGGCGCGCACGGCCTGCGCAATGCCGGCGCCCAGCCCGTCCAGTGCCCGCACCGCGTTCGGTGTGAGGTTGATGTCGGCCCCCACCCGCAAAAACTGCCTGCTCTGCTCGAACACCACCACGTCATGCCCAGCCTGGTGCAGTGCATTGGCCGCAGCCAAGCCACCGATCCCTGCGCCCACAATCCCGATCTTCAAAACACCCATACCTGCTCCTGCCGTTGTGGCTGTTCAGCACAGCCCGATGCACACACCACCCCGGCCGGCTGCAGCACAAGGCTGTGTACCGGTCTGGGCTACCATGCAGGCATTGTTCGGGAAGGCCCGCCCAGGCTCAACCGCAGCGCGTCCGTGTTTGGACACTTTGCGTCCAGCACGGGTGCACCTTGTTCTCGTCTCGGCTGCCGCCCCACGGATCCACCCCATGGATGTTCTGAGCGAAATCCTGTCCATCTGCCGCTCGGAGCGCGCCGTCACCGCCCGCTTCGCGCTGACCGCCCCCTGGGGCCTGCGGTCGGCGGGGGTGTCGGGCGCGATGATCCGCATGGGCCGGGGCGCGCCCTACTGGATCGCCCTGCCCGGCATGGCCCCGGTGCAGGTGGAACCCGACGACCTGGTCATGCTGCCGCTGGGGGCGCCCCATGTGCTGCTGTCGTCACCGGGACAACCCACCACCCCGTTCGCCGACCTGATCGCCCGCCATGCGCAGGGGCCGCTGGACGAAAACCCGCTGGTGTTTGCCCACGGCGACGGCGGCGCACTCACGGACATGTTCTCGGCACAGGTCTGGTTTTCGGCCTACTGCCGGCATTCGGTGTTCACCATCCTGCCGCCGCTCATCCATATCCGCGCGCAGCAGTTGCCGCTGGCCAGCGGGCTGGCCGACACCATGGAGGCCCTGACCAAGGAGACGCTGGACCGCCGCCCGGGCTGGCGCCTGTCCGCCGGGCGCATGGGCGAACTGCTGCTGGTCAACATCCTGCGGGAGCACCTGGCCACCATCACCACGACCACCACCACCAGCGGCACGGGCTGGTTGCGCGGGCTGTCAGACCCCGGGGTGGCACGCGCCATCGGCTGTGTGCACCGCGCACCCGGCCAGGCCTGGACGGTGCAGACGCTGGCCAGCGAGGCCGCCATGTCACGCTCGGCCTTCAGTGAGCGTTTCAAGGCGCTGGTGGGCACCACCCCCATCCTCTACCTCACCCAACACCGCATGGCCCTGGCCGCGCAGCAGCTGGAGGCGGCCACACGTTCACTGCAACAGATTGCCGAGGACGCCGGCTACGAGTCGGACAAGGTGTTTGCCCGGGCCTTCCGGCGCTGGGCGGGCGTGACCCCCACCGCCTACCTGCGCCGCGAGGCCAGTCGGCGCAAGAGCCTGATGGAAGACCAGGCGCTCTGAGCGGGCGGCTCTGCGGTGCTTACCGGCTGCCGCCGGAAGACTGCTCGGGGTCCACCACGCTGCCGGTGCGCAGCACGCGGTAGTCGCGGTCGAAGAACACGGTGAACACCATGTGGGTGTTGGGTGACTCCAGGTAGCGCCAGTCGTAGGCCACCTCACCCTTCAGCTCGAACGGGGTGATACGCGCCGGCTTGCCCAGCATCTTGCGCACCTCTTCCATCATCATGCCGGGCTGCACCTTGGCGAAGTTCTGCGGGGTGAGCACCTGGCGCAGCGCACTCATCTTGCCGTCAGTGCCGATGGTGATCATGTAGTTGCGGTGGCCGGCGGGCTGGCGGTTGTATTCAAAGGTGCGGCCGCCGTCTGGCGCATCCCATATCTTTTCGGGCTCGCCAAAGCGGGCCCGCACGTCGGCTTCGGTCGAGACACCCTCCTCCAGTTCCTTGATGGCCTGCTGGTCGCAGCCAGCAAGCGCCAGCAGCAGCGCAGACGCGGAAGCCAGCACAAGTGCCTTGAATCCTGTTCCCATGGAGTTCCCTCTTAAAATACCGGCAAAGAGGTTCAAGTCTATGTCTTTCTTCCGCCGCCCCGACTACCAGTCCGACGCCACCCAGTTCATCAACGGACTGAAAAACCAGAAGCCCAGCCTGGAGGCCGAGCAGCGCGCGGGCCGCGCCCTGCTGTGGGACAAAGCGGTGGACCGCAGCGCCTGGACCGGCTTTGACGCCGCCGAAGTGCCGCAAAAGCCCTACGTCTACCAGACCAGCAACAGCTGAGCGGTGGGCGCCCTGTGTGCTGGATTCAGCATGAAACAGGCCCTATGCGCCCATTTCACCTGCGCATACAGCTCCTGAAAAGATAGCATACCGGATGCAGACCCCCACCGAGATGCCCAGCCAGTCCGCCATGCCCGAGGTGGTGGACCAGGTGGCACTGGCGCGGCTTTATGGCGAGCCGCTGTTTGCCATGCCGCAGGATCTGTACATCCCGCCGGACGCGCTGGAGGTCTTCCTCGAAGCCTTTGAAGGCCCGCTGGACTTGCTGCTCTACCTGATCCGCAAGCAGAACTTCAACATCCTCGACATCCCGATGGCCGGGCTCACCCGCCAGTACCTGAGCTATGTGGACGAGATCCGCAGCCGCAACCTGGAGCTGGCCGCCGAATACCTGCTGATGGCGGCCATGCTCATCGAGATCAAGTCGCGCATGCTGCTTCCCCCGAAGAAGACCGCCGAGGGGGTGGAGCCCGAAGACCCACGCGCTGAGCTGGCCCGCCGCCTGCTCGAATACGAACAGATGAAGCTGGCCGGCGCAGGGCTCAACGCCATTCCGCACTACGGGCGCGACTTCCTCAAGGCACAGGTCTATATCGAACAAAGCCTGCAGCCGCGCTTCCCCGATGTGCATCTGGTGGACCTGCAGGACGCCTGGCGCGACATCCTCAAACGTGCCAAGCTGGTGCAGCACCACAAGATCACCCGCGAAGAGTTGAGCGTGCGCGAATACATGAGCCAGGTGCTCAAGGCCTTGCAAGGCCGCAAGTTCGTCGAGTTCGAGGACCTGTTCGACCCCTCCAAGGGCACCACCGTGCTGGTCGTCACCTTCATCGCCCTGCTGGAGCTGGGCAAAGAAACCCTGATCGAGATCACCCAGGCCGAGGCCTTCGCGCCCATCTATGTGCGGCTGGCCTACAGCCCGGCCTGATCCACCCCCCACTTCGTGCCGCCGGCCCTGGCGCGCTTGTGCCCTGCCTCCCACCCCCCTTGAGGACCTGCACCATGTTCCGCACCTTGCTCAAATCCAAGATCCACCGCGTGGCCGTGACCCAGTGTGAGCTGCACTACGAAGGCTCGTGCGCCATCGACGAAGACCTGCTGGACGCTGCCAACCTGGTGGCCAACGAGCAGGTGCACATCTGGAACATCAACAACGGCGAACGTTTCATCACCTACGCCATCAAGGGTGAACGCGGCTCGGGCATGATTTCCGTCAACGGCTCGGCGGCCCGGCGCGCCTCGGCGGGGGACCTGCTCATCATTGCCGCCTTCGCCCAGGTGCACGAAGACCAGGTAGCCACCCACGAACCGCAGCTGGTGTTTGTGGACGCCAACAACCGCCAGGTCGAGTTGCGCCACACCGTGCCCACACAAGCCGCCCCCTGACCGGCATGCCAGCGCCACGCAAGCGCTGCCCCACCTGCCTGCGCCCGCACAGCGCCTGCATCTGTGCGTGGGTGACCCCGCTGGCGCACCAGGCCGAAGTGCTGATCCTCCAGCACCCGCTGGAGGTGGACCACGCCAAAGGCAGCGCCCGCCTGCTGCACCTGAGCCTTCCGCACAGCAAGTTGGTGGTAGGCGAGGTGTTTGACGACACCGTGTTACGCAGCCTGCTCACCGCACCGTGGCAAGCCGCAGCAGGCGCAGCCCCACGCGCCGTGCTGCTCTACCCCGAGACAGACGACGGCACATCCGCCCCCCTGGACCCGGCCTGGCTGCACCACCCCGCGCTGATCCGCCTGGTGGTGCTCGACGGCACCTGGCGCAAAAGCCGCAAGATGCTGCACCAGAACCCGCTGCTGCAACAGCTGCCGCGCCTAGCGCTGAAGGATCTGCCCGCGTCGCACTACCACGTGCGCCAGGCGCACCGCCCCCACCAGCGGTCCACCCTGGAGGCTACCTGCGCCGCACTGGCGCAGATCGAGGGCGACAGCCCCCGGTTGATGCCGCTGCTGGCAGCGTTTGACGGGTTTGTGACGCAGCTGGCCCACGCGCAACCACGCCACAACAGCACCCCCCGGATCACATAGACTGCGTGCCAATCGAACAAGGAGACCCGAGACATGCCCGACAACGCGCCATCCACCACGCCCTACGGCACCTTGCCCCCTGCGTCCCCCGTGGCCACCCGCAAGCCCCTGAGCCTGCCGCGCCTGGCCGACATGCATGCGCGCGGCGAAAAGATCACCATGCTCACCGCCTATGACGCCACGTTTGCCGCCATGGCCGACGCCGCCGGGGTGGAGTGCCTGCTGGTGGGGGACTCGCTGGGCATGGTCTGCCAGGGCCTGCCCAGCACCGTGGCGGTGAGCCTGGAGACCATGTGTTACCACACCGAAAGTGTGGCCCGCGGCCTGCGCCGCGCCCAGGGTACGGCCTGGATCGTGGGCGACATGCCTTTTGGCAGCTACCAGGAATCGCGTGAGCAGGCCTTGAAGAGCGCCGTGGCCCTGCTGCAGGCCGGCGCCCACATGGTCAAGCTCGAAGGCGGCGGCTGGACCACCGAGACCGTGCGTTTTCTGGTGGAGCGGGGCATCCCCGTGTGTGCCCACCTGGGCCTGACGCCGCAGACCGTCCACGCCCTGGGCGGCTACCGCGTGCAGGGCCGGGGCGACGAGGCCGGCGCCCTGCTGCGCCAGCAGGCCCTGGCCCTGCAGGACGCAGGCGCCGCCATGCTGGTGCTGGAGATGGTGCCCGCCGCGCTGTCCGCCAGCCTTACCACCGAGCTGACCCGCTGCGCCACCAT
>Ga0075163_10013774_pt1 | contig 10465 bp, 4 predicted proteins | sample JI1023141ADNA_FD_71478 | JGI IMG/M metagenome (GOLD analysis project Ga0075163, IMG submission 71478) | Wastewater effluent complex algal communities from Wisconsin, to seasonally profile nutrient transformation and Carbon sequestration -... | ecosystem: Engineered > WWTP > Effluent > Algae... | reverse complement strand
CTTGCATTGATTAAGAAATTAGTAACTCCTGCTACAGGACCATACACCTATGGTCAGACACATACTTTTGAAATTACAGTGTTTAATCAGGGTAATGTGACTGCTAAGGACATTCAGGTAAAAGATTATATACCTGAAGGATATAGTTTCTCACCAAACAATGGCTGGACTGGAGCATCCCCTATGGTCAGCAAGACCATAACAGATACGATCCAACCAGGTGGAAGCAGAACAATAACATTGAATTTGACCTTTAACATGGTAGCAGTTCCATCGTTGAAATCATGGGCAAACTATGCAGAAATTGTAGGAGCAAATGATCAAAACGGAGTACCTGGAGATGATGTGGACAGTGACCCTGGATCAAATACAACAAATGAACAAAATGTTATCCCTGGTAAACCTGGAGATGATGACATTGCAAGTAATTCTGATAATGGATTCGGTTCACAGGACGATCATGATCCGGCAGGACCATGGATTTTTGACCTGGCCACTATAATTGAGAATAGTGTAGACAGAATCAGCAGTTACGGTGAGTTAATCAATTTCCCTATCAAGGTTAAGAATCAGGGAAATATCAACAGCGCTGGATATACTTTAAGTGTACTTGTACCTACAGGATTTGCTTATACAGCAGGACCAAATGCAGGTTGGAGCTACAATAGTCTAACTAGAATAGCTACTTATGTTGTACCAGTAACAGATACCATCAAGCCTGGTGAAATGGATATGTACAATTTGGTACTTACCTCACAACCAGCAAACGGAAAACATGCGTGGACTGTGGAAATAGAGATCAGCGCCGACAATCCGGTTGCAGATGAAGCAGGAATCAATGACATTGACTCTAATCCTGATGCAGTGTACAACAACGATCCAGGCGGATCACCTATTCCGGATAGTGAAGGTGGAAATTTCCCTGGCAGTGATGATATTCTGAATGGAGCAGGAAATGGTACAGTAGGAGATACAAACGCAGCAGGTGATGAGGATGATAATGATCCGGAATATGTAAAATTGTATGATCTGGCATTGAAGAAAACTGTTGTTACTCCTCAACCATACAGTTATGGACAGAATTTAGTGTTCAGGTTGCGGGTATACAATCAAGGAAATGAATCCGTGAAAAATGTGAGGATTCAGGATTATATTCCAATTGGATATTCATATGTTGCAAGTCCGGGATGGGCTGTAAATGGACAGGGTGCAGTCTATACTTATGGTGGTACTTTAAATCCTACAGATTCATTTGACATCAACATAACTTTAAAACTTGAACACACTGTAGGTGGTTATAGAAACTGGATTAATTATGCTGAAATTACAGATGTACAAGATACATTGGGGAATAATGTAAATACATTTGATGTGGATAGTCGTCCGGGATCAAATGGTTCTGCTGAATTAGCAGTCAAACCAGGAGATGCAGCTGATGACAATATCACCAGTATCGATAAAGGAGGAGAAGAAGATGATCATGATCCTGCTGGTGTTCCAATTTTTGACGTTGCACTTAGGAAAAACTATATAGGACCATTGCCAATTAAATACAATCAGGTAATTCCATTTGAAGTTACTGTATTTAATCAGGGAAGTATCAGTGCTCAAAATTTTGAAATAGCTGATTATTTAGCTCCTGGATTCGATTTTGATGTGGCAAGTAATCCTACATGGACTTACAATCCAGTAACCAGAATTGCCACAACAATTTATACACCAAAGGTTATTCCTGGAGATAGTGCCAAGGTGGTTATTAAGCTCAAGGTTAGGCCTACTTTGTACAACAGAGCTGCCTGGAAAAACTTTGCAGAAATAATTACAGTGACGGATACAACGAATACCCCTGGCGATGACATAGACAGTGATCCGGATGATGATCCTGATAATGACGGGCCTCCGGAAGATGGAGAAATCGATGAAAATCCGCCGATTGATGAAGATGACCATGATCCTGCTGATCCGCCTGTTGTGGATTTTGCCTTGAGAAAATGGATTCCTGGTAAAAAACCATATTATATTCCTGGGGACACAGTGGACTTTATTATTAGTCTCCACAATCAGGGAAATGTTGCTTCATCTTCTATCGGTGTGAATGATTATATTCCAGCAGGCTTCCAATTCCTACCAGCTATAAATGGAGGTTGGAGTGTGAACGGCACCAGATTGGAATATTCATATGGTACCAGATTATATCCTGAAGACAGTGTACAATTGCATTTGAAATTGAAAGTGATAGTTTCTGCTAACCCAACTCTTTCCGATTGGGAAAATTATGCAGAGATCAGAACAATGAGAGATACATTTAACCTCGTAAGAGATAATGATGATGCAGACAGTAAACCTAACACAGATGATGCCTGGGAAAGAGCAGTCCATGATGATGAACCGTGGGATGATGTAATTGATGGAAATGGACAGGTAGAAAATGAAGATTCTGATGATCATGATCCAGAAAAGGTAGTAGTTACTGCATGGATCGGAGATTTTGTATGGAAGGATCTGGATGGAGATGGTGTTCAGGATGCAGGTGAACCGGGAGTGCCTGGTGTACATGTGTACCTGTACAAGTGTGCAGATGGCAGTATTGTAAAGAAAGATACTACCGATGCAAATGGTAAGTATGAGTTTGACTTCTTATTGTCTGACAATTACTTCCTGAGATTTGATCCATTGCCGATCAATATGCCTAATTGCGCCTTTACTTTTAAAGACAAGGGTGGCAACGATGCCAAAGACAGCGATGTGAGTCCAAGTGGTATTACTGCATGTACTTTCTTGCAGTGGGGAGAAAGAGACAGTACCTGGGATGCAGGATTGGTTGAACTGGCGAAATATGGTGATTATGTTTGGCATGACAGAGATGCCGACGGTGTTCAAGAAGTTGGTGAAGAAGGAATAAAAGATGTTGTAGTGACACTGTATGATGCAGATACACGCCTGCCTGTTAAAACCACTACAACTGATGCAACTGGAAAGTATCTTTTTGAATATCTGATGCCTGGAAATTACTATGCTAAGTTTGAATGGCATCCTATGTGGAATCAAACTACTTCAAATCAAGGTAGCGATACTAAGGATAGTGATGTAGATGGAAGCAATGGATCACAAACAACAGCAAGTACTTACCTCAGCCCGGGAGAAGATGACAGAACGTGGGATCTTGGTTTGTATAAGTGTATCATGATCGGAGGTAGAGTATTCTTGGACAAAGACAAAGATGGAATTTTTGATCCGACAGAAAATGGTTTGAATGGACTAGATGTGTATTTAGTGGATGCAATGAGCGGAGCTGTTGTTGCTAATTTAAGGACTGCAGTCAATCCATCGACACCATCGGATGACGGATATTATAAATTCGCATGCATAAAGCCTGGCATGTATCATGTTAAATTTGAAAGACCAGGACATTTGGCGGCATCAGAGCCATTTAAAGGAGGCAATACGGATAAAGACAGCGACATCAGCCATGAATTTGGCGTGAACACGACCAGGAAATTTACAGTACTGAGTGGAGATATGATCTTGAATGTGGGAGCTGGCTTCCAGGATAAAGCGACCTTAGGAGACCGAGTATGGTTGGATCGGAACTTTAATGGAATACAGGATGGAAATGAAGAGCCAGTTCAGGGCGTTAAAGTTGCAGCGTATACACCTGGCGGGGTGATGGTAAGTGAGGCGACATCAGGATTTGACGGTACGTACATGTTGGATGGCGTTGCACAGGGAGATTATTATGTGAAATTCACCGCACCGGTAAGTTTTGGATTTACCATACCACATACAGGATCTGATAATGTGGACAATGATGTGGATGGAACCAACGGATATGGAACAACAAGAGTGTATAGGGTTCAAACCGGAGATGCGTTCCCTACGATTGACGCGGGATTGGTTTATCAGGTTCTGCCATTGGAGTGGCTAAGTTTTGAGGCAAATTACAATGGAGAATTTACTGAGCTTGATTGGGCAACCGGAGTGGAAATCAACAATGGCTACTTTGAAGTTGAAAGGCGACATGAAAGTGAAACAGAGTTTAAAGCAATTGGTCAGGTAGACGCATCGACTGAGACGGGAGCATCCAGACATGATTATGAAATGGATGATTTGAATGTAAACCAATCAGGAGTGTATTACTACAGAATCAAGCAAGTGGACAGAGATGGAAAATACAACTATAGCAAAGTGATATCTATCAGAGTTCAGCGCGGAAAAGATTTGAGTATAGAGATCTATCCAAATCCGGTAGATGACTTATTGAAAGTTGAAATAGGATTATCAGAAAATGGATTGCTGGAGTCAAGGGTATTTGACAACCATGGTAAGAGTGTTCTGGTAAATCCATTCGGAGGAAATTATATGAAAGCAGGCAAGTACAGTGAATTAATAAATACATCTGTACTCACCCCTGGTCAATATAATCTTCAAATCAAAACCAGCAATGGATTGATTAATAAGAGATTTACTGTTTCAAGATAACTTTTTAGGATATTAACGAAAGTGAAAGCAATTAAACCCGGTAGATTTTTCTGCCGGGTTTTTTATTTTGTTTTTTAGGATTAAAAAAAGTTAAGTTGAATCATCCATAATTGGATTTTAAACTTTTCTTTCCATAATTCCATAAATAACTTATTAAATTTTCATTTAACCTTGGTTAAGAGATTACTAAATCTATTGCTCTAAATATTTTTAACACTTTCCTAATATTATTTTAACGCTACATTATTAATCCAAAGCGGAGAATTTTCGTCAAAGTAATAAATTCAAAAAAATGAAAAAGAAGATTTTCTCTATGTTGGCTTTTGCTTTTTTTATGCAAAGTTTGTTTGCTCAATTTCAAATGGGGGTAGAAGTTGGACCATCAGTAAGTAATATGCGCATAAAAGGAACCGGTAGTTTGATCAATGACCCAGATCCCTTTTTGGGAATTAAAGCAGGTATCTCTGCCAGTTTTGCACCGATAGACGCTTTTAGCATAAAATCCGGATTGTATTACCACAAAACCGGTTTTATCGCAAGCCAATCTTTGGGTTTTGAAATTTTTGATGTAGACATTCCGGCAAATCTTAAGGCAATTACACAATTACATTTTATAGAAATGCCGGTTCTTGCTCAATATAATTTTGGGAAAGGTGCAGTGCAAGGTTATATAGAAGCAGGTCCGCAGATGAGTCTTGCTGTGGATGGGGACATTCGGACCCGTGCAAGTTTATTGGTAGACTTCAATTTGGGTACTTATGACATCAATATGCGAAATTCAAATTTCAGACAATTTGAATGGGGCGGTGTAATAGGTGCAGGGATAAAATGGAAACTGAATGAATCTTTGGGAATGTCCTTGGGTACTCAATATTTGCAGGGATTCACAGATCTAACCAATGAGCCTATCCTGGACATCAGAACTTCCAGAAATGCATTGACTGCACAACTTGGATTACAATATAAATTTTAGTACTAACTATCTTTTGAAATGAACAAGACTTCCTGTTTGACACAGGAAGTTTTTTTTATTGTATCAAACCATTGATCATACATGACAAGGAACAAACTTGCCAATTAAATCACCCGTAACATCAAATCCTTCTATCCTAATTTCCTGCAAAGTATTGATCATATCATGAGATGCATCCGGCAAATTTACCCTAAGATAATTGTCCGTAAATCCGGAAAGTCCTTCCAATTGATCAGTTTGTTTTTGCTCCAGCAAAACTGTTTGCCGGGTATTTAAAAATTGATGATAAAAATTATTTTTTTTCTTGATGGACAGATTTCTTAATTGCTGACTGCGCTGATGTCTTAAGGATGGATCAATCTTTCCTTCCATCTCATTCGCTAATGTATTGGGTCTTTCTGAATAAGTGAAAACATGAAGATAACTTACATCAAGACCGTGGATAAAATCAAAGCTGTTTTGAAAATGATCATTGGTTTCACCGGGAAAACCAACAATTACATCCACACCAATACATGCATGTGGCATAACTTGTTTAATGTATTCCACTCGCTCTGCGTATAAATCTCTGCGATATCTGCGTTTCATCAGACTCAATATCTCGTTGTCACCGGATTGCAAAGGCATATGAAAATGCGGCATAAATCTTTTCGATGCAGCAACAAAATCAATAACTTCTTTGGTGCACAAATTTGGCTCAATGGAGGATATCCTGAATCTGTCTATTTCATCCAACTCGTCCAGCGCTTTTATCAGATCGATAAATAAGGCTTCTTTTTTTGGTCGCTGACCTTCAATCACCTCCGTTCCATTTCCAAAGTCTCCAAGATTTACCCCAGTTAATACGATCTCTTTAACTCCCTTTTTTCCAATCTCACGGGCCAAGGCAACAATGCTGTCCACTTCACCGGAACGTGATCTTCCCCGTGCCAAAGGAATGGTACAAAAGCTGCATTTGTAATCACATCCATCCTGGACTTTTAAAAAAGTTCTGGTGCGATCTTCAATAGAATAGGATGGCATAAATTGGTTTACATCCCGGATATCTCCTGCGTAAATTTGACCAAGAGGATTCATCGGTTCCAGGTGTTGTAAATGCTCCAGGATATTAAATTTTTCAGCAGCGCCCAAAACCATACTGACGCCCGGAATATTGGCTATTTCTGCCGGTTTTAGTTGGGCATAACAACCAATGACCAATACCTTTGCGGTGGAATTTTTTCTTAAAGCAGAACGAACAGCTTTACGACATTTTTTATCTGCCTGATCAGTAACTGAACAGGTATTGAGGATGTAAATGTCAGCCGCTTCTTCAAATGCTACTTCCTCATACCCCGCCTTACGGAATTGTTGGCTAATACCGGATGTTTCTGCAAAATTGAGTTTGCAGCCCAGGGTATGAAAGGAAACTGTGCGTCCAGTTGACAATTGTTGGATTTGAGCACAAAAATAGACTTATCTTGTTGAATCCACAAAAAGTAATCCGCAAAGAAGTAGCTATCACCTGATATTTTAATTATTTGGTTGGAAATCTATGTTTCAAGGATATCTTATTTTTAAAGTGTACCATTCCCCAAAGCTTGTTTATTTTTGCCTTCGAAACAATCATTATTTTCAACAATAAAATGTTTTTCCATAAAAATTACTTATGAATAAATATATTCTTTACTTACTGTTCATTTTTATTGTCTTTAATCTGTTTTCCTGCAAAAGCGATAAAAAAGTAGAAGTATTAAAATATTCTGTGTTGAATGAGTATCCGCATGATGGCAATAGCTTTACGCAAGGACTTGCATGGGAGAATGGTCAGTTGTATGAAGGAACCGGACTGGAGGGAAAGTCAAAATTGCTAAGCGTAGAGTTAAGTTCAGGAAAGGTCATTAAATCCATTGATCTTGCACCGGAATATTTTGGTGAAGGAATTTGTATTTTGAATGATAAAATTTTTCAATTGACCTGGCAAAACAAAAAAGTTTTTGTTTACGACAAATCCACATTTAATTTGTTGCATACCTTCACCATTGCTACTGAAGGATGGGGCATTTGTACAGATGGTCAAAATTTGATCGTCAGCGACGGAACAAATAAATTGAGTTTTTATGATCCGGATAAATTCCAATTGATCAAGGAATTATTCATCAAGGAAAAGAATGCGAACATTTACCAACTTAATGAATTGGAATATATTGACGGCAGTGTATTTGCAAATAAGTGGAACAGCGATCTGGTATATAGAATTGATCCTGTATCCGGCACAGTAAACGGTAAATTAAATTTATCCGCTTTGACCAAAAAAGCACAGGCAGCTCATCCAGATGCAGATGTACTGAATGGAATAGCTTTTAATTCACAAACCGGAAATATTTATGTGACAGGTAAAAGATGGTTGAGCCTTTTTGAAATTAAATTGGATTAACATTTTGTACATAGATGGAGTGTTTGGTAAAGAATTTTATTTCTTAAAATGGACACAATACTTATTTTAATTAGCAATCCCTGAATATAATTTAATGCGGCATAATGAGGAGAATGGTTAGAATTTTTCATTTTAAATCAGAAAATGGAGATACTTCTCTTTTACAGTGCTAGAAATTATTTTAACGCTTACCATTGTGCATTAAGTTTTGAATAATTTATACCCCAGACATCATATTAAACCAATGTAATTTATGAAATGGAAAAATTTCTTAATTTAGAGCTTGGTAAGTCAACTTAGATGTTTCTTAAAATATTTTTTTCAATACTGTTTATTTGTGCTGTGGCAATTCTATTTTGGAACTCTACGGCACAAGACAGCGAAAATTTGAACCATGAAGTTCGGGATAACCGGGTTTCGTCGGAATATTCAAGAATAAAGGGAATATCTTTAGTTGCTCCACCGAGACCTTTTAAAGAAAATCCTGCACTCAGCATAAGGAACGTTAACGCAGAATGGATAGCCGTGATTCCTTATGCGTATACGCCCTTAAACAAACCCGAAGTTAAATATGGTGACAATACCTGGCAGTGGTGGGGGGAGACAGAGCAAGGTGCCAGAAAAACCATAGTGATTGCAAAAGAAAACAAACTTAAGGTAATGCTTAAACCCCAGGTTTATATCCATAAAGGTTGGACAGGATCTTTGGATTTTACGAATCCATTAGATTGGGAGCAGTGGGAATCTCAGTACTCCGGTTACCTGCTTAGAATGGCATCGCTTGCAGAAGTACTTAAGGTTGAATTATTTTGTATTGGTACTGAATTTAATCTATCTGCACAGAAAAGACCGGCTTTCTGGTTTAATTTGATTGCTCAAGTGAAGAATGTATATAAAGGGAAGATTTGTTATTCTGCCAATTGGGATGATTATGCCCTGGTACCATTTTGGGATGAATTAGATTACATTGGGATCAGCGCCTACTTTCCATTAAGCAACGAATCTGAACCGGACACTGCCACACTAAAATCAGCCTGGACGCCTTATCTGGAAAGTTTGGCGCAATTTGCCGACAAGCACCACAAACAAATATTATTTACGGAATATGGATATCTGACCGTCAGTGGATGTGCAGGCAAGACCTGGGAACTGGAAAAAAATATAAGAACCTTATCCCTAAATGAGGAGGCACAGGCAGTGGCTTATCATGCATTACTCAGTAGTTGGTGGGATAAGGATTTTTGGGCAGGAGGTTTTGTATGGAAATGGTTTCCGGATGGTGAAGGCCATGAGGGTTATCCCGAAAAGGACTATACACCCCAGGGAAAAAAAGCGGAAGAGGTGCTCAGGACCTGGTATGCCAGGTAATATTTATCGATAAATTGATGCACCCATTTTCATCAGAAAGGATTGGTTAAACCTTGGTTAAAGAATTTTAATGAGGAATTGTTTGAACCAAAATATCTTTCGGTTGTCCCATCTTTGCTACAATGAATAAAAAAGCAATTTGGCTGGTTATTGGATTGATGGGTGTTGCCCTTCTGGGTACCGTCATTCTGCAGTTTTATTGGATCAACTGGTCGGTTAAGCTTAATGAAAAACAATTTGATGACCACATCATCACAGCTTTAAAAAGAGTTGCCGACAAACTTGAAAAAGAAAAGGAAAACTGGGAGCTTTCGCAAATTGAAAAATGGATACAGGAAGGGAACAGGCCATTGGAGGATCAAAAACGTCTTTTGGAATATGCCACCTTGCTGATGAGCAATCAAATTTCAGCAATCATGGACTCCAGTAGTTTCAGTTCACTGGATCCGGAATACAGCTGGGACAAGAAGAAAGAGATTGTGGAAATGATAGATCGTGAATTGCGGATACATCCTGCAGGTTTGGAGCAACGCATCAATCCCCAAAAACTCTCTGCCTTACTAAAACACGAATTCGACGAACTCAATCTGAATTTAAAATATTCCTTTGGTGTCTATGACAATGCCCACAAGAGTTTAGTCATTCTGAATGAAAATTATGTGGTGGATCTGGCCACTAATACGAATGCTTCCCGCTCAGACATTGAGGATGATAAAGTATTGACAGAAACTTCCTACAGGGTAGCTTTGTTTTCTACCGCAAGCGGTTCTCCCGGTATTTTAAAAGTGGTTTTTCCAACCAAGCAGTCGTGGTTGTGGAAATCCGTTTTGCCAATAGTTTTCTTATCCTTGTTGCTTACGGGTTTGATTTTGGGTTGTTTTATTTATGTGATTTATGTGATTTTTCGACAGAAAAAATTATCCGAAATCAAAAATGATTTTGTCAACAACATGACCCATGAATTTAAAACACCAATAGCTACCATATCCCTTGCATCAGATTCTATTCTTTCTCCAATGATCATCCAGTCTCCGGATAAAATCAGGAGGTTCATGGACATCATCAAGCAAGAGAACCGCAGAATGTTAAGCCAGGTGGAAAAAGTATTGCAAATGGCATTGCTCGATAAGCATGATTTCCAACTTAACCTCAAGTCATTGGACATTCATGAAATTATTCGGGAAGCGGTCAGGAACATCAGTTTGCAGGTGAACCAAAAGAATGGACAG
>Ga0075163_10013772_pt1 | contig 10467 bp, 4 predicted proteins | sample JI1023141ADNA_FD_71478 | JGI IMG/M metagenome (GOLD analysis project Ga0075163, IMG submission 71478) | Wastewater effluent complex algal communities from Wisconsin, to seasonally profile nutrient transformation and Carbon sequestration -... | ecosystem: Engineered > WWTP > Effluent > Algae... | reverse complement strand
CCCGTCCCCGTCCCCGTCCCCGTCCCCGTCCCCGATCCAGAGCCAGGTCGCCCTGCCGGGCCGCCTCGTGGTGCCCGCCACCGTCCGCTCGTCGAGCGAGCTGACCGCGCGGCTCATCATCACCAACCGCGGTAGCACCGCGATGTCCTTCACCCAGGGCGCGCTGGAGCTCGCGGTGCTGGCGCTCGAGGTCCGCGACGCCGCGAACGCGCGGGTGCCGACCATCCCGCCGCCGGTCCCCCGCGCCGACGACGCGACGACGGTGACCCTGGCTCCCGGCGCCTCCCTCAGCCGCGACTACGCCATGGGCGTGTTCTCGCCGCCGCTGGCGCCGGGCCGCTACGTCATGACCTGTCGGGTCGTCGCCTGCGCCCCGGTGCCGTTCGTCGTGGCGCCCTGATCGCCGGCTGGCGCATCGGCCCGCGCGTCGGCCGCGCCCTCGGGTAGCGCGGCGGGCGCCGCCGCGGTCGCGTCGGCCGCCGCCGGCACGAACAGCGTGAAGGTGGTGCCACGTCCGACCCGCGACGCGACCTCGACGAAGCCGCCGTGCTGGTGGACGATGCCGTGGACCATCGACAGGCCGAGCCCGGTGCCGCGCCCGGCCGCCTTGGTGGTGAAGAACGGCTCGAACAGGTGGGCGAGCGTGGCGTCGTCCATGCCGGCGCCGGTGTCCTCGACGTCGATGGCGACGTAGGCGCCCGGCCGGTGCGGGCTGCTGACGTGGCCGGGCCCGGCGCCCGCCGGGTCGCCGCCGTCGAGCTGGACGTCGCGGGCCCGCAGCCGCAGCGCGCCGCCGGCCGGCATCGCGTCGCGGGCGTTGAGCGCCAGGTTGAGCACCGCCTGGCCGAGCTGCCCCGCGTCGATGATCATCGCCGATCGGGCGTCGCCGCCGAGCTCGATCGAGATCGTCGCCGGCAGGCTGCGCCGCAACATCCGCTCCAGCCGGGCCAGCTCGGCCATCGGCGCGACCCGGGTCGGGCTGACGAGCTGGCGGCGGCTGAACGCCAGGAGCTGGCGCGTGACCGCGGCCGCGCGGCCGGCCGCCTCCTCGAGGCTGGCGATGGCGACCGCGCGCTCGTCGGGCGGCAGGTCGTCGTCGGCCAGGACCATGGCCTCGCCGGCGATCACGTTGAGCAGGTTGTTGAAGTCGTGGCCGAGCCCACCGGCCAGGCGGGCGGTGGCGCGGATCCGCTCGTCGTGGGCGGCCAGCTCCTTGGCCCGCAGCTCGCCGACCCGGGCGTGGGTGCGGCGGCGGGCGACGTGGACGGCGAGCCCGACCAGCGCGCTGGTGGCGAGGATGCCAGCGACGTCGAGCAGCGGCAGCCGGCGCGGCGGCGCCGCGAACGTCACCAGCGCGCACAGCGCGGCCGCGCCCACCGCCCAGCGCGTCGACAGCACCAGGGCCAGCACGCCCATCACCGGGATGCCGATCAGCCCGACCACCAGCGCGTCACCGGTGGCGCGACAGACGACCGCGGTGCAGGCCGCCGCCGCCACCGAGATCGAGATGCCGGACGCCTGCGCGATCGCGGGCGCCGGCATCGTCCGCCGCGCGCCCAGCGCCAGCCCGACGAACCACGCGACCGTGATCACCTGCACCGCGACCACCCGCGCGGTCATCGCGTGCGGGGACCGGAGCAGGTTGAAGCCGAGGAAGGCGGCGAACACCACCGCCAGCGCGATGCACACCGGCCGGACCGCGTCCCAGGTCTCGCGCGCGAGCTCGCGCGCGGCGTCGACCGCCTCGTCGGCAACGGCGGGCGCGCGGGGTTGCGGCACGGCTCCAGCGGAACATCGACCGGTCGCGGCGCCCGTCGAGACGACCCGGGGCGATTGACACCCCCGCCACCCCCACCTACAACGGCCCATGCTCGCCACCGACCACCCGCGCGGCACCGTCCGGCGCCTCACCCTCGCCAGCCAGGCGCTGATCGGCAACCTGGTCGACGCCTCGCCCGAGCGCGCGATCGACGTCTACGTCCCGGCCGCCGGCGCCGCCGGCGCGCCGCTGCTGGTCGACCTGGTCGGCTTCACCGGCGGCGGCCTGTCGCACACCGCCTGGCGGCCGTTCGGCGAGAACGTGCCGGCCCGCCTCGATCGCCTGATCGCCACGGGCGCGATGCCGCCGGCGGTGGTGGCGTTCCCCGACTGCTTCACCCGGCTCGGCGGCAACCAGTACATCGACAGCGTCGCCACCGGCCGGTGGGCGACGTTCCTCACCCGCGAGCTGGTGCCGGCGGTCGAGCAGAGCTTCGGCTGCGGCGGGCCCGGCCGGCGCGGCGTGTTCGGCAAGAGCTCGGGCGGCTACGGCGCCATCGTCCACGCCATGCTCCACGCCGACGTCTGGAGCGCCGCCGCCTGCCACTCCGGCGACCTCGCCTTCGAGCTGTGCTACCTGCTCGACATGCCGCGCTGCCTGCGCGAGCTGGCCGCCCACGGCTCGGTCGAGAAGCTGGTCACCGCCGCCCACACCGCCAAGGCGTCCGACGACCTCTTGCACGCGCTCGAGATCCTGGCGATGGGCGCGACCTACGATCCCGATCCGGCCGCGCCGCTCGGCGTCCGCCTGCCGGTCACGCACGACACCTGCGAGCTGATCGACGAGCGCTGGCAGCGCTGGCTGGCCTGGGATCCGACCCGGATGGTCGACGCCCACGCCGACGCGCTGCGCTCGCTGCGCGGCCTCTACATCGACTGCGGCCGCCGCGATCAGTACGGCCTCGTCCACGGCGCCCGCCGCCTCCACCGCTCGCTCGACCGCCTCGGCGTCGCCCACCGCTACGACGAGTTCGACGACGAGCACCTCGGGATCGACTACCGCATGGACGAGAGCCTGCCCTTCCTCGCCCGCGCCCTGTCGGCGCCCTGACCGGCCCCACGACGCGCCCGCTGGGTCACGCGACACCGGGGCATGCACCGATCGCGGTCGCCCGCGCATCTCGGCCCAGCCGCCATGCTTCGCCCGCAGCCATGCGATCTGCCACCTCTTTCCGGCGATCCAGCGGCGGTGAAATCGTACACTCGGGCGTCCGATTGGGCCTTTCGCCCCCGGCTCGCACGACCTACGGAATGAACGTCACGCCACAGACGACGTACCCAACCCGGCAGCGCCACCCGCGCCGCCGCCATCACGACGGGGGGCCATCGTGAACGAGCTGCTCGACGCCTCGGTGCGTTTTCCGACGGTCGTGTTCTCGGTCGGGCTCGGCATCGCGCTGATCTACTGGCTGTTCGTGCTGCTCGGCGCGCTCGACATCGACCTGTTCCACGCCGGTGGTGACGCCGCCGCCGCGGCCAAGGGCGGCGGCGAGGCGCTCGGCGACGCGCTCACCGGCGGCAGCAAGGGCGGCGCCGAGGCGCTCAAGGGTCTCAAGCCGGGCGGCGGCGATCACGCCGACGCCGGCGGCGGCTTCTGGGACGCGCTCGGCCTGACGTCCGTGCCGATCACCATCTCGATGTCGGCGATCATGCTGCTCGGCTGGATCGGCTCGCTGCTCGGCATGTACTACGGCGACCGCGCCCTCGGCGGCGCCGGCGGCTGGCTGCCGGCCATCGTCTGCCTGCTGGTCGTGGTCCTGGTCCTGCCGGCCGCCGGCGTGCTGGTCCGCCCGCTGCGCTCGGTGTTCGAGCTCAAGGTCGGCAAGTACAACCGCGACTACGTCGGCCACACCTGCACCATCACCACCGGCTCGGTCGACGCCGGCTTCGGCCAGGCCACCATCGAGGACGGCAGCGACGTGCTCAACATCGCCGTCCGCTGTGACCGGCCCGACGCCCTGGCCCGCGGCGCACGGGCGCTGATCATCGAGTTCGACGAGGACCGTCAGGCCTACGTCGTCGAGCCCACCGCCGATCTCGGCGGCGACCCGTCGGAGGGCGCTGCCGCGACGTGAACCTGCGTCGAGGACGTCACCTCGCGCATTCTGTAGGGACCGATGCTGGCGAGGGGCCAGCAGGAGGAGTCGAGTCATGCCTCACCAGATGTTGTTCGTCGTGATCGGGATCGGCGCCGTGCTCGTGCTCGGCATCCTCGTGCTCATCGCCCGCACCTGGCGACAGGTCGATCAGGGCCGGGCGATGATCGTCAACAAGATGGGCGCCGAGCCCAAGGTCTCGTTCACCGGCGCCATCGTCCTGCCGATCATCAACAAGGCCGAGGTCATGGACCTGTCGGTCAAGTCGATCGAGATCGCGCGCAAGGGCAAGGAGGGCCTGATCTGCGCCGACAACATCCGCGCCGACATCAAGGTCGCGTTCTTCGTCCGGGTCAACCCGACCTCCGACGACGTCCTCAAGGTCGCCAAGTCGATCGGCTGCGCCCGCGCCTCGCAGCAGCAGACGCTCGAGGAGCTGTTCGCCGCCAAGTTCTCCGAGGCGCTCAAGACCGTCGGCAAGAAGATGGAGTTCGAGCAGCTCTACACCGAGCGCGACGTGTTCAAGGACCAGATCATCCGGGTGATCGGCAAGGACCTCAACGGCTACGCCCTCGAGGACGCGGCGATCGACTTCCTCGAGCAGACCCCGATCGAGGTCCTCGACCCCAACAACGTCCTCGACTCGCTCGGCATCAAGAAGATCACCGCCATCACCACCACCGCCAACATCGACACCAACCAGCTCAAGCAGACCGAGCGGATGGAGATCGGCCGGCAGAACCTGACCGGTGACGAGGCGGTGTTCCGCTTCGAGCAGCAGCGGGCCGAGGCCGAGGCCAAGAAGAACAAGGAGATCGCGATCGCCACCGCCCGCGAGGAGAACGAGGCCAGCCGCTTCCGCCTCGAGGAGGAGAAGCGGACCTTCGTCGATCGCCAGCGGGCCGAGGAGCAGATCCAGATGGCCGAGCAGGCCAAGCTGCGGTCGGTGCAGGTGTCGGAGCAGGGCCGGATCCGCGAGGTCGCGGTCGAGAAGGTCCGGGTGACCAAGGCCCACGACCTCGAGGAGATGCTGCGCCAGCGCGAGGTCTCGCTCGGCGAGATCGAGAAGAACAAGGTGCTCGAGGCCGAGAAGCGGACGATCGCCGAGATCATCCGGGCCCGGGTCGCGGTCGACAAGACCGTCGCGGTCGAGGAGGAGGCGATCAAGGACCTCCGCACCGACGCCGAGGCCAAGCGCCACAAGTCGACGACCATCGTCGCTGCCGAGGCCGCGGCCCAGGAGCTGTTCATCAAGGACATCAAGAAGGCCGAGGCCGAGCAGCAGGTCGCGACCGCCCACGCCAAGAAGCAGCTCATCCTCGCCGAGGCGGCGATGGAGGCGTCCGACAAGGAGGCGCGGGCCGCGATCCGCCGGTCGGAGGGCGCGCAGGCCGAGCACGCCGCCGAGGGCCTGGCCCACGTCCGGGTCAAGGAGGCCGACGCGCTGGCGATCGAGAAGACCGGCCTGGCCGAGGCCCGGGTCCGCGACGCCCAGGTCCAGGTCAGCGACCGCGAGGGCACGATGCTGGCCGAGAACGTCCGCCGCAAGGCGATGGCCGAGGCCACCGGCCGCGAGGCCAACGCGGTGGCGATCGAGAAGACCGGCCTGGCCGAGGCGGCGTCGCTGCGCGAGAAGCTCCTGGCCGAGGTCGCGGCCCGCGACGCCGACGCCGGCGTGATCGAGAAGCGGATGCGGGCCGAGGCGATCGGCCTGGCCGAGAAGGCGGCGGCGATGAAGGCGCTCGAGGGCGCCGGCCGCGAGCACGAGGAGTACCGGCTGCGGCTGGCCAACGAGCGCGAGATCGCGCTGGCCCAGATCCACGCCAAGGTCGAGATGACCGAGCAGCAGGCCAAGGTGATGGCCGAGGCGATGAGCCACGCCGACATCAAGATCGTCGGCGGCGACGGCCAGTTCTTCGACCGCTTCGTCAAGGCGGTGTCGCTCGGCAACTCGATCGACGGCGTGGTCGACAACTCCGAGGTCGTCCGCAAGGCGCTCGGCGACCGGCTCGCCAACGGCACGCTGCTGCAGGACGTGAAGGACGTGGTCGCCTCGATCGGTCACTCGAGCGAGGAGATCAAGAACCTCACCGTCACCGGCCTGCTCGGCAACCTGATGCTGCGCGCCGACGCCACCACCCGGCCCAAGCTGCAGACCCTGCTCGAGCAGGCCCGCAAGCTCGGCATCGAGGACGCCAAGGTCACCTGAGGACCCGCGCGAAGCGAGGGTCCGACGTAACGAGGAGCGCCACCCGCGGCCACGCAAGGGCCCGCCGCCGCCGCCGCTTCATTCACCGGCTCTGATCCGACCCACCCGAGGGCGACGATGGACAGCACCACCACCGCCAGCGCCGCGCCCGCCGCCGTCGCCGATGTCGACGCCGCGCTGACCGGCGGCAACTACCAGGTCCTGCGCCAGCGGCTCGCCGCCGCCGGCGCGGAGCTGGCCCGCCGCGCCGACGCCCTCAACAAGCGGCGCAAGGCCCTGTTCGGCGCGACCGAGCCCCAGCTCATCGCGACCGAACGGGTCCGCACCGAGCACAACTGCGCCCCGGTCGACATCGTCGCCATCGGCGGCCAGCTCCTGCTCGGCTACAACGTCTTCCTCGGGCTCAAGGTCGAGACCAAGGTCGCCGACGTCCTCGCGCTCCACCGCTTCGAGCCGACCACCGCCGCTGGCGGCGAGCCCGGCTTCGACACCTCGTCGCTACCGCCCGACGCGCTCGGCGGCCTCTTGTCCGACGCTGGCGTCGCCCGCGACTTCGCCAACCTCTACCGCTACTACCGCGACGCGCGGCTGATCCAGCTCATCAAGCGCGACACCTTCCTGCTGGCGGTGTTCCAGGCCGGCGCGACCTACAAGGACATCAAGGTCCTGCGCTGGCGGATCGAGCCCGACGGCCGCATCGTCTACGTCGACGATCGCGGCGACCGCGACCTGGCGTCGATCTACCCGCCGGCCTACGACTTCGAGTGGCGCGAGGTCACCCGCGAGCAGCAGGTCGCCGGCAAGCACCCGCACTACAACCTGCTCGACACCCTGTTCGTCGAGACCGTCGGCGGCACGCTGACCATCAAGGTCGAGGACAACACCGAGACCGGCCACGGCATCCACGACGAGCCGGTCGACGACGCCAACCAGAGCCTCGACGACGCCCGGATCTTCTACGCCCCGATCGGCAAGCCGGGCGGGCTGATCCTGCTCAAGATCCTGCCGTTCCGCGAGACCGCCTGGCGCTACCTGGTGTTCGACACCCGGTCCAAGCGGGTGCTACGCGCCGACGGCATCGGCCAGGGCTGCCGCAGCCTGCCCGAGGACCACGGCGTGGTCTTCCCCGGCGGCTACGCCCTGGTCGGCGGCGACCACAAGCAGTTCGACGGCGACGCCGGCGACTACGTGCTCGAGCGCGAGCTGCGCTCGCCCAACGGCGAGGACGTCCTCTACGTCTACCACCGCGGCCGCGACGGCACCTACCTGCTCTACCCGTACAACCTGATCGAGAAGGCGGTGGCGACGCCGATCGCTTGCCACGGCTACTCGCTGTTCGCCGACGGCCGGATGGTCATCCTGCGGGTGGCGTCGCCCGAGCCGGCCCGGGTCCACCCGATGCAGGTGTGGCGGACCCCGTTCACCTCGGCCGATCACGCCGCGTCGGCGCCGACCACCGGCGGCTACCTGGCCAAGGTCGGCAACGCCGATCTGGTCCGCGGCCTGTCCGACGCGCTGTCGATCGCCCGGCTGGCGGCGAGCGACCAGCCCAACCGGACCACGTTCGACGACATCCTCGCGCTCGGCACCAAGGCGGTCGACGCCTACTACTGGCTCGGCCACGCCGACGCCGGCGACCTCAAGGCCGCGGTCAGCGACGTCAAGGGCGCGGCCAAGCTGATCCTCGACGAGTACGACAAGGTGGTCGCGCTCGAGGCCGCCGCCCGCCAGGCGGTGATCGACGCCGAGGCCCAGGTCGCCGAGCAGCTCAAGGCCACCCGGTCCGAGGGCTGGAGCGAGATCGGCCCGTTCCTGACCGCGCTGACCGGGCTGCGCGGGCTGCGCGGCCAGCTCATCGGCAAGCGCGAGGTCCGCTTCATCGACACCGCCCGGCTCGACGCGCTCGAGCGCGAGGTGGTGACCGCGTTCGAGCGGGTCACCGCCGACTGCGTCACCTTCCTCGCCCGCGGCGACGCGTTCGGCGCGCTGGTCGACCGGGCCGGCGCGCTGTCGACCCAGGCCGGCACGGTCGCGGTCGCCGCCCAGCTCGCGCCGCTGCGGACCGAGATCGAGCAGGTCGCCGGCGGGCTCGATCTGCTCGGCGACGTCATCGGCTCGCTCAAGATCGCCGACGCCACCCGGCGGACCGCGATCCTCGAGAACATCACCGACGCGTTCGGCCAGGTGAACCGGGCCCGCGCCACCATCGAGGCCCGCCACCGCGACCTCGCCACCCGCGAGGGCCGGGCCGAGTTCGGCGCCCAGATCAAGCTCCTGACCCAGAGCGTGGCCTCGGGCCTGGCCCAGTGCGACACGCCCGAGCGCTGCGATCAGGAGCTGACCCGGCTGCTGGTCCAGCTCGAGGAGCTCGAGGGCCGGTTCGCCGACGTCGACGAGCTGACCGCCGAGCTGACCAGCAAGCGCGAGGAGATCGTCGACGCGGTCGGGGCCAAGAAGCAGGTCCTGGCCGCCGAGCGCCAGCGGCGCGGCGCCAACCTGGTCCGTGCCGCCCAGCGCATCCTCGACGGCGTCGCCCGCCGCGCCGCCAGCCTCGCCACCGCCGACGAGGTCAACGCCTACTTCGCCGCCGACGCGATGGTGGCCAAGCTGCGCGACGTCACCGCCGAGCTGGCCGGGCTCGGCGACGGGGTCAAGGCCGACGAGCTCGAGGCCCGGCTCAAGACCGCGCGCCAGGACGCGCTGCGCGGCCAGCGCGATCGGGCCGAGCTGTTCGAGGGCGGCGGCGAGCTGATCCGGTTCGGCGACCACCGCTTCCCGGTCAACCGCCAGCCGCTCGAGCTGATGATCGTGCCGCACGGCGACGGCCTCGCCTTCCACCTCGCCGGCACCGACTACCACGACCCGATCGCCGACGACCGCCTGCTGGCGGCCAAGGCGCTGTGGCACCAGGAGCTGCCGTCGGAGTCGGCCGAGGTCTACCGCGGTGAGTACCTGGCCGCGTCGGTGCTGGCCGACGCCATCGCCGGCGTCGGCGGCCGATCGATCGACGGGCTGCACGAGGCGGTCCGGGCCGGCGGCCTCGAGGCGCTGCTGCGCGACACCGCCCAGGGCCGCTACGACGAGGGCTACGAGCGCGGGGTCCACGATCGCGACGCCGCGATCATCCTCGACAAGCTGCTGGCGATGCGGGACGGCGCCGGCCTGCTCGCCCACGCCGTGGCGGCCCGCGCGCTGGCGGTGGCGTACTGGACCAGCGCGCCCGGCGACGAGGCGGCGGCCCGCACCCGCTGGCACCGCGCCGGCCAGAGCCTGGCCCGGCTCCGCGACGTCCTCGGCGTGTCCGAGGGCCAGGCCCAGCTCGCCGACGAGCTGGCGGCGGCGATCGGCCGCTTCCTCGGCCGCGAGCCGCTGCTGGCCCGGGCCGGGCTCGCCGCCACCGACGCTGGCGGCGCCGGCCGCTACCTCGCGCTCGAGCTGGCCGCGGCCCGGCCGCGGTTCGTGGTCAGCGGCCCGGCCCAGGCGCTGGCCGCCGCGCTGCACGGCGAGCTCGACGCCCGCTCGGCCCGCGCCGCGTTCGACGACGACCTGCGGGCGCTGGCCGGCGCGCCCGGCGCCGCGATCGCGCTGACCCGGGCCTGGGTCGACGGCGTGGTCGCGCGCAAGCCCGAGCTGGCGCCGGCCGCGGTCGAGGCCGCGGTGCTGCTGGCGACGCCGACCGTGGCCCGCGAGCCGTCGAGCGCGATCATCGACGCCACCGTCACCGGCCTGCTCGGTCACCACCCCCGGCTCGACGGCGGCGCGCTCCGCCTCCGGCTCGACGACTTCGGCGCCCGCCTCGAGCGGTTCAGCCGCGAGCAGGTGCCGGCGTTCCGCGCCCACCGCGCGGTCCGCGCCGACCTCGCCGCCGGCGAGCGCGCCCGCCTCCGCATCGGCGAGCTGGCGCCGCGGGTGATGTCGTCGTTCGTCCGCAACCGGCTCATCGATCAGGTCTACCTGCCGCTGATCGGCGCCAACCTGGCCAAGCAGCTCGGCGCCGCCGGCGCCAGCAAGCGCACCGATCAGATGGGCCTCCTGCTGCTGGTGTCGCCGCCCGGCTACGGCAAGACCACGCTGATGGAGTACGTCGCCGCCCGGCTCGGCCTCGCCTTCGTCAAGGTCAACGGCCCGGCGCTCGGCCACGGCGTGACCTCGCTCGACCCGGCCGAGGCGCCCAACGCCACCGCCCGCCAGGAGATCGAGAAGGTCTCGTTCGCGCTCGAGCTCGGCACCAACGTGATGCTCTACCTCGACGACATCCAGCACACCTCGCCCGAGCTGCTGCAGAAGTTCATCTCGCTGTGCGACGCCCAGCGCAAGATCGAGGGCGTGTGGCGGGGCCGGACC
>Ga0075163_10013768_pt1 | contig 10468 bp, 12 predicted proteins | sample JI1023141ADNA_FD_71478 | JGI IMG/M metagenome (GOLD analysis project Ga0075163, IMG submission 71478) | Wastewater effluent complex algal communities from Wisconsin, to seasonally profile nutrient transformation and Carbon sequestration -... | ecosystem: Engineered > WWTP > Effluent > Algae... | reverse complement strand
CTCTTCTCGGTCTTGCTCTCGTGGCGTGTGCCGGCCAACCGGTTGGTGGTGGGGGTCCGAACGACGATCCGAGCACGCCCAACGATCCGAACGATCCCAGCGATCCGAACGATCCGAATGAGCCGAACCCGACCGGCGCTGCGACCGCGAGCGACGTGCTCGACCGGATCGCGACGACCGAGTGCGATCAGGCGTTCACGTGCGAGGCGAGCTTCCCGACGGAGTTCGGCGCGTTCGCCGACATCTTCGGGAGCTCGGTCGACGAGTGCTACCCGCTCAACGCGGAGTACTGGAACGCGGATGCGGTCGAGACCGCGATCGCCGGCGGTACGATCACGTTCGATCAGGCCGCGGCCGACGAGTGCATGGCCGGCGCGATCACCGCCGCCGTCTGCACGACGTTCTGGGACCAGGGCCCCGGCGTCCCCGACGCCTGCTGGGGCGCGTTCGCCGGCACGGTCGCGAATGGCGGCGCCTGCACGATCGACTTCGAGTGCGCGGAGGGCTCGTGCGGTCAGGCGGGGACCTGCGCGGCAGCGACCGGTCAGTAACGATCCCCCTCCGACGGGGCGGCTCGTGGTAACAGCCGGCCATGACGCCCGTCTCGATCGGTACGCCTGGTAGTCCTCACGCCACCCGCGTCCTCATGCTCGGCTCGGGAGAGCTGGGCAAGGAAGTGGTGCTCGAGCTGCAGCGGTTCGGAGTCGAGGTGATCGCGTGCGATCGCTACGCCCACGCCCCCGCGATGCAGGTCGCGCATCGCAGCCACGTGCTCGACATGCTCGATCGCGCGGCACTGCGAAAGGTGATCGAGACCGAGAAGCCCGCGCTGATCGTCCCGGAGATCGAGGCGATCGCGACGCAGGAGCTGATCGCGCTCGAGGCCGAGGGCTGGCACGTGATCCCGACGGCGACGGCCGCGCGGCTGACGATGGACCGCGAGGCGATCCGACGCGTCGCCGCCGAGCAACTCGAGCTGCCGACGGCGATGTACCAGTTCGCGGATACGTTCGACGAGCTGAAGGCGGCGGCCGCGGCGCTCGGCTGGCCGGTGGTGATCAAGCCGATCATGAGCTCGTCGGGCAAGGGTCAGTCGGTGGCGAAGACGCCGGCGGATCTCGAGAAGTGCTGGGACTACGCGCAGACCGGTGGGCGCACCGGTGCGGGTCGCGTGATCGTCGAGGAGTTCATCGAGTTCGAGTCGGAGATCACGATGCTGACGGTGCGCGCGGTGAACGGCACGCACTTCTGCGATCCCGTCGGGCATCGCCAGGTGGGTGGCGATTACATCGAGAGCTGGCAGCCGCATCCGATGACGGCGAAGCAGGTCGAGCAATCGCAGGCGATCGCGAAGCGCGTGACCGACCACCTCGGCGGGTACGGGCTGTTCGGGGTGGAGCTGTTCCTGTGCAAGGACGACCGCGTGATCTTCTCGGAGGTGTCGCCGCGGCCACACGATACGGGCATGGTCACCATGGCCACGCAGGTGTGGAGCGAGTTCGCGCTGCACGCGCGCGCGATCCTCGGGTTGCCGATCGCGAAGATCGCGCGGCACTCGGCGGGTGCGTCGGTGGCGTTGCGCGCGGAGACCAAGATGGAGTCGCCGGTGATCGAGGGCCTGGCGGAGGCGTACGCGACGCCGGATGTCGACGTCCGGTTCTTCGGCAAGCCGAACGCGACGGCGCGGCGACGGCTGGGTGTGGTGCTCGCGACGGCGGAGGATGCGAAGGCGGCGCTGGTGAAGGCGACGCAGGTGGCGAGTGGCTTGAAGCTGCGCGACGCAGAGACGCGGTAGCAACGTTCACTGGGCGTGTCGACGGTCGTGACCGCAGCTATTCGCCGCGTCGGCATCGAAGATCGTGCCAGCAGCCGTTCGCCGGAACCGTAGCCGACATCGCAACGGTGTCCGGGGTTGGCCGGTGTGAGGGGGCCGAAAGGCGTCGAGCGTCCCTCGGGGTCTTGATCTGGGCCTCGGAAGGACGCGCTCGCCCTGCGGTCCATCGCGCACCGAGCCCTGCCGAGCGCCCCAGCGCCGCGCTGACGCTCGCACCGCCGCGGAGACGGGCCGCGATCGATCGAGGACGCACGGCTGCAGAGCGCTCGTCACGGCTCGTGCGCGCGTGGCCGGCGACGGGCGAGAGCGCGACCTTCCTCGAAAGCCCGAGGAGCTTGGGTTCCTCGAGCCGAGGCGAGAGCGAGAGCTGCTCGATCGGTTGCTGGCGGTGCTGTGGAGGCTCACGCACTCACCGGCGATTCAGAAGCTCGAACGTCGCACGCGATCCTGAGCTGCGCGATGGCGGCGGTTCAGCCGCGGTGGCCGGTCCCTTCGAACGGCGTCGAGCCCGAACACGCGGCCGATGCGGCCCCTGCGAGCGGCTTCGAGCCCGGTCACGCCGCCGATGCGGTCTCTGCGAACGGCTTCGAACCCGGTCAGATCACTCGCAGCGGCGGTTCGCCGGCACGCAGAACGAGCCGTAGATCGTCGCGCTCGACGCGGACGCGACCTTCTTGCACGCGAAGCCGTCGCCACACGCCGCGTCGTCGGTGCACGCCGCCACGCAGCGCTTGCCGGACTGACCGACGGTGACACACGCGTTGCCGACGCCACCGCAGTCGGCGTTCGCGCCGCACGTGTTGCACGTGTTCTCGAAGTTGCCGAACGGGTGGAGCTTCGGGTTGTCGTCGATCCCGTGGATGCCGTACATCGTCATCTGCGCCTCGCCCTCGGTGTACGCGTCGAGGTCCGCGATCGTCGCCGTCATCGTGCGCGGCCGGAGGCGGCCCTTGCTGTCGAGCTCGATCAGGCGCCCCAGGAAGTCCTGGACGGGCGAGAACGAGACGGAGAACGAGGTCGTCGAGATCACGTCGATGTCCTTGCCCTGCTTGTTGGGGTTGTTCATCAGCGTGTTGCCGAGCATGTACGTGTTGCAGCCCTCGGCGAACACGATCTGGTACTTGCCCTTCGCGAGCTTCGCCGTCGCGAGCTTGCTGTCGTCGAAGTCGCCCTCGTCGGTCTTGTCCCAGTTCGCGAGCGCGAAGCCGTAGAGCGAGCCGGAGTGACCGGAGTAGACGATGACGTCCTTGGTCGCGAGCGAGTCGCGCATGTCGGCTTCGAGCGCCTTGCCGCCGGCGTCGGTGTCGGGATCGTTGGAGGTGCCGGGGCGTCCGGCGAAGATCTTGACCTCGACGGTGACGCGCTTGCCGTTGGCGTCGATCTTCTTGCGCAGCGGCGCGGAGGCGCGGTTGTAGTCGGCGTAGGACGCGACCGGCGAGGTGAAGCCGCGATCGAGCAGCCAGGAGTAGAGCAGCGGCGGATCGGTGAGGTGCGCGGCGGGCTTGTTGTAGTCGTAGCCGAAGTGGACATCGACGGAGAGCACGCCGTCCTCCATCAGGCGCGCGTAGTCCCACCAGCCGTCGCTCGAGGTCTTGTCCTCCTTGATCGAGAGCGTCAACGTCTCCTTCTTCGAGGCGGGCACCTTCGTCGGGTCCCACGCATTCCACGGATCCTTGCGGTACCACTCGACGTCGCCTTCCATCTCGGCGTTGGTCGGCTTGCCGATCTCGACGTCGAACACGTTGCCTCGCGTCAGCGGCAGCGCGCGCAGCAGGGTGGTCTTGCCGGCGATGGTCTGCTCGAACTTGAACTCCCAGGTGACGCCGTTGATCTGCTTGAGCTGGAGGTCCTTGAACGCGCCGTCCTTGACCATCGAGGAGAACCCGCCGTAGTCGGCGTTGGGGTCCGAGTGCTCGGGGTGTTCGACGTCCTTCTCCTTGTCGACCAGGTACTGGTTCAGGAACCAGGTGATCGAGGTGTGCTTGAGGACGAGGAGCTGCTTCGCGCGCGCCTCGCCCTGCCCCTCTTCGACCACCACGCGGGCGGTGCCGGTGACCACGTACTCGCGCGCCTTGAGCGACAGGAAGTCGTCTTCCTTGCCGTCGTCGATGACGAAGCCGTCCTCGGGATCGGTGGCGACGTCGGGCGTCCCGCTACAGGCGACGGCACCGAGGAGGATGCAAGTGGCCAATGAAATAGCCGGACGCGTGCGCATGCCTGGCCGCAATTGCACAGGCGGTACCAGTCGCGGGCCCCACGATCTCGGGAGCTTGGAGGGCGATGGCGCCGCGGCTAGCCGGGCTCAGAAGTCATCGAAACAGTTCGATCCCTCGCGGAACGAGGTGGCCTTCTGGACGCAGGCCGACAGCTTCTCGTACGCGCTGTAGGAGATCGTGTCGCGGATGACCTCGAAGCTGTGCTCGCAACGCTCGACGCGGCTGTCGCCGGTGATGTTGACGTACTTGCGCTCCTTCGAGTTGTAGACGCGATTCTCGACGGTGCGCTCGAGCGCGCCGACGAAGCGATCCCACCGCTTGCCGGTCTCCTTCGCCGCCAGCGTCTCGATGTGATCGCAGGCCGCCTTGCCCGGGTTGTCGCCGGTCTTGAGGATCACCAGGGCGCCGACGATCAGGCCGACGAGGACGAGGACGCCCACGCCGAGGAGGATCTTCGAGGTCCGCGCTCCACTCGCGCGGAGGTCGGGGATGGACGAGCTCGCCACGTTCACACCCGTTACGGACGAGGCCGGAGGGGGCCGGTCGCATCGCACAGCGGGCACTTCTGGGTGACCACCGCCGCATCGCAGCTCTCGCAGGCGTACGCGACCAGGTGATGGCCGGGCTCGCCGAACTCCGCGAGCGGCACGGGCTTCGGGGTGCCGGCACCGGAGTTTGCCTTCGCGGCCACCAGGGCGAGGCCGAGCAGCTCGATCTCGTTGCAGCTCGCGCACCGCTTGGGGACTGCGAGGCGGGAGGTGTCGCCGAGCGCCTTCGCGAGCCCACCGGCGGCGTGACAGCGCGGGCAGGACGGATCCTCGAACATCACGGCGCTGCACTGGGTGCAGGCGATCCGGTAGACCCCGTCGACGAACTTCTCGCCATCGTGGACCCAGCGGCCGGCATCGTTGGGATCCGCGAGCATCAGCAGGAGGCGGCGATCGAGGAACGTGCGGAGCTCGAGCACCTTCGCGCCACATGCCGTGCAGCCGGCGCCGATCAGCGCCTCGAACCGTGCCTCGTCGAGCTGACCCATGCGCGCTTCTTACTCGACGAACGGCCTCGGCGTCACGTACGTTCCGGCCCGATGCGCGTCGCGTTGGTGTTGCTGGCCGCTTGTGGAGCGACCGAGACCGTGAACGATGACGTCGGCGCGATCCCCGAGACCTGCACCACCGCGCGCAGCGACGCGGACCTCCCCGACGACAGCGAGCTCGATCAGATCCGCGCGCTCTACGTCGTCACCAGCGACGGCCCCGACTTCGCGCACGACACCGACGGCGCGATCTGCAACTCGCTCCGCGCCGCGGCGACGTGGTTCCACGATCAGACCGGGCAGTTCCTGCGGTTCGATACCGTCGACGGCGCGCTCGACATCGGCTTCGTGCGGGTGCCGCGCACCGACGCGCAGATGCACGGCACGGATCCCGGCAACCACACGATCGAGGACGGCCACGCGTTCGTGCGCGATCGCATCGAGGCCGAGCTGGTCACCGCGCCGAACAAGCTCTACGCCGTGTTCTACGAGGGCACGAGCTCGTACGCGTGTGGCGCCGGCGCGTACCCGCCGCTGATCCCCGGTCGCGTCGGCGCGATGTACCTGCGCGCGATGCCGCCGGGCCAGAGCGTGCCGTGCGGCGATTCGTATCCGTGGGGTCAGGCGTCGCTCGTGCCGGGGTACGTCGACTACGCGATCCTCCACGAGCTGGTGCACAGCCTCGGCTTCGTCGCCGCGAGCTCGCCGCACCAGCACACCACCGGGCACGTGTTCGACGTCGGCCAGGCGGAGCCGGCGCGCGATCTGATGTACTCGCCGCGGCTCGGCATGCCCGATCCGTTCTGGGGCGTCCTCGATCCCGGCGGCCTGCTGATCGACCTCGGCAACGATGACTACTACGGCACCGGCACCGCGGACGATCTGGCGACCAGCTCGGTGCTCGCTCCGCTACCCGGCGATGCGCACCGTCCGGCCGGTTGGTAACGACTACTTCTTGGTGCCCTTCGCCGCTTCGCGATCGTGATCGGGGAGCAGGCGGATCGCCGGCGCCGAGAGCTTGGTTCCCGAGGTCTTGTCGCCCTTCTTCACGGCGCGGAACATACGCGCGGCGACGCCAACCTCAAGCTGTTTGTCGTGTCGGGGCCGCTACAAATCAGCGAGGCACGTCGTCGGGCTTGTCCTGCACGACGTGCTTGATCCAGTCGCCCTCGTGATCGTCGACCGGGTCGGTCCCGGCGTTCGCCCTGCGGAGCTCCTTCGCCGCCGTCTTGATCGCGTCCTTCTGCACGTCGGTCATCTTGTCGGCGCACGCGCGGCCTTCCTTGACGGAGGTGATCACGAACAGACACTGCTTGGTGTCGTCGTTCCACTTGTCCGCCGTGCAGCGCGCGTTGACCAGCTCGTGAACGGCGCCGTGCGTGGCGCCCGGGCGCGGCTTGTCCTTGGCGACGACGGTCGCGACGTGATCGGCGACCTTGTCGCACGCGAGCATGCTCGACGTCGATGGGGCCGGCGTCTCGGTGGTCTTGGGGCCGCCGCCACCGCAGGCGACGAGGACGAGAAACAGCAGGGTTCGCATCGCCCGCGAATCTATCAGGGCACCGGCGTGTAGACCTGATCTCGGCCACCGACCGTTGGCGTGTGCGCGGCGTCGATGCCGGCGCCGGCATGACAGCCGACACAGATGGACTTCGCCGTCCCGCTGTCACCGGTCCCATCCGCCACGACCCCCGATCCCTCGATGCGCTCGTACCAGTACCAGTTCGCACCGTCGGCCGAGTCGTCGTCGAGCTTGAGGTACACCGCGACTCCGATCGGCGTCCCGCCACCGACGTCCGAGTAGAGCTCCTTCACCGAGGCCGAGCCCTTGGGCCACGCCGCGCTCCCCGTCGCATTCGCGGCGATCAGATCGTTCGAGAAGATCCGATTGAAGCCGTGGGGCGACGGCTCGCGCGAGGCGTGCACGGCGGCCTCGGCTGCCCAGCTCTTGTAGGCGCCGTCGCCGAGCCAGGCCTCGACCGCGGTCGCGCCCATCGGCGGGGTCTGGTCGTCACCGCCGACGCCAGGACCACTCGGGTCATCGCTGCCACACGCGGCCAGCAGGATCGAAATCGCAAAGCACTTGTTCAAGCTCGTCATGATGGTTCTCCCGATAACGTCGCGAATGCGACGCCGACCTACGTCGGGAGCCGACGGCGGTTACGGCTTGTCGTCCGCAACGACGTGTTGCGCGAGAGGCAACGACGAGACGGCTTCACTCGCGCGCTTGATCGCGTCGACGAGGGCATCGGTGCGCCGGTGTCGGCCGACCGCCCGACGAGACACCAGGTGGAGGGCGCGCGCGGGGATCTCGGGTGAGCGGAGACGCACCCAGCGCTCGGGGTGCCGGCACGTCCGCGCGACGGCATCGAACGCGACCGTCACCAGGTCGCTGTGCGCGCACAGCTCGAGCGCGGCGTGCTCGTCGGGAGCCCACGCGACGATCTGACGTTCGCGCCCCGCCGGCCAGCCGTCATCGAGCTGATCGCTCGGCGAACCGACGACCACGCAGCGCTCCGTGTCGGACGCGGCCCGATCTCGCCGCGCGTAGACCCCGCGCGTCCAGGTGGCGAGCTCGACCGCGCGGAGATCTGGATCGAGCGGCCCCGACTGCGCGATCACGGCCGCATCGACCTCGCCGCGCAGGAGCATACCCGGGATGTCGTCTCGCCCGGTCAGCAGCGTCGTCGTCAGGCGAGGAGCCGTGGCCGCGAGCACGCCGCACGCGGGGATCAGGATCGCCTGGACCAGCTCGGGCGAGGCGATCGCCGAGGCGTTGCCGCGAAGCTCGTCGCCGACCGCGAGCTCGAGGGCGTCATCGACGATCCGCATCGCTTCGCGGACCGCGACCAGCAGCGTGCGACCGGCCGGGTTGAGGACCAGGTGCTTGCCCGTGCGATCGAACACCGAGATGCCGAGCTCGTCCTCGAGTTGCTTCACGGTGCGCGACAGCGACGACGGGACGACCCCGAGCTCGGCGGCGGCCGTGGGGAGGTGCTCGGTCTCGCCGACGACACGAAACGAGGGCAGCCACGACCACAGCGTCCGGATCCGATGAGCGAAGTGCATGTCGGCGAGGACGGTAGCGCGGCGATCAACCTCGGGACCAGGCGAACCGTGATTTGCGAGACGCGCGCAGCACGGATGCCGCGATCGCATGGATCCACGGCTCGGGGTCGGTACCCCGGATGTAGACCTCTCGCGTGCGGTGGAAGCGCAGGAAGGTCTCCTGCAGCACGACGGCGGCGCGCACGTCATCGCCGGTGCGCTCGCGGAGCTGGTCGAACAGACGCGGCGCGAGCAGATCGTAGAGCGTGCGAAAGGCCGTCGCGTCGCCATCGCAGTAGCGCGACATGAGGTGCACCGGCTCGCCCATCGTGTCTTCGGTATACGCGCGGGCCACGCGCCCCGCGAGCGCTCGCAGCAAACCGAACGACGCGTTGCGTTTGTCGCAACAGCCTTACAGTGGTCTGACGTCGGGACGCCGCGGCTTCGCGCACGCTGACGACATGAAGCACCTCCTCCTGATCGCCTTCTTCACCGCGTGCGCCCACCAACCCCAGGTCGTCGAACCCCATCCCGAGCTCGCCACCCGACGCGCGCAGATGCTCGGGTACCTCGCCGAGTACACCGAGCGCGGCGTGTTCCCCACCGACGATCGCGGCCTGCCACTCAGCGTGTTCGAGGATGCGCACGGCGTGCGCTGCCCGATGGCCGAGCTGATCTATCGCTCCGGGCACCCCGAGCTGGTCGCGGCGATCGTCGCCGAGGACAACCACGCGCGGCTCGGCGACATCCACGAGGGGCCGGTCCACGCCTGGATGCTCGGCTCGGGGCTCACCCACGACGAGATCGTGATGATCCAGGGCATCGCCGACATCAACTACGGCCGCACCTTCACGATCGAGCAGCCGACGATCACCGCGCAGCGCGAGCGCGTGCGCGGCCGGCTCGAGACCGCGCAGGCCGCGCTGCGCAAGGATCAGCGCGACAGCCTGAAAGCCGCGACGCTCGTGCTCCCGCAGCATCGCGTGCCGGTCGTGAAGGTCACGCGCCCGGCGATCGCGAAGCACTGATCACTTCACCGCGTCCTGCTTGAACACGAGCAGCTCGCTCGGCCCCGTGATGCCCGCGTACTGGTTGTCGATCACCGCGACCACGCCCTTCGGCGTCCACACGATGCCTTCGAGGTTGAGCTTGCCGTGCAGGATCGGCCCGAGATCGAGCGCGACGTCGGGCGTGATGTCGCCGTCCCCGGCTGGCAGCGCGAACGTCAGCAGCTTGGTGACCTCGAAGTGGCGCTCGATCGCGATCGCGTGGATCGATCCGTCGGCGCCGAGCTGACAGTCGAGGCCGGAGAGCTTGCCGGTGTCGGTGGTCAGCCACAGCTTGTGGACCCGCGTGATCGCGCCGCGGTCGACCCGGACGATCGGCGCCCACCGCCTGCCGTTCACCTGCCCGGTCTCCTCGATCGCGGCGACGATCGTCTGCCCGGTGCCGCAGATGCCCTCGGTGCCGTGGTTCTGCTTGACCTGGAGGCCGAGCTTGGCCTCGGGGATCCGGATCGTCTCGATCACGCGCAGCTTCGGCCCGCGCTCCTCGGCGATCAGGATCAGCGAGACGCCATCCTCGCGGCCTTCGGTCCCGAAGGCGAACCGGCCCTTGCCGAGCCACGCGACGCCTTCGATGTCGGTGCCCTCGGGGATGCCCTCGATCGCCCAGGGCTGGACCGTGGGGACGAGCTTGTCGTCGAGCGTGATCCGGTAGGCCTTCTCGTCGCGCTCGGCGGCGGTCCACAGCCCGCCTTCGTCGTCGACCGCGAGGCCGGAGAGCCCCGGGGCGGTGTCGAGCGTCACCTCGGTGAACAGCGTCGCCGCCTTCTCCTTGTCGATCCCCTTGCTGCCGCAAGCGGCCAGGACGAGGAGGCTGAGGCGACGCACGCCGCGACGGTACCAGTGACTGTTGCGTCAACGCCACGTCGCAAGACCTGACGGTTTCATCACGTGCTCGTCGGTGTTCAACCGCCGACGATCCCTCAGTTCACGCGTAGTTCACGCAGCGACGAGGAAAGGCCGGCGAGACCTGGCAAGTGGTCCGACGTTTGCGCTCGGAACGGCGATTGCTGCTTCTCGCCGGTGATGACCATCCGTCGCCTTCAACACCGCGCCGTCGACGCGATCAAGCGCCACGCCCTCGCGCTATCGGTCCGCTCGCAGCGTGCCCAGACGCAGGTGCTCCAGGAGTACCTGTGGATCGAGGAGGGAGCCGAGGCGATCGCCCTCGACCGCATCCCGCCCGAAGCCCCGTGGCTCGCGAAGCTCGTCGATCGCCAGCTCGCCGACGAGACCCGGCACGCCCGGCTGCTGCGGGCACGGCTCGCGG
>Ga0075163_10013767_pt1 | contig 10469 bp, 9 predicted proteins | sample JI1023141ADNA_FD_71478 | JGI IMG/M metagenome (GOLD analysis project Ga0075163, IMG submission 71478) | Wastewater effluent complex algal communities from Wisconsin, to seasonally profile nutrient transformation and Carbon sequestration -... | ecosystem: Engineered > WWTP > Effluent > Algae... | reverse complement strand
CGACGACAACAGGCACGGTGGCCTGATTGATGATGATCTCGATCTGCTTCCGCGTCGTGATGCCCTGATGCGATCCGATGGGCGAACCGAGCGGCATCACCGTCGCTGTGCCGATGTCTTGGAGCCTGCGTGCGAGAACGGGGTCCGCATTGATGTAGGGCAGCACGGTGAAGCCTTCCTTCACCAGAATCTCGGCTGCCTTCAACGTCTCGATGGGGTCGGGCAGCAAGTAGCGTGGGTCAGGATGGATTTCGAGCTTCACCCAGTTCGGCAAGCCAGCGGCCACCGCGAGCCGTGCGAGGCGAACGGCCTCTTCCGCATTCATCGCGCCGCTTGTGTTCGGCAGCAGAAGAATGTTCTTCGGAATGAAATCGAGGATGTTCGCAAAGGGATCGCCCTTGCCCGTGAGGTCCGCACGACGCAGCGCGACGGTGACGATCTCGGACTCCGAGGCAACAATGGCCTCACGCATCAGCTCGCCCGAAGCAAACTTCCCCGTACCCAGCATGAGCCGGGAACGGAAGCTGCGGGAAGCGATGGTCAGAGGTTGGTTTTGATCAGACATCTCAATCGACGAGAGTCCTCCGCAGAAGCTCATCCACGGAAACCTGGATGCCGATGTAGAAGTCACCGAACTCGCCGAAGCGGTGCGTCACTTCGTCGAAGCGCATCTCGTAGATGATGCCTTTGATGTTGAAGAGATCGTGCGCAAAAAGCGTGACGCCCCACTCGTGTGTGTCGAGGCCGGTGGAGCCGGTGATGAGCTGGCGGACTTTGCCCGCCCAAGTGCGGCCCACCTTTGCATGGCCGCTCATGAGCTGGCGGCGCGTGGCGAAGTCGAGCGCGTACCAGTTCTGGTCGTCCGTGCCGCGGCGTTTATTCATCGGGTAGAAGCAAAAGATCTGCCAGTCGGGCATGTTTGGGTAGAGACGGTCCTGGAAGTATTTGTCCATGTGCGCCTGCCATTCGGTCAGCCGCTTGGTGAATGCCTCGCTGCCTTCTTCGAGTCCTTCCTTCTTGAGACGCTCGATGGCTTCTTCCTTCTTCTCGCTGTACTCAGTCCACTCGGTCATCGAGAGATAGCTGTAGGCTGGCGCGAGCACGTCTGGGCCAAGCGCGAGGGCGAGCTGCTTTTCAAAACGGTTCGCGTCATGCAGATCGGGCGTCAGCACCATGATGCCGATGTCGGCCTTCGGCGTCATCATGCTGAAGGTGAGAAGTTGCGTCTTCGGATGCGCGCGGATGGTCTGGATCAGCTTGGCGAAGCGCGTCTTGCGCTCGCGCTGGTCTTCATCGGCGAGTTGGTTCCACATGCCGAGGTCGATGTGATAGAAAAGGTGGAGGACATACCAGCCCTCTTGAGGAACGAGCGGGGCGGGGGAGGCGGCCGTAGATTGGCTGAAATGGGCGATGGTGGACATGATCGGGAAACGCGGGTTCTGGGGTGTTTTGCGAGCCCATTCCATAACGCGGAAATGGCCGCCGACAACGCTTTGATTGAGAGTGACGCACGAGGCGCAAGGAATCGCAAAAAGCGTTTGAAATGGTGGGTCGGGGCATTACTATCCGCGCCCAATCAAACCGGACCTACCCAATGGCTGACGCTGCAAACAAATTCCCCCATAACGCTGAAGGTGCCTACTACGTGGACGATCAATGCATCGACTGCGATCTCTGCCGTGAGACTGCACCCGCAAACTTCATGCGTGATGACGACGGCGGCCACTCCTACGTCTTCAAGCAGCCCGAGTCCGACGAAGAGCGCACGCTCTGCGAGGAGGCTCTCACCGGCTGCCCTGTCGAGGCCATCGGTCGCGACGGCTAGTCCGCCGTGCTCGGGATCGCCCGACTTTTCCAGTGACCGCGTGGGAGTCGCGGCTTAGCATGGACTCATGTCCTCACGGAAAGCCACAGCCGCGCAGCGTATCCGCCATGGGCTCATCACTGCCTGGCGGGGTGTTCCGGATGGTCCGTTGATCGACAATCCCACGATGTCGGTGGCCGAACTGGCACCCAAGATCGTGGCGCAGTTCGGCATTGCGGGCCGCCTTCAGATGGAAGAGATCGCTGCGGCGTGGCGCGGCGTGGTGGGTGACTTCCTGGCCGCCCAGACCGCTCCTGACAGCATCAGCCGCAATGTTCTCATCGTGCGCATGATCCAGCCGACTGTGCATCACGCGCTGATGATGGAGAAGGCCAAGATCGTGAAGCGCCTGAACGAGAAACTCGGTAAGCGCGCGGTGAAGGACATCCGCTTCAAGCACGGCTAACCGGCCACCAGATCGTAGCCGCGCCAGTCCTTGATCGTCACATTGGCGAACTCTCCAATCGGCAGCTTCTTGTTCACGAAGACCGTGGTATCGATGTCCGGCGCATCCATCTCACCACGCGCTACACCGGGTTCTTCGACCAGTACCCGGACCTCTTTGCCGACGACATTCTTGTTGAAGCCTTCGACGCTGTGCTGGATGGCGCGCATGGCCTCGTTCCATCGGCGCTTGCGAGTCATGTGATGGATCTGTCCATCCATCTTTGCGGCGCGCGTGCCTTCCTCCTGCGAGTAGTTGAACACCCCCGCACGCTCAAACTTGGCTTCCTCGATGAAACCGATAAGCTCCTTGAAGTCTTCCTCCGTCTCGCCGGGGAAGCCCACGATGAACGTGGTGCGGATGGCGATGTTGGGAATTCCGGCGCGAATGCGTTTCACCAGATCGCGAATGTATGCGCCGTTCGTCTCGCGCTTCATCAGGCCCAGCATGTGATCGCTGATGTGCTGTAGCGGCATGTCGATGTAGCGCGCCACTTTTTTGCAATCGGCGATGGTCTGGATCAGCTCGTCGCTCCAGTGCGCTGGATGCGTGTAGAGCAGCCTGATCCAAAAGTCGCCTTTGATTGCGTTGAGTTCCCGAATCAGAGATGAGAGCGATTCTCCGCGCGAGCTGTCCACGCCGCTGCGCGGGTTTGGCCGCTGGCCTTCCCACCGGTCCATGCCGAAGTAAGTCGTGTCCTGCGAGATGAGATTGATCTCCTTCACGCCGCTGGCGACGAGCTGCTTCACTTCCTTCACCACGCTATCCTGCGTGCGGCTGCGGTGCTTGCCGCGAATCTTCGGGATGATGCAAAATGAGCACGGGTGATTGCAGCCCTCGGCGATCTTCACATACGCGAAGTGCTTTGGCGTCAGACGGAAGCGCGGCGTGTCGTAGTCGGGGATGTATTGCGGCTTCTCGGTGACGAGATTCGATGGATCCGCTTCTCCCGTCTTGCCGAACATCTTCGCAATGATCGGCGCCACCTGGGTGATCTGATCGAGGCCGATGAACGCATCCACATCTGGCATCAGCGTGGGCAGTTCCTGCGCGAATCTTTGCGACAGGCAGCCGGCTACGATGATCTTCTGGCGCGAGCGCTTCTTCGACTCGTCGCGTGCGTCCACGGCATCATGGATCGCGCCGATGCTCTCCTTCTTGGCCATGTCGATGAAGGAACATGTGTTCACGATTAGCACGTCGGCCAGATCCGCCTCGGGCGTCATGACCATGCCAGCCTGCTGGAGGTGGCCGATCATGATCTCCGAGTCGATGAGGTTCTTTGCGCAACCGAGGGAAACGAGGCCGACTTTGATCATGGGGCGCGCATCCTATTCATTTCATGCCGCCGCGCCACCTTTGATCGGGGATTCTTCGGTCGCGTATCCGCAGCGCTCATCCTCGCGGCGAGCCAAAGTCCGATGACAAAGCACTTCACGGTTGGACGTGAGTGACGCGCAGATGCGCGAGATAAATGTTCGTTGGGTTCTTGCCAACTCCGCTCATCTGGGGGTATTCGTGCGAGGAATAATAGGCTAGCAGCACCTCGTCACCACGCTGACCGTCGGCGAAGCTCTGATACGCGCCGTCGCCGCCGCTGGGCATGATCCAGGGCTTCTCGACTCCGTTTGCCGTCACTGTCCACACTTTGCAGACGGAAGGAAAACCCGTGGATTTTTTCTCAGGCAAAGCCCGGGCCGCGAGGAGGATGCCGCCGCCTTTGGTGGTGTGCAGCGCGGGACCACCGAAGTTCCAAGCATCGGTCGCAAACGCCTTCCACGGGCCAAGCGGTGCTTTGCCGAACACCACCACGCCTGGATTGCTGTTGCGGATGGCACTGACGAGGGTGCCATCGGGAGTCCACGCCACGTCGGCCTCGTGCCCCCAGCCGCTACCTCCCGCTTGCCCTATCCCCCGCGTGGGGCCTTCGCCATAGGTGTGCAGGCTCTTGAACTTCACGCCGTCCTCCGAGCGAAATAGGATCAATCCAAACGCACTCCGGCTGTCCTTCCCAAGAATGCCACAGCGCCCCAAGCTGTAGAACGCGCCGTCCGGACCCTTGCGGATACGGAAGAGCCACCGGCGCTGCGATGTGAAGGTCAATCTGCTGTCCGCCGCCGGTTGAACAAACTCAGTCTCAAGCTCGCGCGGCTCGCTCCACGTCACGCCGTCGGCGCTCTGCGAGTAAAAGTCTTCCTTGGAGTGAAACACCACTTGTACCTTCCCGTGGTTGTCGAACACGAGCGGATCCCGGCAATCATGGTCACGAGTGAACGAAGCGACCTTCTCCCACTGCTTCAAGTCCTTCGCCGGCGAGCGAATGACAACGATGTCAGACTTCTCCGATCCGTGTCCTTCACCACTGCGGAACGTGACGTAGTAGTAGTCCCCGACCTGGGCGATGCCCGGGAATCCATTGTGTTTCCCGTCCGCCCAGATCGTATGCACCCAGACACTCTGCACATGGGCTTTTGGAAAAGGCGCGATGTCCTGGGCGGCCAGTGAACAAGTGAGTGGCAGGAGGGCGAGCAGATGTCTCATGCCCACACAACGCAGCAGCCACTCGTGATCTCACGGATCGTTGTCATCATGGTGCGAAAGGAGCCGGGAACGATGGAGTCGTTTATATGGTTGATTCAACCGCAAGGGATCTGATGTCATTGGGGGTTGTGGAGCGACCGCCCATCCGGGGGCGAAAACATTTCCTGTCAAACTCGCAAAACTTGTTAATCGTATCGGCCCGCCACCGTTCTCATCGCCTCAACCTCATGAACACACGCCGCCACTTCCTCACCACGTCGCTCAGCGCCCTCGGCGCTTCCGCCCTCCCCGCCATCGAACCCATCAAGCGCTCAGGGCCGAGCAAGATGGAACTGGGTGTCGCCGCGTACGGCTTCCGCGAGTACTTCGAGTGGAGCCGCGACAAGAAGAACAAGCCTAAGGCCGGACACGCGCAGATCACCATCCTCGACTTCGTCAACTGGTGCGCTGACAACGGCGTGCCCGGCGCGGAGCTGACCAGCTACTTCTTCCCGCCCGAAACCGACGCCGCCTACTGCGAAAAAGTGCGCGCCCTGGCCGACAAACGCGGCGTGCGCATCACCGGCTCCGCGATCGGGAACACCTACACGAACCCGCCCGGCGAGAAACGTGACGCCGAGCTGGCCTACACCAAGAATTGGGTCGATTTCTGCGCCATCATGGGCGCGCCGCACATTCGCGTCTTCGCCGGAGCAGCGCCGAAAGGCATGAGCCTCGAAGACGGCGTGAAGAATTGCATCGAGACCTACCAGATGGCGCTCGATTACTCGGCGACGAAGAAGATCTACCTCGGCATCGAGAACCACGGCGGCATCGTGGCCGAGCCGGAGCAGCTCATCGCGATCATCAAGGCCGCCAAGAGCGAGTACGCCGGCATCAACTTCGACAGCGGCAACTTCCACACGGAAGATCCGTATGCCGACCTCGCCAAGATCGCGCCCTACACCGTCAATGTGCAACTCAAGGTGGACATCAAGCGCAAGGGTGCGAAGGAAAACGAACCCAGCGACATTCCCCGCGTGATCAAGATCCTGCGCGACGTGCAATACTCTGGCTGGTTCACGCTCGAGTATGAGCGCAGCGATGATCCGTTTGTGTCGATCCCGAAGGTGGTGGCGGAGATCAGGCCGCTGCTGGGGTGAGTAGGGAATTTGTGATGGCTGAGCGGTTGTTGAGCGATGGTTTGCAATTGTTTTCAAGAGTGCCCGCCTCCACAACTGATCGTCACCTTCGCCGTCCCATGTCCCCTTAACCCACTGCTCAACAACTGCAAACCAAGCTCAACCATCGTTCAACGCCTCTCATGTCCACAACGCCCTCCCCCAAACTCACCACCACTCAATGGCTCATCATCATCATCGCGAGCATTGGCTTCTTGTTCGACACCTACGAGTTGCTGATGACGCCACTGGTCGCAGCTCCGGCGATCGCTGAACTGCTCAAGGTCCCGCCGAACAATCCGCTGGTGACGGAGTGGGTGGGGAAGCTGCTCTCGATCGCGGCGGTGTGTGGGGGTGTGTTCGGCTTGCTCGGTGGCTGGCTGGTGGATCGGTTCGGACGAAAGTCCGTCATGGCGGCGAGCATCTTCATGTACTCGCTCTCGCCCTTCTGCGCGGCCTACAGCACTTCGCTTGAGATGTTTGTCTTCTTCCGCAGCACCACCTTCATCGGTGTGTGCGTTGAGTTTGTGGCGGCGATCACTTGGCTGGCTGAGGTGTTCCAGGACAAGAAGCAAAAAGAAAAGTGGCTAGGAATCACGCAGGCATTTGCGTCGCTTGGCGGCGTTTTGGTCACATTGATCAGCATCTGGATCAGCAAGCATTTGGCGGATCTGCCGCAGATGGGACTGCCGTCGCTTGTGGATGGTTCGGCGGGCTCTTGGCGCTACCTGCTGATGACTGGCCTTCTGCCCGCGATCCCGATTGCCATTCTGCTTCCGTTCGTGCCCGAGAGTCAGGTTTGGAAGGATCGCCGCGCATCGGGCACGCTTAAGCGTCCGAGTTTTGCCGCGCTATTCGCGCCCGAACTCCGCCGCGTCACCATCCTCACCGCGTTGCTTTCAGCATGCGCGTATGGAATCGCCTTTGGTGCCTTGCAGGTCACCGTGGCGCGGGTCACGCCGGGGTTGCCCGAGTTGAAACCGCAGGCCGCAGAACTGGCACCGCTGAGAAAAGAGGCGGACGAGTTGAACAAGCAGCTCAACGCACTGCCGGCGACTGACCCCGGTCGCAAGGAACTCGTCGGCAAGATCAAGGAGAACTTTGGCAAGCAGAAGCCTGCGAACGACAAGGTTAAGGCCATGAGCGACAAGGTTCAGTTCCATCAGGAGATGGGGGGACTCGTGGGGCGTGTGCTGCTGGCCGTGCTTCTCATTGTCGGCATCAGCCGCGTGGCCTTGCTGAAGGTCTTCCAGGTTCCCGCGCTGATCATTCTGCCTCTCACCTACTTCAAGCTCTTCAGCGTCGGGGGCGACACTTTCCTCTGGGCCTATGCTGTGTGCGGCCTCGTCACCGTCGCGCAGTTCAGCTACTTCGGAGAGTACTTGCCGAAGGTTTTCCCGATGCATCTGCGTGGAACGGGCGGAAGCTTTGCCACGAATGTGGGCGGGCGCATGATTGGCACGAGCATGGCCATCTTGAACACGAGCTGGCTCGCGCCCATGCTCGCGGGAGGTGTGCAGGCCGTGAAGCCGATGCATGTGGCCATGGCCGCCGGCTACATCGCAACAGCGATGGCGGTCATCGCTTTCGTCGCGGGCTTCTTGCTTCCGGAGCCAAAGGAAACCGTGGAGTAGTCTGGCTGCGCACGTCGGCGCGGGCGATTCGGCTGTAGGCTCACGATTTCCGTGAGCTTGGTCGGCCCGGCGTTAGCGCGTCGGTGAGCGCTGCGACAAAGGGGCGTGAACCGTCGTGATGTCCGAGTTTTTCGTCGAGAGCCTCCAGTCGATGAATCAGATCGGTGACCTGCTTGCGCGGATACGGGCCGCCCGCTTCGGCGCAGAAATGCGTGCGGCAGCCGAATGGGCGGTGCTCATAGATCGTGCAGCGCCCGTCTCTGCCGAGCAGTGGACATGCGCCGTCGGGGTGCGGCTTCAAGGCTTGGCGACCGGCGGCGCGGACGCCCTTTGCCGCGAACAACGCCTCTGCCTGAGTGACGAGCGGCGTCCGGCCCGTGAGCCGGAAGTGACAGCAGCCGGTGCGGAGAATGCAGTCGCGCTGCACGGGACGGCGCTCGATCTCGGCATAGATCGAGCGCAGCTCTTGCTCGGCGGCTGGATCGAGACCGGTGGACGGAGCGGGACGCATGGGCGGGGCGGAAGGTGAAGCGGGAATGGGTTGGAGGAATGCGGATTACATACCTTTTCGGTCTCGCTGCCGCGCGCGAAACTCGGCGGGGCCGCACCCAACTTGTTTGGCGAAGACGCGGCTGAAGTAGTGGCGATTGGGAAAGCCGCACTGCACGGCGATTTGATCGACGGATTTGTCGCTTAGCGCGAGTGACTCCTCGGCAAGGCGGATGCGGGTGGCGGTGACGTAGGCGGCGGGCGTCTGGCCGGTGTGCTCGCGAAAGCTGCGAATGAAACGCTCGACGCTCATGCCAGCGCTGGCGGCGAGGAAGGGGTTCGAGAGATCGCTGTGTGGTGCGCGGTGGATGAGCGCGAGCACTTGCAGGAGGCGATCCGGCATGGAGGGCAGGGGAGGCGCGTCGAGTCGGGCAAAGGCGGCGTGGAGGAGCGCGGTGCTTTGATGGAGGAGGCGATGATCACGCGCGTCGCTGCCGGGCTGGAGGTGCGTGTGGATGACGGTGCGAGCGAGGACTTGGAGCGCATCGTCCATCGGAATCACGACGGGTGCGGGCTTGATCGAGCCGCCGGGCCGCGAGACGGTGAAGTGGAGCCAGAGGTGGCAGGCGGCGACGGGGCCGACGCAATCGAAGACGGTGTCGGAGGGGATCAGCACGCACGAGTCGGGATCGAGCGGGATGTCTCGTCCTTGAAAGCGGAGATGGCAGCCGGGCTTGGGGTTGTGGTAGAAGCGCCAGAAGGGGCTGTCCACGCCCTGGTGATTCCAGTCGTCGAGGGCGGGCTGGTAGCCGCTCTCGTGAAGAAGAAAGGACGACCAGCCGGACTGCGTGACACGCGCTAGATCCACGCCCCAAGGCGTGGTGAAGTTCAGATACTTGCGGCGGGTGGTCATCGGGCGCGGTCGCGGGAAAGCAGGCGGAAGTGTGCGGGGAAACCGGAATTTGGCAAATGCTCCAGCCTTGAGAAGAGCAGAATCCGACACAAGTCCGCCATGAAAGGGCACGCGCTGGGAGCGTTCCAGTGTCGAGCATGAGTTCCCTATTCCCGCCAATTCGCTTTCGATGGATGGTCTGCGCGTTCAGTGTGGTCGCGCTGTGCCGTGTGATCCACGCGGCGGCTCCGCTGCCGAGTGATCATGCCCAGCGCATGACGCGCGGGGTGGAGTCGTTTCAAAAAGACATCGCACCGCTGTTGAAGCAGAACTGCCTCGGCTGCCACGGCGGCGAGAAGACGAAGGGCGATCTGGACATGGCGACGCGCGAGGATCTGCTGCGCGGCAGTCACAATGGGCCGGTGGTGGTGCCATTCGATGCGGCAGAGAGCGTGCTGGTGGAACTGATCAACCACGCGAAGGAGCCGAACATGCCGAAGGACAAACCGAAGCTGTCCTCGGATGTGATCGAAAAGATCACCGCATGGATCAACGATGGCGCGCCCTATGCTGAGCCGCTGATCGCGGGCCGGAGGCCGAAACGTGATCCGTCAAAGGTGTCGGACGAGGATCGGCAGTGGTGGTCGTTTCAGCCGTTGCGGGGGTCCGATCTCAAATCTCAGGTTTCACCAGATCAAGGCGCGAGGAAGATCGACGAGATGCTGCTCGCGAAAGCGAAAGGGAAGGGGCTCACCTTCAACCCGCCCGCAGCACCCGCGACGCTCGTGCGCCGCTTGTATCTCGATCTCGCCGGCATCCCGCCGACGCCGGAGGAACTCCAATCCGCCATCCGCAGTCTGCCATCCACCATCGACAAGCTGCTGTCCTCACCGCGCTTCGGCGAGCGCTGGGCACGCCACTGGCTCGATGTCGCGCGTTACGCGGAGAGCACGGGCTTTGAGCAGGACTACGACCGGCCCTTTGCGTTTCATTATCGTGACTTCGTCATCAAGGCGCTGAACATGGACATGCCGTATGACCAGTTTGTGAAGTGGCAGCTCGCTGGAGACGAATACGAGCCGCAAAATCCGCTGGCGCTCGCTGCCACGGGCTTTCTCGGCGCGGGTGTTTTCCCCTCGCAGATCACGGCGAACGAAGTCGAGCGCACGCGCTACGACGCGATGGACGACATGCTGAGCACCACGGGTTCGGGCCTGCTCGGCCTCACGGTTGGCTGCGCGCGATGCCACGATCACAAGTATGATTCCATCCCGGCGCGCGACTATTACCAGATGCTCAGCACCTTCACGACCACGACGCGCATGAATGTGGACGTGCATCCCGACGGCAAGATCACGCCCGCCGTTACGACGATGGACAAAAAGAAAAGCACGCCCGCTGTGCCAGGTGCCACGCGCATGATGATCTGCGGCGAAGGCTACGA
>Ga0075163_10013766_pt1 | contig 10469 bp, 4 predicted proteins | sample JI1023141ADNA_FD_71478 | JGI IMG/M metagenome (GOLD analysis project Ga0075163, IMG submission 71478) | Wastewater effluent complex algal communities from Wisconsin, to seasonally profile nutrient transformation and Carbon sequestration -... | ecosystem: Engineered > WWTP > Effluent > Algae... | reverse complement strand
CACCGATCCGTGTTTCGGCATCACCTGCCCGCCGCAGAACGGCACCAAGCAGGTCTGTCAGGTCAACGCCGCCGGCAACGCCGGCACCTGCGTCGACGCGTGCTCGGTCGCGGAGTGCCCGGCCACCTTCGTCTGCATCCCCGACACCGGCGAGTGCAAGCCGGACGACTGCACGACGTTCCCGGACCGCTGCTCCGACAACCAGAACTGCGTCGCCGGCGTCTGCGTGACCAACCTCTGCAAGGACGTCACGTGCCCGACCGACCAGTACTGTGCGGGTGGCAACTGCGTGAACAGCTGCGCCGACGTCGAGTGTCCGTCGGGGCAGCGCTGCCGCCTCGGTGTCTGTGAGGACGACCCGTGCGGGACGCCGTGTCCGTTCGGTCAGGCCTGCAACGACAACTCCGGTCAGTGCGTGCCCGATGGCTGCGGCACGATCACCTGTCCGCAGGGTCAGTACTGCAACCCGAACAACAACGGCGGGACCTGCGAGACCGACCTGTGCGTCGGCACGTCGTGCCCGTCGCCGGATCAGATCTGCAAGGGCGGCACCTGCTTCGATCCCGAGGACCTCGGGCCCGACGGCGGTACCGAGACGCGCGTGACCGCGGGCGGTGGTGGCGGCTGTAACACCGGTGGCGACGCCGGCCTGGTGCTGCTCGGCATCGCGCTGCTGTTCGTTCGCAAGCGGAATGGAGTTGCGGCCGGCCGCGGCGGGAAGGCCCGCTCGTGAAAGCGATCGCTCTCGGACTGCTCGTCGTCCTCGGCAGCGCGCTCAGCGCGTGCAAGGTCAACGACTACTGCATCAGCAACTGCGCCGGCGAGGACGGCGGCACCGGCGATGGTCCGACGGACGCGCCGACCGACGGCGACGGCGGCGCGCCGACCGACGGCGACGGCGGGCAGTGCATCCCAACCGGCAACGAGGTCTGCGACAACAAGGACAACGACTGCGACGGCGCGACCGATGAAGGCGCGCTGCCGACCGTCGGCGATCCTTGCGACAACCAGGTCGGCGAGTGCGCGGGTGGCGTCAAGCAGTGCACCGCCGGCGCGATCGCGTGCAGCAAGAATCCGACTCCCGAGCAGTGCAACCTCAAGGATGACGACTGCAACGGGATGACCGACGAGAACGATCCGGGTGGCGGAGCGTTCTGCGGCACCGATCAAGGCGAGTGCGTGCGCGGCACGCTCCACTGCAACACCCAGACGGGCGCGGTCCAGTGCGGCCTCAACTGCGGGACGCCGCAGGCGCTCAACTGTCCGATCGGCGGCGTCACTGCGCCGTTCGGCACGGCCGAGCTGTGCGACAGCAAGGACAACGACTGCGATGGCGACTTCGATGAAGACGTCACCCCGCAGGCGCTGTGCGGGCAGGCCAGCTGCCAGTGCTCGGGCGGTCCCACTCCTGGCAACCCGAACCTGGGCGAGTGCCAGGTCGGCGAGCTCAAGTGCGACGGTGCCGGCGGCACGAACTGCACGCAGATCACCGGCCAGGGGCCGCCGCAAGGCCCCGGGTTCGAGGCGTGCGACAGCCTCGATAACGACTGCGACGGATCGCCGGACGAGAACACGAATCTGCTGAGCGACCCCACCAACTGCGGTACGTGCAACAACGTCTGCGACCTCACCAACGCGTTCGAGGGCTGCTCCGGCGGCAACTGCGTCGTGCTCGCGTGCGAGGCGACGTTCCACGACAACGACGGCCAGGATGCGAACGGCTGCGAGTTCGGACCGTGCACGATCCAGAGCTCGATCGAGGTCTGCAACGGCATCGACGACGACTGCAACCCGGCCACCGGCAACAACCCGCCGGCGCCGTGCGGTGACTGCGCGGAGAACATCGCGGCCCCGGCGAACTTCTGCCTCACCGTGGGGGCGTGTGCCGGCGCGTCCGCGACGTGCCAGGGCACCAAGGGCTTCCGCTGCAACTACAACGGCGACGTCTCGCAGGACGCGAGCGGCAACATCGTGCCGGAGACCGAGTGCGACGGCATCGACAACGACTGCGACGGCCTGGTCGACGAGGCGCAGTTCGGCACGCCGATCGACAACATCGCGAACGAGAACGCGCCGTGCAGCGAGGACGGCACGCTCGGCACCACGCTCAAGGAGGGCGTGTGTCGCGGCACCGGCACCGTGCAGTGCCCGGTGAGTGGCGTTGGTCCCGCGATCTGCGTGATCAACAATGCGGGCGGCGCGTCGAGCGCGGAGAAGTGCGACAACCTCGACAACAACTGCAATGGGTTCGTCGACGAGGGCGCGAACACTGGCAACCTCGAGGGTCAGGAATGGGTCGATATCCCCGGTATTGGTGTGGTCTCTGGGTCACCATCCGCATCGACACGTCAGATGATGAAGTTCGAAGCAGCTCGTACTGATGCCTCGGGCACGTTCCAGGGCACCAAGACGCAGTTCGCGTGCAGTCAGGCGAACGTTCAGCCGTGGACCAACATCAAGCAGCCAGACGCGGAACAAGTTTGCGCGAGCGTGGGTGCGCAGCTGTGTACCGAGGCTGAATGGCAGTTGATGTGTATGCCTCACCTTTCCTACCCGGCGGCCGGCATTGACGGGCCGACCACCGCGAGCTCGACGGACTTCGTTTTCATCGAAGCCGAGGACTTCATCAATCATCAATCGATCAACAACCGTCCGTGGAATCAGGTCGCGCCCACATCGCTCAACGGCGTCACCGCGATGCAAGTCGCCGAAGGCGGCGTTTTCATCGCATCGAGTACGAACGCACTCACTCAATCATCTCGGCTCGACTACCGACTGAATCTCGCTGCCAACACTGGATACACCCCATGGCTTCGCATGCGATCACCCGAAGTCCCCACGCTTCAACAGGGCACGCACGTTGCGCCAACCCAGACGCTCTCCCCACAGGCAACGGTCAATGCTGGCGACCTCGTCATCGCAATCACCTACTCGGTATCTCAGGGAGGTTCACCTACGCACACCGAGGTGAACGGCTTTACCAGGGTGGTGTCACGCTCCCAAGACGAAGGGTCTGGCGGCAACCCTGATTCACGTCTCACAATCGCATTTCTTGTCGCGACGACCACAGGGACACAAACGTTCACCGCGTTCACGGCCTCGAGCAGTACGAGTTACACGGGTCTGATCATTTTGCCGGCGGGGTCGTTCGATACCAATGGGATCGGCGCTCAAGCAACAACGACCAACACGGATGGAGCGAACATCGACCCACCGACCAGCAATGCGTTCACAAGATCGACCGCGGTGTTTGCGGTTGGTGCGTGGAACTTCAACTTCACCAACGGCGCGCAAGATCGGACGATCACGCCACCAACCGGCTTCGCCGAGTTATGGGAGGTAACTGGCACGCAAACTGCCGACCTCAGCGTCGCCGTCACGAGCAGTACCGCACCTCATACTGGCACGATCAACCCAGCCACGTTCGGCGATAGCAATGCAACACATTCGTCCGGCATCGCGATGACGTTGAACGTGCCGCTCCGCGACCCGGCGCGTTCTGTTTATGTAGGCCTGAATCCTGGCACCAGTGCCAGCAACGCAAACGCGACCCCTGTGACGCTGCCGGCCGATAGCCAGACCCAGTGGGTCGCCGGACCCACGTTAACGACTACGACTGCAGGGACCTATACCTTCAGCGTCTATACACGCGAGGACGGCACGCTCGTCGACACCATCGCGATCGCGCGTCAGAACGCGATCTCTCCGACGTTCGACAACGCCTGGGCTGTATCACCTTCCTCGACAGCGAGAACTGAGCAGCCGACCACGTGCAACACCGATGCGTTCGACACCGTCCCGGGCGGCACGGATCAGGATGACATCCTGACCACCGGCGCCCGCCCGCTGTGCTTTGCCGACCAGGCGAACGCGAACGACGCGTTCGACCTCACCGGCAACGTCAAGGAGTGGACGCGGGAGCGCTCGCCGAACGTCAACCCGCTGCGCGGCGGCGCGTCGAACAACGAGGTCACCGGCGCGACGTGTCAGATCAACTTCAGCGTCGCCGACGACGACTTCTTCTTCCCGAACGTCGGCTTCCGTTGCTGCCGTACCAAACCCTGAGCTGTCCTCGCTGCCTCCAGGTCCGGTGCTTGTGCGACGCGATCCCGACGATCGCGACGCGCACGCATGTCGTGATCGTGCGCCATCACGCCGAGCGGAATCGGTCGTCGAACTCGGGACGGCTCGCGCACTACGCGCTGCCGAATAGCGAGATCGTGGAGCACGGCGGGTTCGGCGGCCTGGCCAAGCTCCCGTCGATGGAGGGTGCCTGGCTGGTGTTCCCCGAGGGCGAGCCGATGACGAAGCTGCGCGAGGATCGGCCACCGCCTTCGCAGCTGGTGTTCCTCGACGCCACGTGGTCGCAGGCCCGGCGGATGTTTCGCAAGCTGTCGGGGCTCCGCGGGCTGCCGATCCTGCGGTTGCCCGAGGGAGATCTACCTGCCCGGATGCGGGAGGCGCCGACGCCGGACCGGGTGTCGACGCTGGAGGCGGTCGCCCGGGCGCTCCAGCTCGTCGAGGGCGGGACCGTCGGGGAGTCTCTCGAGGCCCTGTTTGCCCTCGCGGTCGAGCGTGCGGCCGAGGCGGGGCGCGGATCGAGGTTGATCGGCAAGTAGCTGGATTGCGCTCACGAGGGCGGTTCCTCTACCCTTGTTCAGTGGCAGAGCCGCGCGCCAGGCGCGCCGGGATCCCGATCTCGGTCAAGCTGATCCTCGCGACGTCGTTCGTCGTCGCGGCAGCCGTCGGCACGGCCACCTGGTTCTCGACCACCGCGATCAGCGACCTGACCACGAGCCAGCTCGAGGCGAGGCGCCTCGCCGGGCAGCGGGCGATCGAGCGCGAGTCCGAGCTGGTGGCCAAGCCCGTGGCGAGCTCCGCGGCGGTGCCGCTGTCGGTGACGAAGATCGACGAGGTCCAGAGCATCCTCGACCGCGCGATCGAGGATGACATCGCGGATCTGGTGCGCGAGCGCAAGACCGAGTCGAAGTCGCCACCGGAGCGGATCCAGTGGCTGGTGGTGACCTTGCCGTGCGTCGACAAGGACTGCGTCGTCGGCAAGTTCGTGACGTGGAGCGACCCGGGGACGATGGCGTCGCGCAAGGCCGGCAAGCCCGTCGACAAGCCGCCGGCCACGGTCCCCGACGAGACCAAGCTCGGCGCGCTCAAGGCCAAGCTCGCCGATGGCACCAAGAACGGCGACGTCCGGCAAGCGAAGGTGGACGGCGGGGCGATCTACGGCATGCCGATGATCGCGGCCGGTCGCGTCGAGGGGCAGCTGTGGATGAGCGTGTCGACCAAGGAGCTCGACGACCAGCTGCAGGACGCACTCACCAAGGCGGAGCAGTCGGCGACGGAGAAGCGCAACCGCAGCTTGCTGGTCTCGCTGGTCGTGCTCGGCATCGGCATCCTGCTCGCCGCGCTGCAGGGCGTGCAACTCGCGAAGCCGATCAAGGTGCTGACGATGCAGGCCGAGCGGATCGGCGCGGGCGACCTGTCGCTGCGCGTACCGGAGAATCGCCGCGACGAGCTCGGCGTGCTCGCACACACGTTCAACGTGATGGCCGACGAGATCTACGCGCTGCTCGCGCAGCAGGCCGGCAAGATCGCCCTCGAGAAGGAGATGGAGCTCGCGCGGCAGGTGCAGCAGGCGATGCTGCCGCCGGAGACGCTCGACCAACACGGGCCGCTCAAGATCGTCGGGCACTGCATGCCGGCGTCGTCGTGCGGCGGTGACTGGTGGACGTATCGCAAGCTGTCGAACGGCCGGATGCTGCTCGTCGTCGGTGACGCCACCGGCCACGGCATCCACTCGGCGATGATCGCCGCGACGGCGCGCGGTGCGGTGGAGGCGCTGTCGGGCATCGACGAGCGGCTGCTGACCCCGGAGCAGGTGTTGCGCGCGATCGACTCGGCGATCCGCCAGGTCGGCGAGCACAACGTGCTGATGACCGCGTTCGCGGCGGTGTTCGACGCCCAGAGCGGCATCCTGCATTATGCGAACGCCGGCCAGAACTTCCCGTACGTGATCAAGCTCGACGGTCGCATCCTGGGCGAGGCGAGCATCATCGCGGCGAGCGGCAACCCGCTCGGCGATCGCAACATCGCCGTCGAGATCCGGCGAGGCTCGCTGCAGCTGCGGCCCGGCGATCTGTTCCTGTGCTTCACCGACGGTGTGGTCGAGCGCGCGAACCCCTCGGGCAAGCTGTTCGGCGATCGCCGGCTGCGCAACGCGCTGCTGGGACAACCGCTCCCCGATGGCGACGCGCTGGTGCGGCTGCGCGATCTGCTCGTGCACACGCTCGCCGAGTACGGCGAGGGCGCGATCGCGGACGACGACATCACGTTCGTGCTCTGCCAGTACGACCCACCCGACGTTCCCCACACGCGCACGAGTCGCCGGGGCGCCGCGTGAAACGCTTCGCGCTGCTCGCGTTACTGATCTCCACGAGTGCACGCGCGGACACCGTCGGTGTCGACGTCTCGGATCTGCCGCCGCTGCCTGCCGCCGACGAGGCCCCCTCGATGTCGGCCACCGTGCTCGCCGCCTCGGCCGCGGAGGAGGACGTCGTCGTCGGCGCGGCGAAGCGCGAGCAGAGCCTCGGCAACGTGGCGTCGGCGGTCACCGTCGTGTCCGCAGATCGGATCCGGCGGTTCGGTTATCGCACCGTCGCCGAGGCGATCGCCGCGGTCGCCGGCGTGTTCATCCAGGACACCCGGCTGACCCAGCAGGTCGGCATTCGCGGCCTCCAGGTCCCCGGCGCGTTCAACGGCCGCATCCTCGTGCTGGTCGACGGCGCGGCCGTCAACGAAGCCTGGGGCGCGTTCGCCGGCGTCGGCTTCGACGGCATCGTCTCGATCGACGACATCTCGCGCATCGAGGTGATCCGCGGCCCGGTATCGTCGCAGTACGGCACCAACGCATTCCTGATGACGGTCAACATCGTCACGCGTGGCGCCGCCGAGGGGCAGCGCGCGTGGGGGCGGATCGGCATCCACTCGATCAACGGCGAGATCGCGACGGCCGGGTTTGCCCAGGGCAGCCTCGACAAGCAGCTCCGCGGCTCGGTGATGGTGATGAATCGGCTCGGTGAATCGATCACCGTGCCCGAGATCGATGCGGCACCGCTGACCGCCGATGGTGCGAACACGCTGGTCGCCGCGGTGGTCGGCACCTACGGCGGGAGCTTCGGCCAGGTGCGTGCGGTGCGCTCGCGTCGCGATTCGCTGTTCGCGCCGTACGACGCGAGCCCGACGAGCGATCCGGGATACGCGCTGTACAACTACCAGCTGATCGCCGAGGGCGGCCACACGCGCGAGTTGACGGAGCGGTTCACCGGCAGCGTGCGCGGCTATGTCTCGCTGTATCGCTACTTCGACCAGATCAACGATGGCTCGAACGATCTGTTCGTCGACTACGGCGATGCCGCGACGTTCGGCGGCGAAGTCCGCGGCCGCTACGAGGTGCTCGACGAGGGTCGGCTCGGCATCTCAGGCGGTGTCGAGGTCAACTACAACAAGACCGAGAGCCGCGCGTTCCTCGAGTCCGACGAGGCGAACGGCGTCACCGTGCCCGTCGACTTCTCGAACCAGGGTGTCTACACCGAGGTCGACACCAAGCTCACCGACTGGCTCGGCGCGAGCGCCGGTGCACGCTTCGATCGCAACTCGGTGATCGAGAATGGCACGCGGTTGTCGCCGCGCGCGGCGCTGTTCCTCACCAAGGACCAGAAGGCGGGCCTCAAGCTCCTCTATGCCGAGGGCTTCCGGAACCCGTCGATGTTCGAGGGCTTCTTCGACGACGGTCGCGACTTCGCCGCGAACACGGACATCTCGCCGGAGGTGATCCGCAGCTTCGAGGCCGTCGCGTGGCTCAAGCTCGGTGGGTTATCGGCGCGGATCTCGGGCTTCAACTGGGATGCGCGCGACGTCATCGAGCAACGACCGTTCACCAACGAGGCCATGCTCGAGGTGCTGCAGTTCCAGAACATCGGGCGGTACGTCACGCGCGGCGTCGAGGCCGAGGCGAGCTACCGCGATTCGCGCGGCTGGTACGGCTTCGGCGGCGTGTCGTTCAACAGCGTCGGCACCGAGGTGATCGACGACATGGGGAACACCGAGCTGGTGTTCGGCAAGGTGTTCGACGCACCGAAGATCACGGCCGCGGGCGGCGTCTCGACGCCGAAGCTGTTCGGCTACGCGCACCTCGGCCTCGAGGGGCAGTACATCTCGCGCCGTCGCACGCGCCTCGCGGACGATCCGATGGCCGCCGCCGCGGCCAAGACCTCGATCCCCTGGGTCGGGCTCAACGCCACCTTGTACCTGCCGAACCTGCGCGGCTTCGACGTCACGTTCGGTGGCCGCAACCTGATCGGCAAGCGCGACCAGGTGCCGGCACCCGACGACTACGATCGCTTCCCCGACCCCGCGACGACGATCGTGGTGGCCAAGATCCCGGGCGAGGGCCGCGAGGTCTATGTCAAGGTCGGTTACTCGTACTAGCGTCGCGCTGCTGCTCGCGACGGTTGCGACTGCCCACGCACAACCGGTGATCGATCCGGTGGTCGACGCCGACGATCTGCCGCCGCTGCCCGCGGCGGTCGACGACATCGATCCGTCGACGGTGTCGCGGTTCGCCGCGTCGGAGGCGTCGGAGGATGTCGTGGTCGGTGCCGCGAAGCGCGAGCAGAGCCTCGGCAACGTCGCCTCGGCCGTCACCGTGATCTCGGCCGATCGGATCCGCCGGTTCGGCTATCGCACGATCGGCGAGGCCGTCGCGGCGGTGGCGGGGACGTACCTGGTCGACAATCGCCTCAACTACGCGATCGGGATCCGCGGGCTCCAGATCCCCGGCGACTTCAACACGCGCGTGCTGGTGCTGGTCGACGGCGCGTCGATCAACGAGGTGTGGGGTGCGTTCGCCGGGGTCGGCTTCGACGCCATCGTCTCGATCGACGAGGTGTCGCGCATCGAGGTGATCCGTGGCCCGGTGTCCTCGGTGTACGGCACCAACGCGTTCTTCGGGATCATCAACATCGTCACCCGCGGTGCCGCGGACTCGCCGCGCGCGTGGGGTCGGACCGGCGTGCATTCGATCCAGGGCACGGTCTCGGCGGCAGGCTTCGCGGTCGGCGGGATCGACAAGCAGCTGCGCGGCGCGGTCTCGTTCATGGATCGGTTCGGCGAGAGCCCGCTGTCGCTCGAGGGCGGCGACGCGCAACCCGATGCGGACGGGTCGCGGGCGTTCACCGCCGGAATCGTCGGCTCCTACAACGGCACGTTCGGTCAGCTCCGCACGAGTCGCTTCAACCGCCAGTCGCCGTTCGGGCCGTACGACGTCTTCACCGGGCTCGGCAGCACGCCGTACGATCAAGTCAATCGCCACCTCCTCGTCGAGGGTGGCCACACGCGCGCGATCACCAAGCACTTCACGCTCGGTGGTCGCGCGTACACCAACCTCTACAAGTTCTCCGACAAGGCGCCGGCCGCCGATCCGGTGCTCGAAGCGGCGCTCGAATCCACCGGCAGGTCGCAGACGTTCGGCGGCGAGCTGCGCGGTCGATATCAACTCGTCGAGACCGTCGGTGTCACCGCCGGCACGGAGCTGTCGCACAACCGCACGCGCTCGACCGCGTTCGAGAGCATCTCGCCCGACACGCTGATCGCGAACACCCCGAAGAAGTTCACGCTCGCCGGCCTCTACACCGAGCTCGACGGCCAGCCGCTGCCGTGGCTCGGCTTCACCGGCGGCCTGCGCGCCGACATCCACAGCCAGCTGCAGGACAACCTGTCACCGCGCGCCGCGCTGTTCCTCTCCAAGCCCGAGCACTACGGCGCGAAGCTCCTCTACGCCGAGGGCTTTCGCAACCCGAGCGGCTTCGAGGCGTTCTTCGAGGACGGCTCCGACTTCAAGGCGGACCCGGCTTCTCTCGAGGCCGAGACCATCCGCTCGTTCGAGGCCGTCGCGTGGGCGAAGAGCTCCGGCCTGTCGACGCGCGTCTCCGCGTTCTACTGGGACGCGCGCGACATCATCGAGGCGCGGGAGGCTCCCGACGATCCGGGGATCCAGCAGCACCAGAACACGACGCGCTACGTGTCGCGAGGCGTCGAGGTCGAGGCCTCGTATCGCAACAGCCAGGGCTGGTACGGCTTCGCGGGTGGCGCGATCGCGCAGGTCGGCACCGACACGATGGGCGAGCTGGTGTTCGGCGAGGTGGTCAACGCGCCGCTGGTCACCGCCGGCGCCGGCGTGTCGACCCCACGGATCGCCAACCTCGCGCACGTCTCGCTCGAGGGCACGGTGATCGGCACCCGCGCGACCCGCCCCGCGGTCGACGGCACGCCGTCCCCCGATGCACCCACCTGGGTCGGGCTCAACGTTACGGTGTATGCCCCGAACATACGCGGCTTCGACCTCACCGCCGGTGTCCGCAATCTGCGCGGTACGCGCGACCAACTGCCGGCGCCGC
>Ga0075163_10013765_pt1 | contig 10470 bp, 11 predicted proteins | sample JI1023141ADNA_FD_71478 | JGI IMG/M metagenome (GOLD analysis project Ga0075163, IMG submission 71478) | Wastewater effluent complex algal communities from Wisconsin, to seasonally profile nutrient transformation and Carbon sequestration -... | ecosystem: Engineered > WWTP > Effluent > Algae... | reverse complement strand
AGGTGCCATCAGGAATATAGACCTGCGGCATGCCATCTACAGAGGAGGCACGCTCAGAGCCAGCTGTACCGCCCTGTTCGGCAGGGGCGTTGATCGCTGGGGGAGTGTTGGTCGGGAAAGCCGTAGGAAGGGCGATTGCGGTTGGCTGCGCCTGCCCGCCCAATTGACAAGCCGAGAGTAACAAAACCAAGGCCATCGTGATCGGAAATAATTTTTTCATCTTTTCTCCTTTTGTAATATATCGTCAGTATACAGAGGCAGGACTTAATACCTAATCCCCCAAAAGTCACATTCAGGTTTGAAAATGTGACTTTTTACGACTTTATGGTGTAAAATTGGCTTACATAATTGTTAACCAGCCATATTTTAGGGTTTTTTCAGTCAAAGTAATAAATTTGGATAAATTTTATGACCATAAAAATAAACTCTGTATCACCCAATTCCCCGCGCGTCTTCATCGTCTGTGATCAGGATGCCACAGCTCCAATCTGGGGCTACATCATCCGCGAGAAAGGCCTTGTGGCAATTCTGGAAACTTCGGTTCAGCGAGCCATGGAACGTTCCGTGGAAGAAATTCCTGACCTCATCGTCATCGACCTTAATGCACCGCATGCCCAACGCATGGAATTATGCCGCAAGTTCCGTTCCATGAGCGCCAGCCCGATCCTGCTTTTTCTGCCATACAACAACGAAACCGAAATTTTAGAAGCATACCAGAACGGTGTGGATGAATGTGTGGTCAAACCGATCAGCCCTGCCATTTTCCTTGCCAAGATCATCGCCTGGTCGCGCCGCAGTTGGACAGAACCAATGACCCCGCGCCAAACCGGTCAGTTACGCCTTGACCCTTCCCATCGCTCCGCCATGGCCGCAAACAAACAGGAAATTAAACTCACCAATCTTGAGTTTCGCGTGCTGCACCTTTTAATGAGCCGACCCGGTTATGTCTTTCCTGCCGAGGAGATCATTCAAACCGTGTGGGGCGCAGAAGGGGATGTGATCCTGCTCAAAAATGTGGTCTATCGTCTGAGAAAAAAATTGGAAGAGGAAGGCGGCAACGCGAACCTCATCAAAACCTGGCCCGGTGGATACAGTTTCGTGGAAGACTAACCCCGCCTCTTTCTTAATCCCGAACCTGATTCTGTTTCGAAAACATTTTCCTCCTCAATCCCCGCCCGACGGTTAACCGTCGGGCTACTTATTACTAACCCCGCTAAAGCGGACTGCTCTCATCACGGATTCGCAACGCACCGGAAGCCGATCTTTGCAGAACTGTCTCCGTAGTAGGCTTCATCCGTTGGCAGTGCGGACGGATTCGGCCCTGCGAGAAAAGCGCGGTTGGATAGCCGCAGGATCGTCCAATCCTCCTGGAATGAACCGCCGCGCATCACACGCAAGTTCGTAAAGACATCTGCATCCTCAGGCCCCGTCGGATTTTCCGACGGGGATTTTGCGTAATAATCCGGACGATAACGATCCGCCACCCATTCCCATACATTGCCAGCCATGTCCAATGCGCCATACGGACTCGCACCTTCGGGGTACGAACCCACTCGGGATGTATCGCCGACCAGATTGATCGAGTTGGAATTGTATTGGTTCGGAGGCTCATCGCCCCATGGGAAGTTATTCTTTTCATCACCGCGCGCGGCGCGTTCCCATTGCGCTTCGGTGGGGAGACTGCGCCCGGCCCATTGACAGTAGGCATTCGCGTCGTACCATGTGACATTCACAACGGGGTAATCCTGAAATTCGGGGTTGCCAAAATATTCCGGGCGGTTATCCGAGCTGACTTCGACTGGCGGACGGCATAACCCCGCCTGCATGCACAGGTTGTACATTCCATTCGTCACTTCCACCTGGTCGATCCAGAACGCGTTGAGATTCACTTCATGGACGGGGACTTCATCGCTTTCAAGGTAGACATCCATGCCGCCCATGACTAACGTTCCTGCTGGGACGAACAATTGGGTCATGCCATCATTTGGAGAGATCTTTATATTTTCAGGTGCAGATGTGGCGGTTGCCGCCTGAGTGGGCGTGGCGGAAAGAACATCTGTTGGAGCCGATGTGGCGGTCTCCTGCGGGGCGGGAGTTTCAGGAATTGTCGGCACGACGGTTGGGGTGGATTGACAAGCTGTGATGACAAGCAGAATGAATGGAAGAAGGATATTTTTTTTCATTGTGAGTCAATTATTGAACGAGGCTGATGGCGTTTTGTGCCTGGTCTTCAAAGAAATTGGGATTGATGCTGTCTGCTTTGTTCCATGCTTTGAGTGCGCCCGCATTGTCACCCTGGCGGTACAGGCCGTAGCCGTACCACAGCCAGGTCTCTTCGGACATTTCGGTGACTCCGCGTGCGTAGTCGGTTAATACGAGGAGATCATCGTTGCGGCCGGAGTGGAAGTAGGCGAGGAAGGGGCCGAATTGATAGCGGAACATGCGCAAGGGAAGCCCCAACTCGCGGGCTTTGTCATAAGCGAGGGCGGCCTCTTCGTAGCGCTCAAAGTAGACGAGGTTGCTGCCGTAGTTGAACCAGGAGAATCCGTCAGCCGAGTTTGTTGCAGTGGCGGCTTGGGATGAGGTCAATGCATTTTGCCGATTCAGGTTCGGGTCCCAGTCTGAGGCGAGCAGGGTTTTCATCTCCTCTTCAAATTGGGGGAAGTACATCACGATGTAAAGGTTGTTGAACGGTCTCCATTCCTCTTCCAGTTTTGCGTAGGAGACTTTTAGATCGGGGCCGTGATAGGAATCTTGAATGGTGAATTCCTGCGCGGCATCATCGTAGCCGGTGAGCAGGATGTAATGGGCCGCCCAAAGATCATCTGTGGGACCGAGCGCATCGGCGGGGTTGAGCGCTGTGACGCTTTCGATCATGACGGGGTAATTGGAGGCGATCAGGCGCTTGAGCAGTTCAATGTTGCCGCCGACGCGATATTCCATATTGAGCCAGCCCGCTTGTGTGCGGACAAAGTAGCGCAGCTCTTCGGGATTTACGTTCCGATCGCCCGAGATGGGTTTGATCAGGTCGGAAATGTCGCTTTGCTTGCCTTCCCATCCGTACATGTGCAGCGCCATGGACAATGTAGCGGGACCGCAGTTATTTGCGGTTTGCTTTTCGTACGGGGGAGAAGTCATGGCGGCTTGTGCAGGCAGGGGAGGGAAGGTGGCCGTTGGCGTAATGGATGGGGTGAGTTGAACGGAGACAGGAGTATTTGTCCGCGCGAGGGTCGGTGTGGCGGGGATGGGGGTAACTGGCAAGGCCGTTGGCACGGGGCCTAATGGATTCACCGTGTTCTTTACATAGATCTGAAATACTTCCAGCCGCCAGGACAGGCGTGATTTCACAAAGGGGATTTGATATACCAAAACCGCCAGCAGGATGATGCCTACGACAGCGATGAAGATGTTTCTGATTTTCTTGGACATGGATGCGAGTTTACCACGCGTACATGAATTGATTTTAAGAGAGTGTTTCTATCTGCAAAGTAAGGAATCGGTTTCCCATTCGCTTCAATAGAACGGGCAGTTGCGTATGGGAGATTATTGCTTGACGCTTCCCTGCCTCACAATTATGATGGAATTTACAATGGAGAGATCAACAAGTATGACCCTTGATTCTGAAAACTTACGCGCCGCCATGCGCGCCTGGTCTGCAGGGGTGACGGTTGTCACCGCCGCCCAAGAAGGCCAACGGCATGGCATGACCGTGAACTCATTTACATCCATTTCGTTGGACCCGGCTACGATCACCATTTCCCTGCAGCAGAGTTCACGGACGTATGAGCTTGTGTCTCGTTCACGGATGTTTGGGCTGACCATGCTTTCTGCAGCTCAAACCAGAGTGTCGGATATTTTTGCGGGGCGTTTCCCTGAAATCGAAGACCGCTTTGCAGATATTCAAGTGGAAACACTCGTGACGGGCTCTCCCTTAATTGTGGGGGGGTTGGCATGGCTGGATTGCCGTGTGGTGGAAACTTATGATGCCGGCATGAATATGTTGTTCATTGCGGAAGTTCTGTCTGCACGTAGTTTTGGAGAAGGGCAGCCGCTGCTATATCACGACCGCAAGTATTGGCAGTTGTCTCAATTGCCGTAATAGCAGGCTGGTAAGTTGCTAAAAATTGCAGTCAATGGGATGGCGTAATGTCTGATAAATTGACGGATGATGAAAAAAGGATCCTGTTACGCCTTGCGCGCGAGGCGATGGAAATTGCCGTCAGAGGCAGGGTATTGCCGCCGCTGGATGCAAAGTCGCTGTCTCCGCTGTTGTGGAAGAATGGCTCTTCCTTCGTCACGTTGACCATTGAAGATGAACTGCGTGGATGCATCGGTGCGCTCGAAGCGTATCAACCATTGGCGGAAGATGTCCGCGAACATGCCATCGCCGCCGCATTGTATGACCCGCGTTTTCCTCCAGTGAGGGAAAATGAATTGAGCAGGATCAAGCTCGAGGTTTCGAGATTGACCGCTCCTCTTCCGCTGGAATATTCTTCGAGCGAAGACCTTCTCAAGAAGCTGCATCCGCATGTGGATGGAGTCATCCTTAGAGATGTTCATCGGCGCGCCACCTTCCTTCCGCAGGTGTGGGAGCAGATCCCTGACCCCACAGAGTTTCTTGGCCATCTGTGCCAGAAGATGGGTGTGCAGGCGAATTACTGGCGGGAAACAAAATTGCAGGTTCATGTATATCGGGTCGAAGAATTTCACGAAATGAATTAGAATCCAAACATGGCTGAAGAATTCAAAGAAGAGCAACCCAACGATACGATTTTCCAGGATGCAGTGGAAGCTCTGCGCCGTGGGGACAAGCCGCGCGCCAAGGATTTAATTACCCGTTTACTAAAAACGAATCAGAATAACCCTACCTATTGGATCTGGCTCAGCGCTGCGGTGGATAACACCAAGGAGCGCATTTACTGCCTGCAAACCGCGCTCAAACTGGACCCTGAAAATGGTACGGCCAAACGGGGATTGATCCTGCTGGGAGCTTTGGCGCCAGACGAAACCATTCAACCGTTTCCCATGAACCGTCCGCGGGCGTGGGAGGATAAACTTCTGCTCGCAAATGAAAAGCCAAAGGAAAAGGGATTTCGCGTCATCGCGAAAAGTCCCATCGTTCGCCTGATCGGCATGATGGTCATTGGCGCGGGGCTGGTCTCTGTGTTGATCTTTGGATTTGTGCTTCCCAATCAGAATCGCGTTGCCCCGACAACAACGAACACTCCCGGACCTTCCCCAACATTTACAGCTACACCTACCTTATTTGGGGCAACCGCCGAACCCACACGGGTATTCATCGGCCCCACCCCGTTGTGGATGCTGGTTCCGCAAACCTATACTCCCACCGCCGTGTACGTCAACACTCCGCGCGTGCCTGAGGCAAAGGATCAATACCGCCTTGCCCAGGATGCCTATAAAAAAGGTGACTGGGATGGGTACATTGCCAGCATGCAGACGATCCTTGTCTACGAGCCCAATGCTGCAGATGTTCATTATCTGATCGGCGAGGCGTATCGCTTTAAGGGAGATACGGCCAATGCCCTCGCTTCGTACAAGGATGCGGAAGACATTGACCCAAATTTCAGCGCGCCTTACCTCGGCGAAGCGCGAGTGCGCTTGCTAAGAGACCCCGGATACAACGCTGAAAAATTATTGGACAAAGCCATTGACCTTGACCCGGACTACGGCGAGGCCTATCTTGAACGCGCAAAATATTTGATCCTGCGCAAAAAAGCCGAAGCCGCCATTGTTGACCTCAATCGCGCTGAGGCTTTGATGCCCAACTCGCCGGATGTGTACCTTACGTTTGCCAATGCCTACCTTGCACTCGGTGAAGATGCAAGCGCTCTCGAATCTGCCGAGAAGGCTTATTCCATGGACATCACCGCTTTGCCGGTGTATGAAATGCTCGGCAGGTTGTACCTTGAAAATGGACAATACCAGCGCTCGGTTGAGACCTTGGAAGTTTATCTCGTGTACGAGCCGGAAGATGCGGCTGCTCTTGCACGGCTTGGACAGGCCTATTATGAAATAGGGGAGTACGAGTCTGCGGTGAAGGCGTTGGACAGAGCTACCACTATCAACCGTACGGGGCTGCGTAAATATCTGTTGTATCGCGGTCTGGCCCATCTTGAACTTGGTGATGATATTGAGCAGGCAGTGGAAGACCTTGAAGCCGGCAAAGATGCTGACGACGAATCTTACAATGCCAACCTCGCCCTGCTGCGCGGATATTTCGCCGCTGAAAAATATGGCAGCGCCTTCCTGCAAGTGGAGGCGCTCAAGTCCCTCGCAGAGACGGATGAAGAAACCGCCATCATGCTCTACTGGCGCGGACTGGTACAGGAAAAGCGCGAAGAGCCAAAGGACGCCATCAAAGCCTGGAAGGAATTGCTGAAGATGGACGCGAAAGTGATGACCGCCGACATGCGCAAGGAAGCACAGGCGCATCTCGATGAATTAGTCCCTGCTACCGCTACTGCCACCATGTGGACATCCACTCCTGCGCCGAAGAAAAGCGCGACGCCCACTCCGCAGAAGTCAGTCACGAAAACAGCAACACCCGCTAAGACGCCGACACGAACAGCGACGCCATAGAGCAGTAAAAAGTAAAAAGAGAGACCGTTTTTTTAACGGTCTCTCTTTTTATACACTCACATTTCTCACCTTTTACTTTTTACTTTCTTTTCACTTCTTCCCGGCCCTGCATTCGTCACACGGACATAACGCCCGTAGATAATGCCAGTTGTAAATGCCGTAATCATGTCCGTCTTCCCAGACGATGGTCAGCGCGTAGGAGCCTGTCGCCACGATGTTCGAGATGCGCGTGGAGAGGCTATCTTCCATCACACGCGTGAACACTTCAGCATCCGGCTCAGACTTCATGTTCTCATGTCCGCCGCGGCATTGGGCGCAGGGACAGGCTGCACGCAGCAACCCGAACGGATAGACGCTGATATGTCCGCTGTCCCATGTGAGGGTGAATTCACGCTTGCTTTTGTTGGCAGTTACGCCGGTTGGTTTTTCAGCCATTGATATGTTCTCCTAAAAAAATTTACGGCGAAGGGATGACCGCCAGAAAGTCTGCGGCGGCCCAGCCTGCGCGGGTCGTGTCATACGGGGCGACGAGATACCACCATGTATATCCATCTGCGGATTGGGGACCATCTTTGACGACGAAGACCTCCGCCTCTTCCCCCCTGAAAACTGTTTCGCCATTCAAGCCTGGTGCTGAGCGGATTCTTAATCCTTCCCCTTCCGTCCCGGTGATCTGCACATAGCCTTCGATGTTGATGTTGGTCAGGTCTGGTGTCGGCGTGATGGATGGGTCGTTGGTCGGGGCCACCGTCACGTTTGGCGTATGGGTTGGGGCGGGGATCATGGTCAGGTCAGCAGGAGCAAACCCCACGTCAGGAGAGAAGCGGGGACTTGTCCAGCCGATGATAATGAGTGTGACCAGAAGCAGAAGCGCGGCGAATCCCATTGCTCCATAGATCACCCATCGATTTAAGTAAGGTCGTATATCCATTTTTTACCTTGTGTTCTCCGTCAGAGGGTGCGTCGCACCAGACGGGTTGGTGATTCCAATTAATTGTATTGTGCTCATCGTTAAGTTTGTCTCTATTAAGTAAGTAAGGTCCCCATACGGGGATAATATGCGACGCACTCCGGGCGATTATCTCTTCGGAGTCTTCAACAATTGAAAAGCGTTTTCGGGCATGAGCACTTTGAGTGCGCGATGCTCAATGCTGATATTGGCAGTGTGACCGCCGAGGACGGGGTCGCCGTCCACCTGGATGGAAAAGTTCGCATCCGATTCGACTCGCGCCGTGCGGAAGCGTAGCCGCCGCGCGATATCGGAAGTGAGATGGCGGCCCGATGCCAGTTCGTAAAAGTGACGGAAGGTATCCGCTACGCTGTCACCGCTCAGCAGCCACATATCCATTTCACCGTCATCGAGCAGGGCATCCGGCGAAATGACAGACATGCCGCCCGCGTAGTGGCGGATGTTGGTGGCGACCGCCACAAGATAATGGCCTTCCACGAGTTCACCATCGGCATACACGCGCAAGTCAAGCCCATGCCAGAAGGTGGCTTCCCAAACGGTGGTGGCAAAAAAATGCGGGACGGAAAGATGCTTGAAGAAACGCGGACGCGGCTCGATCTTGCGGATGGTTTCCGCATCCAGTCCGATGCCTGCCCACAATAAAAATGGACGGTCATTGCACACGCCTACATCTACGTACTGCGGCTCGACATTGGCGAGGATCCTTGCGTTCTCGCGCAGCGCTCCCCATTGGAACCAGCTAAAGGGTTTTTGCCCCTGCTCAATGGCCCAAACGTTGGTGGTGCCAGCAGGCAGAACAGCCAGAGCGGTTTCGGTGTTGATCAACCCGCTCGCCACCTGCCCGACCGTTCCATCGCCGCCGATGGCAAAGACTGCGTCATATTTTTCCTGAGCCGCGAGGTGGGCAGTTTGGGTGGCATGTGTGCCACTTAATGTCTCTGCGATGTCTACACTCCAACCCGCTTCCTTGAGTGGATGAATGATGCCGCGCACAAAACGTCCCACGGGATAGCGTCCCGCGGTTGGGTTGTAGAGTAAAAGTCCCTTTCGCATGGCAGGGATTATACCTGAGGGGGATTCGGGAGGAGTGGAGTGAAAGGTGAAACGTGAAACAGGATGCTATAATTGCGGGGCTATAGAAGATATTTCTCCGATTTATATAATTGCGATTATCGAAAGCAAGACAGCACGCTGGATATAAGGGGGGATACGGCGTGCTGTATAAATACTAGTTAGATACTTTGCTGAAAACCAAATTCAATAGCAGATCAAAAACAGTTAAGGAAACCAAACCATGAAGTTGTCCATTATTATCCCTGCCTATAATGAAGCAAGAACTATTCACCTAATTCTCAATAAAGTACTTGAAGCATCTTTGCTAAATGGCACAAAAAAGGAAATTATCATTGTCAATGACGCATCAAAGGACACTACTGAGACGGTAGTGCAGGAATATATCAAAGCCCATCCCGATGACGATATACGATTATTTAGCTTTCAATACAATCAAGGCAAGGGAGCCGCTTTGCATAAGGGTATTGAATTAGCGTCAGGCGATTTCATAATAATACAAGACGCAGACTTAGAATATGACCCAAACGAATATAATATTTTACTCAAGCCGATTTTAGAAAACCATGCTGACGTAGTATTTGGCTCACGTTTTGTAGGTGGAAAGCCCCATAGAATACTTTTTTTCTGGCATTCAATAGGTAATAAATTTGTGCTAACAGGTTTGTCAAACATCTTCAATAATTTAAATCTTACAGATATGGAGACATGCTACAAACTGTTTCGCTCGGAACACTTGAAGAGCATAAAACTTACGGAAAAACGATTTGGCTTTGAGCCAGAGGTAACTGCAAAAATATCGAGAATCCCAAACATACGGATCTATGAAGTTGGTATTTCTTACTATGGCAGAACCTATGAAGAAGGAAAAAAGATAGGCTGGAGAGATGGGTTTCGGGCAATTTACTGCATAATAAAATATGGACTTTTCAAGCTATGACAATAAATGTTTTAGAAGCCAGCTAGTCTTCAAGTTAAACCGCACCTAACAAAGCGTGTCTGTGCCCCTCGGACGAACACCGAAGACAGGTGTGGGGGACTGTCCGATGGGTGTGCGCACGCTTCGCATCAAGCAGTTTTTGGTTGTCGAGAAACGGCGCAGGTACTCACAGGGCAAGCCGCAAACTGTTAGGCGGCACGTGAACATACTTAAGCTAAATGGACATTTTAGATATGATAGACGTAAACGTCATTACCCTTTCAGACAACTTACAAAGTATTGTCAATGAAATAAATAACGCCTCGTGGGACGATGCTAATGAAATGTCACCGTATGACGTTGAGTCACTTTCCAACTACCTAGAACGCCAAGATACCCTATTTGTTGTATGTCACGATGTTTCTTCCAGTCCGCCAAAATTGCTAGGAATTGCATCTTCCCGTATAGAAATAAAACCCTACGGAAAAAAGCTATGGTTATACGTAGATGAGGTTGACGTTTGTTCAGATCAGCGGTTGAAAGGTACTGGAAAAGCATTAATGCGAAAGCTAATTGAAATTGCTCGCGAGAAAGGCTGTGAAGAAGTCTGGCTTGGTGCGGAAGCAGAGAACGCAGCAGCAAATGCGCTTTATCTATCTCTAAAACCAGAAGAAGTCGCGCAAGTTGTTGGATACACTTTCGAAACCAATAAATAACAAGAAAGAGTAGTAAGCAGAAAATGCCTAACAAAGCATTCAACTGACGCTGGGGATTCTGCGGCGCGCTTCGCGTCAAGCAGTTTTCTGCGCCTTATCATTTTTCTGGCTGGACGGCTTCGCTGTCCCTGCCCCAGCGCAAGTAACGCAAACCATTGAGTCACTTAATTTATACCCAAAACAGAACAAATGAG